>OLOS01000242.1_pt1 | contig 63837 bp, 49 predicted proteins | sample 1672631 | NCBI WGS metagenome assembly OLOS01 (sample SAMEA3136707, study PRJEB25190) | human gut metagenome | biome: human gut; feature: human-associated habitat; material: faeces | place: Austria | collected 2013
GAACTTGAGTATAAGCTGGAATACGGCATGGAAACCCTGGATAAACGGTTCTGTGACAGCGGCCTGCCCATGATACTGGATATCCAAAGGCCCAATTACCGTAAGGATTTCAGGGCAGAATAAAGAGTATCCGCCTATTCGGGGGGCCCGCCCTCCACGAACCTTACGGGGGAGCAGCCCACGTATTTCTTAAATACCTTGATAAAATACTTATAATCGGAAAATCCCACAAGGTCTGCGATTTCGTAGACCTTGTATTTATTTTCCTTCAAAAGCTCCACGGCCTTCTGCATCCGGTAGCGGTTAAGGAAATCATTGAAGGTATAGCCGGTATCGCTTTTAAACTTGGAGTTGAGATAGGTGCAGGACATGCCGCACTGTTCGCTGACATCGGTGAGGGAAACACGGGAGGAGTAGTGTTGTCTTATGTAATCCATCATGAATTCCACGTACCGGTTCCCTTCCTTTATTTCGTCCAAGGAGATTCCGTCCAGTATGCCCAGCTTTTTCTTTTCCATATCAATCTGTTTCATATCGTCCCGCAGCCTGGCCGCGGCCTTCTGCTTCCTGGTAATCTTATCCAAGGCATCGTACAGTTCGTTAAAATTAACCGGTTTCAGCAGGTATTCCGTTACCCCAAGCCCAATGGCCTTCCTGGCATATTCGAACTCGCTGTAACCGGAAACAATGATGGCGTCATATCCGTATTCCGATATGCTTTCCTCCAGCATGGCAAGGCCGTCCTTAACCGGCATGTTGATATCCACAATCACGATGTCCGGCCGGTGTTCCCTGATTTTCTCAAGTCCGTCCTGGCCGTCCACTGCCTCGCCCGCTACCACGCAATCGGCCTCCTGCCAGTCCACCATGAACATCAGGCCTTTGCGTATGATATCTTCGTCTTCCACAATCAGGACTTTATACATCATGCTTCCTCCATATCTGCCGGAAGGGTAACAATTACCCTGGTCCCATTGCCCGGGCTGCTCTCGATGGTCATGCCGGACTCAGGTCCGTAGAGAAGCCTGACCACCCGGTGGGAATTATAAAGGCCAATGTGTTCCCTGTACACGTCCTCCTGTTCCAGCCCTTTCCTCAGTTCCTTTAGTTTGTCTTCGCTGATTCCGCTGCCGTTGTCCTCCACGCACAGGTTCAGCTGGCCGTTTTCCTTCCATGCGCTGATGTTGATTGTAATGGAATGTATGTTCTTCATGCCATGGACCAGGGAATTTTCCACCACTGGCTGCAGCAGGAGCTTTGGAATCTTACAGCCCATCAGCTCTTCCGGGATGTCTATATGATAGTTCAGCCTCCGGTTATAACGCATTTTCTGAAGCAGCAGATAATCGTTGATATATTCAATATCTGTCTGTAACGGTACGATGGTGCTTCCGTAATAAATGCTGTAGCGCATCAGGTTAGCGAAGGCCATCACCATATCTGACGCCTTGGCGGCATCAATGGCTATCTCATAGCGGAGGGTTTCCAGCACATTGAAAATGAAATGCGGGTTAAACTGTTCCTCCAGCTGCTTAATCTCCATGATCCGCTTGCGCTCCGTCAGTTCGCTGTTATGCAGCATCAGTTCCTCCCGCTGGGTCACCATGTTGCAGAAGGCGTCCCCCAGCACCTTGAATTCATCAAACACCTGCCCCTGAAGCTTATAGTCCATGTTCCCACGGCCCATCTCCGCCACGGCGTGCTGCAGTTCGTCAATGGCTTCCAGGTTCTTTCCTGCAATCCGCAGCGAGAGGGGCGTGATCATGATCAGCATCAGAACGCCCACGATGAGGAGGAAGATCATGCCGTAAGAGACAAGGGTGCGCTGGAACTCCATGGACACCAGGGTATAGAGGACCAGGGTGCTCTCGGGCAGCAGTTCCTTCTGTACGTGGTAATGCTTTCCGTTCACCTTGACCACGTTCCCCTTCTGCCACTCCATCCTGTACTTTCCCGCAGGATACTTCTCCATGGGGTCGGCACTCTGTCTTCCGATGGAAAATATAAGGTTATCGTACCGGTCCGTGAGGATGACGTCATCCAGCGGATAATCCCGGACAGCCGCGTAAATCTGCTCATCCGACAGGTCAAAGAAAAGATATCCATACACCCGGTCCGGCCCGGACACTGCCCGTGCCAGCGCCAGGTCGCCAGCCTGTCCGTGGGCATAATTGAGCCTGCTGGGCATTGTGAAGATCTTATCCGGCTCCGCGGCCATTTTCTCAAACATGCTATGGAACACGGCGCTGTTAAGGAAAATTTCCCGGTTCCCCTCAAACAGGTTGGAGCTGACAATCTCCCCGCCGCTGTCCGTCAGCACGAAGCTGCACCGTATGGACTGTGCGTTGGAAAAGTCATACAGCAGACGGTTTACCTCGGTAACCCGCCCGCTGTCCCTGCCTTTTAAAGCCCCTAAAATCCTGTCATCCGACCCGAACCGCAAAAGACCGTCCTCATAAGCCCTGACCTGCTTATCAAGGACCGCCCCCAGCCGGGCATTGTTCTTCCTGTTCCCGCCTGCGCTGATTAACTGCACATTGATGAACAGGAACAGTCCCACCAGCACAAAGAGCAGGGCAATGATGGAAAATGCAAACCTGAGGAAAGACCTCTTGATATAATCCCTGTATTGGTTGCTTCCTGCCATGAGGCCCCTCCCCATAATGAATGATTGTTTTCAATGTGGACCCATATCTGTCCACATTCAGATTATATCATACTTCCGGCAGTCCTTCAGCCATAATAAGCCATATGATGGTTTAAATGCTGATATCGTTGCTTCCCGTCACCTTAAAAAACACCAACAGGGAAACAATGCTGGTCAGGGTCAGTATGGTGGAATAAGCTGCCGCGTTGCCGAAGTTACTGCGGATGACCTCTGCGTAGATGGCCACGGTCAGTGTCTGGGTCTTGCTGGTATAAAGGATGATGGAGGAACTAAGTTCGCTGATCAGGGTAATCCAGCTCATGATGGCCCCTGAGAGCACGCCTGACATCATCATGGGTACCGTCACCTTGACAAAGGATTTAGTCTCCGTACATCCAAGGCTTATGGCGGCTTCCTCCACACTGGGGCTGATCTGTCCGATGATGGCCGTGCTGGAACGGATGGTGTAGGGCATCCTGCGTATGGACAGGGAAATGATGATGATGACTGCGGTACCGCTGAGCAGCATGGGCTTGTTGTTAAATGCATACAGGAAGGAGATACCAAGCACGGAACCGGGGATGATGTATGGGAACATGGTAACCGTATCCAGTATGCCTGTGAGGAAGGATTTCTTCCTGACCGTAAGATAGGAAATCAGGATCCCAAGGACCACCACAATGGCAATGGCGCACAGACCGAACAGGTAGGTGTTGAAAATCGCGCTGTTGTTATTCTTGGAAAACAGCGTGTTCCTGTAATTCTCCAGTGAAAAGCCGCCTGTGTACACCGTACCGCCGCCCGTTGCCAGGAAGGAGGTGATGATGACCGTTATCTGCGGCAGGATGGCAATCAGCACCACTGCGTAGACAAACAGGTGGGACAGGATGTTCCTGGCGCCGGTGCATTTCTCTGCTTCCATGGGTTTCAGGGCTGTCATGGAATAGGTGAAACGGTTGCCAAGATAGCGCTGGAGGAAAAAGAGCACCAGGGTGATGGCGATGACAATGACGCAGAGCGCTGCTGCAAAATGGTCGTCCGTGCTGACCTCGCCCATGAACTGGCTGTATATCAGTACCGGGAATGTCTTGTAGCCCTCGCCGATGAGCATGGGGGTGCCGAAGTCGGAGAACACCCTCATGAATACCAGCAGGGAGCTGGCAAGCATGGTGGGCATTACCAGGGGGACGATGATCTGCATCACCCGCTGGAATGCGGTGCAGCCCAGGCTTTCCGCCGCCTCGTTCAGGGAATTGTCCAGGTTCTTAAGCGCGCCAGAGATATACATGTAAACCAGCGGGAAGGACTGGAGGGAGAATACAAGCACAATGCCTGCAAACCCGTAGATGCCTCCCAGCTTCACATGGAACAGCCCGTTGAGGATCTTGGTGAAGAAGCCGTTCCTGCCCAGCAGCTGGATCCATGCGTAGGCGCCGATGAAGGGCGGTGAGAGATAGGAAATGACAATCAGTATGTTTAAGTACTTGCTGCCCTTAATCTGTACGCTGCGCAGCACATAAGCCATTACCAGGCCCAGGAAGGCAGCCACCACAGTGGACACGATGGTCACCTTAAAGCTGTTGACCAGGGTGCTCCAGTAATATTTCCTTGCAAAGAATTTGGTGAAATAAGCAAAGCTCAGCTGCCCGTCCTCGGACAGTACGCTTTTATAAAGCACCAGGACCAGGGGATAGACCACGAAGAGAATGAATAAGGCCAGGATTCCCAGTGCCATGACAATCCATATATTGAGTTTTTTCTCTCCTGCATATCTCATGCGTGCTCCCTCCTGACAATAAGGCTCTCAGTGCCTTCCTGGTTAAATACATTGATTTTGGCCGGCTGTACGCCCAGGCGCACCGGGGTGTGGTCCGGGATGATATCCCAGATATCGGAATTCTGTATGACCTCCATCTCCCTGCCGTCCTCTGTCTCCACAAAATAATGGGTGGTGACCCCAAGGAATACGCTGCTGCGCACAATGGCCGGTATGCCCTCCTGGCTGTCACGGCTGATGATGAACTCCTCAGGCCGTACCGATACCTTTACGGGCTGGCCCTGGAAAACCGTGTCATTCAGGTTATCCATGGCAACAGGGTAATCACCGATCCTGACCCGTGTGCAGCCTTCCGACAGGTCGATGGTTCCGTCCATGATGTTGGAAAGCCCGATGAAGGTGGATACGAAAAGGTTGGACGGGCGCTGGTAGATGTTCTTGGGGGTGTCAATCTGCTGGATGACGCCTCCGTTCATTACCGCGATCCGGTCGGACACAGCCAGCGCCTCCTCCTGGTCATGGGTTACATAGAGGGTGGTAATACCCACCTGCTGCTGGATCCGCTTGATGGCATTGCGCATTTCCACACGCAGCTTGGCGTCCAGGTTGGAGAGGGGTTCATCCATGAGAAGCACTTCCGGGTGGATGACAATGGCCCTTGCCAGGGCAACCCGCTGCTGCTGGCCGCCGGAAAGCTTGGTGGGCATCCTCTTCTTTAAATGGTCTATCTTCACCACCTTCAGGATATCGTCCACCTGGGACTCAATCTGGGCCTGGGGTATTTTCCTGTTCTTAAGGCCAAAGGCCACATTGTCACGGACCGACATGTGGGGGAATATGGCGTAATTCTGGAATACCATGCCCATGTTCCTCTTGTTGGTGGGAATGTCGTTGATTACCTTGCCGTCTATCTTAATCTCGCCGCCCTCAATGGTGTTAAAGCCGATGATCATGCGCAGCAGCGTGGTCTTGCCGCAGCCGGAGGGGCCTAAAAGGGTGAAGAACTCGCCGGGCCTTACATCTAAGGACAGGCCGTTTATGATGGTATCCTTTCCAAAACGTTTGATTACATTATCAATGCTGATTGCTACACTCATACCTGTAAAACCTCCTTCAATATCCTGTTTTTGGGGACAGAAAAGGACTGCCGTATCTGACGGGTACTGCCCGCCGGGGGAGGCGGCTGGAGCTGTGCGGTCAATCACACGGTTCCAATGCAGGATGATGGTCAGGTGCAGGGCAGTCCTTATTCTGTTTGGCTGTGCCGGAGCCTTCAGCATAGAGGTGACAGGCAGGTCCGGCACATGATGATCTGATTAATCCATGGAAGTCTCCATGTGTTCGCTGAACAGGTTGGTGATTTCGACCTTGTGCTCTGCAACCCATCCCTCGTCGTAATTGTCAAACAGTTTAATCTCAGACTGTGGAGTCATATAGTCAGCCAGTGTGGCATCTTTCCTGAGCGGCCGTACGGTCAGGTTGGAACCCACCGCGTTCTGGATTTTCTCAGAGAGCATGTAATCCACGAACTTCTTGGCGTTCTCAGGATGCTTGCAGCCCTTTAGGATCTGTACGGATTCCCCGGGGAATATGGCGCCTTCCTTTGGGAACACCACTTCAACAGCAGCGCCTTCCTTTACATAGTTGGCAGCCGGGTCTTCCCAGGTCAGTCCCACCACGTACTCGCCTTCGGCAACGCCTTTATATACCTGGCTGGAGCTGTTGCACATCTTGCCGTCCAGGTTGGCAATGAACTGGTCCACATAATCCCATGCCTGGTCTGACAGCGGGTCGCCGTCCTTGCCCATGCCGTAGAGCATGGCCAGCAGTGACTGGAATGCAGAACTGGAGTTAACCGGGTCGCCGAATGCAATCTTGCCTTTTAATTCAGGGTTCAGAAGGTCCTCAAAACCGTCAATCTTCATGTCTCCCTTCAAGTCCTTGTTGACAATCATGACAGTGGGGTCGGCAAATGCCGGTGTGAAATATCCTGTGTTGTTGCGGAATGCCTCCAGCATGTTGCTGTCTTCCGGGGAGACATATTCCATGAACAGGTCCTTGGAAGAGGAAAGCATGGTCTGGTCGGCAACCCAGAAAATATCGCCCAGTGGATTATCCTTTTCTGACTGTGCCCTCTTTAACAGTTCTCCGGTTCCGGCAACCACGACCTCCACCTTGATGCCGGTATCCTTCTCAAACTCAGGAATCACCGCATTGTTTAAGGCCTCGCTTCTGGCTGTGTAGACCACAAGTACCGGTTCCTCCCCGCCGGAATCGGATGCCTGGGTACCGGAATCCGCCTGTGTGCCGGAACCGGCCTGGGTACCGGCTGCTTCTGTCTTGGCAGGTTCTTCCGGTGCCTTTGTCCCGCCTGCGCCGGAACATCCGGTAGCTGCCAGTGCTGCTGCCATGATACATGCGGTTACTTTCTGGAATTTTCTCATTCTGAATCGCTCCTCCCTTATGTGTTGATTTACATTTGTTCCTATAAGTCAATTCTATCATCCGGCCATGGAAAGTAAATCCGACAATCCTACAAAAAGGTGGAAAATAAACAACAGACAGCCAGAAATGATAGATAATTTCCAGACTGTCTGCGGATATGGCTGAATGCTTAGTGATTTTTATCTGCCGGATGCACTTGTCTACTTGTTTTTCTTGCTGTCCTTGCTTTTCTTGCCTTCCTTGCCCTCTTTGGCGGATTTTTTATCGCCTTTTTTGGATTTCCCGGCTTTCTTGGACTTTTCGCCCTTGGCGGATTCGGACTTTTTCGCCTTGGCTGGGGATTCACCGGTCCTGGCCTGGCTGGCTGCCGGGATGGAGGCATCTGTTGGGATAGAGGCGTCTGTTGGGATAGGGCCGTCTGTTGGGATGGAGCCGTCCGTAAAGATGGAGCCGTCCGGTGAAGGTGCGCCGGATGAAGCAGGGGCCATGCTGTCAGAGGTATCCCCGGGGCCTCCCTCCGGAATGTACTCTATGATGTCGCAGATGTCGCAGCCCAGGATGGTGCACAGGGTATCAAGAGTGTGGGTGGATACGTGCATGTTCTTCTTCAGGCGGCCAATCTGTCCGGCACTGAAATTGTGCCGTTTAATCAGCCTGTACTGGGTCATGCCGCGGGCTTCCATGGTGACCCATAAGCGGTCATAGCGGATCATAGGGTTTCCTCCTCTTTATGTGGTTATTATCAATAACTGGATTATAACATGGAGGCCATGCAAATACAAGGATGATTGGTAAAAATGGGAATAAAAGAGAGGTTTTTGGGCATAGTTAGGAGTGAACAAAGAGTTATAGCTGAAGGAGGATTTTATATGACGGATTTTAAGTCAAGCGAGACAGCAAAAAACCTGATGCGGGCATTTGCAGGGGAGAGCCAGGCAAGGAACCGCTACACCTTTGCGGCAGGACTGGCCAAGGAGCAGAAGATGCCCATGGTTGAGATGGTATTCCGGTACACGGCTGACCAGGAAAAGGAACACGCGGAGATTTTCTATGATTATCTGAAACCGCTGGATAAGGAAACCATATTCATTGACGGAGGTTATCCGGTGGACCTGGAGAAGAATACCCTGGCCCAGTTAAATGCGGCTGCCCACAATGAATATGAGGAACATGACGTGGTATACAAATCCTTTGCGGAGGTGGCTGAAAAGGAAGGATTTACCCAGATTGCGGCCACCTTCCGAATGATAGCAGGAATTGAGAAGACACACGGGGAGCGCTTCCGCTACCTGGCAGACCTTCTGGGAGAGGGAAGGCTTTATGCGCGCCAGGAAAAGAACAGCTGGGTATGCACCAACTGCGGATACATTTATGAGGGGGAAGAGCCGCCCCAGTACTGTCCGGTCTGCCGCCACGACCAGGGATATTTTGCAGGCCAGGAGCTTTCACCGTGGTACCTCAAGGCATGACCCTGGCTTCTTGAACCGCTTTGCCACGGGCCTGACCGGGAATTTTGGTTTTACAAAGCATGGGACAGATGGTATAATGTCCGCAGACATGGCGGACATTATATCATGCTGTGCATACGGCGGGATGCGCCACGGAGCGTATGCAGGGATATGCCACGGCGCATAGGTCCGGCGGAATCAATGATGATGAAGGAGAAAATCAGATGGCGGTTAAAATCAATGCAGTCATATTTGACCAGGACGGCCTTATGTTTGACACGGAGCGTCTGGCGCTTGAAGGCTGGGAAAAGGCGGCCCACAGATATGGCATCTGCCTGGATAAGGAATTTTTGAGGGACCTGCGGGGCTGCAAGCCGGATAAGGTAAAGGAAGCCTTTTTGAAAAAGTTTGGCGGTGGGTTGGATTATGACGCCATATTTGAGGAAAAACGCCAATATTCCTACCAGTGGATCCGGGAAAACGGGGTTCCGGTAAAGCCGGGCCTGAAGGAACTGCTTATCTATCTGAAGGAGCGCGGCGTGAAGACTGCCGTTGCCACGGCCAGCAGCGAAGGCTGGACCCAGGGCAATGTGAAAAGCGCGGGGCTGGACGGATATTTTGACGAATACATATATGGGGATATGGTGAAGGAGGCAAAGCCGAATCCTGCCATTTTCCTTATGGCGGCAAAGGTGCTGGGGGAGGAGCCGGGAAGATGCATCATCCTGGAGGACAGCTTTAACGGTATCAAGGCAGCCCACGCAGGGGGATTCCTTCCCATAATGGTGCCGGACCAGGACGAGCCGGATGAGGGACTGTCAAAACTTCTGACAGCCAGGTGCAGCAGCCTGGCAGATGTAATCGGCCTGTTTGAGGACGGGACATTTGAACCTGCCGGAACAGGAACGGTACGGACAATTTAACGGTACGTACAATTTAAAGGATGGAAGAGGAAGAAGCATTCTATGTGGAGAGAAGCAGCTGGCTTAATCGGCGCGGCAGGCTGTGCCTGCCTGGCCCGGTCTGAATATGAAAAAAGGCATTTTTCCGTGGAGGCTGCGACCATTGTCTCGGATAAGATTGCCCGGGACAGGACATTCGTCTTTTTGTCAGATTTACATAACAATGAATTTGGCAGCGGCAACCAGAAGCTGGTGGAGGCCATCCACGGGCTGAAGCCGGATGCCGTGCTGTGCGGCGGTGACATGATGGTGAGCAAAAAAGGAAGCAGGGACATCCAGGTCCCGCTCCGGCTGTTTGGGAAGCTGGCTGCCAGGTATCCTGTTTTTTACGGAAATGGAAACCATGAAAACCGTATGACCTGGCGGCGGGATATCTATGGAAACCTGTATGAGGAATATAGGGATGCGCTCAGGAAGATGGGGGTGTCCTACCTGGAGGACAGCACCGTGCCGCTGGGGGAGGATATACTTATAACAGGGGTGGACCTGGACGGGGATTTTTACCGCAAGGCCCTGTACCAGAAGCCGCCGGACATGGAACGGGGGTATCTGGAGAAAAAGCTTGGGGCAGCCGGGGAATACGGGGACGGCTTCAGGATCCTGCTGGCCCATTCGCCGCTGTATTTTGATGCCTATGCTGACTGGGGGGCGGATTTGACCCTGTCCGGGCATTTTCATGGCGGGACCATACGGATTCCCGGTCTTGGAGGGGTCATGACCCCCCAATACCAGTTTTTCCTGCCGTGGTGCGCAGGGGATTTTGAGCTAAGCGGGAAGCGGATGATTGTCAGCCGCGGGCTTGGAACCCACTCCATCAATATCAGGCTGAACAACCGGCCCCAGCTGGCGGTGATATACCTGAAAAAGAAGCAGAGAGTGTTTGAAAAGGCGGGTAATCTGTGATAATATAAAGTGGCTGAAATGTAATAAGAATCAGGACAGGTGGGCACATGGAGACAATATCATACAAACTGGAGAATTTTGAAGGGCCTCTTGACCTTTTACTCCATCTGATTGAGAAGAATAAAGTTAATATATATGATATCCCCATTGTGGAAATCACGGCACAGTATCTGGATTATGTGCGCCACATGGAACGGGAGGACCTGAATGTGGTCAGCGAGTTCCTGGTGATGGCGGCCACCCTGCTTGATATCAAGGCGAAAATGCTTCTTCCCAAGGAAGTGGACGAGGAAGGGGAGGAAATCGACCCAAGGGCCGAATTGGTACAGAGGCTGCTGGAATATAAACGGTATAAGCTGATGGCCGATGAACTGGCTGACAGGGAAGACGGCGCCCTGAAGCATTTATATAAAAGCTCCACCCTGCCGCCGGAGGTTGCCAGATACGAGCCGCCGGTGGATCTTGACAAGCTGCTGGATGGACTGACCCTTGCAAAGCTTCAGCGGATTTTTGAACAGGTAATGAAGCGCAAGGAGGACAAGATAGACCCTATCAGGAGTAACTTCGGTACCATTAAAAGGGAACCCATCAGCCTGGAACAGAAGATTGGGCAGCTTCTGACCTTTGCCAGAAGCAGGAGGCATTTCAGTTTCAGACAGCTTCTGGAGGGACAGGCCGACAAGCTGGAGGTGGTGGTTACCTTCCTGGCCGTACTGGAATTGATGAAGATAGGTAAAATCCAGCTGAAGCAGGAAGAAACCTTTGGCGACATGGAAATCGAGGCCCTGGAACAGGAGGGCGGCGAGATGGACCTGGATCTGGAGGGGCTGGATGATTTTGAAGGATAAACGGATGGTTAAGCGATGAGCAAGAAGGATAAAGTTGAAGCAATGGAGGCAGCGGCGGGTACCGTGGAGACCCGTACCGGTAAGACCGTGGGTGCGGTGAAGCAGCCCGGGGAAAATGCCGTAAGCGCGGCAGGCCATCCCGCGGGAAGCGCTGCGGGTACGGCGGATGGTCAGGGACAGGCGGTGCCGGGACAGCTGGAGCTGTCCTTCCCGCCCACGGAGAATGAGAAGGAACAGGAAGCCATCATCGAGGCGGTCCTCTTTACCATGGGCAATTCCGTGGAACTGCGTCAGCTGGCAGTGGCCATCGGCCAGGACCAGGACGTGGCAAGGAGGGCGGTGGAGCGGCTGATAAAGCGCTACCGTTCGTCCAAAAGCGGCATGGAGATAACACAGCTGGAGGACAGCTATCAGATGTGTACAAAGGCAGCGTATTATGAGAACCTGATCCGGGTGGCGGCTACCCCCAAAAAGCAGGTGCTCACCGAGGTGGTGCTGGAAACCCTTTCCATCATTGCCTACAAACAGCCTGTCACAAAGATGGAGATAGAAAAAATCAGGGGCGTCAAGTCGGACCATGCCGTAAACCGCCTGGTGGAGTACAACCTGGTCTATGAGGTGGGACGCCTGGACGCACCCGGACGTCCGGCCCTGTTTGCCACCACCGAGGAATTCCTGCGCAGGTTCGGCGTGGGTTCCGTACAGGACCTGCCGGATGTGGGGCCGGAGCAGGAGGCTGAGATTAAGGCCCAGGTGGAAGAGGAGCTTCAGATGAAGCTGGAAGCCGCCGCCACAAGTGAAGAGTGAACAGGGAGTGATTCCCAAAGCCGGATAAGCGGAATATACTAAAATAAAAAGAAACCGGAAAGTCCACGATAAAAAGAATCGTGGAAAGGTAAAGATGAGATTATGCTTCAAAGTCTGATTTTAGTATTCGCTCTCTGTACAGATACCTTTGTAGCCAGCCTTGCTTACGGTGCAAACCAGGTTCATGTGGCCTGGGGGAAGGTGGCGCTGCTCAATGGGATATGCAGCGGCTGTCTGGGCGCTGCCCTTGGGATGGGGAGTCTTATAGATGCCTTTATACCTGAAAACCTGACAAAGGTCATTTGTTTTGTATGTCTGTTTACCCTGGGGCTTGTAAAGCTTCTGGATTACAGCATCAAGTCGTTTATTAACCGTAACAGCTGTGCCCGCAGGGATTTAAGCTTTTCGCTGTCAGGACTTAAGGTGATTGTGAGCATTTACGGCAATCCCATGGCGGCGGATGCGGATGGGTCCCTTTCCCTTGGATGGAAGGAGACTGTGTTCCTGGCCTTTGCAATGTCCATTGACAGCCTGGTGGCCGGAACCATGGCCGCATTTCTGGATATCCCGGCAGGATTGACACTGCTTCTGTCTTTCCTGGTGGGTATGTGCATGATGTATGCCGGATTATGGCTGGGCGCCAAGGTGGCCTCCAGGTGGAAATGCGACCTGTCCTGGATCAGCGGGGTCCTTCTCATGATACTGGCTTTGACAAAGGTATTGGCATAGGCGCAAGCCTGGGTCTGTGTGCAGGCGGAAGCGGACAGCGTCTGTGCGGATGCCTGGGGACAGGATGTGTTCCTACCTTATAATAATACCCCCCTGGCAGAATGCCTTGCCGGGGGTACTACAAAGGCGCCCTCTGGCAGGCAGCGGAATAAACCGTCTGTCCCAAAGGGCGCCTTTTGTTCATGCAGTGAAAGGATACTGCATACTGTCTTCTGTATGGCATGTCCGGTGTTAACGGTCCTGGTCCCTGGCCGACAGACCTTCCATGTAGGACTCGGCCCGCGCCTTGTCTGTCTGGTCCAGTTTGTCATAGAGGTCCAGTATCCGGGCCTGCTGTCCGTTCAGTGTCACCTGTACGCCGTCCGTGCTGTAGAACTGGGCAATGGTAATGCCCATGACCTCGCAGATGCGTCGGATAGTCGGTATACTGGGAACGGTTGTACGCCGGAACAGGTTTCCTATATTATTGGGGGAGGTATCCATCTCTATGGCCAGCCGGTAGTGGCTCCATCCCCGTTCCTGGCATAGTTCTTCGATGCGTTCCAGCTCAAAACTCATTTTTTCACCACCATTGTCTGATTTCTTCCAAAGCTTTTGTACTATTGTATCCCAGCAACGAAGAAAACATTAGGCTGAAAAATAATGTATATATATACACTATATAGTGGATATGTGGGATTACAAAATTAGAAAGCAGCATTTTGCCAATGAATTCCATGACGGCATGCACAGGAGAGGACATCAGTTCCTTTTATCCTCCTGTTCCTTTGTACTGCCCGTATAACCGAACATGGTGTTTGGGTCTACCTCAAAGAACCTGCACAGTATCATTACCTCAATATCAGTGGCAAGGCGCTGGCCCTTTTCGATTCTGAGGATGGTAAGTTCCGTGAAGCTGTAACCCTGCTGTTGGAGTTTTATGGCTAATTTCCTCTGTGACAGCTTCCTGTCCTTGCGAAGCTGGCAGAGACGTTCACCAATCAGGTTTTTCCTGGGTTCGAGATTGTAAGAAATTTTCATGAAGTTCCCTCTGTAAGCTCTGTATATTTCTAATGATGAAGCAGTGTTTTTCATTGTAATGTGATTTAATCCAACTTTGGTATCTAATAATGAAGTATAAAAAATAAAGTAGAAAAATCCACAGGTTTATGATAGACTGATAAAGACATTTTAAACTGCCGGGCAGGAAGAAAGGAAGCGGCATTTTTCCGGGCCGGGGCAGAGGCTTCAGACAGGAGGACACATGCAGAGAATCGCAAAATTTGAAAAAGTAAGTTTTGAACAGTTTAAAACTGACTGGATTGATACATTTCCCGGGACAGGCCAGGAGACGGTGACAGGAATATATGAGGGAATCCAACTGCCAAGGCGGGCCACCTCAGGCTCGGCCGGATATGACTTTTTTACCCCGGTGGAGATAACCTTAAAGCCGGGGGAGACAGTGAAGGTCCCCACGGGAATCCGCGCCAATATGGAGGAAGGCTGGGTACTGCAGATATTTCCGCGCAGCAGCCTGGGATTCAAGTTCCGCCTCCAGCTGAATAACACGGTGGGAATCATTGACAGCGATTATTATTACTCGGATAATGAGGGACATATGTTCATCAAGGTGACCAATGACACCAATGAGGGAAGGACCGTTGAACTGAAGGCGGGAACCGGATTCGCCCAGGGGATCTTCCTTCCGTTCGGAATCACGGTGGATGATGCATGTACCGGTTCCCGCAACGGCGGATTCGGAAGCACGGATGTGAGGTAGGGAACATATGGCGAATCGGGGAACACGCAAAGGGTACAGCGGACAAAGGCCCCAGGGGAATGGTTATTACCGCGGGGCAGGGGGACGGCCTGCTGATAATGAAAAGAGAAGGAAACGCAGAAGAAAGCGTATCATAAAGGCATTGACTGCCTGGGCGGTGTGTATCCTCTTGATCGGGCTGGTTGCAGTGGGGACGGTTAGGGTGGTTTCATCCGTGGCTTCCTCCAAGAAAAGGCAGTTCCGCCAGGACGGGATTGAGAAGCTGGTTTCCGGGGATTATGCAGGGGCCATTGAAGACTTTGACGCAGCGCTGGAAAAGTCAGGAAAAAAGTCCGAAGGATTTAATTCGGACGTGCTGGGCTACCGGGCCGAGGCCGAGTATAAGCTGAGGGACTATGAGGCGGCTGTCCATACCTATGGCCTGCTTCTGGAGATGAAACCGGATACGGCTGTCTATCTGTATGCCCAGAGCATGTGCTATGCCCATCTGGGGGACACGGACGATGCCATTGACCGTTATAAGGCGGGGAATGCGGTCCTTAAGGATGACAAGGCAGAGGCAGGCAAGCTGGAGGCACTGTTTGCGGCAGGAGGCGCCTGTGTGGATGCGGGAGAGTATGAAAAGGCCATGAGCCTTTACCAGGACGCGTTGAAGGAAGGGATAAAGCATGGACAGGTTTATAACCAGATGGGCCTTTGCCAGATGGCTGAAAAGGATTACCGGGGTGCTCTTGATTCGTTTGACCAGGGGTATGAGACATTCGTGACAGGACACAGCCTGGGTTCCGGCGCTGAACCGGCCCAGGCCTGGGCGGCCCTGGCCGGGGATGCCCAGGCAGACCGCGCCCTTTTAAAAGAACTGGTGTATAACCGGGCCGTGGCTTACGAATACTTATCAGAGTACAAGAAAGCCCTGGAGCTGTTTGAGGACTATGTCAGTGTCTTTGGCTCCAATGAAGATGCGGAACATGAAATTGCGTTTTTGAAAACAAGATAGGATGGCAGATTTGATTGATTTAGAAGAATTACAGGAAAAGGTTATATTGATTGCAGTAAGTACGGGAGAGGAAGATGGAAGCGATGCTTCCCTGGACGAACTGGAGGAACTGGCGGCCACGGCTGGTGCTGTGACGGTGGGACGGGTCATACAGAACCGTGAAAGGATCCATCCGGGTACTTATCTTGGGAAGGGAAAGATTGACGAGGTGAGGGACCTTGTGTGGGAGCTTCACGCAACCGGGGTCATCTGCGACGATGAACTGTCGCCGGCCCAGCTGCGCAATCTGGAGGATTCCCTGGACACCAAGGTCATGGACCGGACCATGGTCATCCTGGATATCTTTGCATCCAGGGCCAGTACCCGCGAAGGAAAGATACAGGTGGAGCTGGCCCAGTTAAAATACAGGGCCGTGCGCCTGGTAGGCATGCGCAACTCCCTGTCCCGTCTGGGCGGCGGCATCGGCACCAGGGGACCGGGTGAGAAAAAGCTGGAGACGGACCGCCGTCTGATCCATCAGCGGATTTCACAGCTGAAGGAGGAACTGGAGGCCGTGAAGCGCCACAGGGAGGTGACCAGGCAGCAGAGGGAGAAGGATTTTGCCCTTACAGCGGCCATTGTGGGCTATACCAATGCCGGCAAGTCAACCCTTCTGAACCGTCTCACCGGAGCTGGGATCCTGGCTGAAGATAAGCTGTTCGCAACCCTGGACCCCACCACGCGCAGCTTTGTCATGGAGGACGGGCAGCAGATCCTCCTGACGGACACGGTAGGGTTCATACGCAAGCTTCCTCATCACCTGATTGAGGCTTTTAAGAGTACCCTTGAGGAGGCGCGTTACAGCGATATCATCCTTCATGTGGTGGACTGTTCCAACCCCCAGATGGACATGCAGATGCATGTGGTGAAGGAGACCCTACGTGAACTGGAAATCGTTGACAAGACCACGGTGACCGTGTTCAATAAGACGGACCGTCTGAATGAGGAGGGGACAGAAGATGGGATGCATCCCGTTCCCAGGGATTTTTCCTCTGACTACCAGGTGCGGATTTCAGCCAGGACAGGGGAGGGGATTGATGAGCTGGAACAGATCCTCCGGACCATCATACGGAGCAGGCGCATTTTCCTGGAAAAGGTCTTTCCTTATTCCCAGACAGGGCGGATCCAGACCATCCGCAGGTATGGCCAGCTCCTGGAAGAGGAGTACAGGGACGACGGTGTGGCTGTGAAGGCATATGTGCCTGCGGAACTTTTTGCGGGTCTTTATTCGGACGGTAAAGGGTGAGGCGGCAGGGGCATTTTTCAAAACCCTGATAGAATAAGGCTTTGCGGGCATTTATCAAAAGTGTTATAAGTACAGGTAATAAGACACAATATCTAGTTTAACACAAAATGTTATACATAGATATTGTGTTTTTGACTGCTGTCTGCTATAATGGGTTCGTGGCTCGCTCCTGTATGGGAGCGGGCTGCGCAGTGCAAGTGAGTGAAGGTTTGAAAGGAGCAAGTGGTATGATTCAGGTGGTAAAAAGGGATGGTGAGAATGCTGAGTTCAGTCTGAACAAGATTACGGAAGCAATCAAAAAGGCATTCAAGGCAACGAAGAAAGATTACAATAACGAGATTCTGGAGCTGCTGTCTTTAAGGGTAACTGCAGATTTTCAGGATAAGATGAAGGAAGGCATGATTTCCGTTGAGGAGATACAGGACAGCGTGGAGCACGTTCTGGAGCAGACCGGATATACGGATGTGGCAAAGGCTTACATTTTATATAGAAAACAGAGGGAAAAGATACGGAACATGAACAGCACCATTCTGGATTACAAGGACGTGGTCAACAGCTACGTCAAGGTGGAGGACTGGCGTGTAAAGGAGAATTCCACGGTTACATATTCCGTAGGGGGATTGATCTTAAGCAATTCAGGAGCGGTCACTGCCAATTACTGGCTCAGCGAGATTTATGACCATGAGATTGCAGAAGCCCACCGCAATGCGGACATCCATCTTCACGACCTGTCCATGCTGACCGGATATTGTGCCGGATGGTCCTTAAAGCAGCTTCTGCTGGAAGGCCTTGGGGGCATTACCGGTAAGATTACCTCATCCCCTGCAAAGCATTTATCCGTGCTGTGCAACCAGATGGTCAACTTCCTTGGAATCATGCAGAATGAGTGGGCCGGAGCCCAGGCATTTTCATCCTTTGACACCTACCTTGCTCCTTTTGTTAAAGCAGATAATTTAAGCTATCCCGAGGTAAAGAAGTGTATCGAGTCCTTTATCTACGGCGTGAACACCCCAAGCCGCTGGGGAACCCAGGCTCCATTTTCCAATATCACCCTGGACTGGACGGTGCCGGATGACATGGCTGAGATGAATGCCATTGTGGGCGGCAGGGAGACGGATTTCAAGTACAAGGACTGTAAGATGGAAATGGATATGATCAACAAGGCATTCATCGAGACCATGGTCGAGGGCGATGCCAACGGACGCGGGTTCCAGTATCCCATTCCCACCTACTCCATTACCAATGATTTTGACTGGTCCGACACGGAGAACAACAGGCTGCTCTTCGAGATGACCTCCAAATACGGTACACCGTACTTCTCCAACTACATCAACAGCGACATGCAGCCAAGCGATGTGCGCAGCATGTGCTGCCGTCTCCGTCTGGACCTGAGGGAGCTGCGCAAGAAGACGGGCGGTTTCTTTGGCGCCGGTGAGAGCACCGGATCAGTGGGTGTTGTTACCATTAACATGCCAAGGATTGCGTATCTGGCCAAGGACGAAGCTGATTTCTATGAGAAACTGGACCACATGATGGATATCTGCGCCCGCTCCTTAAAGACCAAGAGGGAAGTCATCACCAAGCTTCTGAACCAGGGCCTGTACCCATACACCAAGCGTTATCTGGGAACATTTGAGAACCACTTTTCCACCATCGGCCTTCTGGGCATGAACGAGGCCGGACTGAACGCAAAGTGGGTTGGGAAGGACATGACCCACAGGGAGTGCCAGGAATTCACACGGGATGTGCTGAACCACATGAGGGAGCGCCTGTCTGATTACCAGGAGATGTACGGTGACCTGTACAACCTGGAGGCAACCCCGGCTGAGTCCACCTCCTACCGTCTGGCCAAGCATGACAAGGCGCGCTATCCGGAGATTATCACGGCCGGCGTAGAGGGCGAGACACCTTACTATACCAACAGTTCCCATCTGCCGGTGAACTACACGGCCGATGTGTTTGATGCCCTGGATATCCAGGATGAACTGCAGACACTTTATACGTCCGGCACCGTGTTCCACGCGTTCCTGGGAGAGAAGCTGCCTGACTGGAAGGCGGCTGCCAACCTGGTCCGCACCATTGCTGAGAATTATAAGCTGCCTTACTATACCATGTCGCCTACCTACTCCATCTGCAAGAGCCATGGGTACCTGATCGGGGAGCATTTTACCTGTCCGATCTGCGGGGAGAAGGCAGAGGTATACAGCAGGATTACGGGTTACTACCGTCCGGTCCAGAACTGGAATGAAGGAAAGTCCCAGGAGTACAAGGACCGTACCAATTATGATATCAGCCATTCCAGGTTAAAGCACGGCGTGTCCAGGATTGCGGCTGCCGGCCAGCCAAAGCAGGCCGCTGCGGGAAGCCAGGCAGGCAGTGGGCAGAAGGCAGTGTCACCGGCCCAGCTTTACCTGTTCACCACCAAGACCTGCCCCAACTGCAGGTCCGCCAAGGAGTTCTTAAAGGGATGGGATTACCAGATCATAGATGCGGAGGAACATCCTGAGCTGGCTGAGAAGTTCAGCATCATGCAGGCGCCTACCCTGGTGATTGTAAGGGATGGAATCGTGCAGAAGTTTGCCAATGCGTCCAACATCAGGAAGTTTGTGGAGCAGGAACCGGCAGAAGCCGCAAAAGCATAAGGAAAAAGTATGGATTTATTGTTTATGTTCATGGGGGCCCTGTGCCTGGCAGAGGGAATCGGTTTATTCACAGGGAAAGATTTCCTTATGTTTGTGGGATCCACAAAAAAGGAAGATTACGATCTGGATAAGGTGTTCGGGGTTGAAAAGTGGATATTTATGGCCGATGCTGCGTGCAGCTTCGGCATGGGTTCCGGCCGCTTTTCCGGCACGGTGGAGGCAATACTTATGGCTGTGTTTGGCGCCACCCTGTTCATCCATGTGTATGTGTTTAAGAGCAGGAAGTTCCGCAGTCATGATTGACAGCAAAAGAGGGCTGCTGCCCCACAAGTTGGGGCAGCGGCTTTTTTGGTTGTCGGGGTGTATTTGGCTGGAGCGCATTTGACACCGCTAATCAATCTTCGCTTTGTCCAGCGCCGTGTTGATGGCATTTAAAAGCGCGGTTGAGGTATAACGCGAAGCGCTTTGATATGTAAGGTTCTCTGTGGACTGGGTGCTTACGATCTGGCTGGCCAGATCGTCCAGCGTGGGCTGCATCAGGGGATACATGGTGGTGACAGCTTCACTTAAGGGAACCAGGTCAATGGAATTGATTCGGTCTTTATCCACGGTTACCTCCACGTTCACATTCTCGCTGCCAAGGGTTAGGGCTGCGCTGTATACGCCCGGGACATAGGCGGCTGCCTGTGCGGAGACGGCGGCGGTGTCCTTCTTTGGCCGGAACATGATGAAGCAGAGAGTAACTAAAAGGATAGCAAGGCCTACGAAGATTGCGGTGTAGATGATTTCCTTCATCCGCAGCACCACAATTTTGGTTTTAGAGCTCATAGTCAGGACCTCTAAGATAGTTTGTTAAAGCTTATGATGGCAACTAGGGAAATATGAGAGATTTTCATTGTCCCATGAGAATGAAGGAGAGAGAAAAAGTGGCATTACAGTTCATATTGGGAGGAGCCGGTTCAGGAAAGACAAGATACCTGTACGAAACGGCAATCAGGGAGTCCATGGAGCACCCGGACACACAGTATCTGGTGGTGGTGCCGGAGCAGTTCACCATGCAGACCCAAAAGGAAATCATACGCCTTCACCCGCGGCACGGTGTGATGAATATTGATATCCTGAGCTTTAAGCGTCTGGCTTACCGGGTGTTTGAGGATCTGGGCGTCAGCCTTCCCGTGGTGCTGGACGACATGGGCAAGTCCATGGTCATCCGCAAGGTAGCCGGCATGAAGCGGTCGAAGCTGGGCCTGTACGGCCATCATCTGGAACAGTCCGGTTTTATCAACCAGCTGAAATCCCAGATATCGGAATTGTACCAGTACGGCATCACGCCGGATATGCTCAGAGATGTGATGAGGGAGGCCGGAAGCCCCCTTTTAAAGCAGAAGCTGGAGGACCTGGAGCTGATTTACAGCGGGTTCAGGCAGTATATAGAGGAGCATTACATCACGGCTGAGGAGATACTGGATATCCTGTGCAGGGAACTGCCAAAATGGGAAGTCCTCAAGGACAGCGTCATCCTTCTGGACGGTTTTACGGGATTCACCCCGGTGCAGTACAGGCTGGTGGAGCTGTTCCTGCTCCATGCCAGGAAGGTGCTGTGCTCCGTGACCATTGACCCAAGGGCCAATGCCTACCAGGAGGGCAGTATCCAGCACCTGTTTTACATGGGGAAGCACACGGTGTGCAGGCTGGATTACATGGCAAGGCACCATGGGATTGCCAAGGAACCGGATGTTATCTGCAGCCGCAGGCCTGCATGGCGGTTCTTGGAAAGCCCGGACCTGGATTTCCTGGAGCAGAACCTGTACCGTTATTATGGAAATGTCTGGGACAGGCCCGCGGACCATGTGGTGATATATAAGAGCCGTGGTCCGGCCGGGGAGGCTGCTTATGTGTGCAGCCGGATTGAGCAGATGGTTCAGGAGGAAGGGCTGCGCTACCGGGACGCTGCTGTGATTACAGGCGACCTGGCTTCCTATGGAAGGGAGCTGGCCCATCAGTTTGATGAGGCGGGAATCCCGTATTTCCTGGATGATAAGAAGAGTATCATGGAGAATCCGCTGGTGGAGCTGATACGGGCGGCTTTGGAAACCATCCGGGATTTTTCTTATGAGAGCGTGTTCCGGTATCTGAAGACCGGGCTGGTGTATGACCGGGCGGAGGATGGGTGTGTGCCAGGGCAGGGGGACGTGCCGGAATCCGGGGATATGCCGGGGCTGGGAAATGTGCCGGGAGCCAAGGATATATCGGGGCTGGGGAATGTGCCGGGATCCGGGGATGTATCAGAAGCCGGGGACGTGCTGGATTTTGGGAACCTGACATCCCTTGGAAACGCCGGACAGCAGGAGGACGCCGTGGAGTTTGACGGCTCCAGGGAACATGCCGGGCTGATGACGGACCGGCTGGAGAATTATGTAAGGGCCTTGGGAATCCGGGGCTGGAAGCGCTGGGAATCCCAGTGGGAAAAACCCTGCCGGGGAGGCGAGAAGCTGAACCTTAAGGAGCTGAACGCGTACCGCCAGTGGATTCTTAAACCCCTGCGCCCCCTCAGGGAAGCGTTTAAGGAGGAGGGGGCCACCATCGGGTCCGTGACCGCGGCGCTCAGGGAATATCTGGAGCGCATGGGACTGCGGGGTAAGCTGGAGGATTACAGTGAATTTTTCCGCGGGAGGGGCAATCCGGGAGATGAGAACCTGGCCAGGGAGTATTCCCAGGTATATGACAGGGTACTGGAGCTTTTTGAGCGGCTGGAGGGCCTTTTGGGCGCTGAAAAGACGGATATGAAGAATTATCCCCAGATATTGGATGCCGGATTCGGTGAAATCAAGGTGGGCGTCATACCGGCCACCATTGACCAGGTCATGGTGGGGGATATCACAAGAAGCCGTCTGGAGGATGTGAAGGTGCTTTTCTTTGTGGGTGTCAATGAAGGTACGGTTCCCCAGAGAAAGAGCGGCGCCAGCCTTCTTACGGACAGGGACAGGGCGGTGTTTAAGGAGTTCAACATGGAACTGGCGCCCACGGCCAGGGAGGATGGATGCATCCAGAAGTTCTACCTGTACCTGATGATGGCAAAACCTTCCCGCCGTCTGGTGCTGACCTATGCGGGCATGTCATCGGAGGGGAAGAGCCAGAGGCCTTCCAGCCTGATTGGCGAGGTGGAGAAGCTGTTCCCGGGAATTGCCGTGCAGGATGAAGAATCCGTGGACTGGCCTGTGCGCACGGTAAGGGACGGAAGGGAAATGCTCATAGACGGATTAAGGAAGCTCCGGGAAGAGAAGGAAGGCGAACATGCCAAGGCACCGGAAGGCCGGGATGCAGAGGAAAATGCATTCATGGAACTGTACCGTTACTTTTATTGTTCCGATGAACACAGGGAAAAGGTAAGACAGCTGGTGGATGCGGCCTTTTATTCCTATGAGGAGAGAGGGATAGGGCGGGCGGCGGCCAGGGCGCTTTACGGGCAGTCCCTTCAGGGGAGCGTCACACGGCTGGAGCAGTTTGCATCCTGCGCCTATGCCCATTTCCTCAAATACGGCCTGGAACTGATGGAACGCCAGGAATATGAGCTGGAGGCAGTGGATATGGGCAACCTGTTCCACCAGTCCATTGACAGGTGCTTTGCAGTGATGAAGGAGAGGGGACAAGACTGGCGCGGCCTCACGGAGGAAGGCCGGAAACAGCTGGTAAAGGAATGCGTTGCCCGGGTCACGGAAGAATACGGCAACACCATCATGGCCAGTTCAGCGCGCAATGCCTATCTGGCAGGCAGGGTGGAGCGGATTACGGACAGGACCATATGGGCATTGGCCGAGCAGGTGAAGAAGGGGGATTTTGAACCCACGGGATTTGAGGTCTCCTTCTCAGCCATTGATAACCTGAAGGCCATGCGCATCAGCCTTTCCGAGGATGAGGAACTGCAGCTTCGGGGGCGGATTGACCGGCTGGACCTGTGTGAGGATGAGCAGCACGTATATGTGAAAATCATTGATTACAAATCAGGCACCACCTCCTTTGACCTGGCTGCCCTGTACTATGGACTGCAGTTACAGCTGGTGGTCTATATGGATGCTGCCGTGGAGATGGAGGAGAGGAACCATCCGGATAAGGAAGTGGTTCCGGCCGGCATTTTCTATTATCATATCAATGACCCTCTGGCTGATAAGCAGGAGGGGATGACCGTGGAGGAGATTGAGAAGCAGATCCTGCGCCAGCTGAGGATGAACGGGCTGGTGAACAGCGAACTGGATATTATCAACCATCTGGACAGGGATATCCAGAAAGAGTCAGATGTGATACCCGTGGCCATCAAGGACGGATATGTCCAGGAGAGCCGCTCCAGTGTTGCCAGTACCAGGCGGTTTGAGGACCTGCGCAGGTTTGTGAATCATAAGCTTCAGGAAGCGGGAAAGGATATACTGAAGGGAAATATCGGCCTGAAGCCTTATAAACAGGCGTCCAGGACAGCCTGTGACTACTGTCCGTACCACGCTGTATGCGGTTTTGACACCAAGACGGCGGGCTATGGCTACCGCAGGCTGGCCGGGCTTAAGCCTGAGGATATCTGGGCGCAAATATCGCCGGTGGAGGAAGAGGAGAACGATGGCAGTAAAATGGACTGAAAAACAACAGCAGGTAATTGACAGCAGGAACCGCAACCTTCTGGTGTCCGCGGCAGCCGGCAGCGGCAAGACAGCGGTCCTGGTGGAGCGTATCATCCAGATGATAAGCGGGGGTGACCATCCTTTGGATATTGACCAGCTGCTGGTAATGACATTTACCAATGCGGCTGCGGCTGAGATGCGGGAGAGGATTGGGGCCGCGGTGGAGAAGAAGCTTAAGGAGCATCCTGAGGATGAGCATCTGTGGCTTCAGGCAGCCCTCATACCCCAGGCCATGATTACCACCATTGACAGCTTCTGCCTGAATATCATCCGGAATCATTTTAACAGCCTGGACATAGATCCTTCCTTCCGCATCGGGGATGAAGGGGAGTTGTCCCTCCTAAGGGGGGATGTGATGGGGGAAATGCTGGAAGCCTGTTATGAGGAGGGCGATGAGGCATTTGCCGGTTTCGTGGAGCATTTTGGCCGCGGGAAGTCCGATAAGGGGATTGAGGATGTAATCCTCCAGGCATGGCAGTTCTCCCAGAGCCATCCATGGCCCTCCCTTTGGCTTAAGGCGTGCAGGCGGGAACTGGATGAGGAGAATCTTAAGGAGATGGAGAAAAGTCCCTGGATGAGGTTCCTGTTTAAGGATACGGCCCGTCAGATGGAGGAACTTGGAGGACAGCTGGACACTGCCCTTGAGGTGTGCAGGGAGGAAAACGGTCCCCTGGCCTACGAGCCAATGCTTATGAGTGACAGGGCAAAAATCCAGGCCATCGGGACAGCTGCCTGTGAAGGGCGGTATGAACAGCTCTACCAGCGCCTTTTAAATATGAGCTTTGACCGCCTGGCCTCCATCCGCAGCAAGGAGATTGACGGGGATAAGAAATCCTTTGTCACGGCCTGCCGCGACCGGGTCAAGAAGGCCGTGGGCAAATGCAGGGAGCTTTACGGTTCCCAGAGTCCCGAAGAGGTGGTGGAAAGCATCCGGGGGACAAGGGTGGTGATACAGAAGCTGCTGGAGCTGACAGAACGGTTTGACAATGAATACCGGGCAGCCAAAAAGGAACGGAACGTGCTGGATTTCAATGATCTGGAGCACCTGGCACTGGAAGTGCTTTTAGAGAAGGATCCGGATTGGGAGGAAGGGGAGGACGAAGGGGCTGCCCGCCGCCCGTCCCCTGTGGCGGATGAGCTGAGCCGCCAGTATGAAGAAATCCTGGTGGACGAGTACCAGGACAGCAACTATGTCCAGGAAGCCCTGATTACCAGCATTTCCAGGGAACGGTACGGACATCCCAATGTGTTCATGGTAGGCGATGTGAAGCAGAGCATCTACCGGTTCCGTCTGGCCCGTCCTGAATTATTTATGGAAAAATATGAATCCTATGCATCCGTGGACGGTCAGTACCAGATGATTGAACTGCAGCAGAATTTCCGCAGCAGGGAGTCGGTGCTTACCAGTGTCAATGACGTATTTTACCAGATAATGACAAAGAATCTGGGCGGAATCACGTACACCAGGGATACGGCCCTGTATCCGGGGGCTGTATTCAAGGACGTCGGGCCGGATACAGTTACCGGAATGGACTGGGAAAAGGAAGGCGGCGCCCTGTCCGCAGGTACGCCCACGGAGCTGCTGTTAGTGGATACCGGGTCTGAGTCATTAAAACAGCTGGATGAGGATGCCCTGGATTACACGGCAAGGGAACTGGAAGCCAGGATGGCGGCCAGGCGCATCCGGGAGCTGGTCAGCGGTGATAAGGGCCTTATGGTCTGGGATAAGGAAAAGGAAGCTTACCGCAGGGCCAGGCTGGGGGATATCGTAATCCTCCTGCGCAGCATGACCGGATGGTCGGAGGTCTTTGTCAATGTGCTTATGAATGAAGGGATTCCTGCCAGCGCCCAGACCAGGACCGGGTACTTTAACACCGTGGAGGTGGAGACCATATTGAGCCTGCTGTCAGTGATTGACAACCCCATGCAGGACATTCCTCTTGCAGCCGTGATGCGCTCGCCTATTGTGGGCATGAGCGATGAGGAAATGGCCTGGATGGTGGCTGCCTTTAAGAAGAACAGTAAAAAAGGACAGGACAGGGGGGTGTACGGGGCCTGGTCCATGTGGATGGAGGCTGAAGCTGGAACATTCCATAAGGTGCCGGGGGAAGCGGCGGCGTCCATCCGGAAAAAGCTTTCCCATCTGTCCGGTCTTTTAAATGGGCTGCGCCGGGAAGCAAGGTATCTGCCGATTCACGAGCTGCTGTACCGTGTATACAGGGACAGCGGGTATTATGACTATGTATCTGCCATGCCTGCTGGGGAGACCAGAAGGGGCAACCTTGATATGCTGGTGGAAAAGGCGGCTGCCTATGAGGCCACCAGCTATAAGGGACTGTTTCATTTTGTGCGCTATATTGAAAGGCTGAAGAAGTTTGATACGGATTTCGGGGAGGCGGCTACGGCAGGGGAGCAGGATAACACGGTCCGTATCATGAGCATCCATAAGAGCAAGGGACTGGAGTTCCCGGTGGTATTCCTGTCCGGAATGGGGAAACGCTTTAATAAGCAGGACGCCTATGGCCGGATACTGCTGGATGCGGACCTGGGGGTGGCGGCTGATTACCTGGACCTGGATCTGAGGGTGAAGGCGCCCACACTTAAGAAGCAGGCGCTGAAGCGGCGCATGGAGCTGGAGACCATGGGTGAGGAACTGCGGGTGCTGTATGTTGCCATGACACGGGCCAAGGAGAAGCTTATCATGACTGCCACGGACCGCTCCCTGGAGGCCAAGCTGGCCAAATGGCAGGACAGCCTGGCAGTGGACGGCCAGATTCCTTATACAATCCTGTCATCGGCAGGCTCCTGCCTGGACTGGCTTCTGATGGCTAAACCAGCCATCCCGGATGACCACATGCAGTTGCAATGTATCCAGGTCAGGGAGCTGGTGGGCGAGGAAGTGGGCCGCCAGATTGTGAGGCAGATGACCAGGGAGGATCTGCTGGCAGTGGACAAGGACCAGGTCTATGACAGGGAATTTGGGGAGCGGCTGGAAGCGGCAGTGAATTACAGGTATCCCCATATGGATGACACAGGGCTGTATGCCATGGTATCCGTATCCGAACTTAAGAAACAGAGCCAGATCGGGCGGTCTGAGGACACGATTGGAACTGGAAATGTGGAGACGGAGGGAGTGGGGCTGGAGTACCTGGGGAAGTTGGCTGGAGGTGCCGGGCAGGAGTATCCGGGGCAGCCAGCCGGAGGGACTGGACAGGAGCATCTGGAGCAGCCAGCCGGAGGGACTGGACAGGAGTATCTAAAGCAGCCAGCCGGAGGTACTGGGCCGGAGCAATTAAAGCAGCCGGACGCGCTCACACAGCCGCAAAAAAGGCCCGCACCGGAAGTCCGGGCAGTCCCGGATTCCGGCCGGATCCAGCCTGGAACACCCAGCCGCGGCGCATTAAGGGGAACCGCCTATCACGCTGCGCTGGAGCACATATCCTTCCAGGATATAAAAAGCCTGGAGGAAACAGAAGCAGCCCTTGAGACGCTGGTGGAACAGGGATATCTGAACCAGGAGACAAGAGGATTCATCCGCGCCGGGGATATATGGGCGTTTCTTGAAAGCCCTCTTGGCAGACGCATGGCCCAGGCCCAGGCAGAGGGACGCATCCACAAAGAACAGCAGTTTATCATCGGCATACCGGCCAGGGATATGGGGCGCGGGGATTCCGATGAACTGGTGCTGATCCAGGGAATCATTGACGCTTATCTGGAAGAGCCGGACGGCCTGGTATTGATTGACTATAAGACGGACCATGTGCCAAAGGAAAACAGGGAGCGGGGCGCGGCCATGCTGGCCGCGCGTTACCGGGTCCAGCTGGATTATTATGAGCGGGCCCTGACCCAGCTTACAGGAAAGAAGGTGAAGGAGCGGGTGATTTATTCGCTGGCCCTTCAGCAGGGCATTGAAGTGTAATAGAAAGGGGTTGCGGTTATGACTGATCATAAACCAATTAAAACAGTTTCCATCATAGGGCTGGGGGCAATCGGAAGTTTTTTTGCCTTCCAGCTGCAGAAGGTTCTGGGGGACAGGCTGCGCATCATTGCAGGAGGGGAAAGAAAGGAAAGGCTTAAAAGGGACGGGGTCACGGTCAATGGGGTGAATTATCATTTCCATATCGTTCCTCCGGACCAGGACTGTGGTGGGGATTATCCGGATCTGGCCATTATCATTACAAAATTCCCGGTCCTTTCCCAGGCAATACAGGATATTAAGAACCAGATTGGCCCGGACACCCTTATCATGGCTCCCCTGAACGGGGTGGAGGCAGAGGATATGGTGGCGTCCCATTATGGCTGGGATAACATCCTGTATTCCCTGGCCAAGGTCAGCGTGGTCATGAAGGACGGACAGGCTTCCTTTAAACCGGACGCTGCCAGGATTGAATTTGGGGAAAAGAGGAATACGGTCATCACGCCCCGGGTACGGGCTGTCAGGGAACTGTTTGAATCAGCAGGCATCCGCTGCGTCATCCCGGAGGATATGGAGCGCGCCATCTGGTTCAAATATATGTGCAATGTCAGTGAAAACCAGAGCGCGGCCGTGCTGGGTATTTCCTATGGGGCATGGTGCGTCAGCGAGGATGCCAACTTCATCCGGGAAGCCCTGATGCGTGAGGTGATTGCCGTTGCAGGGAAAAAGGGTATCAGCCTGACCGAGGAGGACATGGCAAAACAGGTCAGGGTCCTTGAGGCGGTGCCGCCGGGGAATAAACCATCCACCCTTCAGGATATTGAGGCCGGACGAAGGACGGAAGTGGAGATGTTTGGGGGGACAATGGTCCGTATGGGCCGGGAGCTTGGGGTGCCTACCCCGTATAATGAGATGTTCTATCATGCAATCAAGGTGCTGGAACAGAAGAATGAAGGGCTTTTCTGAGAGAAGACGGGATGGGGAGTACGGCAAATATGTGCAGCGCCCCTCCTTTGGCAGGGGAAGGGATATGCTGTCAGCACAGAGGTGGTTATATAATAAAAAGGCGCTGGGCCTTCGGTGGGATTTCCACCTTTGCCGGCCGCACAGCGCCCTTACTATCTTAAAAATCAGATTGCAACAGGAATCTTATGTTCAAATGCATGATACTGGTAATTCTCCAGGCGGAAGCTGGATGTGGTAAACTGGTAGAAGTCCGTTATTGAGGTATCCATGGCCAGGGTGGGGCCTGGATAAGGTTCCTTTTTCAGCAACTCCTCCACTAGCGGGATATGCCGGTCATAGATATGGGCATCTGCAATCACATGGACCAGTTCCCCTGCCGCCAGGCCGCTGACCTGGGCAAACATGTGGAGGAGTATGGCATACTGGCATACATTCCAGCTGTTGGCGGTGAGCATGTCCTGGGAGCGCTGGTTCAGGATGCCGTTCAGGGTGTTGCCGGAAACATTGAAGGTCATGCTGTAGGCGCATGGGTACAGGTTCATCTCATGAAGGTCGTGGTGGTTATAGATATTGGACATGATGCGCCTGCTTAAGGGGTTGTGTTTCAGGTCATGGAGGATCCGGTCCACCTGGTCAAAATCACCCTCCTTATAATGGTGCTTCACGCCCAGCTGGTAGCCGTAAGCCTTGCCGATGGAGCCGTCCTCATCTGCCCAGGAATCCCAGATGTGGCTGTTCAGGTCATGGATGTTGTTGGACTTTTTCTGCCATATCCACAGCAGCTCGTCCACGGCTGACTTAAAGGCGGTCCGTCTAAGGGTAATGACCGGGAATTCCTTTGATAAGTCATAGCGGTTCACAATGCCGAAGCGTTTGATGGTATGGGCGGGCGTGCCGTCTTCCCAGACCGGGCGTACATCGTAATCCGTATCCCACATACCGTTATCTAAAATATCCCTGCAATTCTGTATAAATATCTGATCTGAATAACTCATGCACATCTCTCCTTAAGTCAAATAATGAGCCTATTATAGCAGAGGTTGCCCCTGATATACAATGATTAAAAGTAGAAAATCTTTCTTTCCATTGCATTTCGTGCTATAATCTTTTTGTTTGAATCTGGAACATGCCGGACATTTAAGGGACGGACTGAGGCGTGTTTCAAACCTAACCGAGGACAGGAGGCTATAGATGAATCTGATTGTAGCAGTGGATGAGAAATGGGGAATCGGCAAGAACGGCGGTCTTCTGACCCATCTTCCGGGGGATATGAAGTATTTCCGGGAGACAACCAGAGGAAAAGTGGTTGTCATGGGAAGAAAGACATTGGAAAGCTTTCCGGATGGGAAACCTTTAAAGAACCGGGTCAATATTGTCCTGACAAAGAACCGGGAGTACAGCCCTGAAGGCGTGACGGTCTGCCATGATGCGGACCAGGTACTTGAGACCCTGAAACAGTATCCCGGGGAGGATATATTCATTATAGGGGGAGGGATGATTTACAGGGAATTCCTTCCATACTGCCGTAAGGCATATGTCACCTGCATTCACCACGTGTTTGAGGCGGATACGGACTTTGTGGACCTGGACAGGACCGGGGAATGGGAAGTCACAAGCTGCAGCCAGATGCAGGAAGACAATGGACTTACCTATGAATTTAAAGTCTATTCAAGGAGGCAGGCCCTATGAACATCATCGTAGCAGCCGACAGGCATTGGGCCATTGGGAAAGACGGACGGGGCCTGGTGACCATCCCTGCTGACCAGCAGATGCTGATGCGGGAAACAGCGGGCAAGGTGGTGGTCATGGGCAGGAAGACCCTGGAAGGCCTGCCGGGGGGCCAGCCTCTGGGCAGCCGTGTGAACGTGGTGCTGTCCAGGAATGAGGATTATAAGGTGAAAGGGGCACAGGTATGCGGCAGCATGGCTAAGGCATTAGAAACGCTCTCTGCATATGACACGGATGATATCTATATCATCGGCGGGCTGAGCATATATGAGCAGTTCCTGCCCCATGCGGACACGGTCCATGTGACCCGCATCGACTATACCTATGACGCAGATACATTTTTCAATAATCTGGAAAAAGATGAGGCATGGGAGATGGTCCAGGAGAGCGATGAGCAGACGTATTTTGACCTGTGCTACACGTTCCAGAAGTTTCAAAGGAAGAAATAACCAAAAAAATTGTATATAACGACGAAAATCTAAAAAATTTTTAGAAATATTTGAAAAACCAGTTGTAACATGAATCAGAAAATGATAATATAAAGCTTATGCAGGAGTAAATTCTCACAAGCAGAATGGGGGAATCCATATGAAACAGGACGGAACATTATTTACATTGGAAAATGATGACCTTTTAGTTACAGTGGCAAGGCACGGGGCGGAACTGACCAGGATTTACGATAAGAAGGCCGGCAGGGAAATCCTCTGGGGCGCGGACCCGGCTGTCTGGGACCGTCATGCACCTGTCCTCTTTCCCTTTGTGGGGAAATGCTACGAGGGCGGTTACATCCATGAAGAAAAAGAATACGCCATGCCCACCCAGCATGGATTTGCCAGGGACATGGAGTTTGAACCGATGCTGTGCGACATGGATGAGTGCTGGTTTAGGTTAAAGGATACGCCTGAGACATTTGCCAAATATCCATTCCACTTCGAGCTGGAGATTGGACACCGGCTGGAAGGCCGCACCATTACAGTGATGTGGAAGGTGACCAACCAGGATTCCGGGGAAATGCTGTTCATGATGGGAGGACATCCCGCGTTCCAGGTACCGGAGGGACGGAGCATTTACGATTACACCTTTGAATTTAACCGCCAGGGATGCAGGAAAGGGCAGTATCAGGACAGCCTTCATTATCTTGCGCCCACGCCGGAAGGCTATGAGTCAGGGGAGCTGCAGGGCACGCTTGGGCTTCAGGAAGGAAGGGTGCCGCTGACAAAGGGGTTCTTTGACACAGCCCTTACCTATATGTTTGACGATGCCCAGGTCAGCAGCGTAAGCCTGCTTCTGGACGGTAAACCATATGTAACCATGGAATGCAGTGATTTCCCATATCTGGGTGTGTGGACCATGGAGAAGACCCACCCGTTCGTCTGCCTGGAGCCGTGGTACGGACTCTGTGCGTCAGAAGGTTATAAGGGTGAATTAAAGGACAGGAAAGGTATCATTTCCCTGCCTGGATGGGATAGCTGGAGTAGGAGCTATACCATTGAGGTGGGTTAAGGAATATAACATTTTAACAAATCAGGAGGAGAACCATGTACAAGATTGTTAAGGCAGAATGCCTGGCAGACAAGATTTATCTGATGGACGTGGAAGCACCGCGTGTAGCCAGAGCCTGCCAGCCAGGTGAATTTGTAATCGTTAAGATGGATGAAGCAGGAGAGAGGATTCCGCTGACCATCTGTGATTTCGACAGGGAGAAAGGGCTTGTTACCATTGTATTCCAGACAGTGGGCGCTTCCACCGAGCGTATGGCAGGCTTTAAGGCCGGGGATTATTTCCAGGATTTCGTGGGACCTCTGGGCCAGCCTTCCGAATTCGTCAAGGAAGACCTGGAAGAAGTAAAGAAGAGACGCTACCTTTTTGTGGCTGGCGGCGTTGGTTCTGCTCCTGTATACCCACAGGTTAAATGGATGAAGGAACATGGCATTGATGTGGATGTCATCGAGGGTTCCAAGACCAAGGACCTGTTAATCCTGGAAGATGAGCTGAAGGCAGTTGCAGGCAATCTTTACATAACAACAGATGATGGTTCTTATGAGCGCAAGGGCATGGTTACCGAGGTCATCAAGGACCTGGTTGAAAATGAAGGCAAGAAGTATGATGTCTGTGTTGCCATCGGACCCATGATTATGATGAAATTCGTGTGCAGGCTCACCAAGGAACTGGGCATCCCTACCATTGTCAGCCTTAACCCAATCATGGTGGACGGAACCGGCATGTGCGGCGCCTGCCGTGTGAGCGTTGGCGGGGAAGTGAAGTTCGCATGTGTGGACGGACCTGAGTTTGACGGACACCTGGTGGATTTCGACCAGGCCATGAAGCGCCAGCTGATGTATAAGACAGAAGAAGGCAGGGCTATTCTCAGGCAGCGCGAGGGCGCAACACACCACGGCGGATGCGGAAATTGCGGAGGTGAGGAATAATGGACGTATTAAAGAAGATACCGGTAAGGGAACAGGACCCGAAGGTAAGGGCAACTAATTTTGAGGAAGTATGTCTTGGATACAACCAGGAGGAAGCCCAGGAAGAGGCACAGCGCTGTATCAATTGTAAGAATGCAAAGTGCATCCAGGGATGTCCGGTTTCCATCAATATACCAAAGTTCATTGCAGAAGTAAAGGACGGTAAGTTTGAGGACGCCGCCAACACCATCGCAGAGTCCAGTGCCCTGCCTGCTGTCTGCGGCCGCGTATGCCCTCAGGAGAGCCAGTGTGAAGGAAAATGTATCCGCGGCATCAAGGGCGAGCCGATCTCCATCGGAAAGCTGGAGCGTTTTGTGGCGGACTGGTCCAGGGAAAATGGATTCGTGCCTGCAAAACCTGAGAAGACCAACGGCTTAAAAGTAGCTGTCATCGGTTCCGGTCCGGCAGGACTTACCTGCGCAGGCGACCTTGCCAAGATGGGCTATGAAGTAACCATATTTGAGGCGCTCCATGAGCCGGGCGGCGTCCTTACATACGGTATCCCGGAATTCCGTCTTCCAAAGTCCGGGGTAGTGCGTCCTGAGATTGAGAACGTGAAGAAGCTGGGAGTTGAGATTGAGACGAATGTCATCATCGGAAAGTCAGTGACCATTGACGAGCTTATGGATGAAGAGGGCTTTAAGGCCGTGTTCATCGGCTCCGGCGCAGGACTTCCCAAGTTCATGGGAATCCCGGGCGAGAATGCCAGCGGCGTATTCTCAGCCAATGAGTACCTGACCAGAAGCAACCTGATGAAGGCCTTCAGGGATGACTACGATACCCCCATTTACCTGGGTAAGAAGGTAGCGGTCGTGGGCGGCGGAAACGTGGCCATGGATGCTGCCAGGACAGCCCTCCGTCTTGGCGCGGAAGTGCATGTTGTATACAGAAGAAGTGAGGCAGAGCTTCCTGCCCGTGTGGAGGAAGTGCACCATGCAAAGGAAGAGGGAATCATCTTCAACCTTCTGACCAACCCCGTGGAAATCCTCACCGATGATAATGGATGGGTAAAGGGCATGGTTGTAAGGAAAATGGAACTGGGTGAGCCGGACGCATCCGGGCGCCGCAGGCCAGTGGAGATACCAGGCTCTGACTACACCATTGACGTGGATGCAGTCATCATGTCCCTGGGAACATCCCCCAACCCGCTTATAAGCTCCACCACGGAAGGTCTTGAGACTAACCGCTGGAAATGCATCATTGCAGACGAAGCCAACGGAAAGACCACCAAGGAAGGCGTGTATGCAGGCGGTGACGCCGTTACAGGCGCCGCAACCGTAATCCTTGCCATGGAGGCAGGACGCGCAGGAGCAAGGGGTATTGATGAGTTCCTTCAGGGAAATAAATAGGAAATATACCATGGGATAAACATGGTTTTAAACCGGTATCCGGGTGCTGTGAAGGCATCTGGGTGCCGGTTTTTTTGTGGTGGGGAGTATGAGGTGGGATATGAATAGTGAAAATTAAGACAGAGAATGGGAGGTGAATTAGAGCGGGAGAAAAATTAAAGTCGGTCTTGACTTGGGGATTGCAGATGTGCTATTCTATATTCATTCACACAGAGTTCTCTGTGGAAGTTTCTTTGGAACAAGGGATTGTTTCATTTGGCTGGCCGGTTCGGCTGTTATTCGCATTGTTATGATAAAAGAATAGGGGGATGAAGGGAGGAGAAGGTCTGTGAATTGGCAGGTCTGTGCGGTGACAGATTTGTGTAATGGTATGTATGGCGGCAGGCTTGTACAGCGGTAGGTTTATGCAGTGGCAGGTTTATGTCGCGTCAGGTTTATGCAGCGTTAGGTTTATGCAGCGTCAGGTTTATGCAGTGGCAGGTTTATGCAGTGGCAGGTTTATGCAGTAGCAGGTTTATGCAGTGGCAGGTTTTTGTAGTGGCAACCTATGTAGTGACAATTTGAGGCTATGGCAATTTGCGTTACGGTATTATGTGTTGCTTGGCTTATATTCGATGAATCTTATCTATCTTTTGATATCGTATTAAAATCTATAGATTTCATATTTTTTCTGAATAGTATTTCCATGTATGTAAATGAACAGGGCAGGTATATAGGGAATTGCAAAGAGAACAGAACCTTGACAATAGATGTTTTCAATCGTGTGTATGGAATGGCGGCTGTGGCTGTTTACTTTTTTCTTTATTAGGCGCATTCCGTTTTATTGGATTGAAAATGAATAAGAGATGCCATAGATGCGCAGTTGGTTAGTTTATTCATAAAACGATATATAAGGGTATTTATTGTGAGATGATAATGTGCGGTATGAAGTTGATTCATCTTTTGAAAATGAAGGGAGGATAGGATTATGGTAAAACGTCTGGCGGTATTAACCGTGATGGCAGCAATGATAATGGCAGCGCCGGTCTATGCGGGGCAGTGGATGAAGGACGGCAATGGCTGCTGGTGGCAGAATGATGATGGGGGTTATCCATTTTTGACATGGGCCTGGGTTGATGGGAACCACGATGGGATTGCGGAGAATTATTGTTTTGATGAAAACGGTTATCTGTCATTAAACCCGGTTGACCAGGGGATAACGGTTAATGGGGATGGAGCAGCGCTGTATGATGGCGAGATATGCATAACCGTATTACCTGACGGCAAAGATTATTATCCGGGCATGGCAATCAATGGGGAGCGGGCTGATTGGGCATCTGATTCGGTTCCAATCAATGATTTAGAAAGCCAAATAGCGGAAACCAGGACGGCCCTATCCAGCCAAGCCAATCCTTTGGAAGCCATAGACCCTTATGAACTGGCATATGGGATTGTGGAATTAGTAAATGAAGAAAGGGAGTCCAGGGGCAGGAATGCATTGGACATGAATGATGAATTGATGGAAAATGCAAGGATGAGGGCTGAGGAGGTAAACGGGACCTTCTCCCATACCAGGCCCGATGGAAGATATTATGATACAGCGATAACGGTAACACATTCCTCGTCAGGGGAAAACTTAGCCGGACGCGGTTATTTGAATGCACATACGGTCCATGATTTTGCAAAGAAAGTAGTGGATGGCTGGTTGAATTCTCCTAAGCATAAGAAGAACATGCTGAATCCCAAATGGAAGGAGACAGGAGCAGGCGTATATATAACGGAGTATGGATATGATGTGTCCCAGTTATATATAAAATAATATTTACTAGATGATAAATGATGATTGAAAGAACTATGGCGCTGTTTTTAATGGACAGTCCATGGTTCTTTTATTTAGGAGGAAGAGTATAAAATGAAATGGATTAAGAGTTTAAAGCGTCCCTTATCCTTATGGCTGACAGTGGTATTCCTGCTGTCATCCATCATGGTTTCATTATCAGCCAAAGCTGCTGATATGGATGTAGCCAATATCATTCCCAGATATTATGTTTTTCAGGGAAAACCACTGAATGTATTTGGAAAAACGCATAATTCCATGAGTTTTTATCAGGTCGGTTCGGCATACGGCGGCGCCACATTCTGCCTGGAACCAGGAAAAAAGTTGTGGGATGGAACCGCTTGCGCATATACGAGGTATGAGGTCCAGCCAGGCCAGACGGTTCCGTATATCGGTTCATTTGAACGGTATTTATCCATGGTGCTGGCATATGAATGGCTGTTGTGGGAAGGGCCTTTCCCGGATGCATCCCGTTATGGTGTGGTGCAGGTATATTATTGGGGGTGTCTTGCTGGATACGAGGATGACTGGGATGCTCAGGAACAGGCCATGGAAAAGTTTGCCGCTGTCATGGGCAATCCTGGGGTCATGACATATTACCAGAGTATGAAGGATTCTATCATTCAGGGTATGGATGATTATGATGCAGGCAATGGGACCCTTCCGTCATGGAATGGTTCCAGGCAGGGAATGTCCCTGAAAGAAGGACATTATGAACTGACCTTGGATATAAGTACATGCCGTCAGCTGGGAAATACCACCTGGACATTTCCTGATACCTATTGGACTTACCAATTGTCAGAAGACGGAAACAGCATCACGTTCCAGTATGGAGGTTCACAGGAACCGAAAGGAACCATAACCTCAGCTGATGTACCAGGTATAGATAACAAATATTTCGCCTATATTTTTAACCCGCCGTCAGGACTGCAGGTACAGATGGGGAGATTGGATTTAGGTCATAGCCCATCCAGTGCATCCTTTGAGGTGGAACCGGATGCACCGGGGAACGCTAATGGTGGGCCGCAACTTGAATTATACCGTCATTCTGAAACATTTGAGAGCAACTATAACATAGACCTTGAAAAGTATTGTGCTGAGACTAACCAACCATTGGAAGGAACTGCTTTCTATATCTGGGAAGATATTGATTTTTCTCAGATAAATACAGACGGATATACGGAGGGAGAGCCTGATGGTTCCACAGGAGAAGTATATATAAACCGTATGTCGCCGGAGCCGGAAAGCAGCTATATCTGTGACATCATCAACACGGATACCAATGGTCAGGCCAGCCATAGTGACGTCAGGCAATACAATTACAGTAAGACTTATTGTATGGGCCATCCTGCGCCGGAGTGGATTGAGTGTGACCATGAGGGCGGGGATGGAGAAGATGAAGGCGATGGGGAAGACTGCAGCTGCGATGAAGAAAATGAACGCCTGCGTCAGCAGTGGATAGCAGAGCAGGAGTTGTGTGCAGCCACTTGTGATTTCCATGTGCAGAATGAAAATGAGGATGACCATGGCCAGAATCCGGAAGCCATGCAGGCCATGCTGGCAGACCGGGACCAGACCTATGAGAATTATATCAATTTGGAATACAGTTATCATCTGCAGGAAAAAACTGCCAGGACTGGCTATATATTACATGGATTACATAATGATGACAAAGAGATAGAGACCGTGATTCTTACCTCAGCCCAGGCTGGCGGGAATGTGGTAACTGGATATTATAAAGCTGGCATGGTTAACCGTATGCTGGATCCTGTATATCATGCAGTGGATAGGATGAACAGCTTACGGTTTTATACGTATCCGGCGCCGGAAGCGCAGGAGCAGGATGTGGATGAACTGAGAAGCATTGTGAATGTAATGGAAGAAAAAGATGAGAAAAAAGCTGTTGGAACTGAAATGACCGGAGAGGATGTCAGCGAAGAGAGTAGCATTGCTGGGAGTGAAGGCCAGGCTGGCGGGGAAAATGGAAACGGAAATCAGGGAATTGGGGAAGATGGAAGCGGAGGCCAGGGAAGCGGCGAAACTGGAAACCAGGGAGGCGAGGAAAGCGGAAGTGGGAATCAGGGAACTGGGTTAAACGGAAACGGAAGCCCGGGAACCGGAGGAAGCGGAAGCCCGGGAACCGGAGAAAGCGGAAGCCCAGGAATCGGAGAAAGCGGAAGCCCAGGAATCGGAGGAAGTGGAAACCTGGGAACCGGAGGAAGCGGAAGCCCAGGAACGGAAGGAAGTGGAAGCCCAGGAACTGGAGAAAGCGGAAGCCCAGGAACGGAAGGAAGCGGAAGCCCAGGAACCGGAGAAAGCGGAAGCCCAGGAACGGAAGGAAGTGGAAGCCAAGGAACCGGAGAAAGTGGAAGCCAAGGAACGGAAGGAAGTGGAAGCCAAGGAACCGGAGAAAGTGGAAGCCAAGGAATCGGAGAAAGCGGAAGCCAGGAAAACGGAGAGGGCGGAAGTGGAGGCCAGAGAACTGGAGAAAGCGGAAGCCAGGGAGCCGAAGAAAGTGGAAATCAAGGAACCGGAGGAAGCGGAAGTCAGGGAACCGAAGAAAATGGAAGTAGAAATCAGGGAACCGGGGAAAATGAAAACGGAAGCCAAGGAACCAGATTTAGCGGAAGCGGAGGCCAGGGAGCCGAAGCAAACGGAAATGGAATCCTGGGAACAAAAGAAAATAGAAGTGGAAACAGATATCAGGCAACCGAAGAAAATGGAAGCAGAAGTTTGAGAATCGGGGAAATGGAAAGTGGCAGATATGATACCGAAGAAAGCCGAGCCTCTGCAATTGAGGTAATCGGAACCTCAAAAATGAATAAAACCAACAGTGATATGCAAAGAGCTGTCCAAGAATCAGGAGGTTTCAACAATGAAAATCAGGATGTCCAGGATTCCGGAATTAAAGGTCACAATACCCCAGATCATCAAAATAAAAGTGAGGATACCGGAGTTCCCAAGAGTGAAAATCATAACAACACGCATTCCCAAGATGAAAATTATTTTGCCGGAACTGCCGTGAGTAAAAGTCATGACACAATGAATCTCAGGGATAACACACAGAATCCCATCAGACTCACATACAAAAGCCAGGAAATACCTGCGGTTTCAAAAACAGCCCGAGCCAAGACCATCCTGTCATCCTCCATTGCAACGGATAACAACGCATCATCAGAATCAAGGGATGATATGATGATGGATGAAGATGAGGAAGACCAGAGAGACCAGGGAGAATCCTATGAAGCGTATGAATATATAAGAAATCCCATCCAGACATCAATTGAAACAGACATAAGCCTTGCGGAACAAAACCCGAAACCACAGGATAAAGAGAATGCGCTGACACGTTTTCTGACGTCACTATTCGCCCATGAGGACGATGACACCATATCAGGTTCACTTCCCGGCTTCCTGGAGGACAGTCTGGATTCCATGGATGTTTCAGCCTATGGAAACCCAGGCCACATCCTCTACACCTTCAAGGTGTGGAATCACCGTACGGAAGGACGCATTCATATTAATAAACGTGACCTGGAACTGTATAAGGCGGATATTGACAGCAGCTTTGGGCAGACCCAGGGTGATGCAACCCTGGAGGGCGCCGTATATGGTCTGTTTGCGGCCCAGGACATCATCCACCCGGATGGAAAGTCAGGTGTCATATACAATCAAAACGATATAGTGTCAATTGCCACAACGGATAAGAACGGGGATGCCTCGTTCCTGACCTGTACGGAGAAACCTGCAACCCGCCAGGACGGGCACGGCAACATAAAGCCGCCGGAAGGAAACACCGGGGCAGGGAACCTGTATAACGGCTCATCCATCACCTCATCCAGTGAAGGATTTGGGACCCTCACATATCCGGATAATGCAGAGGTCAATGGCAATCAATGGATAGGACGGCCACTGCTCCTGGGAAATTATTATATAAAAGAACTGAGCCGTTCCGAGGGATACGAATTGTCTGTTAACGGCATTTCCCTTGCAGAAAGTAACCGCACGCAGACCGGAATGACCACGGTAAGGGAAGCAGGGAAGGCCTGGATAGCAGGCGGACTTTCTGATTATAACAACATGAATGCAGACGGTTCCTGGAATGAGTTCATAGTGGAAAACTATAAGACAGAAAACGGTTATGACATCATTATCAGCGGTTATCCTGCAGGCACTGATTTTTACCGTGTGGATACAGAGAGCAGGAATGAAAGGGAACAGATTATTACAGGAAGTTCCCTTCAGCCCAAATTGGATGAACATGGAAATCCGGTCTATCAGACCGCCAAGGGAGGGGAATACAAAATAGGCCCGGATGGAAATCCGCTCCTTAAGCCGGATACATCCACGGACAGCAGCCCGGATAAACAGCTTCCCTATGGGGAAATCCTTTACTACCGCTTCCGGACGGCCCCTTATCCAAGTGGTACGGCGGCGCCGGATGACATGAGTCAATGGGGGCAGCCCATTGATGCGGATTACCTGGCCGGACAGGTAAATGAAATGTTATCCCAGCTAAAGTACAAGCCTGTCATGGATGAATCCCCCTGGATTAACCTGAACCTGTCCGGGAATACCAATGCCCTGGCAGCTGCGGAAATCCTTGACTGGTTTACCGCCCACAACTTTTATGACTGTGGGGCCGTGGATTCCATTTATCATAAAGATGGGGCATATTATGCCCGCCTGCGGTATGACTATTCGGCATCCGGTGAGGATTACCCGGCCATATACGATTTTGCGAACCAGCGTCTGTATGTTCAGAAGACAGCTGCCGTGGATGGAGGCCCGGCTGGCCAGGTAAGGTACTGGATTGAATATCAGAAAGGCGGATTCAATTTATCGGGCAAAACCGTATCCATCAAAGAAAAAATGGCAATCACCCACAAAATCACATATGGAGAGGATATAGAAAAACAGATTGAAACCATATATCAGCCCATCTATGAGACATATGGAAAGGGGGAAATCCTGAAAGACAGTTCAGGGAACCCCATCCCTGTCATGGAACGGATATTTAACTATGCAGAGGAGATAGTAACACATGACTATGAGCAACTGGTGCCATTGGAAGCAATCTATGACGCAGGCACAGGCAGATACTCAATCCATGTGGAAAATACAACAGATTGGGATAGGATTACACGGTCTGTGAGGACTGTATACCGGGCAGTTACGCCCAGGAAAACCATTGACCATAATGGAATGGAAATGCCCTATAACCAGTATCTCACCGATATAGCAGGAGCGGGTGTCAGTACATATGCAACCCTTCCGGTCATGGAGCCGGGCAGCTATATGGTGGCCAAGGCACTGTTTTACCCTGGCCAGACCCAGCCTGTACAGGATGGGGATACCGGAACCAGACCAATCCAGGTCCTGCAGCGGGTCATCAAGCAGTCCGTCAAAGTCACGAAAGATATTTCACAGACATCGTATGATGGGGTGAACACATATGGTTCCCTGCATAATGACCCTCTGACCGTATTTCTGGGCCTGTTTAATGGCGGTAACAGTTCCCAACAGGGCGCGAAGATATTGAACCAGTTTAAATTCAAGGCATATTTAAAAAGCAACCTGGAACATATTTATGTGGATGAGTCAGGAACCATTATTTCCCAATACATAGGAAGGGATGACTTCAGGGGTGACGTACAGAAAATCTATCTGCCGCCCATGGATGGCAGCGGACGCCGTCTGCTGGAACCAATGGACGGAGCCACGGATGGAACATATAACTATACAAAATTCTTTGATGCCATGTATGCAGCAGACAAAAAGACCCGGGAAGGTTATCCGGCCGCAGTGCTCAGGCAGTTTGCGATTGATTACTACGACATAGATGGATATAAGAAGGAAATACTTGCCGCAGAACCTGGGTTAAACAGTGATACGGCCTATGAAAAAGCGCTTCTGAGGGCAGAGGGAGAGGCTGCCGCTTATCTGGATATCTTTACAGGTCTGGACAGCCGCCTGGCAATTGCCTGGGATAAGGATCCGGGCGGAGGTGCGGACGGTGACAGGACCACGCTGCAGTGCAATACAAAGAATGGAAAGGATGATTACTACAACCATTCCATCATGCTCCCCTATGGCACCTATGTCATAGCGGAACAGACACCGGAGGATGTGGATAAAGAGCTGGCAAACCGGCATTTTAATAAGGATTATCCCAAGGAAATCACCCTGCCCTTTGTCCCGGATATAAGCCAGGACGCCAATACCGGTGAAACGGATGTCAACGACCAGACAGGAAGCCCTTATTACAGGTATGACAGCGCAGATACCCCGGAGGAATTGATAAGAAAGTACAAAATACGCTTTAATGAGGAAAACCATATCATCCAGGCACATGGACAGGACGGTGATTTTGAAGTATATAAATATGGCCTGGACCGGGATAGCAGACCCGGACACAGCCTTACATCCACAAAGCCCTGTCATCCGGAATATATGGATGGGAAGAATGACACTGTAAAAGCCTATTATCGTGGATACACATCCCAAAGTGAGGATGCCGGGATGATGGACAACGTGGTCTATGACGGATATGAGACGGACAGCGGCCAGATGGAGGTAAGGGACAATGTACTTACAATGTCCGGAATGCAGACAGCCATTGACGGAAAGTTTGCGTCCATGCTGGTGCCCTGGACCGTGCTGGCCCCGGCAACGGACCGGGTGAACCCGGATAATGGGAATGTGGAGACACTTGTCCCGTCAGGAAGCGGGGAAGATTTTAATTTTGTTGCATTTGCCCAGGAGGATTTTGAAGATGCATATTACCGTTCCAGGCTGCGGATTGAAAAGCTGGACGCGGAGACAGGGGACAACATTCTCCATGACGGCGCTTTGTTCCGGATTTACGCTGCCAAACGTGATGTGGCTAAAAGCGGCATGAATACGGTTGCCGGGACAGGTGATGTGCTGTTTGGGGAGGCGGTGGACTGGGAAGGAAACACCGTGGTGGATGCGGACGGTAATAAAATCATGTATCCAAGGGTCGGACAGGACAATGGGGCAGAGGATGACCTGCCCATCCGGTTGGATAAGGAGGGAATCCCCCAATATGATGAGAGCCAGTTAATCAGGCAGGAGGATAAGGATGGAAATGAGACCGGCATTTTCAGGGCATATTCCACCATCCGGGAGATAATCAAGGACGGACAGGTGCAGAAAGTCCCGGTTGGATATATTGAAATGTATCAGCCTCTGGGTGCAGGCGCTTATGTACTGGTAGAGGTCCAGGCCCCGGAGGGTTACACCCGGAGCCGTCCGGCAGCCTTTGAGATATACTCGGATGATGTGACTTACTACAGGGAACAGAGGAATGCAGACGGTACAACCAGTGGCTGGGAACCGCGGACAGCGGAAAAATACCAGTATGCAGTCCCGGTATCCGGTGAGACAGACAAATTCCATACAGAGACAGTAAGCCAGGTAAAGGTGGAGGATTATCCGTCCAGGCTGGAACTATATAAAGTGGAAGACGGGGACTCTTTGGTTGGGAACCGGAACATCCTCCAAAAGACAGACGCCCAGGGAAGGACGGAGCTTAGCGGCGGTTTTGACCGTAATATCACGGTCAATGATGAAGGCGACCTGCTGGTCTACCAGGTTCACGGGCGTAAGGAGAAGCTGGAGGCCAGGGGTGATGTGAGGGACATTTCCTTTGATGCTGAAAGCGGGGATTGGTATGGATATGTGACAAAGGAATTGGATAAATTTTCAGAACATATTATAGAGGGCAGTGAGAAGCTGTTAAAGTCCATGGCAGGCGTAAAGCCGCTCTATCAGATGGATGGAACCTTTACCGGAAAAGGCATCCGGTTTGACATACCCGTGTCAGGCGCCAGGCTCTCACTTTACAGGGCCGTGGAGATAGAGAAGCTTGCTGAACATACGTATAAAGGGATAACGGTTTCAATGGAAAATGGTAAGGTAACAGGTATAGAGGATACAAATACAGGCACCCACAGGGAAATCCGCATAACCGGGCAGGACAGCGGACCAGCCGGGGCGGATGTATGGGACACGGTCATTGTGCCGAATGAACCGGTCAGCCTGTATTACTATGACCTTGACCAGACCGCCACAAGGCCAGGCACGGCTGCAGACCAGCTGTCCGTGTTGGACGGGCAGGGCAACCATCTGTGCTATGCGGATTCCAGGTCCGGCATGGCCTATGTCTATGACGATTATGGCCGCATGCTGGCCTACACCGCGGATGAGGAGGGGAACAAAGAACTGGTAAAGTCCATCCAGGTGGTGGATGACGGAACCGGAACCGGACAGACCATTTATGAGGACAAGACCACAAAAGATGATGAAAATGGCCTGCCGGTTTACTATACGGGCGGAAATGTGGTCACAAAGGAAGAATCCTGGATAACAGATAGCAGCACGGATTCCCATGGAAATGACGAGACCGCCGGGGCTGTCCACTCCATTGCGCGTCTTCCTTTTGGGGCGTACATCCTTCAGGAGGAACGGGTTCCGTATGACCAGGGATATATCCAGTCAAAGCATATGGGACTGGTGCTTCATGACACGGATGAGGTACAGAAATATTTTATGCAGAATGAATATACCAAGACAGCATTTGCAAAAATAGACGTGCGCACCCAGAAGGAAATCCAGGGCGCTGTCATGACACTATACCGTGCCCGTCTCAATGGGGACGGAAGCCCGGTTCAGGGAGAAAACGGACGCTATGAAAAGGGCGGTGTGTACGCCAGCTGGATAAGCGGATGCAGGTATGATGACGATGGGAACCTGGAACTGGATGGGAACGGCCAGCCAATCCCAACCACACAGCCTCACTGGATTGATCATATCCCCATTGGGTTTTATGTTCTGGAAGAGACAGCATGTCCTTATGAACAGGGCTATGTGCAGTCGGCACAAGTCAATATCCATGTAACAGAAACTGGCGATGTCCAAAGCTTTGAGATGGAAGATGATTTTACCGCTGTTGATATCTGGAAATACGACACACAGAACAACGATACCATTTACAAAGACAGCGAGGCGTACCTCACATTGTACCGTGCCCGCCTGGATGATAAGGGATATCCGCTGATTGAGGATGGCCTGCCTCAATATGATGCAGAGGCAAGCATATTTACATTCCGCGCAGCCACGTATCAGGATGGACAGGAGGTAGCTGCAACCGGAAGGGTCACACCGGATGCAGGAGGAAACCATGCAATCATGAAATATGATTATGATTTCCGTCCGATTCCCAATACCTATCAGGGCCGTTATTATTACACGGAAAATGGAACCACACGTCTTGAATATCTCCCAGTGGGATACTACGTCCTTACAGAGTCAAGTAATCCGGAGGGATATGCCACGTCAGGTCCAATCCTGATAACCATTGAGGACATAGGCCATCTGGAGAGGATACAGTACGCCCGGATGGGTGACGAACCTTTGAAAATGGAGGTTTCAAAGGTAAATGTCACTGGCGGAAAGGAAGTCCATGGGGCAAAACTCACTGTCTATCCGGTGGATGACAAGGGGAATATCCCTGATACACCGTTGGTTCTCCACCAGCCCACAAAAGAAGGCGGATATCAGGATATAGAAGCAGTGTGGGTCAGCGGTCTGGATGGAAGATACACCCGGGAAGACCAGACAGAAGGCAGGATTCCGGAGGGATTTATGCCAGGGGACTTAAAACCCCATCTCATAGAATATATACCGGAAGGCGATTATATATTAAGGGAAGAGACAACTCCATATGGCTTCCTTCAGTCGGTGGATGTACCCTTCACGGTTACCGACACAGGGATAATCCAGAAAACAGAGATAAGGGATGAAATACCGGATGGAATCCTTGAGATAATCAAAAGTGATACGGACCGTCCAGATGAAAAGCTGTCCGGAGTTGAATTCCAGTTAACCAATCAGACCACGGGAAGAGTCTGTGAAACCGTAATGACTGACAGCCGGGGACAGGCCCGGTTCCGGCCACAGCCCATTGGTTACATGGACCGGGAAGGAAATTTCCAACCATACACCTATGTGTGCAGGGAAACCAAGGCGGCAGCCGGACATATGCTGAACCTGAAGCCATATGAATTCCAGTTCGAATACATGGATGAGGGCACCCCCATAATTGTGTTGGATTATCATCCATCCAATGATTCCAACCGCGTGGTTACGGATAAGCTGCTGGGAGACACCGGGGAAATGCTGGAAGGTGCAGTACTGCGCATTGAGCGGAGGAAAGACGGGGAATCAGAGGGCTGGGAGACAATAGACCAGTGGACAACCGGACGGCAGGGACATTTCACCAGGGATTTACAGGCCGGGGATTACCGTCTCATGGAGATGGAAGGACCGGAGGGCTTTAAAATCCTGGCTGAGCCAGTGGAATTTACCATAACAGACGGCATGGAGGAAGTCCTTCACCTGAAGATGCGGAACTATTCGACAATAATAGATATCTGTAAAATAAAAGACGGGACCGACACGCTGCTTGCAGGCGCCAGGCTCCGGCTGATTCGAAAGGATAGCGGTGAAATCATACAGGAATGGACGTCGGAGGAATCAGGAGGCCGCAGATTCCATGGTCTTGAGCCGGGAACCTATATCATTCATGAAATCCAGGCACCGCCAGGCTATAAAAAAGCAGAGGACATGGAAATCACAGTAACGGACAGCAATCATACCACCCAGATATTCTATTATGCCAACCGTACCGCTTCCTCATCCGGCGGCGGAGGCGGTACGTCGAAACCAAGACCGGAATACATTTCCTTTAAAAAGACAGATACTTTAGGAAACGCAGTGGAAGGGGCGCAGTTCACCTTCTATGACCAGCAGGGAAATATAATCGGGACATCTGTAAGTGACTCCAATGGAAGCTTCCGTATAAAGAAACCAGCAGACGGCACCTATACATTCAAGGAAACCAAAGCGCCGTCAGGGTATGCGCTGAATCCGGCAATCTACAGCTTTACGGTAAACGGCGCTGACATTATCCGCGGCGACTATCAGATTGTGAACCAGGATATCCGTATCGATATCACGAAGCTGGATGGCGATACAGGACAGCCCCTGGAGGGAGCTGGCCTGCGTGTACGGAATATACAGGAACCAGGCCAGGCAGTTTTTGACGGAGTGACGGATGTGAACGGAATAATCACATATCATCCAACAGGACCAGGAACATTTTCCATAAGTGAAGTGACGGCGCCGGGAGGATATATGGCAACGGATACCAGCTATGAGTTTACTGTGGACAGTGACGGCCAGGTACGGGGGAATACCACCCTCTATAACTGGAAGGAAAAAATACCGGAAAAACGGATAGGGAGGATTACGGCCGTATATAAGGTTAAAAGCAGGTTTGGAAATGGTACCTTCCATTTTGGGACCGGGCCAAAGCATAAGGTTCAGACGGGAGATGATATGCCTGTTTTTGCTGTGGCTGTCCTTGGGCTTTTCTGCCTGGCTGGTTTTGCTGTCAGTTTGTATGTAAAAAAGGGAGCGAAATGGTCACATGGAAAAAAGATGGCGGCGGTCATCCTGATTTTAATCCTGACAGGACTTATATTACCGTATGACAGTATGGCGGCACAGCAAGGAGAAGAGGCCGGAACAATGGCTTCGGAAACCATCTATGTATCAGATGAAATCATATATCCTGGAATGGAGGCAGTGGAGCCGGTTCCGCAATCCGCCTGGATATGGGCGCACGATGCAATAACGGGGCAGGACAGGGAGGTCCTGCTTCCCCTGTCAGATTATCATTTTTCAAATAAGCGATGGGAAAATGGTTTCCGGCTGGATGTAACGGTTCTGGATTATGGGGCAGACGGGTATCTGATGGAGGATGACCTGGTTGAGTTTCAGGGAGAAGGATTCCCGGAATATTTGAAAGAAAAGCTTTTAGCCCAGGCCGGACTGGATAGCCAGGCATACAGGATAGGACGGCTTCAATGGAAGGGGGAACCTTATGAGGAAGACGGCGTATGGTACAGGGATGTGACGGCAGAGGGAAGCCGGATGGTTGCAGACTGTACGGCTGTATATAGTGGTGAAGTAAACAGGAGCGTGTTTGGTAACAGCGGTGCACATGAGAGTGGGGAAATGGAACAGGGAAGTACGGATGATAGCGTGGCACATAGGGAAATGGAGATGCCGGGATATATAACTATTATCGTAGCCATGACTATAATGGCAGGATGTGTATTTACCTTTTGGATATGGCGCAGATACGGGTCCGGTAAGCTGATGACAGTATTTAAGCGGGTCAGTGGACTGTTGTCCATCCTGTTTTTTGCCGGATTCATGATTTGTTCTGCTGTTCTTGTTAAAATGGGGACTGCTTATATAAATGGAAGAAATACATACCGTACAGTGAAAGAAACCGCTTATAAAAATACGCAGATGCAGATGGGGCAGCATATGCCGCAGATACAGCCTTCACCACCCGTTACGTATCCGTCCCCTTCCATAAATGAGCAGGAACTGATCCTGCAAAATCCCGGGTATAAATTCTGGCTGTCCATCCCAGGAACTGAAATTGATTACCCTGTGGTACAGCATGAAGACAACCAATATTACCTGACCCATGACTTTATGATGAAGGAACAGATAAACGGCAGTATCTTTGCAGATTGCAGCAGTATTCCCCTGGCAGCGGACAACACGGTCCTTTACGGACACAACATGAAGGACGGTTCCATGTTTGCAGGGCTTAAGAAATACAGGGAAACGGCATTTTACCGTGAACACCCGGTCATCCGGATCTTTTATCAGGGGAAATGGAAAGAGTGTCCCATTTTTTCCTGCCAGATTAGAAGTGAAAATGATGCAGGCGCCTATAAAACCAACCTTCTTATGGAAGAATGGGACGGCTATCTAAAAGAGATGAAGGAATCATCTATCTATGATACCGGAATCATTCCGGAGGGAAATGAAAAGCTGGTCACCCTGTCCACCTGTATTAATAAGAAGGAACGCCTGATCATCCAGGCGCTATTAAGCGAAGCCCAGCAGGGGAATGCCTTCTACTAAGAGGGGAAAAGCTATATACTAAGGGGAAAAGCCATATACTAAAGGGAAGAATTCTATATATTAGGAAAAGCTCCCATAGGACAGACATAAGCCAAGCGCTATATAAAGATAATCCATCCACCCGGCTATGCTAAGACATATACTTTCCATATTGCATATAAAGACGAAAGATAGTATAGTAGTGGTTGAAATTATGAAAATATGATAGCGATAGGTGAAGTTTGTGAAGAAGAATATAGATTTATTAAATGGCAATATCCTGAAGTCCCTGACGGAACTGGCTGTTCCTATTATGGCCACATCCCTGGTGCAGACAGCATATAACCTGACGGACATGGCATGGATTGGAATGGTAGGAAGCGATGCGGTGGCGGCAGTGGGAGCTGCCGCCATGTATACCTGGCTTTCCTCCGGTGTGGTGACCCTGGCCAGGATGGGAGGACAGGTAAAGTCCGCCCATGCCTATGGGGAAGGCAACCGAAGGGAAGTTATCCAGTACGGAAAGGGAGCGCTGCAGCTGGCCCTTGTGCTGGCAGCGGCATATGGACTGCTGACGAACCTGCTGGCTGGTCCGCTGATTGGCTTTTTCCATCTCAATTCCCCGCAGGTGGTTGCCAATGCCATTACATATCTGAGGATTGCCTGTGGGTTTATCGTATTTGCATTTATTGGACAGACCCTGACCGGGCTTTATACGGCCTCGGGCAACAGCCGGACCCCCCTGATGGCAAACTGCATTGGAATGGGGGCCAATATCATACTGGATCCCATTCTGATTTTTGGCCTGGGACCAATCCCGGGACTTGGGGTGGCGGGAGCAGCGGCTGCCACGGTTTCGGCCCAGTTCATTGTCAGCCTGGTGCTTGTATTATCCATGAGAAAGGACCCGGTGCTGGCAGCCCAGATGCGTGTCTGGAAGCCCACGCCATTGTCCAATATAAAGACCATGATACGGATTGGTTTCCCTTCCGCCGTGCAGAGCATGCTTTACTGCAGCATTTCCATGATACTGACACGGTTTGTCACTTCGTGGGGCGACACGGCTGTGGCGGTCCAGAGGGTGGGAGGACAGATTGAATCCATCTCATGGATGACAGCAGAGGGTTTTGGCTCGGCCATCAATGCATTTGTGGGACAGAATTACGGGGCAGGCAATTTAAAACGTGTGAAGAAAGGTTATATGAAGGCAGCGGGCATTATGTTTATCTGGGGAATGTTCACGACCCTGCTTCTGATTTTCGGGGCAGTCCCCATATTCAGCCTATTCATCCATGAACCGGAGGTCATACCGGCTGGAGCGGATTATCTGCGCATCATTGGGTTTTCGGAAATGTTCATGTGTGTGGAACTGATGACAGTGGGCGCCATGTCAGGCATGGGAAAGACCATGGAGGCTTCCGTGATTACCATCATACTTACAGCTGCCCGTATCCCGCTGGCACTTCTCCTGGGCGGGACAGCCCTGGGGCTTAACGGTATCTGGTGGGCACTTACCATATCAAGCATTGTGAAGGGGATTATTTTCTTTATCGTATTCCAGCGTATGATGCGTGGATGGGGGACTCAAAAATAAAAAATATGCTTGTAAAATGTCGTATTTTGTGAGAGAATAGAACCAAGTATGATGTGATAAATTTAACAAATGGGCACTGTACTTGATCAAATTCATTTTTGAAAGGAGTTTTAACACATGATTTATTCACATGAAGTAGAAGAGATGTGCACAGTTGCACAGGGCGTTCATCATGGCGCTGCTCCAATTCCGGAAGAAGCAAAATGGGTAAAATCAAAAGAAGTAAAAGACATTTCCGGCCTTACCCACGGTGTGGGCTGGTGTGCTCCTCAGCAGGGTGCCTGCAAACTGACACTGAACGTAAAAGAAGGTATCATCCAGGAAGCGCTGGTTGAGACCATCGGATGTTCCGGTATGACCCACTCCGCAGCCATGGCAGCAGAAATCCTGCCAGGACGTACTGTTTTAGAGGCTTTAAATACAGACTTGGTATGTGACGCAATCAATACAGCTATGAGGGAACTGTTCCTTCAGATTGTTTACGGAAGAACACAGAGTGCTTTCTCTGAGGACGGACTTCCTGTAGGCGCTGGTCTGGAAGACTTAGGTAAGGGCCTTCGTTCCCAGGTTGGTACCATGTATGGAACACTGAAAAAAGGTCCCCGCTATTTGGAAATGGCTGAAGGCTATGTAACCGGTATTGCACTGGATGCAGAAGATCAGATCATTGGTTATCAGTTCGTAAGCCTTGGCAAGATGACTGATTTCATCAAGAAGGGCGACGATCCTAACACAGCATGGGAAAAAGCAAAAGGCCAGTACGGCCGCGTTGCTGACGCTGTTAAGATTATCGACCCACGTAAAGAATGATGAAGACCGAATAGGAGGAATAAGAAGATGGCATTATTTGAATCATATGAGAGAAGAATTGACAAAATCAATTCTGTATTAAACAGCTATGGCATTGCTTCTATTGAAGAAGCTGAGAAGATTACCAAAGATGCAGGCCTGGACGTTTATGATCAGGTTAAGAAGATCCAGCCAATCTGCTTTGAGAACGCTTGCTGGGCATACATAGTAGGTGCTGCAATTGCTATTAAGAAGGACTGTAGGAAAGCTGCTGACGCTGCTGCCGCAATCGGAGAAGGCCTTCAGTCATTCTGTATCCCAGGTTCCGTTGCTGACCAGCGTAAGGTAGGTTTAGGCCATGGTAACTTAGGAAAGATGCTTCTGGAAGAGAACACAGACTGTTTCTGTTTCCTGGCAGGCCATGAGTCCTTTGCAGCCGCAGAGGGCGCTATCGGTATTGCTGAGAAGGCAAATAAGGTCCGTCAGAAACCACTGCGCGTCATCCTGAATGGTTTAGGTAAGGACGCTGCACAGGTTATCTCCAGAATCAACGGCTTTACATATGTAGAGACAGAGATGGATTACTACACAGGCGAAGTAAAGGAACTGTGGAGAAAGTCCTACTCCGAAGGCTTAAGGGCAAAGGTTAACTGTTACGGCGCGAATGACGTAACAGAGGGCGTTGCCATCATGTGGAAGGAAGGCGTTGATGTTTCCATCACCGGTAACTCCACCAACCCAACCAGATTCCAGCATCCGGTAGCCGGTACCTACAAGAAGGAATGTGTTGAGAAGGGCAAGAAGTACTTCTCCGTTGCATCCGGCGGCGGCACAGGCCGTACCCTGCATCCTGACAACATGGCAGCTGGTCCTGCTTCCTACGGCATGACCGATACCATGGGACGTATGCACTCCGATGCACAGTTTGCCGGTTCCTCTTCCGTACCTGCACACGTTGAAATGATGGGTCTTATCGGCGCAGGCAACAACCCAATGGTTGGTATGACGGTTGCGATTGCGGTTTCCATTGAGGAAGCGGCGAAGGAAGGGAAATTCTAAGAAAATGCTGATAGAATAAGGGAATTTCAAAGTTGTGAAAGTGGTTCGTGGTTGGAACAAAAAGAGCTATTTTTACTAAACTATTGACATTTTCACTTCCTTGGCGTAATATAATGGTAGCAAAGAAAAGCGGTTGTGTCCACTGGACGCAAAGCGAAACCCCAAGGAGGTGCAACTCCTTGGGGTTTCTTTTTTCCTTTTGAAGAGGAATAACTTAGGTAGGCTGTTGGTTATTTATCTCCGTCCAACCATTTACAAATATAGTAGCAAACTATACCTGCCACAACAGAGATAAGAAAAGCGGTTATGTATTGCACTGGTCGCACCTCCTTCCTGCTGGAAAGAGTCAACAGCATATTAATTATATCTATAAAGTGATGGGATGGCCATTGCTAATACAAAATTCATCACAATAGTGAGCAACTGAAAACTCTCCCTACACCGCTTCCATCGAGGAGAGCGCTAAAGCAAATCCTAAAATATCCCTTATGAAATAAGGATTTATAAAATTTGAGATTTTTTTCATGATTGGAACAAAAAGCGATTAAGATAATTTCGCTATTGAAATAAGATGGTTCATGATATAAGTTCATCTTATCAAAGAAAAGCTGTTGTGTCCATTGGATGCAAAGTAAAGCCCCAGGGAAAGGCAATTCCTTGGGGCTTCTGTTTTCCTTTTAAAGAGGAATAACTTAGGCAGGCTGTTGGCTACGTATTTCCATACAACCATCTGCAGATACGCCAGCAGGCTATACCCGCCGTGATAGGGATAAGGAAAGCGGTTATGTATTCCAGTCCAAGTGAACACTAAAATCCAATAAATCCAATAGATTCAGTAAACAAAAAATAGTTGACTATCCAACCATTTCATGATATATTATATTCGTTGACTATCCAACTAATTATATGGTGAATGATGATGACAGAGCGCAACATGATTAGCAGCATATCCATGATGTATCGGCAGGCGCACCGGTTTTATGACAAAAAGCTGGAAGAGTACAATATCAGCAGCGGGCAGCTGACTTTTCTTTTGTGTATCCATGAGCATGAGGGAATCAGCATGTACGGTGTGGCGCAGTTGGGACATTTTGACAAGGGGACCGTTACAAAGGGGATTCAGAAGCTGGAAGAGCAGGGATATATCCGGGTGGAAACGGATGAGGCAGATAAGCGTTCAAGGCGTTTATACACAACGGGGAAAGCGGTTTTGATCATAGAACGGCTCTATGGCATCCGTCAGGAATGGAATGAAATCCTGGTGGACGGCCTGACGCCGGAGGAGTGTGCAAAGGCAGAGGAATTATTGGGGAGAATGGCAGAGAATGCCTGGAAGTACATGAATGAAAGGAATTAAACAAGAATGACTGAAAGTACAATCATACATAAAGAAAACCCACTGGGTACGGAGCCGGTCGGCAAATTATTGCTGGCCTTCTCTGTACCCTCAATCATTGCATGCCTGGTTAATTCGGTGTACAACATCGTGGATCAGATTTTTATTGGACAGGGGGTTGGATATCTGGGAAATGCCGCGACCACGGTTTCATTTCCAATGATGACCATCGTGATGGCGTTCGCGACCCTGGCCGGCTCCGGTGGCGGTGCTTATGCAGCTATTAAACTGGGGGAAAAGGAGGTTCGGGAGGCCAACCTGACGCTGAACAACCTGTTTTCCATGTCCCTCATCATCGGAATCCTGATTTCCGCTCTGGGACTTCTCTTTCTGGATCCCCTGCTCCGCATGTTTGGCGCCACGGAAACAGTTATGCCGTACGCGAGGGATTACACCTCCATCATCCTCATGGGAGTGCCGTTCAGTGTTTTGGGAATCACAATGTCCAATATGGCAAGGACGGATGGGAACCCCAGGCTTTCCATGTATGGTATCCTGATTGGCGCAACCCTCAACACAATCTTGGATCCGCTTTATATCTTTGTTTTCCATTGGGGGGTAAAAGGGGCGGCCATTGCCACAATAACCTCCCAGATCCTGTCTGCCGGTATTCTCTGCCATTATTTCTGGAGACGGGGCAATTTGCGGTTTCAGTTTAAGCTTATGAAGCTGGTGCCCCGGGTCTGTGTGAAGTCCCTTACGCTTGGGGCGTCTTCCGGCATTGCCCAGCTGGTTGCCTGCGTGATGCAGGTTGTAATGAATAATTCCCTGGTTTATTATGGCAATCAGAGCGATGTGACCGGGGATGTGGCGCTGAGCGCCATGGGAATCGTGATGAAGATTGTAATGATACTTGGTTCTGTCTGTATTGGCATTGGAGTCGGTTCCCAGCCTATCCTTGGGTTTAACTACGGAGCTGGAAACTATAAGAGGATCCGTGACACCTATTTTAAGGCAATCATCTATGCCACTGTGTCCATTTCCGTTGGATGGCTGGTCTGTCAGACAATGCCTCATTTAATCCTGAGGCTGTTCGGAAGCGGCAATGCGCAATTTACACGGTTTGCTGTAAAATGTATGAGGATATATCTGGGCGGCCTTTTCTGCGCAGGTTTCCAGATTGTTTCCACCAACTATTTCCAGGCTACAGGACAGCCATTAAAGGCGTCCCTCCTTTCCATGCTGCGCCAGTTAATCATCCTTATTCCGCTTCTGCTGATTTTGCCCCTGTTTTTTGGCCTGGATGGGATTCTCTACGCCGGACCCGTGGCTGATATAGGTTCTGCTGTCATCGTGGCCTGCTTTATCATTCCATCCATGAAAAAGCTGAATCAAAAGATACGTGAAAGTCAGGGACATGAAAGCATTTGATTGGGAGGACTTTAAGTATGGAGAAGATGGTTAAAAGAGGATATGTACCCAGCGACAAAAGGGAATTTTCCGAAGACGGGGTCAGGAAACTGCGTGCCGCGGGGAGTAATCTGTACTATTTGCTGAACCGGGGATATCCCATCAAGAGCGCCTCCGTATTTGTGGGAAACCATTATCTGTTGTCTGAAAGGCAGCGGCTGGCCCTGGTGAGGGCTGTCTCATCGAAAGAGAATATCCGTTTAAGGATGGATAAGGAATTAAAGGGCGGTCTGGAAGGCTGCACGGTAAATATTGACGGCTTTAACATCATCATAACATTGGAAGTGGCGCTCTCAGGCTCCCCGCTGTTAAAATGCATGGATGGCACCATAAGGGATCTGGCTGGACTTAGGGGAACCTACCGCTTAATTGATAAAACGGACATGGCAATTACACGGATTGGAAAGGTTCTGGAGTCCAACCAGATCCGCAAAGCTGTATTTTATCTGGATTCCCCGGTTTCTAATTCCGGCAGGCTGAAAGAACGGATTGTGGAGCTGCTGGGCGGCTTTGATTTTGAGGTCCAGGCAGTTACCATACACAACGTGGATTCCGTGTTAAAACAGCAGGATCATGTCATTACCAGCGACGCCATCATATTGGATGACTGCATAAGCTGGTTTAACCTGACCAGGGAAGCAATTGAGCAGGAATTTGGAGATTATCCGTATATTGATATGGGAATCAGCCGGATTACGGAATAAGCGGGGGTGAGGGTATCGTCATCTCTAATCCGGCTGTTCCATCTATCTGCCGGACTTAATCATTCCTTCCATCTGCCGGACTTAATCATTCCATCCATCTGCTGCACTTAATCATTACAATCATCTGCCAGACTCAACTATTACAATCATCTGCTGGATTCAACCGCTGCAATCAACTGCCAGATTCATCTGCCACTTTTCTCCATACGCCCCCCTTGGGAAGACTACAATTCCCCAGGGGGTTTCATTTACGCAGAATCAAGACCATATCATGTAAACATTTCTTTACCCTTCAGCGAGGCAATCCATGTTTCAATTGACTGCGCCAATGCATATTGCTGCTGTAAAACAGCCATACCTGTTTCCGGTATATCCGGCGCTGTTTCTTTTTCTCGGATGTTTTCTTCCAAATAGGCCTTTAAGGTTTTCACATTATCCTCAATATTGTCCAGACAGGATTTCTGTCCTTCTGGCGGAAGACCGGACAGGTTCACAATCACGGCATTGAAATCCAGAAAAAAGTGAATGGGCTGGGAAGCAATCTCATGCATGAGGCATTCGAATTTTTCTTCCCCGGTGTCTGTCAGTGAGTAGACTGCCTTCTCCGGCATTTTTCCCTCTTTTACAGGACTGCTTTTAATGTAACCTTTTTCTTCCAACTGAATTACCTTTTTGTATATGGAAGGTGTACTGATTTTTACCCACTTGGAAATGTTGCGGTACTCGACTAATTTCTGGATGTCATAGGCGCTTAACGGCTTCTTTTTCAACATGCCCAATACAACTAAATCTATGGATGCCATGATTCCCTCCTGTTTTTGTGATTGACAAATAGTATAAATTATAGTAGTATAATCGACAACGACAAAATACTATAATTTATACTACTATATTTTGTACTGTGTGTCAAGTGAAAGGAGAGTTAAACATGAATGGACGTAATACAAAAATGGAACTGCTGGGAAGTGCGCCAATACCAAAAGCGCTTGCCGCACTGGGCCTTCCAACCATGATCGGTATGCTGATTAACGCACTCTATAATCTGGTGGACACCTATTTTGTAGGAGGCCTGGGTACCAACCAGATGGGAGCGGTCACAGTGGCCTTTCCTCTTGGGCAGATTGTGGTGGGACTTGGCCTGTTGTTTGGTAATGGCGCTGCCGCCTGTCTTTCAAGACTGCTTGGACGGGGGGACAGGGATACTGCCAGCAAAGTGGCCAGCACCGCTGTGTACAGCAGCATTTTCATTGGGGCAATTGTTATCTGTGGTTCCATGGTTTTCCTGAAACCAATCCTGAGGCAGATTGGGGCAATGGAGGAAATCATGCCCTACGCAGTGACATATTCCAGCATTTATATCACATGCTCAATTTTTAATGTATTTAACGTTACCATGAATAACATCGTGTCAAGCGAGGGAGCGGCCAAAACAGCTATGTGTGCATTGATGGCAGGCGCTTTGCTGAATGTGGGATTGGATCCTGTATTTATTTATGGGCTGGACCTTGGGGTTGCCGGAGCAGCCATTGCTACAGCCATATCACAGATGGTTTCTACTTTCGTCTATCTGTGCTATATTTTCCGAAAGAAGAGTGTATTCAGTTTTAGTGTGAAGGAGTGTGACTTTTCCAAAGAAATCATGTCTGAGATTTTAAAGATAGGGATTCCCACACTGGTTTTTCAGCTGTTGACCAGTCTTTCAATCAGTATGATGAACGGCGCGGCCAGGGATTACGGAAGTTCCGCCCTTGCAGCCATGGGGCCTCTTACAAAAATCATGTCCATGGGCAGTCTGGTTGTATTTGGGTTTTTAAAAGGCTTCCAGCCCATTGCCGGGTTCAGTTATGGGGCAAAAAGGTTTGACCGTCTGAATGAAGCAATCAGGACGTCCATCCTCTGGTCTACCGCGTTCTGTGTGATATTCGGTTCCGTGGCCGCCCTATTTTCCACCAGCATCATGTCCCTGTTTACAAAAGACGATATGGAAATGGTCCGTGTGGGGTCCATTGCATTGAGGGCAAACGGTCTTTCTTTCATGCTTTTCGGCTTCTATACGGTCTATTCCTTCCTGTTCCTTGTGATGGGAAAAGCCAGGGAAGGCTGTATCCTTGGTGCGTGCAGGCAGGGAATCTGCTTCGTGCCTGTCATCCTGGTGCTTCCCATGTTCTGGGGGCTTGGCGGGATTCTGTACGCCCAGCCCATTGCCGATGTTCTGTCTGGGATTATTACCGCGTGCATGGCGGTTCATTTACATAAAGAACTGGCGGCAGCTAAAACGCGGTTTTCCTCACCGGCGGTTTAGGACGTGTTTGAAAATTCATTCCCGCCATCTGCCTGAAGGAATCCACCAGAGGTACCCCCTTCGGACAAAGCACGCCCTAGAATCAATCCGTCATAATCCGGCCTCCCGGGTGTCTGTCAGTCATATTTCTGATGGACGCCCAGAAGGACCGTGTCCATGGCATCACATAACCCCTTCCTTGTTTCCTCAGGATTATTAAATGCAGAACGCAGCTGCAGAGTGGTATAGCCGTGTAACATGCCGGTGAGAAGATTTAATATTTCATCCACCTTTGGCGCCTTCAGATTTATGGAACGGATAAGGGTGGCCAGAAGAGTGGTATAATCTCCGTAAATTATCGCAGTTTCATCATTTCCATGCCACGTGGCCCACTGGATGGTTTCATAAACCCCAGGGTGCTCTATCATGAAGTTAAGATATTCAACGCCCACGGACTTGATGGCCATGTCGCCGGATTTACCGATGGCGGACCGGCACATCCTTTCATTCATGGTTCTCATTCCATTGTGGGCTACTTCCCGCAGCAGGTCTTCTAAACCGGCTATGTGGTTATAGAGTGACGGGGTACGGATATTCAGTGCTTCAGCAACGGTTTTTAAGGAAATGCTGCCAAGCCCTTCTCTGTCGGCTATATCTGAAGCGGTTTGCACTACGGCTGCTTTTGTAACGCGCATGAGGAGTCCTCCCTTATTTAAAATGATTCTCTTTAGTAGTTTAACTAATAATATTAGCAGCGTCAATGGATATTAACCATGTCAATGAAAACAGTTTTGTCTGTGTCATGCTGTGGTGTCCATCTTTTTACTGGCCCGGTATACATCGTAATCATTTATTTGGAATCATTTATTTGAAATCGCTTATTTGGAGTCATTCATCTGGAATCATTCATATGGAGCCATTCATATGGATTCATTTGATTGTCAGTCTGTACAGATAGTGGAATCAAATTTTCAGACACGACCTATCCTACATATTGACATCTGGCATATTTTCTTATAAAATACTAATTATATTAGTTTTTAAACTACAGTAATTAGTATTACTACTACCATAAGAAACCAACCAGGAGGACAAAATGAAAACCCAAAGAATCCATATCATTCAGACCCCTGCAATCATCTGGGGCGCCCCATCAGAAAAAGTATACCTGTACATACACGGTCAAGGCGGATATAAGGAGGAAGCCGAAGCCTTTGCAGGCATAGCATGCCGCCATTCATGCCAGGTCCTGAGTATTGACCTGCCCGGACACGGTGAAAGGAAAACGGAAGCCGGTTCGTTTGTCCCGTGGCATGTGGTGCCGGAACTGCTATCCGTCATGAACTACATCCGCTTACATTGGCCCCATGTCTCCCTGTGCGCCAACAGTATCGGAGCGTGGTTCAGCCTGCTGGGCCTTGAAAGCAGATGGCTGGAGGAATGCCTGATGGTATCCCCCGTACCTGACATGGAACGCCTGATCTTAAATATGATGGCGCAGGCCGATGTGTCAGAGGAGCGGTTAAAGCGTGAACAGGTAATCCGGACTTCCTTTGGCCAGACATTGTCATGGGAGTATCTGACGTATACCAGGACACATCCCGTTACCAGATGGGAAGTACCCACATATATATTGTATGGCAGCGCTGATAACCTGATAGAACGCAGTGCTGTGGACAGGTTTACCCGGCAATTTAACTGCAGCCTGACTGTTCTGGAGCATGGCGGACATTGGTTCCATACGGAAGAACAATTGGATTTTCTATATCATTGGATGGAGGCCTGCCTACAGAACGGTTGACATGGAAAAGCCGCAAACCCGGAATCGGATTTACGGCTTTCTCTTTACCCGGAACAGGGGCGTGTTTGAAAAAGATGCCATGGCCTACTGCTTTTTGTACAGCTTCTCACGATAGGTCTGCACCGGCGCCGCGCCCTGGGGAATCGTATAAAAATAATTCAGCGCCGCCATCCTGCAGTGCTCGATATGGATCTTCATCTTCTCCGTGGCAGCGTCCACATTGTCCTCCAGCAGCAGTTTTAAAATCTCCAGGTTCTCTCCGGCGTCAATATGTACCGTGGCATGGTTCTGATGGACGAAATAAACAATCCGGCTGCTGATATCGTAAACACGGTGCATGACATCCACCATGTAACGGTTGCCGCAATGTTCTATGATGAACAGATGCATGGCGGTATCCAGCTGGATGCGGTCCATGGTTGTCTCATCAGGCTCCCCGTATTCAAATCTCTGGCAGAAATACTGGATTTCCTCCTTGGGAAGCTGTGATGCAGCCAGACGGAGGATGGCTGGCTCAAATTCCAGGCGTATCTGGTAAATCTGCAGCACGTCGCTTAAAAGGATATCAGTGACATAGATTCCCTTTTTAGGAATGACCTTGACAAAGCCCTCATTTTCCAGACGGCTGACCGCCTCCCGCACCGGGGTGCGGCTGAGCTTCAGGCCTGCGGTGAGATGCGCTTCATTTAAAATGCTTCCAGGTGCATAGGTACAATTTATCAGGCGTTCTTTTATTATGTTATAAGCGTAATTTTTCAAATCGTTCCCCACAGTCGTAATTGTATCTGTCATAACGTCATACCCCCAGCTCGGTCAAGGACCGGTAATATTCTAATTATATAGGGATGGATATGAAAATACAATCATTAATCAATGAATCAGCACATTCCCAGGTATCTCCACAGCGGCACGCTTGCAATCAGGCCTAATACATGGATGACCATATAGGCATAGGACATGGAGACCACGTTCTTATGGGTCACAAGTCCATCCACAACAGCTTCGGCCTGCAGGTAATATGGATTGTGGAAGGACAGGTTCCAGACCAGCATTGCCAGATAATCCGCAAACAGGGTGATGAAGGGATGGATTCCCAAAGGCGCCCCGATAGGCAGGAAAATGGCCGCAATGATGGCAAGCGTGGCAAGTCCGGTACACTCCAGGTACCGCAGCAGGTATGTAGTCACGCACAAGAGGATGATGAATACATATACATTGGGCACGAACCGGATGATGACCGGGGCAGCCACACTTGCCAGCCAGTGATTAACCCCCACCACACCAAGGAGGGCGGAGATGGACAGCAGGGAGGCAACCAGGGTAATCAGTCCGCCCCATGGCACCAGGTCCTGAAAATCCTTCATGGTAAAGATACCTTTGAGGAACATGGCGCAGAAGGCAAGGGCTGCCACTGTATATGGTTTCAGACCGGTATAGGAGCCGGTAATCCAGAGCAGTATGGACAGGATAAGGATAATGGACGCGGCCTTCTCATCGCTGCTCATGGGCTTTAATTCCGCTATCTTGCGGTTAATCAGTTCCTTGGATATGTTCAGTTTTTCCTTTGGCCTGTAATATACCAGGATGAACAGGAAGGTAAGGGCCAGGTTTACGGCAAACCACACGGAACAGCACATGAACCAGCCGAACCAGCTAAAGGAATATCCTTCCCCCATCATGCCGATTAATACAAAGGTCATGGCGCTTCCGGTGAGGAATGCCATGGTATGGATGGCGGCCGGGACAAAAAAGGCGCAGAACAGCCCGGCAGCTGCCTTGCTGCCTTTTTCAATGTTGTTGGCCTTGGCCACGGAAGCGGCAAACGGGCCTAACACCGCGCATTTTGAATAGGAGTTGGGCACAATGGGCGACAGGATGGTGGATGTTGCCATGATTGCAACCACCATACCGGTATAAGTAGCCGGGAAAAACTTGATGATGTTAAATGCAATCCGGTCAATCAGCCCTGTCTTTGCAATACCCGTGGCAAAGATCATCATCAGGATAACGGTCCACATGGTATCCCCGCTCCAGGCAGAGAACGCCTCCGGGAAGGTGCACACGTGGAAGGTAACAAATGCAACACAGGCAAATAGCGCAACAAGAGGAGCCGGATAAAGCTGAAGGATTAACAGAAGGACAGCTGTCATGAAGATGCCGAGATAGCGCATGCTTTCAACGGTCAGTTCCCCTGGGGGCCGGCTCAGACCGATGGCCAGCCCAATCAATATACATAGGATGCTCAGAACGTATTTCTTAATATTTGCAGATTTCATGAAAAACCTCTCCCTGATATTTTATATTCGTAGGACGCGCAAACGTAAAAACTCCATGCACCTATAGTAGTACCTGCTTTGGAATAAGTCAATAGGGTTTTGTGCAATAAGCTTATAAAACACGTATATATCACGTATATTTTAGTTATATTTTAAGGCTATATGTAAAATATTTTGGTTTTATTTTCGATTTATTAGATAATATGCATAAAAATTGAGATAAAAATTAGTAAAAACTATTAAAAATTACTTGCATTCCAAAAAACAGTGTGCTACAATCAGTCTCGCAAACGTAAAGCGAGGCTCTGAATTAAAAAAGAAAATGGAGAAAGGGGTATGGACATACACAACATTGTACTGCTGGGGGAAGCAGGAAGCGGAAAAACAGAAATAGCCGCCAACATAGCAATCCGCCTGGCAGAAAAGGATGAAAAGCCAGTGTATCTGATTGACATGGACCAGACAAAGTGTCTGTTCCGGGCCAGGGATTTTTCATCTTTATTAGAGAAAAGGCAGGTACATATGGCAGAAAACCCGGAGCTGTGGGATTCGCCCCTGATGCCTTTGGGGGTCAGCGCCCTGTTAATGGATGAAGGAATCCGGTGCATATTTGATGCAGGCGGGAACGCGGCAGGCGCAGCCATGATGGGACAATTTGCCGGACAGCTGGCGGGGATGGCTACCGGTTATTACTATGTAATCAATCCCTGCCGTGCATTTTCAGGCACAAGGGAGGAGATTAAGGAAAGCCTGGATGCGATTATGGTGTCAGCCCGTGTCCCGGCAGGACGGCTGGAAGTAATCGCCAACCCTTATATGGGCGGATACACAACAGCGGAGCTGATTGACGGGTATTGCAGGAAGCTGGAACAGGAGCTTGTGAAGCTGGATTTAAAAATCACGTGCCTGGCTGTTTCCAAATCATTTTCCAAAGAAGTCAGGAAACTGACAAGGCTTCCGCTGCTGGAACTGGATACCTTTGTAGACAAACTGTATGTATGAAGCATGGATTAAGTAAAAGAACATGATTCAAACATGATAACATCATTAAAAGGAGAGGAAGTGTGATTATGGCTAAACTGGAAATCAGCAAAGAAAGCTGCAAAAGCTGTGGGTTATGTGTAAACGTATGCCCCAAACAGGTCCTGGAAATAGGGGATGGAATCAATAAAAAGGGATACCGCCATGTGGTGGACGCCCACCCGGAAGCCTGCATTGCCTGCTGCATGTGCGCCCAGGTATGTCCGGATTGTGTCATTGAAGTATTTAAGTAAGAAAATGAAGGATTTAATTGAAATCAGATGGCATGGCCGCGGCGGTCAGGGTGCTAAAACGGCTGCCCTCCTGCTGGCTG
>OLOS01000247.1_pt1 | contig 62671 bp, 64 predicted proteins | sample 1672631 | NCBI WGS metagenome assembly OLOS01 (sample SAMEA3136707, study PRJEB25190) | human gut metagenome | biome: human gut; feature: human-associated habitat; material: faeces | place: Austria | collected 2013
AGGTATTAAGTATGCCGATGAGGTTATCAGACGTAAAGTTGGTAAGACTGGTAAGAAATAATTAAGGAGAGTGTAAAAATGGTTAACAAACAGTCAAGAAGCGAAGTTCGCGTAAAGAAACACAACAGAATGCGTAACCGTTTTGCTGGCACAGCAGAGAGACCGCGTCTGGCAGTGTTCAGAAGTAATAATCATATGTATGCTCAAATTATCGACGATACGGTTGGTAACACTTTAGTTGCTGCTTCCACAGTTGAGAAAGAAGTTAGTGCTGAACTGGAGAAGACAAACGACAAGGCAGCTGCAGCATATGTAGGTACAGTAATCGCAAAGAGGGCCCTTGAAAAAGGTATCAAGGAAGTTGTTTTCGATAGAGGCGGCTTTATATATCAGGGCAAAGTTCAGGTATTAGCAGACGCAGCCCGCGAGGCTGGTCTGGATTTCTAAGAGAGGAGAACAAGCATGAAGCGTACAATTATTGATGCCAGTCAGATGGAACTGAATGATAAGGTAGTGGCAATCAAGAGAGTATCCAAGACTGTTAAAGGTGGACGTACCATGAGATTTTCCGCTCTGGTAGTAGTTGGTGATGGTAACGGCCATGTCGGCGCCGGTTTAGGCAAGGCAGGCGAGGTTCCTGAAGCCATCCGCAAAGGTAAAGAAGCCGCAATTAAGAATCTGGTAGAAATTCCAGTTGATGAGAATAAGAGTATCCCACATGATTTTATTGGTAAATTCGGAAGTGCAGCTGTTCTGTTAAAGAAAGCTCCGGAAGGTACCGGTGTTATCGCAGGAGGTCCTGCGCGTTCCGTACTTGAGATGGCAGGAATTAAGAACATCCGTACAAAGTCCTTAGGTTCCAACAACAAGACGAACGTAGTCCTGGCAACCCTTGCTGGCCTGACTTCACTGAAGACACCAGAAGAATTTGCAAGACTGCGCGGCAAATCTGTGGAAGAAATTGTAGGCTAATAGGAGGAGAAAGACATGGCAGAGAAATTAAAAATCACATTAGTCAAGTCCCCTATCGGTGCTGTTCCAAAGCAGAAGGCAACTGTTGTGGCTCTTGGCCTGAACAAGATGCACAAGACGGTTGAGATGCCAGATAATGGCGCTGTCAGAGGCATGATTGCAAGCGTAAGACATTTAGTAAAAGTTGAAGAAATCTAATCAGATAAAGTAAGGAGGTGCAGTCATGGAATTGTCAAATTTACAGCCTGCTGCAGGTTCAAAGCATAGCGATAATTTTAGAAGAGGCCGTGGCCACGGTTCAGGTAATGGTAAGACCGCTGGTAAGGGCCACAAAGGTCAGAAGGCCCGTTCAGGGGCAACAAGACCTGGCTTTGAAGGCGGACAGATGCCTTTATACAGGCGTATCCCAAAGCGTGGTTTCACCAATATGAATTCTAAGACTATTGTAGGTATTAACGTAAGCGCACTGGAGCGGTTCGACAATGATGCTGAAGTTACAGTTGAGACTTTAATCGAGGCCGGCATTGTTAAGAATCCAAGAGATGGTGTTAAGATCCTTGGAAATGGAGAATTAACCAAAAAGCTGACCGTTAAGGTTAATGCATTCAGTGAAGGTGCAAAATCTAAAATCGAAGCTTTAGGTGGAACCTGCGAGGTGATCTAATGTTTAAAACGATCAGAAATGCATTTAAGGTAAAAGAGCTTCGGGCTAAGATCCTCTATACCTTTATGATGCTGGTAGTCATCCGTTTTGGATGCCAGCTTCCGATTCCGGGAATACAGACAACATTCTTTGCGGATTGGTTCGCGAAACAGACAACGGATGTGTTTGGCTTCTTTAATGCCATGACAGGTGGTTCATTTTCATCCATGTCCATCTTTGCACTGAGCATTACGCCATACATCACATCTTCAATCATCATCCAGCTGCTTACCATAGCCATTCCTAAACTGGAAGAGCTGCAGAAGGACGGTGAGGACGGAAGAAAAAAGATTCAGGAATACACCCGATACACCACGGTGGCCCTGGCGCTGATTGAATCAAGCGCCATGGCTATCGGCTTCGGCCGGCAGGGACTTCTCCTTGATTACAATGCCTGGAACATCATCATCGCCATCGTTACCATGACAACGGGCAGTGCCCTCTTGATGTGGATTGGTGAGCAGATTACTGAAAAGGGCGTTGGAAACGGTATCTCAATCGTACTGTTATTCAACATCCTCTCCAGCGTGCCCAATGACGTAAGAAGCCTTTATTACCGCTTCATCTTTGGACAGACCGTACTCAGGGCAGCGATTGCCATTGTACTGATTGCCCTTGTGATCCTGGCCATGGTTGTCTTTGTCATTGTGTTAAATGATGCAGAGCGGAGAATCCCGGTCCAGTACTCCAAGAAAATGGTTGGCCGTAAGATGGTTGGCGGACAGGCTTCCAACATCCCGTTGAAGATTAATACGGCGGGTGTCATGCCGGTAATCTTTGCATCTTCCATCATGTCATTCCCAGTTGTGATTGCCCAGTTCTTTACGGTGGATTACAGCTCAATCGGAGGCAAGATCCTGATGGTGCTCAATTCCGGCTCATGGTGCAGACCTGACGCTCCTGAGTATTCCATCGGTCTGGTGATTTATATTGCATTGCTGATTATGTTTGCTTACTTCTATACGTCCATTACCTTTAATCCGTTGGAAGTGGCTAATAACATGAAAAAGCAGGGAGGCTTCATACCGGGTATCCGTCCTGGCAAGCCAACCAGCGATTATTTAAATAAGATTTTGAATTATATTGTTTTCATTGGTGCATGCGGCCTGATTGTGATTGCGATTGTCCCGATCCTTGCGTCTGGTTTACTGAATGTGAGCCATATCTCATTTTCCGGAACATCCTTAATCATCATCGTGGGCGTTGTGCTTGAGACAATCAAAGCAGTAGAGTCTCAGATGCTTGTGCGTTATTATAAGGGATTTTTGAACGATTAACAACCACAGTTGAATTAATCAATCTGCCTTTGTGGTATTCCACAAGGGCGGATTGATTGCGTTATAAGAAACTTAAAGGTTTTGGAGGAGGATCGGTCTATGAAAATCATCATGTTAGGCGCTCCGGGTGCAGGTAAAGGCACCCAGGCAAAAAAGATTGCAGCAAAGTATCAGATACCCCATATATCCACCGGAGATATTTTCCGTGCAAACATTAAGAATGGAACGGAACTGGGTATGAAAGCAAAAGCATTTATGGATGCAGGCGGACTTGTACCGGATGAGATAACCATCGGCATGCTGCTTGACCGTATCCATGAAGCTGACTGTCAGGACGGATATGTACTGGATGGGTTCCCAAGGACCATTCCACAGGCAGAGAGCCTTACAACGGCCCTGGGCCAGATGGGGGAGTCCATTGACTACGCCATCAATGTGGATGTGCCGGATGAGGACATAATCAACCGTATGGCAGGACGCCGCGCATGCCTGGCATGCGGCGCGACCTATCATATTGTATATAACCCTCCAAAAAAGGAAGGCATCTGTGATGTATGCGGCCAGGAGCTGGTACTCAGGGATGATGACAAGCCGGAGACAGTTAAGAAGCGCCTTGATGTATATCATGACCAGACCCAGCCTCTTATCGAGTATTACCAGAAAGCAGGCGTTTTGGCTGAAGTAGACGGAACCATGGATATGGAAGATGTGTTCCAGGCCATTGCTAAGATTTTAGGAGCATAAAGAATGGTAACAATTAAATCAGAACGGGAAATTGAGTTAATGCGGGAAGCCGGGAAGATTCTTGCCAGCGTCCATGAGGAACTGGGCAAGGCAGTAAAGCCGGGCGTATCCACCAAAGAAATTGACCGAATCTGCGAAGAGATGATCAGGAGCCATGGATGTATTCCTTCCTTTTTAAACTATCAGGGTTATCCGGCTTCTGTGTGCATCTCCATCAATGACGAAGTAGTGCATGGAATACCGGATAAGCACAGATACCTGGAAGAGGGTGACATCGTCAGCCTGGACACAGGTGTCATATGGAAGGGTTACCAGTCTGATGCAGCCAGGACCCATATGATTGGGGAAGTGGATGCCCAGGCCAGGAAACTGGTAGAGGTGACAGAGCAGAGCTTTTTTGAAGGAATAAAGTATGCAAAAGCTGGCAATCATCTCAATGATATATCCAAAGCCATCCAGGAATATGCGGAAAGCTTTGGCTTCGGTGTGGTCCGTGACCTGGTGGGACACGGAATCGGGACAGAGATGCACGAAGCACCGGAAATCCCGAATTTTTCCCAGCGGCGCAAAGGCATAAAGCTGGCACCGGGAATGACACTTGCAATTGAACCTATGATTACTGCAGGTCGCTATGATGTAGCGTGGATGGATGACGGATGGACCGTTGTGACAGAGGACGGCTCACTGGCATCCCATTACGAGAATACCATCCTGATTACGGATGGAGAGCCTGAGATTTTATCGCTGTAGCAGAGGTGACCCTATGGTAGAGTTTAAAGAAGCCGGCCTGGTAAAAAGTTTGGCAGGTCACGACAAAGATGAACTGTATATCATAATCAGTGTCCAAGGGGAATATGTTAATCTGTCGGACGGCAGGAAACATCCCCTTAGTAAACAGAAACGCAAGAATAGGAAACACTTGCAGCTCACAAGTGAGTACGATGAAACCTTGAGGAAAAAGCTTACAGAAGGCGGGACGGTGAGCGACGGGGAAATAGCATCCTTTATCCGCACCCACAAGCAGTAGGAGGTAAAAAGAGAATGTCAAAAGCAGATGTAATTGAAATTGAAGGAACTGTAATCGAGAAATTACCAAACGCCATGTTCCAGGTCCAACTGGAAAACGGCCACCAGGTACTGGCACATATCAGCGGAAAGCTTCGTATGAACTATATCCGTATCCTGCCAGGCGACAAAGTTACCATTGAGTTATCCCCATATGATCTGTCCAAGGGAAGGATTATATGGAGAGATAAATAAAGGCGGCAAGCCGCCACTACCCAAACGGAGCCGAAGGCGGAGTTCGGGTTTCCCGTTGGCACAGTGATACAGTGCACCAGCTTTCGGGAAAAACAAAAAAACATAGATAAAAAGTGCTTGCATTTATCCTGAATTTTTGGTATAATGCTTGAGCAACTTTGTTGGTCTATAGAAAGGAGAATTACTGTGAAGGTTAGATCATCCGTAAAGCCGATCTGCGAAAAGTGCAAGATCATAAAGAGAAAAGGCAGTATCAGAGTAATTTGTGAAAATCCAAAGCATAAACAGAGACAAGGTTAATTAAAATTAGGAGGTGTAATACACACATGGCTCGTATTTCAGGTGTTGACTTACCAAGAGAAAAACGTGTTGAGATTGGTCTCACTTACATCTACGGAATCGGTAGAACAAGTTCCAACCGTATCTTAACAGAAGCTGGCGTGAACCCAGATACTCGTGTTAAGGATTTAACCGATGATGAGGTGAAGAAGCTGGCAACCATCATTGCTGAAACCCAGACTGTTGAAGGTGATCTCCGCAGGGAAATCGCTATGAACATCAAGAGGCTTCAGGAAATCGGATGCTACAGAGGAATCCGTCACAGGAAGAGCCTTCCGGTCCGCGGGCAGAAGACAAAGACCAATGCAAGAACCTGCAAGGGACCAAGGAAGACAGTAGCAAACAAGAAAAAGTAATTTAGCAACACGGTAACAGAATTCGATTTGCATGTTTTAAAAACAGGAAGAGCGAATTCAAGAAAATGAGAAAGTAGGTTAGTTTAAAATGGCTAAAAAAGTGTCCACGACTAAAAAAGTTACAAAAAAGCGTGTGAAGAAAAACGTTGAACGCGGACAGGCACATATCCAGTCATCTTTTAATAACACAATTGTTACATTAACTGATGCGCAGGGTAACGCCTTATCATGGGCAAGTGCCGGTGGTCTGGGATTTAGAGGTTCAAGGAAATCTACTCCTTATGCAGCTCAGATGGCAGCAGAAACTGCTACGAAGGCAGCTCTTGTACATGGCTTAAAGTCAGTAGACGTTATGGTTAAAGGTCCTGGTTCAGGACGTGAAGCTGCAATCCGTGCCCTTCAGGCATGTGGCTTGGAAGTGACCAGCATTAAGGATGTAACACCGGTACCACATAACGGATGCCGTCCGCCAAAACGTAGAAGAGTCTGATGAACTTAATTAGGAGGTAATTAAAGTGGCAGTAGATAGAGTTCCTGTTCTTAAAAGATGTAGATCCCTTGGACTGGATCCGGTCTATTTAGGAATTGATAAAAAGTCAAACAGAGAATCAAGAAGAACAAATAAGAAGTTAAGTGAGTACGGCATGCAGCTGAGAGAAAAGCAGAAAGCCAAATTCATTTACGGTGTGTTAGAGAAACCTTTCCGTAACTACTATGCAAAGGCTTCCAAGATGAACGGTATGGTTGGTACCAACCTTATGATCCTTCTGGAGTGCAGACTGGATAACGTACTGTTCCGCATGGGCCTTGGACGTACACGTAAGGAAACCAGGCAGATTGTTGACCACAAGCATATCCTGGTTAATGGCAAGCCAGTTAATATCCCGTCCTACCAGGTTAAGGCCGGCGATGTTATCGAGGTAAGGGAGAAGTATAAATCTGCTCAGAGATACAAAGACATCCTGGAAGTAACCGGTGGACGTCTGACTCCAGCATGGCTGGAAGTAGATCAGGAAAACCTGCGCGGCACTGTTAAGGAAATGCCGACCAGAGACGAAATTGATGTTCCAGTAAACGAAATGCTTATCGTCGAGTTGTATTCCAAATAATCCTGCCATTCTCTATAGATTGTACAAGGCATGCCTGTTCCTCACCGGACAGGCGTGCTTTGCAGGACATGGACCCCGGACTTTCTTTGGTTTGGGTATGTTCTGCTGTGTGCAGGTTTTATATCCCTCGAGATTTGATAGAAACCCAAAAAGGAGGGGCTATTAGTGTTCGATTTTGAAAAACCAAACATTGAAATCGCAGAGATTTCAGAAGACAAGAGATACGGCAAGTTTGTAGTTGAACCACTTGAGAGAGGTTACGGCACTACGCTGGGCAATTCCTTAAGAAGAATCATGCTTTCTTCTTTACCCGGAGCCGCAGTGAGTCAGGTAAAAATCGATGGCGTTTTGCATGAGTTCAGTTCCATTCCTGGAGTAAAGGAAGACGTAACTGAGATTATTATGAACATCAAAAGCTTAGCGATCAAGAACAACAGCGATACCGATGAACCAAAAGTTGCATACATTGAATTTGAGGGCGAAGGTGTAATTACTGCAGCAGATATCCAGGCAGATGCTGATATTGAAATCATGAACCCTGACCAGGTCATCGCAACCTTAAGCGGCGGCACGGACAGCAAGTTCTACATGGAGCTTACCATTACAAAGGGCCGTGGATATATCAGCGCTGACAAGAATAAGAACGACGATTTACCAATCGGCGTCATTGCAGTGGATTCCATCTATACACCGGTGGAGCGTGTCAATATGGCTGTTACCAACACCCGTGTGGGACAGCAGACTGACTTTGATAAACTTACACTTGAGATATATACCAATGGCACCCTGGCTCCCGATGAGGCAGTCAGCCTGGCAGCCAAGGTACTCAGCGAGCATCTGAACCTGTTCATTGACCTTTCCGAGAATGCCAAGACCGCAGAAATCATGGTAGAGAAGGAAGACAATGAGAAGGAAAAAGTGCTTGAGATGAATATTGACGAACTGGAGCTTTCCGTCCGTTCATATAACTGCCTGAAGAGGGCCGGAATCAACACCGTGGAGGAACTGTGCAACAGGACTTCCGAGGATATGATGAAAGTCCGTAACCTGGGCCGCAAGTCCTTAGAGGAAGTGCTGGCTAAGCTGAAAGAGTTAGGCTTACAGTTGAATCCAAGTGATGATAACTAAGCACCAATAAAGTGATAGTTACATGTTAACACCCGGCCAGTAAGACCAAAGATGCGTGGCTGAGTAACCAATAAATGTTAAGTGGGCTTAAATGCCTGAACCAGTAAGTCCAATGAAGCATGGTGAAGGTGTTCCACTGATGGAGGAAAATTACAATGGCAGGATATAGAAAATTAGGAAGAACTTCCGACCAGAGAAAGGCTTTAATCAGAAGCCAGGTAACCGCACTGTTATATCACGGACATATCAGGACAACTGAGACCAGGGCTAAAGAAATCCGCAAGGTTGCAGAAGGCCTGATTGCAATGGCTGTGAAGGAAAAAGACAACTTTGAGACCGTTAAGGTTACTGCCAAGGTTGCCCGCAAGGACAAAGACGGCAAGAGGGTAAAGGAAGTTGTTGACGGCAAGAAAGTTACCGTATACGACGAAGTTGAGAAGGAAATCAAGAAGGATCTGCCTTCCAGGCTGCATGCAAGAAGACAGATGTTAAAGGTTCTCTACGGAGTGACCGAGGTTCCTTCCACACCAGCCGGCAAAAAGAAGAACACCAAGTCCGTTGACCTGGTAGCAAAGCTTTTTGACGAAGTTGCCCCTAAGTATACAGGACGCAACGGTGGTTACACCAGAATCATTAAGGTTGGCCCTCGTAAGGGTGATGCCGCAATGGAAGTTCTGATTGAATTAGTATAATGATGTGATTCAGATGACTGCAGATACGCATAGGTGTGTCTGCAGTTTTTTTCGTTCCATGATTTTGTGTCAAAAACATCCCCCGGCCATAAAATTGACAGAACTTCGATAGAATAGAGAAAATATCGCAAGATAATCGTAAGTTGACGTAAAACTGCCTTCTGGGCTATAATGGAACCAGAAAAAGAATATTCAGGGGGATACCTGTTTTTGAGGAGGTTGAGATTTCATGAAAAACATGAAACGGTTATTATGTATGGCATTGGCTGCCGGTACACTGATGACAGCAATGCCCATGCAGTCTTTGGCTGCCAGCGACTATAAATATATCACCAACATTTCTTTGAAGGTGAGTATTGATTTGGATTCCGGGGATGAGATTAACAGCGGGGACAGTCTTGGTACCAGTTCAAGCGACAGCGGGAGCAAGGTTTATACATCTTCCAGTAAGTATGAGGTAGAGTCGGCCGAATGGTCCAATGACAGGGAGGTCGGTATTGGGGATACGCCCAAGATAACGGTTTATCTGGATCCCAACACATCCAGCAGCAGCGCTTATGAGTACCGGTTCCGCAGCAGTTACAGCGCCAGCAGCGTAAGCGTAAGCGGAGGTATTTTCGTATCAGCATCCAGGTCAGGGGACCAGCTGAAGGTGGTCCTTAAGGCAACCGGTATCAAAGGAACCTATGACCCGCCTGAGGATGCCGAGTGGGGTAGCAGCAGGGGCAGGGCCAGATGGGAAGAAGCAGAGAACACATCCGGATACTATGATGTGTATCTGTACAGAGGGTCTTCCGTGGTGAAGAAACTGGAAGACTACAAGGGTACCTCCTATAATTTCTACCCATATATGACCAAGGAAGGCGATTATTCCTTTAAGGTAAGGACGGTTCCCCATACGGATGAGGAGAAAAAGTACGGCAAGAAGAGCGAATGGACAGAGGCCGGGGATTTATATATTGCCGATGACGAGGTTTCGGACGGCAGCGGCCAGGATAATGGAGGCAGTACCCCCAGCGGCGGCAATACGGATGTCGGCTGGCGCAAGGAAGGCGATTCCTGGTACTTCCGGTATCCGGACGGCAACATGCAGAAGAACGGCTGGCTGAAGTGGAATGACAAGTGGTATCTGTTTGACAGCACAGGCAGGATGCTGACCGGCTGGCAGCAGACCGGCGGACAGTGGTATTACCTGGGCGAAAGCGGGGACATGAAGAAGGGCTGGATAAAGAGCGGCAACATCTGGTATTACCTGAATCCCAATGACGGCGGACCGGAAGGCGCCATGGTCAAGAGCAGCTGGCTTACCATTAACGGCAAGACCTATTTCCTGAATGAAAGCGGCGCAATGGTAGAAGGATGGTATAAGGTAGAGAACAACTACTATTATTTCTATCCGGGAGACGGTTCCAAGGCCGTGTCCACATCTATTGACGGTTTCCATCTGGATGCCAACGGAGTATGGCAGCACTGATGGGATATATATGAATGATTGGATATATGAAGTTTGTGGGAACGATGTGAGGAAAAGTTGGGTGGCGGCATTTTTCATAGAAGATATCAAGAAGGATGGCTGAAAGGAGATACTATGAAAAAAAGCAGGTATTTAGTGACTGCTGCTGCAGCATTATGGATGGCAATTGGCCTGGGCATGACAGCCCAGGCTAAATCCACATATATGCTGGAGATAGCCAATCAATATGACAGCGAAGGGACCAGCAGGGATGATAATGACAGGAATAAGGTGCATCCCCTGGAACCGGATGTGTATGTGGAGGATGCTTCCTCGGATACCATTGAGATGCTGTCCGCAGTAACCTGGTCCAAAAGCCCTGAGGACTGGACTGCGGGCAGTGAGGTAACAGGCACCGTATATCTTGGAAGCAGTACCGGACTTAACAAGGGCAGCCTGGGGATTAAGGTGGCTGACGGCCGCAACGATGCGGAAATCACCTCTTTGAAGAAGTATACGGGCAGTAAGTATGAGACAGACCAGGATTATGTCTATACAGTCAGATTCACCTACCAGGTGGCAGCCATGCTTGGGAGCACCACGTGGGCTGGCTGGGACAGCGCCAATCCGTCGGTTGCATCCTGGAACAGCGTGAAGTCTGCCAATACCTACCGGGTGGTGCTCTACGATGACCAGGGTTCGGTGGTCAGCCAGATTGTGGAAGGGGCCACCTCCTATGACTTCTCACCGTTCATGACTAAGACCGGGGTACAGTACTACTTCGAGGTAACCGCAATTGCCCGTAATGGGAACCAGCGGGATTATCTGGAAGACGGCGCGCCGGTAAGTTCCTTAAGCTCCCAGGCCGCGGACCCGGGCATCACGGATGGCACCTGGGGGGATTACCAGCAGGGACGGCGTTTCACCTATAAGGACGGAACAGTGGCTGCCGGCAAATGGGAACGCATCATGAGTAAATGGTATTATTTTAATACGGATGGGTATGCGGTGACCGGCTGGAATGAGATTGAAGGCAAATGGTACTATATGTATGAGGACGGCTCAATGGCGGCAGGTACGGCTACGCCGGATGGGTTCGCGGTTGGAAGCGACGGGGTCTGGACTGAGTAAGGGGCAGGGAAGTGTTCATCTGCGATGGATTGGGGTTAAGATATGCCAATTGCCGGCCAGGCCGTATGAATGGAATTGAAGGACAGTAAAATAAAAATGAGTCCCTGGAGAACAGTTGTTTTTTAGGAACTCATTTTTTCATGTTTTCTTTCTGAAAAAGTATCCGGACATATTGATTTATCCGTCTTCATTACATATTTTATCTATACTACATATAAGAAAATCAAATAGACACCCGGATATCAATCGTGTATACTGAGAGTAAATGTAGTTAGTGCCGCCCGGCACTATGTTTCTGACAGTCTTGTATGGGAGCAGGGGGATGAAATGAAAAAAAGGGGATATTTGGCTGCGGCATTCATTTTATTGGCCGCAGTATTTGGCTTGTCTGGCTGTGGGGACAGGGAGAATGGCGGACTGGATCCCAAGTCACCTGCGGTCGTCACGGTATGGCATGCATATAATGCAGTGGCAAAGGCACAGTTTGATGAACTGGTCATGGAGTTTAATGAGACGGTTGGAATGGAGCAGGGGATTGTTGTGGATGCGGTGGGGTATGGTTCCAGTGAAGAGCTGGAGGACGTGCTTTATGCTTCTGCCAACCAGGTAATCGGTTCGGAACCATTGCCGGATATATTTGCTTCTTATCCGGATAATGCGTACCGGCTGGACAAAATCGCCCCTTTGGTCAACATGGATGATTATTTTACAGAGGATGAACTGAAGGATTACCGGCCGGAATTCCTGGAGGAGGGGATATGGGATGACGCGTCCTGTAAAATGATACCTGTATCAAAGTCCACGGAACTCTTATATCTGAATAAGACGGATTGGGAAAAGTTTTCCAGGGAGACAGGGGCATCGGATGATCTGCTTTACACCTGGGAAGGCCTGATAGAGGCTGCGGGTATGTATTATGAGTGGTCGGGAGGGAACCCCTTCCTGGGGATGAATTCATATAATGATTATGCCATCCTGACAGCTGCCCAGATGGGCACGCAGGTATACCGGGAAGTGGATGGAAACATGGAGTTCTGCTATCCTGAGGAGATTGCCAGAAAGGCCTGGGATGCCTATTATGTCCCGCATATACTCGGATGGTTTGAGAGCAGGGTATATAATCAGGATGGGATTAAAAGCGGCAGGCTGATGGCCTACATCGGTTCCTCGGCAGGCGCCGGGTTCTTTCCCAGGGAAGTGATAGAGGATGAGGATCAATCATATCCCATTGAATGTGCAAGTTTTCCCTACCCCACATTCCGGGGCGAAACTTCCTATATGACCCAGCGGGGCGCCAATATGGCTGTATTTGAATCAGACCATGTGCACGAATATGCCTCGGCCCAGTTCCTTAAGTGGTTTACACAGCCCGAGCAGAATATCCGGTTTGCGGTATCCACAGGGTATCTTCCCGTAAAGACGGCTGCCCTGGAATCAGTAGACGGGCTTTTAAAACAGACGGGTGATGCTGAAAATGCAGAAATGGTGGAACACAGTATAGAAACAGAGCTGAAAGCCATGAGGGAACAGGAATTCTACATCAAGAAGCCCTTTGAGGGTTCCTATGATATGAACCAGATATTCACCTCATCCCTGGAGAATAAGACTGCCCTGGACCTCCATGAACTGAACCGCCGGGTGGAAGAAGGCGGGAGCCGTGAAAAAGTGGAGGCAGGGCTTTTGGGAGAGGAGAACTTTAAAGCGTGGTATGGAAGCCTCATGAGAGAAATGGCTGGTAGAACGGATGGGTAAAAAAAATGTAAGCGGTTCAATTGCATTTAAACTGGCTGTGGTGTTTATTTTCTTTGCGGTTTTCCAGAGTATCCTCCTGGCGTCCCTGATGGTATCGGGAGGTGTCCTAAAGCAGGCCAAGGCGAACCAATACAGTATTTTTTCCGAAAAGGTCAATGGACGCAGTGATAACCTGGAAAATCAGATGAAGAATATCTGGACGAATCTGGATTATGATATGGAGCAGATCAGCCGGTATTTTGAAACAATGGAACAGGACGGTTCTCCTGAAAATTCGGATGCGATACTGGAAGAGCTGGCCCCCCTGGTTATGGACACCTTATTCCGGGCAAAGACAACAGGGGCATTCCTGGTGATGCCTGGTCAGGGGACGGAAGGGGACGGCGCGCTGCCTGCATTATATTTCCGCAATAATAATCCGGACCGGAACAGCAGGGAGAATTCCAATCTCTACATGCTGGTGGGGCCTTGGAATGTGGCGGAAAAGATGGAGATTGCCACCACCGCCAACTGGAGTTTCCGCCTGAATATGAATGGGTCCAACCGGGATTTTGTGTATAAGCCCTATGAGGCTGCCCTGGATCATGGAAAATCACGGTGGCTTGGGTATTGGAGCAGCCCCTTCCAGGTGAATCCACAGGATGAGGATGTGATTACCTACTCCACACCGCTGTTTGGGGCGGACGGAAAGGTGAAGGCCATATTCGGGGTGGAGATATCCGTGAATTACCTGTACCGCTTCCTTCCGGTTTCCGACCTGCAGACATCGGATTCTTACGGATATATCATAGGAATCAGGGATGGGTCAGGAGAGATAAGGGCAGCCGTCACCCATGGCGCCATGCAGAGGCGGATGCTTCAGGAAGGGATGCCCCTGGACCTGGTGGAGGTGGATCAGGGGAATTCCATTTACAGGCTTTTGAACCATAAAAGCAGCGAGGATGTATATGCCTGCCTGAATCCCATGGGCATGTACTACCACAACACTCCCTTTGAGGGGGAGGAGTGGTTCCTCATAGGGTTAATGGAAGGTCCGGACCTTCACCAGTTCCCTGAGAAGATAGGAAGGATCCTCAGCTATTCATTTCTGTCATCACTGATAATCGGATTCATCACAGCCATCATAACCAGCCAGTGGTTTACGCGCCATGCCAAACTGATTGAACTGGCAGGACTTCCGGTGGGGGCTTTTGAGATGCGGGCCCATTCCAAACGGGTCTACATGACCAGCCAGGTTCCGCGGCTTTTAAACCTTACCAGGGAACAGGAAAGAAGGTTCAGCAGGGATAAGGACCTGATGTGCGCGTTCTTAAAGGAACTTGAAGCTTCTGAGTCCGGTGAGGAGGGCGTCTACAGGATGTATGACATGGGGGAGGTCCGCTGGATTAAAATTGCCCAGAAAACATCAGGCAGCCCAATCCGGTGCGTGGTTGAGGATGTGACGGATGAAGTCCTCCAGACAAAGGCCCTGAGGAAGGAACGTGACTGGGATGGGCTTACCGGTGTTAAGAACAGGATGGCTTTTGGCGAGACCATGGAGCGGATGGGAGCACATCGGGAGGAGTACCAGTCGGTTGCGCTCATCATGTGCGACCTCAATGACCTGAAAGGAGTCAATGACGCATTCGGTCATGACAAGGGGGATGAGTATATCTGCGCAGCCGCAGAATGCATCAGGAAGGCATTTCCCGATGGGCATGTATTCCGTATTGGCGGGGATGAATTTGCCGTTATGCTGACCGATGTATGGCCGGATAAGGCCAGGGAAGGAATAAAGGTCCTGGCGGAGGGGATGGAGGCGTACAGTGACGGCTGCTGCTTTGATGCGTCCGTTGCGGTGGGGATTGCATTTTATGATCCGGATATGGATGCTGGACTGGATAATACATTGTCCAGGGCGGATGCCGATATGTATGCCAATAAAAGGAAGATGAAGCGGTGATAAGATAAAAGGCGGGAATAAGGAAGATAGTATTTTCCCTGTTCCCGCCTTTGTTTTTTTGCATTGCTGTTTATGGGGGTTCATACGCCCTTCGTCCGCTTCACACCACGCTCTGGTTGTTCTGCAATGCCGCTGCGTGGTAATGTTCAATGGCCAGTTCGATGAAGGCTTTGCCGGCCTTTGTAAGGTAATGGCCTTTCTTATAGGTTGCGCACAGCTCCCAGAAGGGCCGGGAGGGAAGGTAGAAATAGGCCACGTCCTGCTGCTCCTTGGCATAGTTGTGGGTAATCAGGGAGCAGGCCATCCGGTTCTTAACCATGTTGCACAGGGTCAGGTTGCTGGACGTCTCGAAAAGGATGCGGGGCATGAATCCGGCTTCCTCAAAGAGGGGGTCGATGACGGTGCGCAGGGTGGAATTTTTAAACATGAGCACGAACTGCTGGTCCTTAAAATCCCTCAGGTCCGCGGTGGCAAAGGGCTGGCCCGGCGGATTGGCATGCTTTGCCAGGGGATGGGAGCGGGGCACGGCCAGAAGGATATTCTCATAGTAGATATGGACGTATTCATCATTGGTCTTGTCCTTCTCGCTGAGCGTGACAAAGCCCAGGTCCAGATATCCCTTGGAAATCATGGACTGCTGTGTCTTGACGCCGATTTCCTGAGGCTCTATGGTGATGTGGGGGAACTGCTGGTAAAACTTCGGGTAAATGCTCATAAGCATGCTGATGCCGCGCTCAGGCGTCAGGCCCACGGACAGGCGCCCCACCTTGTTGTCCGCCATGTCATTCAGTATGTCGTAGGCTTCCTGCTTCAGCATAAGGATCTGGCGCGCATACTTCACATAGACCTTCCCTGCCTCCGTAAGCCTCAGGTCATTCTTGCTGCGGTGGAACAGCTGGATACCCAGTTCGCTTTCCAGCTTTAGCAGCTGCTGGTTCAGGCCGGACTGGGAGATGTAAAGGCGTTCCGCTGCCCGTGTTATACTGTTCTCGTCTGCTATCTTCACGATGTATTCCAATTGTTTTAAGTCCATATGCCCTCCATGATTCCTTCAATCGCATATGACTAAGTTTTACTTAGTGTTAAAATCGAAACTAGTAATTTGACTTAGTCCTATATATTTTATACAATAAAGATGTAAAAAACACAAGGACAAATTACAAAATGACGGTTAAGTTCTTGTTAAGCACCAAACGTATTTTAAAATAACACATATATTTTTTGCTGGGAGGTAAAGAGAATGTCACCAACAATTACTAAAATGGAAGTGTGGCCGGTAGCTGGTCAGGATTGTATGGAGCTGAACCTCAGCGGGGCTCATGCGCCGTATTTTACCAGGAACGTGGTTATCCTGTATGCGGATAACGGTGAGACAGGTGTGGGTGAGGTCCCGGGAGGACAGAAAATCACAAAGGCACTGGAAGAGTGTATCCCCCTTGTGGTGGGCACCAAGGTAGCAGAGTATAAGAGCACGCTGCTGAAAGTGAAGAAGCACCTGGATGCAAGAGGGGAAGAGGATGTGAGGGGAAACCAGACCTTTGACCTGCGTACCGGAGTCCATGTACTGACTGCGATTGAGGCTCCAAGCCTGGATCTTCTGGGCAAGCACCTGGGCGTTCCCGTGTGTGAGCTTTTAGGGGAAGGACAGCAGAGGGATAAGGTGCGTATGCTGGGCTATCTCTTCTTTGTGGGGGACAGGAATAAAACAGACCTTCCCTATGTGTCTGAACCGGATGCGGACTGCGAGTGGTACAGAATCCGCCATGAGGAAGCCCTTACGGCTGATAAGATTGTTGCATTTGCAAAGGCCACAAAGGAAAAGTACGGATTTGAGGATTTTAAATTAAAAGGCGGTGTCCTTGCCGGCAATGAGGAGATGGATGTAATCCGGGCACTGAAAAAGGAATTCCCCAATGCCAGGATTGACCTGGATCCCAACGGAGGCTGGCTCCTTGAGCAGGCAGTGGAATACGTAAAGGGAATGCAGGGCATCCTTACTTACTGCGAGGACCCATGCGGGGCAGAGGGCGTGTACTCGGGGCGTGAAATCATGAGCGAGTTCCGCCGCCGTACCGGTTTCCCCACAGCTACCAACATGATTGCAACGGACTGGAGGGAGGTTGGACATTCCCTGGAGTCACAGGCAGTGGACATCATCCTGGCAGATCCCCACTTCTGGACCATGGCCGGTTCCGTAAGGGTTGGACAGCTGTGTCATGACTTCGGTTATACCTGGGGTTCACATTCCAACAACCACTTTGACATCTCCCTGGCCATGTTCACACAGGTGGGTGCGGCCGTACCGGGTGAGTACAATGCACTGGATACCCACTGGATCTGGCAGGAAGGCCTTGAGCGCCTGACCAAGGAACCGCTTCAGATCGTGGATGGCTGTGTGGCTGTTCCTAAGAAGCCGGGACTTGGGGTAGAGGTTGACATAGACCAGGTTAAGAAAGCAAACCAGATATACCTTGAGAACTGCCTGGGGGCCAGAAACGATGCCATGGGCATGCAGTACCTGATCCCGGGATGGAAGTTTGATCCAAAGCGCCCCTGTCTGGTAAGATAACGGAAGGGACCTGAAGAATATATAAAAAAGGAGAATGAGTAATGAAGAGAAGAGTATTGTGTATGTTATTGGTGTTGGCAATGGCGGTTACCTGCCTGGCAGGATGTAACAGAAAGAAATCCGTACGTGTGGTCATCGGTTCCTCATCCACCAGCGGGGACAGTTATCTGATAGCTGATACAGTGACACGTTATCTGGCAGAAGAGATGGGCTGGGATGCAAAGGTTGACCCGGTGGGCGCAGCAGAAATGTTTGAAATCCTCCGTACGGATAAGGGTAAGGGCGATACCATCGCTATCTTCCATGATATGACATATCTGGGTGTTGTTTTCGGTACATATGGCGAGGAATACGCCCTTGAGAATATGACGGTGGGACCAAGGGTGGCCCAGAACCCTGGCTGCTGCTTTGCTGCGAAGGCAGATGCCCCATACAACACGCTGGTAGAGGCTGCTGAATATTTAAAGGCGAATCCGGACGCTGAAATCCGCGTGGCCTGTGAGAATGGTTCCGTATCAACCCTGTGCTACCTGGCATACTATAACTGGGTGCTGGACAACTACGGACAGGAAGTTGCCGACCAGCTCCGTGTAATCGCTGCAGGCGTTACCTCTGAGAAACGCCAGATGTTATGGGACGGCAATGTGGATATCATCTTTGATGATTACTATGGCATCCAGCAGTATGTGGGTGTGGATGACAAGCAGCTGGCCATGAAGTGCGTGGGCCTTCTGGATGAGATTGAGGGCGCTGAAAATGCTCCTACCTATGCGGAACAGGGAATTACATTTAATGGCGAACCATTTGCACTGTCCAAGGATTTCCTTGTATATTACCCAAAGGATATTGACGCTGATTTTGCAAAGGCAGTGGATACGGCAGCTGCTAAAGTATGTGAAAACGAGAGTTTCAAGTCTGATATGGCTAAGCTGAATTACAGGGGCGCATACCTGGATTCCGCAGCTGCAAAAGACTTTATCTACAACAAGAGGACAGAGATGACACAGCTGATTGAAGCGTGTCCTGATTTCGACTACCTGACCCAGTAATAGATCCGCAAAGCAAGTAAGGCCGGGCTGGACACAGCCCGGTTTCAATTAAGGAGGGAAAGCTTGTGAAGCTTAAGATTATAAATTCAACATCGCACTGGGTCATGCCCAGGATTGTGATGGGGATTCTGGTGGTTCTTCTGGTTATCATAGGGATTCAGAGGCTGATTCATTGTAAGAAGACAGGGACACCGTTCATTCATTTAAAGAATTACCACTTCTTTAAACCCGGCTGGGATAAGGTAAAGTTTCTTGGCGGCATATTGATCTTCATCGCCTACATCTATCTGATGGAATTCCTCACATTCCTTCCGGCAAGTATCATCAGCATCTTCCTATTCAATGTCATCTTTGACAATGAGAGGACAAAGAAGAGCATGATTACATCCGGCGTCATATCGGTTGGTTTCTCGGTTTTTATCTGGCTTGTATTCGGAGTATTGTTCCGCATCACATTACCATAAAAGGAGGTTTCGATTATGTTTGGCATCATGAATATTTTAATGTCGTTCCTCGGAGTGGTAATCGGTATTATCTTCGGAGCGCTTCCGGGCATGACAGCAACCATGGCAATCGCGGTATTCCTGCCGCTCACCTATTCACTGGATCTGGGGCAGGCGCTCTGCCTTCTTCTGGGGCTTTACGTAGGCGGTATCAGCGGCGGCCTTGTACCGGCCATCCTGATTAATATCCCCGGTACCCCATCCTCCATCACCACCGGTTTTGACGGCCATCCCATGGCTGCCAGGGGAGAAGGGGAGAGGGCGCTTAAGATTGGTATCACGGTGTCCCTGATCGGCGGGCTTATTTCCCTGCTGGCCCTGTTCTTCTTCACACCGCCTCTGGCCAAGCTGGCCATTAAGTTCTCTGCGGTTGAGAAGTTCTTAATCATTGTATTTGCCATGACGGTGATTGCGGCCCTTTCGAAGGGGTCCATGACAAAGGGCGTGTTTGCCGGATTCTTAGGAGTCCTGGTCACGCTGATTGGAAGGTTTTTTGACAACCAGCAGCTTCGTATGGTTCCCTCGTTCCTGACCGTGGAACTGGGAAGCGGTTTCCAGCTGCTTCCGGTGCTTATCGGACTGTTTGCCCTTTCCCAGATCCTTGAGGAAGCAGAGGCGGGCATGAAACGGAATCCCAAGATGGAAGGCGGCATTAAGGGCGGCGGCCGGAAGTTTTCCTTCTCTGATTTAAAGGGGCAGGGGATTAATACAATCCGTTCCTCTGCAATCGGGACATTTATGGGAATCCTCCCGGGCGTGGGCGGTTCTGCCGCATCCCTGCTGTCCTATTCACAGGCCAAGAACTTCTCCAAGCATCCGGATGAGTTCGGCAAAGGCTGTGTGGATGGACTGGTTGCATCTGAGGCAGCCAACAACGCTCTGACCGGCGGCGCACTGATACCGCTTCTGTCCCTGGGTATTCCCGGTGACAGCACGACGGCAGTCCTGGTAGGCGCATTCCTTTTGCAGGGCATCCAGGTAGGTCCCCTGTTCATCACCCAGAACCCGGACTTGTGGAGGGATATCCTTCTTGGCCTTGTGGTATGCAACATCATCATGTTCATCGTGATGTTCTATCCCATCAAGTATATAGCCAAGATCATCAACATTCCGAAAAACCGTCTTTACCCAGTGGTCATCCTTATGTGCGTGGTCGGCTCCTATGCAATCCGCAACGGCAACATGTTTGATGTATGGACCCTCCTGCTGTTCGGAATCGTGGGCTTTGTCTTCAGCAAGACAGGTATCCCGGCAGCGCCCTTCCTGATTGGCTTTATACTGGGGGATGATTTTGAGAAATATTTCATTGACGTACTTAAATCTTCCGAAGGCAGTTTTGCGGCATTTTTCAACCGCCCAATCGGAAATATAATCTGGGTCCTGATTTTGATTTCACTGGCCTATGCGTATTTTGACAACAGGAGGGCAAAGAAATTAGAGGCACAGGGCAAGGCTTAAGCTGCAGGGCTATAAGGACGGAGGTAACCAATGTTGAGCAAGACACCTGTAATAACTGATATGAAGGTCATTCCCTGCGCAGGATATGACAGCATGCTTTTATCCCTGAGCGGGGCCCACAGCCCCCTGTTTACCAGGAACATCGTAATCATCACGGATAATTCCGGCAGCACGGGAATCGGCGAGGTCCATGGCGGGGACGATATAATAAAGATACTTGAGAGCTACATCCCCCTTGTGGTGGGAAAGACAATCGGTGAATATAAGAGCATCATAAGCAGTATCAGGAATAACGGATATGTCCCGGGCGGCAATGACGGCCAGGGGCTGCAGAAGCTGGACCTGAGCAACCTGAAATTCGTGGTGCATGCAGAGACGGCAGTGGAATGCGCCCTGCTGGATTTGATGGGCAAGTTCCTGGGACTGCCTGTGTGCGAACTTCTGGGGGATGGGCAGCAGAGGGATGAGGTAGTAATCCTGGGATATCTGTTCTACTGCCAGGATTACACGAAGACAGACATGGCATACCTGGATGAGAGCGGTTCCGATGACAGATGGTTCCGCCTCAGAAGGAAGACCGCCATGACCACGGACCGTATCGTGGAAAATGCATATGCCATGAAGGAACGGTATGGATTCAAGGACTTCAAGCTGAAGGGCGGCGTCCTGAACGGCTGGGAAGAGATGGAGACGGTCCGGGAGCTTAAGAAGAACTTCCCGGATGCCAGGATTAATATTGACCCCAATGGCTCCTGGACCCTGGACCAGGCAATCGAATACTGCAGGGGGATGAAGGAAATCCTTACCTATATTGAGGATCCCTGCGGTGAGGAAAGAGGCTTCTCCGGCCGCGAGATCATGAGGGAGTTTAAAAATGCAACCGGCATCCAGGTGGCAACCAACATGATTGCAACGGACTGGCGCCAGTTCTACCATGCGGCCAGCCAGACAGCAGTGGACATTGTACTGGCAGACCCGCATTTCTGGACCATGAGCGGCTCCGTGCGCATGGGCCAGGTGTTAAATGACTGGGGCCTGACCTGGGGGTCCCATTCCAATAACCACTTTGATATTTCCCTGGCCATTTTTGCACACAGTGCCGCGGCTGCACCGGGCGGCATCACTGCGCTGGATACCCACTATGTATATCAGGACGGACAGTACCTGACAAAGAACCCCATGGAAATCCGCAACGGCGTGATTGAAATCCGCAGGGAACCAGGACTGGGCATTGAGGTTGACATGGACGCGGTGATGAAGGCAAATGAGCTTTACCGCACCCTCCCTTACGGGGACCGCAATGACGCGGCGGCGATGCAGTATCTGATCCCGGGCTGGAAGTTTGACCATAAGAAGCCTTGCATGGTGAGGTAGGGAGCATTCGTGTGGGTTATTCTAGAATGTAAAATGCAGACAAAGGATGCAGATGTGAAACATACAGATTAAGGATACGGAAGGTATTGCGTTCCCCCGCTGGTTTTAGCGCCGGGAATGCAATACCTTCTATATTTATGTGCCATACTTGACTTCTATAGTATTTTCATCTACAATTGAAAAACGTAAACAATACATGGAAGTAAGGGAAAACATATGGGAATCATAAAAGCAGCCAGACTGGTCTATGAGTATATCAGGCGCGACGAGGAAGAGAATATAGAAGAAGTGAACCGGGCCATTGACGGTTTGGATGTGGATATAGAAAAGGGCGGCTTTGTGGCTGTCCTGGGACATAATGGTTCCGGCAAGTCCACCTTTGCAAAGCATATAAACGGACTCCTCATGCCCACCGATGGAACGGTGTGGGTGGGGGACATGGATACAAAGGATGAGGAACACATCTGGGATGTGCGCAAGACAGCAGGAATGGTGTTCCAGAATCCGGACAACCAGATCATCGGCAATATTGTGGAGGAGGATGTGGGCTTTGGCCCGGAAAACATCGGCGTGCCCACAGAGGAGATATGGAAGCGGGTGGAGGAAAGCCTGAAGGCGGTGGGGATGACCGCATACCGCCTCCAGTCCCCCAATAAGCTGTCAGGCGGACAGAAGCAGAGGGTGGCCATAGCAGGCGTCATGGCCATGAAGCCGGAGTGCATCATCCTGGATGAACCCACCGCCATGCTGGACCCCAATGGCCGCAGGGAGGTCATTAAGACGGTCCATGAACTGAACCGGGCCGAGGGAATCACGGTCCTGCTGATTACCCATTATATGGAAGAGGCAATTGACGCGGACCGGATCATCGTGATGGACGGGGGCAGGATCGTGATGGACGGGAAACCTGCGGAGATATTTTCCAGGGTAAAGGAACTGAAAGCCTATGGACTGGACGTGCCCCAGGTAACGGAACTGGCCTATGAGCTGAAGGAGGCAGGCATGCCGCTGCCCGATGGGATCCTCACCAGGGAACAGATGGTAAAGGAACTTATGCCGCTTTTAAAGAAGGATTAGTACCACTTTGCACAAGGCGGACTAGGGTGTGTTTGAAAATTGCTTTCCGTCAGCTGTGCGTCCCACTTCGTGGGAGATTTGGTCCCGATGAGGGAGGCGTAGCGGGCTACGTTGACCGAATTGGGACCAAATATGCCGCGAAGTGGGGCGTGCAGATGGCGGGAATGAATTTTCAAACACACCCTAGGGACACTGCAGCCATTACTGCGTTGTTAAGGAGAGAACAGATGTCAATTAAAGCAGTTGATTTGAATTTTGTATATGGCGGCGGCACGGCGTTTGAGCAGCATGCCCTGTTTGATGTGAATCTGGAGATACAGGACGGGGAATTTGTGGGACTGATCGGACATACGGGGTCTGGTAAGTCCACGCTGATCCAGCATTTGAACGGACTTATCAAGGCCAGCGCAGGACAGCTCTATTATAACGGGGAGAATATCTATGACAGCGGTTACGATATGAAGAAACTGCGGAGCAAGGTAGGGCTGGTGTTCCAGTATCCTGAGCACCAGCTGTTTGAGGTGGATGTCATGACCGATGTGTGCTTCGGGCCTAAGAACCAGGGACTTGGCAAGGAAGAGGCGGAGGCCCGGGCCAGAAAGGCGCTTGATCTGGTGGGACTGGATCCTTCCTATGATAAGCAGTCCCCATTTGAACTTTCCGGAGGACAGAAGCGCCGTGTGGCCATTGCAGGTGTGCTGGCCATGGAGCCGGAGGTGCTGATCCTTGACGAACCCACGGCCGGGCTGGACCCAAGGGGCCGGGATGAAATCCTGGACCAGATAGACCATCTTCACAGGGAGCGGGGCATGACCATCATCCTGGTGTCCCACAGCATGGAGGACGTGGCCAGATATGCGGACCGGCTGATTGTGATGAACCACGGACAGAAGGTATATGACGGTACGCCAAAGGAAGTGTTCCACCATTACAGGGAGCTGGAGGCAATCGGCCTGGCGGCGCCCCAGATTACCTACCTGGTCCATGACCTGAGGGACAAGGGAGTGGGGATTGACGGGGACATTACCACGGTGGAAGAGGCCAGGGAAGCAATCCTGGCACAGTGGCGTAAAACAGCAGGCACTGGGGGAAGTAAATTAACAGAAAGCAGCAGGGATAAAGATGTTTAGAGAGATTACATTGGGACAATATTACCCGGTCGATTCCGTGGTCCACAGGCTGGACCCCAGGACCAAGCTTTTTGGCACCATGGTATTTATTGCATCCCTGTTCATTGCGGATAATATCTGGGGATATGTGATTGCCACCGTTGTACTGGCAGCTGCCATTAAGATTACAAAGGTGCCTTTCCGCTTTATTGTCAGGGGCCTGAAGGCAATCATGATCCTTCTGGTAATCAGCGTCAGCTTCAATCTGTTCCTGACAGACGGCCATGTCCTTGCCAGGTTATGGATATTTAAGATAACGGCAGAGGGACTGCGCCTTGCCTTTTTCATGGGGGTAAGGCTTGTCTACCTTGTAATCGGTTCCTCCCTCATGACCCTGACCACCACGCCCAATCAGCTGACGGACGGACTGGAAAAGGGGCTGGGTTTTCTGAACCGGGTAAATGTTCCCGTGCACGAGGTTTCGATGATGATGTCCATTGCCCTCCGGTTCATCCCTATCCTGGTGGAGGAGACGGATAAGATCATGAAGGCACAGATGGCCAGGGGAGCTGATTTTGACACGGGCAACCTGATTCAGAAGGCCAAGGCAATGGTGCCGCTCCTGGTTCCTTTATTCATATCGGCCTTCCGCAGGGCAACGGACCTTGCCATGGCCATGGAGGCGCGCTGCTATAGGGGCGGGGAAGGGCGGACCAAGATGAAACCGCTGCAGTACAGGCAGGCGGACCATGATGCTTATATGATATTTGCCCTGTATCTGGTGGTAATGATTGCGGCCAGGGTTTACCTGTAAGCCGCAGGAATCGATGACGGAAGGAAGAAGAACCCATGAAGCGAGTACGCCTTGTGGTTGCCTATGATGGAACCCATTATCACGGATGGCAGATACAGCCGGGAAAAGTAACCATAGAGTCCAGGTTAAATGAGACCCTCACCAGCCTTCTGGGGGAGCCGGTACAGGTCATCGGGGCCAGCCGTACGGATTCCGGCGTCCACGCCAGGGGCAATGTGGCTGTATTCGACACCAGCCACCGCATGCCTGCGGACCGGATATGCATGGCGCTGAACCAGCGTCTGCCCGAGGATATAAGGGTGCAGTCGTCAGAGGAAGTGGACCCTGACTGGCATCCAAGAAAATGCAGATGTGTCAAGACATATGAATACAGGATATTAAACCGCAGGATTGAGATGCCCATGCAGCGCTTTTACTCCCATTTCTGCTATTTTAACCTGGACCTGGAGAAGATGCAAAAGGCCGCAGGACTGCTGGTAGGGGAGCATGATTTTAAAAGCTTCTGCAGTGTCAGGACCCAGGTGACGGATACGGTGCGGACCATTTACAGCATTGAGGTAAAGCGGGATGAGGAGGACATGATCGGTATCCGCGTTACAGGCAACGGTTTCCTGTACAACATGGTGCGCATCATCGCAGGCACCCTGATGGCGGTGGGCATGGGACAGATTGCACCGGAGGATATGGGGGCCATATTGGAGGCCAGGGACAGAAGGGCGGCAGGGCCCACGGCGCCGGCCAGGGGTCTGACGCTGATCCGGATGGAATACGATGGATAAAGTACGTTTTTACGTCATTTTTCCCGATTAAGTGGTTGACATCCGCGAGAGTATATTATATAATATAAAACTGTGACATTATTAGCAGAGAATACTCATCCAAAGCCCCGGAGTGAGTATTTGTAGATAAATACTTCCCATATTTATCATGCAAAAAGCGGGCATCCGTTGGATGTCAGGTGTATAACAAGATTGAGATTAACAGGAGGTTAACCAATGAAGAGTTTTATGGCTAGTCCAGCGACAATTGAAAGAAAATGGTACGTAGTTGATGCTACAGGATATACATTAGGACGCTTATCTTCCGAGATAGCAAAGGTTTTAAGAGGTAAGAATAAGCCGATTTTCACACCACACATGGACTGCGGCGATTATGTAATCGTTGTAAACGCAGACCAGATTAAGGTTACCGGCAAGAAGCTGGATCAGAAGATTTATTATAACCATTCTGATTACGTAGGCGGTATGAGAGAAACCACCCTGCGTGAGATGATGGCTAAGAAGCCTGAAAGGGTAATAGAGTTAGCAGTAAAGGGTATGCTTCCAAAGGGACCTCTGGGAAGAAGCATGTTTAAAAAGCTTCACGTATATGCAGGCCCAGACCATGAGCAGGCAGCACAGAAACCAGAAGTTTTAACATTTTAATGAGGATTGGAGGAAGAAAGTATCATGGCTAACGCAAAATTTTATGGAACAGGCAGAAGGAAAAAATCCATCGCCAGAGTATATTTAGTACCGGGTACAGGCAAGGTTACAATCAACAAGAGAGATATCGATGAGTATCTTGGTCTTGAGACTTTAAAAGTAATTGTACGTCAGCCTTTAGTTGCAACTGAGACCACTGACAAATTCGACGTACAGGTTAACGTCCGCGGCGGCGGCACAACAGGACAGGCCGGTGCAATCCGTCACGGCATCTCCAGGGCCCTTCTTCAGGCAGACGCTGACTTCAGGCCGGTTCTGAAGAAAGCCGGTTTCTTAACAAGAGACCCAAGAATGAAAGAAAGAAAGAAGTACGGCTTAAAGGCTGCACGTCGTGCTCCACAGTTCTCCAAGCGTTAATCTCGTTTTGGGACAGAATATGGCAGGACAAAACCTTCCAGGGGGATTCCCTGGGAGGTTTTTTTGTGGTATGATGGATGAAAAGGCGGACAAAAATCATCTCGAAAACCTGATTACCAGGAGATTCCGGGAGTGCACTGATATTTTAAGGAGGGAACAGTGAATCAACTATTTATTTCAGCTTTGACAATAGAGAAGGTCCGGCATTTGGAGGATATCCGCATTCCATTGTCTAAAGGCAGAATGAAGCATCTGATATTTACCGGAAGGAATGGGAGCGGTAAAACCGGTGTTTTGGATGCCATGGCAGGATTTTTGAATGCGGTATCTACAACCAATGACCCTATGGAAGCGCAAGAGTATTTAAATAAAGATATAGATAATCTGGAATTCTGCATTAAAAATGGAAAATCCGATAATGAAATTGCAGATATAAGGAAACGCATAGAGCATTATAAGCTAAGGATAGAACAGGCAAAGCAAGGAATCAATATGCAATTGAATTATCCATTGAATAAGATGCGCAGTATGTATGAAGCTGGTGGATATATCACTGCCTATTATAGGGCAGACCGTATATTCCACACTGAGATTCCAAGACATGTAGAAAAGGTGGAATTGAAGGAATACTATTCAATTTCAGATACGCCGCGCCAGGATTTTGTTAAATATCTGCTGGATTTAAAGATGACCCAGGCTTTGGCGGCAACGGGAGGTAAGACGGAAAAGGCCGATGTAATCAAGACCTGGTTTAATAAATTTGAGGATTTATTAGGCAGGATTTTTGAAGATGGCTCCTTAAAGCTGAACTTTGATGAAGATACCTTTCAATTTACGATTTGTGAAACAGGTAAGGAACCCTTTGATTTTAACAGCCTTTCCAGTGGATATGCAGCGGTTTTGGATATCATTGTTGATATTATCATCCGTATGGAAAAGCGGATCGGCAGAAGCTTTAAATTCGAAATGCCGGGAATTGTCCTCATTGATGAAATTGAGACCCACCTTCATCTGGAATTGCAGAAGAGGATTCTGGATTTATTGACAACCATATTTCCCAATATACAGTTTATTGTTTCGACCCATTCTCCATTTATTTTAAACAGTCTGGAGAATGTGGTGATTTATGATTTGGAAAACCATCTGCTGGTGGAAGATGGCTTAACAGATGTGCCCTATGATGGAATTGTTGAGGGATATTTTAATGTGGATAAGATGTCCGCTATGTTAAGGGAAAAGTATGAAAGATATAAAATGCTGGTGAGAAAGAAAAATCTTTCCGATGAAGATATTGCTGAGATTGCTAAATTGGAAATATTTTTAGATGAAATACCGGATTATCTGGCATTAAATATATCAACAGAGTATAAAGGTTTAAAATTAGACTTCGAAAGCCGGGAGGATTTATTGTAATGGTAAAGATAGAACGCAGTTATCCCGCGCCGGAATCATTGTTAAAGGAGGCTGCGAAGATTAATGGAAGTTATGCCAAACCCGATGTGGTAGAAAGGCTGAAACGTGATTTTCATAACAAATGCTATATTTGTGAAATGAAGGAGTTACAGGACCCACAGATAGAGCATCTGCTTCCCCATAAGGATGGCAGATATAAGGAAAGAAAATCCGATTGGGAAAATCTCTTCTGGGCATGTGGACATTGTAATGGTGTAAAAAACCAAAGTAAGTATGATGACGGTATAATAGACTGCTGTAAAAGGAATCCGGAGGAAGCCATTATCTTTGGTCTGAGAGAGGATAATGTCTCAGTCATTCCCAAAAATCAGGAAGACCCTGAAGCCGGGTTGACTGCCCGGCTTGTGGAAGAAGTATTTAATATGAGAAATACAGGGATGCGTATATACAAAAGTGAAATGCGGTTAAGGGCATTACAGGAAGAGATGAATGTTTTGTATACAAAATTGAAAGCTCACGCAGAGAAACCTGAATCCAAACAGATTATGCGGACATTACAGGTACTGCTGAAAAAGGAAATGCCATTTGCCGGGTTTAAACGGCATTATGTCAGGGAGAGGCTGGATGTTTTTCCGGAGTTATCTGAGTATGTCGTATAGTATCAGATGTATTAATATTGACTTATCAATAAGTGCATAAGTATAGGCGGATCCGGAGGAAATACAATGCGAAAAGAAGCGTCCATACAGGAGTGGAAGGATTTATACCAGGCTGCCACTAAAATTAAGGAACTTAAACCATGGGAACATTTCTGGGACATGGATCTGATTGGGATTCAGGAAGGAAATGAGGAGGATACCGTATTTTTCAGCGTTCTTGGCAGAGGGGGAGGCTGCTACGGCCTTGTTGCCTATGAAGGATATGAGGGGCTCAATGACTTCCTGATGCTGACCATGTCCGAATCAATGAATCTTTCCATGGAATACGCCATGTTCAGCCAGCACAACCTTACCTGCTACTGGGGGAACAGGGATGAACTGTCAGGGAAACAGAGGGAAATCATAAAGGAGCTAGGCTATAAATACCGGGGAAAGAACCAGTGGCTTTATTTCATGTCTTACTGTGCAGGATACTATCCATACAATTATGATCAGGACGAGGTACAAAGAATGACCAGGTATCTTGGACGGCTGGCAGATGCGCTGGAATATTACCAGGCCCATGATATGGATGGGGATTTTGAAAATGCCAATATGTATTTATACTCTTATGACAGGAAGATGGGGCAATGGGGTGGACAGATACAGGGACTTCCATTTACCATGTACCGGTTCAATAACCTGATTATCACGGATGATAAGCTGATGGAAGAGCTTTCCCGGGCGCCCAGGAACCAATATATCCTGGAGGCTGATATATCATATTTAGGCGCCCAGGTCAGTGATAAAATGTATGAGCGCCCTGCCAATCCGCCTTTGTGTCTGATTGTGGAGGCTGCGTCGGAGATGATCCTAAAAGCGGATATGCTGGATCCGGAGGAGGACCCCAATGTGGCGCTGGCAGAGAATTTAATCGGTTTTATCATGGAACACGGAGCCCCAAAGGAAATACGGGTCACCAATGTGATAATGGAGGCAGTGCTTGAACATCTCTGTGAAGCAGCCGGAATCAGGCTGAGAAGGGTGAGACACCTGGCCGGGCTGGATGGTCTCAGGGAAGGGATGGCCCGGTTCATGTAAAAATAAAAATACCCCTGGGCACTGACAGACCACAGGGGTATTTTTGGTTGTGTGATGATGCAATCTATTAACGTACCCCGAATTTGGTACCGCGTCTGATTGTGCCGTTACTGTTCCATTCCGTGTAGACGTATGGGCCGCCATCGGTGGTTCCGTTCTCAGTAAATTCGTGGGAGCTGCCGTTTAAGGTGCGGTTGCCGGTCTGAAGCTTCAGGCTGTTGTTGTCAAAATAGTAGACATTGCCATTGATTTTCATCAGGCCGCCCTGAAGTTCGCCTGTATCAGCCGCATAATACCATGTCCCGTCTTTCTGGATCCATCCGGTCCTCATGATCTGGTCAGCGCCAAAGAAGAACCAGTGGTTCTTATAGTTGACCCAGTTGTTGGTGCAGTAGTCACCGGAACCCCACTGATATTTCATACCCTGTGATGTGCTTACGAAACCAGCTGCAAATGATGTCATAGCGCTTCCTGCTGCCAGGGCCAGGGTCAGGGCAGCTGTTGCTAAATATTTCTTTCTCATGAAAATTCCCTCCTTGCAAAACCTATTAAATGTATTTGTTTTCGATAGCTGAATTCTACACCCTGGAGTTGCTCCAAGGTCAATACAGTTAATGTATTTGTAAGGAAAATGGAAATTTAACGTAACTTTGTAAAAGCCTGTAAAACAGCTAGATCCAACCGCCGTCCAGCCCTATGACCTGGCCTGTAAGGTAGGATTCCTTATAGCCGAGATGGTATACCAGGTCGGCCACCTCCTCTGCCTTCCCAAGCCTTCCTGAGGGAATCTCCTCCACCAGGGAGATGAGTTCGTCCTCCTCCATCCACTGGTTCATCTCCGTGTCAATGGCCCCGCAGGCCACTGCGTTCACCTGTATGTTGCTGGGGGCCAGCTCCTTGGCCAATGCCCTGGTAAGCGCGTTAATGCCGCCCTTGGTGGCTGAATAAGCCGTCTCACAGGACGCTCCCACCACACCCCATACAGAGGAGATGTTGATGATCTTGCCCTGCTTCTGCTGGAGCATATAGGGAATGGCCAGCTTGCAGCAGTTGAATACAGAGGTCAGGTTGGTGCAGAGCATCCGTTCCCAGTCCTGGGAAGACATGTCCTGTAATAGTCCTATATAGGAAATGCCGGCATTATTCACCAGCACGTCGATGCCCCCGAACTGGGTCCTGATTTTCCCGAACAGCTCCTCGCAGCACTGCATGTTACCCATATCGCCCTTATAAGCAAGGCAGGGGACCTGGAATCCTTCAATCTCCTTCTGGGTCTGTAAGAGCCTGTCTTCCCTGTGGACGCAGCTGATGGCTACGTTGTAGCCCTTTTTGGCAAATTTGACCGCGATGGCCTTTCCGATGCCCCGGGATGCCCCGGTGACAAGTACTGTTTTACGTGGCATATAGACACACATCCTTTCTGTCATACACTGTATCTATATTTTATCACATCCTTCCTACAATTGTAAGAAATTGAATTGTAATATGTTAAATATCTGTGATATAATAATTACAAATCGGTCAAAATACTAAAATAATGAAACTTAGATAAGGAAAAGGTAGAGACATGGAACATATTTATGATTTGGTAATCATCGGCTCGGGTCCGGCGGGACTTGCCGCAGCAGTCTATGCCCAGAGGGCAAGGCTTGATACACTTGTGATTGAGAAGGCCATGGTCAGCGGAGGCCAGGTGCTCACCACCTACGAGGTGGACAATTATCCCGGTCTGCCCGGTATCGGCGGATACGACCTGGGACTTAAGTTCCGGGAGCATGCGGACCAGCTGGGAGCCGCCTTTGCAGAGGATGATGTGGTAAGGATTGAGGACCAGGGGAAAATTAAGCGGGTGGTATGCGGACATGAGACCTATGAAGCCAGGACCCTCATACTTGCCACAGGAGCTGTCCACAGGAAGCTTGGCATACCTGGCGAGGAGGAACTGGCAGGGGCGGGTGTGTCCTACTGTGCAACCTGCGACGGGGCATTTTTCCGCAACAAGGTAACTGCTGTCATTGGCGGCGGGGACGTGGCTGTGGAGGATGCAATCTTCCTGGCCCGCATGTGCAGCAAGGTGTACCTGATTCACAGAAGGCATGAGCTGAGGGCCGCCAAGAGCCTTCAGGAGACACTCCTTGGCCTTGAGAACGTGGAAGTGGTTTGGGATACGGTTGCGGATTGCATCAACGGGGAGGGCATGGTAAAGAGCCTGTCCGTAACCAATGTGAAGACCGGGGAGAAGACGGACCTGGATGTCCAGGGCGTGTTCATCGCGGTGGGCATTTCCCCGGAGAGCAAGGCCTTTGAGGGGATTGTGGACATGGACCACGGATATATCAAGGCCGGAGAAGACGGAGTGACATCTGTTCCCGGTATCTTTGCGGCCGGGGATGTGAGGACCAAACCCCTGCGTCAGATCATTACAGCGGCGGCGGACGGCGCCAATGCAGTTACCAGTGTGGAACGGTACCTGATAGAGAACTAGGGGGTTGCAGAGCAGATGAAGAAGTGGAAGAGAATACTGGCTGTCAGCGGTCTGTGCAGCTGCGCATTTGCAGCGCCTGCCCTGGCATCCACCAATCTGGAGACCGGTTCTTCCCTTGCAGGTATCTCCGTGGCGCTGAATAATTTCTATGCAGGCAACACGGAGCCTGAAAAGCAGCTGGCGTCCATCTATTCTGATATGGAAACCAGGACTGCGAAGAATCAGGGGAGCGGTTTTGGCAGTAATAAAGGTGCGTCTTCTGGTAATGGTTCGGCTTCTTCAGGTTCAGGAACCCAGGCGGCCGCACAGACACAGGCAGCACCCAAGGAAACCAAGGCGGCAAAACCCAAGTCATCTCCATATGATAACATAGCTGTCTCCAAGGTCAATGGATCCGTGAACATCAGGACCGATGCCAATACCAGCAGCGGTGTTGCGGGTAAGATATACAACGATTCAGCGGCAACCATCCTGGGTACCGTGGATGGAGAGGGCGGCAAGTGGTATAAGATACAGTCCGGTTCCGTTACCGGCTACATAAAGGCAGAGTATTTTGTGACAGGTGAGCAGGCAGAGGCAAAGGCCAGACAGGTGGGGACCACCTACGGTACGATTGTGGGTACGCCCAGCCTGCGTCTGCGGGATACCCCTAACCTGGAGGGCAAGACCCTGACCCTTCTCTCTGAGGGCGCCCATTATGTGGTTACGGGAGAAGAAGGGGACTTCCTGAAGGTTTCCGTGGACTCGGACCTGGAAGGATATGTGTTCAAGGAATATATGAAGACCAGCGTGGAGTTTAACAAGGCCGTGTCCGTGGAAGAGGAGAAGGCTAAGGAAGCAGAGGAGGCCAAGCGCAAGGAGGAGGCTGAAAAGGCCCTGAAGGCCCTGGAAGACGCTAAGAAGAAAGAATCTGAGAAAAAGACTACTGCAGCTTCCACAAAGGCTGAGAAGACCACGGAAGCGCCTACCACTGCAGCGCCTAAGAAGGAAGAGGGCAAGCCCACGGATCCTGTGATCCAGACCATTGCAGCCAATCCGGAGAATGGAAAGGATGCCACGGTGGCAGCGCCCACAACCCAGAAGGAGACAGAGGGAAGCCAGTCCAAGGGACCAGGAGGCGGCGGAAGTCCTTCCTCAGAGGTGGTATCGGCCACCAGGAATGCGGTGGTGGCGTATGCCAAGCAGTTCTTAGGCAATCCATATGTGTACGGAGGGACAAGCCTTACAAGCGGCGCGGACTGTTCCGGATTTACCCAGAGCGTATTCGCCCATTTCGGTATAAGTACGGGCAGGAGTTCCAGGGACCAGGCGGCCAGGGGAAAGGTGATTCCTGTGAGCGATGTAAAGCCGGGCGACCTGCTGTTCTACGCCAGCGGCGATTATATCAACCATGTGGCCATATACATAGGAGGCGGTCAGATCATCCACTCCAGTACTCCTGCGACCGGTATCTGCATTGCGCCTTCCAATTACAGGACGCCATGCAAGGCTGTTACGTTCCTGGATTAGGGAAGTGCGGGGGCCGGGATATGGAGCTGGTACATAAAGATGGTATTGATTGACAGATTACCCACAGATAAAAGGGATCATGCACGGTTTACGGTGCATGGTCCCTTTTTAGGTCCGGCAGCTTTTGACCAAATGCTTTCATGCAATGGAGGATGGCCATTGTGTCATCAGCGGACACATAAAAACTGCAGCCAGCATTGCACTGGCTGCAGTCTTGTCCTTATTTAGATGAAACATCCTTCCATCATCTTATATGACTAGAATTCCGGTTCAATAAGACCATAGGTTCCGTTCTTACGTTTGTAAACAACATTGACCTGGTCCGTATCCGCGTTTAAGAATACGTAGAAGCTGTGGCCCAGCATCTCCATCTGCAGGCATGCCTCCTCAGGAATGGTTGGCTTAATGGCAAACTTCTTGGTCTTGACAATCTGGATTTCATCGTCCTGCACTTCATCCTCTTCCTCTATGAATGCCTGAGAGAAAGAGATTGCCGCCTGTTTCTTGTCAATCAGTTTCTTTCTATATCTCCGAATCTGGCGTTCAATAACCTCCTCCACCAGATCGATGGATACGTACATGTCTGTACTGGATTCTTCTGCACGGATGGTATTGCCCTTGACCGGGATTGTTACTTCAATCTTCTGCCTGTCTTTCTGCGCGCTCAGCGCTACGATTACTTCGGTGTCCGGAGTGAAGAAATGTTCCAGCTTGCCTATCTTCTTTTCAACGGCAGCCTTCAAACCTGGAGTTACCTCAATATTTCGTCCTGTTATGGTATAACGCATAATCATCAACTCCTTTTCTTGAGATAGTGACATTATAACATATTTAGTATAAAATTACAATCAGAACCGATGAATTGCCTAACAATTTATCTTAATTTTTTATAAAAATAATCTTTGTATCAGGGGAATGACCATTGAATCATCAATAGGAACCACCCTGAAATGTCAAGAGAAAAACTTGTATTTTCTTCCGAAATATGAAAGTTTATCAGAAGTGTACAAAAATAAAATTTCTGTTAAGCCTGGGTAAAGTTTGGAGGCCAAAACTTATAAACTTGTGGATAATGTGGATAAGTCAGTGTATAACTATTTTTTGCCTTAAAATGGACAAACTGGGATGTGGATAACTTTGGGGGTAATGTGCATAAACTTCTGGGGATAATGTGGACAGGTAAAAAATCGAACACATTTTTTGTGCAATGTGCTTGGTTGACCATAAGAGGGCCGGAAAAATGGGGCTAATAATGAAAGATGGTTGTTTAAATGATAAAAAAGCAGTAGAATAATGTTGATAGCAATTGCCTGGCATTGAGACGGAGGAGAAAGACAGATGAATTATGAAAGCAGGGTTATGGTACAGAGACGGGGAAAGGCAAGGGATTTAACGGTATGCGGGCTGTTTTCAGCATTGATAGCAGTTGGCGCATTTATAAAAATTGTGATACCGGTGGGCGCGGACAGCATGAATTTCACCCTTCAGTGGTTTTTTGTGCTGCTGGCAGGACTGCTTCTGGGGTCAAAGAGGGCGTTCTTAAGTGTGTCCACCTATCTGTTGATCGGGCTTGTGGGAATCCCTGTTTTTGCACGGGGAGGAGGACCGGCGTATCTGCTCCGTCCCACCTTCGGTTTTTTACTGGGGTTTGCGCTGGCAGCCTATGCCATGGGCAAGATCTGTGAATGGCTGCACTCATCCAAACCAGGTACCTGGATATTTGCGGCATCGGTTGGGTATGTGATTTATTATGGAATGGGGATTCTTTATTTTTATTTTATAACCCACTGGATTGTGGTAACGCCCAACACGGTTGGGTGGGGAGCCATATTTGCGGTTTACTGTCTGCCCACCATGTTTCCGGACGTTGTGCTGTGTGTGCTTGCCATTATGGTGGCGGGGAGGCTGCGTCCGGTCGTGGCGCAGATACTGGGGTAATGGAAGAACGGGTTCCGGGAATCATGACAATGACCGGACCCGTTCTTATTTATATGCAGGAGCGGCTGGAATCAGACCTTCTGTATGGCGTTTCAGGCTGTATATAACCCGGAAAACCCTGTAAAACCGTTGATTTTATGTCCAAAATGTTAATTTTTCATTAACCCGTTGAATAAATCCTCTTCAAGTGCTACAATAAGTAAGATTGTATCATAGGCGTAGTATTTGCAGGATTTTATGCGGAAAATCCACAATCGGAAAGCATTGTGGGAAGGTCCGGCAGGTCCACGACAGGAGAGTATCGTGGAATGTAAAGGAATAGACTGGAATCAGCGGGCAGATAATATAAGTACTGCAAGGCAGTGCCGGGTCCTGAAGGAACTGCCCTCACAGGTGATGCAGATACAGACGCTGGTTGAAAATGATTTTCTATTATATAAGGAAGAAGTTAGGAGAGTATACCATGAACGTAATTGAAAAGGTGTTCGGGACTCACAGTGAAAGAGAACTGAAGATGATAAGGCCGATAGTGGCAAAGATTGAAAGCATGCGCACGGATATGATGGCCAAGTCAGATGAGGAACTGCGCGACCAGACCAGGATCCTTAAGGAGAGACTGGCTGGAGGCGAGACACTGGATGACATTTTGCCGGAGGCATTTGCCACTGTCCGTGAGGCGGCAAAAAGAACCCTGAATATGGAGCATTTCCCTGTACAGCTCATCGGCGGCATCGTGCTTCACCAGGGCCGTATTGCTGAGATGCGTACGGGTGAAGGTAAGACGCTGGTATCCACCTGTCCTGCTTACCTGAACGCACTGAGCGGCAAGGGTGTGCAGATTGTAACGGTCAACGACTATCTGGCAAAGCGTGATGCTGAGTGGATGGGCCAGGTGCACCGTTTCCTGGGCCTGAGCGTGGGCGTGGTGCTGAATGATATGACCAGTGAACAGCGTAAGGAAGCATATGCATGTGATATCACATATGTTACCAACAATGAACTGGGATTTGACTATCTGCGTGACAACATGGCTATCTATAAGGAACAGCTGGTTCTGCGCGACCTGGATTACGCCATCATCGATGAGGTTGACTCCGTGCTGATTGATGAGGCCAGGACGCCTCTTATTATTTCAGGCCAGAGCGGCAAGTCCACCAAGCTGTATGAGGTATGCGATGTGCTGGCGCGCCAGTTGGAGCGCGGGACCGTGTCCAAGGAATTTTCCAAGATTGACGCCATCATGGGTGAGGAGATTGAGGAGACCGGGGATTTTGTTGTAGATGAAAAGGATAAGGTTGTGAACCTGACCGAGCAGGGCGTTAAGAAGGTGGAGGAGTTCTTCCGCATTGAGAACCTGGCTGACCCTGAGAACCTGGAAATCCAGCATAATATCATCCTGGCCCTGCGCGCCAACAACCTGATGTTCCGCGATAAGGATTATGTTGTAAAGGATGACGAAGTTCTTATTGTTGATGAATTTACAGGACGTATCATGCCGGGACGCCGCTATTCAGACGGACTCCATCAGGCAATCGAGGCCAAGGAGCATGTGAACGTGCGCCGTGAGAGCCGTACCCTGGCTACCGTTACCTTCCAGAACTTCTTTAACAAGTATACCAAGAAGTCAGGTATGACAGGTACAGCCCTTACAGAGGAGAAGGAGTTCCGTAACATTTACGGAATGGACGTCATCGCCATACCGACCAACAGGCCGATGGTCCGTAAGGATCTGGATGATGCCGTATATAAGACCAAGAAGGAAAAGTACAAGGCAGTTGTGGATGAGGTCGCAAGGGCCCATGAAAAGGGGCAGCCTGTCCTGGTGGGTACCATTGCCATTGAGACTTCCGAACTGCTCAGCAAGATGCTGAATAAGCGCGGAATCCCCCACAAGGTGCTGAATGCCAAGTTCCATGAGCTGGAGGCTGAGATTGTAGCAGATGCAGGTATCCATGGCTCCGTAACCATTGCCACCAACATGGCAGGCCGTGGTACGGATATTAAGCTGGATGAGGAATCCAAGGAACTGGGCGGACTGAAGATCATCGGTACGGAGCGTCATGAGTCACGCCGTATTGACAACCAGCTGCGCGGACGTTCCGGACGTCAGGGAGACCCGGGTGAGTCCAGGTTCTACCTGTCCCTTGAGGATGACCTTTTAAGGCTCTTTGGTTCTGACCGTCTCATGGCCATGTTTGAGGCAATGGGTGTGCCGGAGGGTGAGCAGATAGAGCACAAGATGCTTTCCAATGCAATTGAGAAGGCGCAGATGAAGATAGAGAGCAACAACTTCGGTATCCGTGAGCAGCTCCTTAAGTTCGACGAAGTGAACAACGAACAGCGTGAGGTCATCTACGCGGAGCGCCGTAAGGTCCTGGACGGCGACAACATGCGCGACCTTATCCTTAAGATGATTACGGATATTGTTGAGAACGCAGTGGATATGTCTGTCTCCGATGACCAGACCCCGGATAAATGGGATCTTAAGGAACTGAACAACCTTCTTCTTCCTGTTATTCCCTTAAAGCCGGTCATCCTGAGCGAAGACCAGAAGAAGTCCATGAAGAAGAACGAGTTAAAGCACAACCTTAAGGAAGAGGCCATCAAGCTTTACGAGACAAAGGAAGCTGAATTCCCTGAGCCTGAGCAGATCCGTGAGATTGAGCGCGTTGTACTTCTTAAGGTCATTGACAACAAGTGGATGGCCCATCTGGATGATATGGATGCACTGCGTGAGGGTATCGGCCTTCAGGCATACGGCCAGAGGGATCCGGTCGTGGAATATAAGATGCAGGGCTATGAGATGTACGAGGCCATGATGGCTGCCGTGCAGGAGGAGACCGTGCGTATCCTGTTCCACATCAGGGTTGAGCAGAAGGTGGAGCGTGAGCCGGCTGCCAAGGTAACAGGCACCAACAAGGATACCTCCCTTGCCAGCGCGCCGAAGAAGCGGGCGGAGCAGAAGGTTTATCCGAACGATCCATGCCCATGTGGTTCCGGTAAGAAGTATAAGCAGTGCCACGGAAGGATTAAATAATTAATTGCAATATAAGGCCGGCATGCACAAGGCCGGGAGAAAATATAAAATGGAAGCGGGTGAAGCTGTGGTAGAGTTAGATAATTTTAAATATACGTTATCAACGTATGACAAACCATTAGTGGAAGTGAGGGATTCACTTTGACCTGGATAACAAGGTCAGACGAATCGATGAATTAGATAAATCCATGGAAGAGCCGGGATTCTGGGATAACCCTGAGAAGTCCACAAGGATGGTCAGGGAAGCCAAGAACCTGAAGGATGAAGTGGAGACGTTCCGGGAACTGGAACAGGAATATGAGGATATCCAGGTCATGATCCAGATGGGATATGAGGAAAATGACGCCTCCCTGATTCCGGAGATTGAAGAGATGCTGGGCCATTTTTCCGATACCCTTGAGAAGATGCGCATGAAGCTACTTCTGTCCGGTGAATATGACAGCAACAATGCCATACTGCGCCTGAACGCGGGGGCAGGCGGCACGGAGTCCTGTGACTGGTGCAGCATGCTTTACCGCATGTACTGCCGCTGGGCAGAGAAAAAGGGATTCAAGACAGAGGTACTGGATTTCCTGGACGGGGATGAAGCCGGTATCAAGTCTGTTACAGTGCAGATTAATGGGGAAAATGCCTACGGTTACCTGCGCTCTGAACACGGTGTGCACCGTCTGGTCCGCATATCGCCCTTTAACGCTGCGGGAAAGCGCCAGACCTCCTTTGTGTCCTGCGATATCATGCCGGACATCCAGGAAGACATTGACATAGAGATTAACCCGGATGACATCCGTATTGACACCTACCGTTCCAGCGGTGCAGGCGGACAGCATATCAACAAAACCTCATCCGCCATCCGTATCACCCATTTCCCCAGCGGAACCGTGGTTACCTGCCAGAATGAGCGGTCCCAGTTCCAGAACAAGGATAAGGCCATGCAGATGCTTAAGTCCAAGCTGTTCCTGCTTAAGCAGGAGGAGCAGGCTGCCAAGGCTGCCGGTATCCGGGGAGATGTAAAGGACAATGGATGGGGAAGCCAGATCCGTTCCTATGTGCTCCAGCCGTATACCATGGTCAAAGACCACCGGACCGGCGAGGAGAGCGGCAATGTGGATGCGGTGTTGGACGGAAATATTGATTCATTCATCAGTGCATATCTGCGGTGGATGAGTTTGGGATGCCCGGATAAGAATGCGGCGACAGAGGATTAATGGATTAGGAATAATCATGAACAGGCCTGGAATATGGAAGGATCCGGGCCTGTTTTTTTGTGCTTATCCTATCAGAATGCCTAAGAATGCGGCCAGAAGTATGGTGTGGGGAATGGAGAACTTTCGTTTGAACAGGCAGTATCCCGTGATAAGGGAGATGATGACCAGATTCCAGCATATGGAAGAATGCTCCCAGAACACGGACTGTCCCATGGTTATGGCAGTAGCCATGAGCATGCCCAGGCATATGGGGCGGATTCCCTTTAACAGTGTATTAAGGGTCATATTATTCTGGAATTTGTGGATAAAGTGGGCTGCCATGAGACATAAGGTCAGGGAGGGCATCATGGTACCCAGGGTGGCACAAAGCGCGCCCGGTATCCCTCCGCTTCGCAGCCCCACAAAGGTGGCACAGTTGATTCCAAGGGAACCGGGAGTCATCTCTGCAATTGCAACGATGTCCAGCACTTCCTCTGTGGTCATCCACCCGAATTTAAGCACTTCTTCATTGATGATGGGAATCATGGTCATGCCGCCAAAACTCAGGAAGCCGATTTTCATGAAGGATAAGAACAGATTAAGATAGAGAATTGTCACCGCCCCCTTTCCGCTGAATCACAAAGCCGATAAAGGCTCCAAGAACAATGACAATGGTTTTGGGAACCTGGGTAAAGGCGCATATTAGAAGGGCTGCGGCTGCCAGGAGCCACTGAAGCTTAAGGGTTACGGCCCGGGATTTCAGTTTCCAGGCAGCCAGAAGGATGATGGGGATTACGGCGCTGCGGATTCCATTTAATATCCGTACCACAAACGGGTTGTTTTTGATGGAATCGTAAAACAGGGCTACAAGGGCTATGACCAGAATAGCAGGCGAGACAAGGCCGAAGGCCGCAGCCACCGCCCCGGGGAAGCCTCCCATGGCATAGCCTGAAAGGATGGAGAAATTGACCACCATGATTCCGGGAAAGGTACGGGCCAGGGACATATAATCCATAATCTGCTCTTCGCCCATCCATTTGCGTTTTTCCACAAACTCTTCCTGGACCTGGGTGATGATGCTCCAGCCCCCGCCAAAGGTGAGGGCTCCTATTTTAAACATGATAAGGTAGATGGTCCATAGTTTTTTACAATCCTGTTTCATGGATAACAACTCCTTTCATTAAAGGAAGTTTCCTGGTATCCTAGAGCGTGTTTGAAAATTCATTCCCGCCGTCTGCACGCCCCACTTCGCGGTATATTTGGCCCCGATTCAGTCAGCGTAGCCCGCTACGCCTCCATCATCGGGACCAAATCTCCCACAAAGTGGGACGCACAGCCGACGGAAAGCAATTTTCAAACACGCTCTAGTCATCCAAAAGGCTGCTCCAGTCCGGGGTACCCAGAAGATAAAGTTCGTGAAGCGCCCTGGTGGCAGCCACATACAGAAGATTGGCGTGCCGGGGGTCAGATGGGTAGTGTTCTTTGTCCGGTTCCCAGAGAATCACCACATCAAATTCCAGGCCTTTGGAGAGCATGACCGGCAGTACAAGGACACCGTTGGAAAAACCTTCCTCCTCATCTGCAGGAAGGATGCCTTGTTTTTGAAGCGCTGACTTCACCTGGACTGTTTGTTTCTGGCTGAGGCAGATGACAGCAATGGTATGGTAACCTTGTTCAAGGGCCTTGCGGATCAGGGCTGCACATTGTACGGGCAGCTGTTCTTTTCGGTCCGTTATCCAGACAGCTTCCATGCCGTGGCGGATGACCGGCTGGATGGCATAATCTTTTGCGGCTGTTTTCTTCAGAATCCGGGAAGCCAGCCTGGAAATCTCAATGGTATTCCGGTAACTCTTTAAGAGCAGATGAAACGAATCTTTTTCGCCGTTCAGGAAGATTTCCTTCATGGTATCCCAGCTGTTTAAACCGGTGTCATAATTAATGTTCTGGGAAATGTCGCCTGTCAGGACGAAGCGGCAGTTATCCAGGGACTTTGCCAGCACATAATACAGGGATTCCCCAAAATCCTGGGCTTCATCTATCAGTATCAGCCGGTACTGGTCAAAGTCCTTTTTTGCTGCAAGGCGCCGGTAGAGGTAAACCAGGGCCGCCAGGTCATAGATATCGAAGCAGTTCTGGGCGATGGAGTCCAGGGTTTCTGAAAACATTTCCCCATCCTTCATGTATTGGATTAAAAAGTCCGTGTATAGGTCTGTGATGGAAGGGCACTGATCCAGGGGACTCCAGAAATTCCGGTATTGGCCTTTCTTTTTCTTCAGTAATTCCCTGTCATCCATGAGTATGGATTCCAGCTGGGAGAGGATCCGGCTGTTGATAAGGGCAGCAATCTGGGCCACTGATTTGGTGGGGTTCAGTTCCATGGTACCTGCCTGGTTGGTATCGGAAAGCAGAATCCCCAGCTGGCAGTCGGAGATGGTGGCAGGAGACAGCAGACGGGCCCGGATGGAATCGATATATGTGGAAAGGGCCTGGATGAACGGAATCCTGCTTTTTTTGATGCAGTCTTTTCCCGGCGGCACAAGACGGTATTTCTTTTTCCAGTTCCGGTCCAGAAGGCTGGTCAGGAGATCCTCCATGGTCCAGGCCTGGATATGGTCCACATCCAGTTCCGGAAGTCCGCTGGCTATGTAAGACAGCAGCATTTTGCTTCCTCCTATGATACAGCACTCTTCAGGATGGACATATCTATTGTAATTATACAGCACATAGGACAGATGATGCAAGATGACCGTTGTTTTACCGCTGCCCGCAACCCCCTGAATCAGCATGTTCTTAAAAGGAGGCTGTCGGATGATAAGATTCTGTTCCCTCTGTATGGTTGCAATGATATCGTCCAGGGCAGCTTCCTTGTTACGGGAAAGGTAGGATACCAGAAGCTGGTCATTGGATGCAATATCGTTGTCATAGTAACCAAGAAGCTGCCCGCCGGATACGTTGTAAGTACGCTTTAGGTAAAGATTGATGGGAACCTGGTCTGCCCCCGGTACATTGTAGGAACCTTCCCCTGGCTCATTTTCATAGTATACGGAAGCAGCAGGAGCGCGCCAGTCAACAATCAGTATGTTCTGCTGCCTGGCGATTCCGTTCTTGCCTATGTATAGGGTTTCGTAGGACTGTTCATGCAGGTCATCGTAATCGATTCTGCCAAAGTAGGGTTTGTCCATGGCTGCCTCGTGCTTTTTTAGGGAGCGGTTTAACTGTTCCAGCTGGTTTTGGCTGACCATGAGAAGATTGCGGGATTCTTTTGTATCCTTGTCCGGCAGACGCCCCAGCTGGTTTATCCGTTCCTTTAACTGGCTGATTTGTAAGGCAAGGGAAGTCCTGTTTTCATGGATAAGCTGAAGGGTGGACTGAAAATGCCTTTCCTCGTCGATATTCTTATAATTCATAGATGACCTCTGTGCTGATTTTTATTTTTCTGCCGTGATGCAGCCGGGACAGCCATTGCCTTCAGGACAGCCCTTATCTTCGGTACCGCCCATCAGTGAGGCGCAGCGCCGTGTATTGAAGATACCGCAGGTGCATGGTTTCCCAATGATGACCGAGCCTTCCTCCGGCGTGATGGTTCCCTTTTTTACTTTTTCAGCCACGGATTGTACCAGTGGGGCGCCAATCAGGGAGTGACCGCACATGGTGATGATTTTAAGGGTATCCTCATCCGGGAGCAATTCTTTTTTTCCGTAGATGCCCAGGGACAGGGTGGCGGTGTGTGGGGTAAGCCCGATTTCATCACAGATCTTGCTGACTTCCTCAATCAGGCCGCTGACCACGATGGAGATACCAAGATCCGCATCTTTTAGTTTGGTAAGGACTCCTTTTACTGATTCCCGGTCCGAGAATGAGATGATGATTCCATAGGCATGGTCCAGGGTCTTCTTATATTCCTCCGGCTTCAGGCCATTGATAAAGCTTTTGCCGGCATGACTGGAACCGTAATTAACATAATTTTCAGAGAGATAGATATCCAGTATTTTCCTGAGCTTATCTCCGGGATTGTCCCGGTTGACGCCCCGGGCGCAGCGTGCATACATGCAGAAATCATTTTTAAGATCTTCTTTGGTGCCGTATCTGTGTAAGGAATGACTCATGATTAAAACCTCCTGTTTTTTTCATATATTAACGATAGGATGCGTGAATGGATTATTTATGGAATCAGGGGACGGCCCAGGCCGACGTTAATCTTGGCATTGGGACGGACAGGGATGTTCATGGCTGCCAGTTTATCTACGACAGGAAGGGAACCGTTTTCGCCAAACCTTGTTACCAGTCCTACGGATACCACCGTGTCAACATCCTCAAGAAGTTTTAATATGGTGGTGATGATGTATTCCAGGTCCTTTTCCTCAATACGCAGTTCCAGGATTGCGGAGAGGACCTTTTCATTTACATATTCTTTCTTAAAACGGCCGGAACCGTCTTCCTCCAGAAGCCCGTACAGGGGATTGTCTTCCAGGATGGGGATGTCCAGCCTGCGCATGGCAGTGGTTACTTTCTCTACTTCCGTGAACCTGGTTCCTGTACAGGGACGGCCGAATTCCAGCAGAAGTCCGTATTCCCCATAGCCGAATTTTCCTGTAACATCATTGGTCTTGGCCTCCTCGGTGCCACGCCCCCAGGCCTTTAAAGCAGGATGCTGGACACCGGGGTCGCTGAACTGCATGCGCACGGCCCTGGGATATTCAAAGTTTTCATCGGGCATATAAATGGCGTCTGCAGCACAGACGCCGGCTCTGAGACAGACACCGCAGTCAACGCATTCTTCTTCATTGATGCTGACTTTCTTCCCATCTCTGGTGATACACCCCAGCATACAGTAATCCGTACACCGTCCACATCCAATACATTTTTCCTTGTTAATCCTCACTGTCAAATTCCTCCTTATTCCTTTAGAATCGGGTTTCCTCGGTAATTTCATATTACTGTTTGATTTACGAAAAGTCAATACATTTTTCAATAAAGTAAAATAATATTTACTAAATATAAAAAAATACTTTACAAATGGCAATTGACTGTGCATAATAGATATATAGACAAAAGAAGATGGGAAAACAATAGCAAAAATGTACAAAAATATGGAAATCCATTTGAAACCCGGCAGGGGGGCTCTTTAAACGGGCGGGGAGGGGGATTGATAAGGGGATGTACGGACCGCGGCCGGACAGGATTTTTAAAGCCCCTTCAGCCCAGACCGGGAATCATGATGCAGGTTTAAAACAAAAGGAGGAAAAAGGAATGAAGAAGACAATTGCAGCACTGCTAACCTTATCCATGCTGGCAGCAGCCCTTACAGGATGTTCTAAGAAGGCAGAGGAGGCCGGAGCCAAGGGACCATGGAAACCAGAAGAGAATATAGAGTTCATATGCCAGTCCTCAGCCGGAGGAGGAAGTGACCTGATGGCACGTTCCATTGCACAGTATATGAAGTCAGAGGGTATTATTGACCAGCCTATTGTTGTGGATAATATTACTGGCTCAGGCGGTGTCAAGGCATTTACCTATACCCTGGAGAAGAAGGGCGGCGCCTATAACTGGCAGACTGTTAACAGTAATTTCTTCACAGCGCCCATTGCCGGCAATATCGAACAGGATTATCATGATTATACGCTTCTGGCTGTAATCGGGGTAGACCCAAATGTACTTTGTGTACCTTATGACAGCCCATTTGAGACCTTTGAGGACATTGTGGAAGCTGCAAAGGCAGAACCTGGGAAATACAGCATATCCATTGGCGGAGCAGGTTCATCAGGAGCCTGTGTCACCATCATGATGCAGCAGGAGGTTGGGATTGAACTGAACCAGATTCCCTTTGAGGGAGGAGCGGACGGCCTGACTGCTGTCATGGGCGGACAGGTGGATATGGGCTGGCAGGGAATTGCAGAGCTGGTAGGACCATGGCAGAATAAGCTCCTGAGACCCATTGCCATAGCGGAAGAAAGCCGTGTGGATGCACTGCCTGATATCCCCACCCTTAAAGAACTGGGATACGATGTGGTGTTCTCCGTACCAAGGGCAATTGTAGGACCGCCGGACATGCCCCAGGAAGCGTATGAGTTTTATTGTGATGCATTTGACAAGCTGAATGCATCGGAGAAATGGCAGAAGGAATACATAGAAGCCAACTACATCATCCCAAGAACAGCAGTGGGCAAGGACTGTGAGATTATCTTCAAGGATTTCCACAATGATACATATGCTCTGTATGATGCGATGGGTCTGGCTGTGGGCGAGGCAGTCCAATAGCTTTGTAGCAGGAGGTGTGATTCGTATGGATTTGGTGTTGGGGATAGTAAGTATCATATTGAGTGTCATTGTATTTGTTGTTTCCTATAATTATGACAATTATATGTATGATGTGGTAGGCGGAGGCGGTTTCCCGAAGATGCTGGCTGTCATCATCATCCTCTGTTCCATTGCTGTCATAGGACAGTATCTGATGAGGAAAAAACAGGGACAGCCGGAAGAAAAAAAAGAGAAGCAGAAAGGAAATGACAAGGCAGCAATCCTGCTGGTGGCCGGTGTCCTGGTATATATCCTGGCGCTGGAGACAGTGGGATATCTGGTATGCACCATCCTGCTGGTGGCTTTCCTGCTGTGGATACAGAAGGTAAGGAATCCCAAGGTGCTTCTGGCCGGTACCTGTACCATCTGCGGCTTTTTGTATATCATATTCGTGGTGGTGCTGAATGTAAAGCTGCCCACCGGTTTCTTAATATAGGGAGGTAGAGAAGGTGTTACAGAGTTTATGGATTGGAATACAGACTGCGTTTGGACCGGCCGCCCTGCTTTGTACGGCTCTTGGGGTGGCGGTTGGCATCCTGGGCGGCGCAATGCCGGGAATCAATGCGTCTATTACAACGGCGCTGCTGCTCCCTTTCACCTATTCAATGGAACCCACGGAAGCACTTATGCTCCTGGTAGGCGTGTACATCGGCGTTAACTACGGCGGTTCCATTCCTGCTATTTTAATCGGAACCCCGGGAACCCCGTCAGCCGGGGCCACACTTTTAGACGGTCATCCCATGAGGATGCAGGGAAAAGCCAGTCTGGCCCTCAATGTATCCCTGACCGCCAGCACCGTTGGCAATCTGGTCAGCGGCGTGATACTCGTAGCGGTTGCCCTTCCCATTGCAAAAGCCGCGCTCCGTTTTGGACCGGCGGAGTACTTCAGCCTTGGCGTATTGGGACTTACCCTGATTGCGGGGCTTACTGAGAAAAATGTCATCAAGGGAATCTTTGCTGCTTCCCTGGGACTTTTCCTGTCAACCGTGGGAGCGGACGAGTTTTTGGGCAGGCCCAGGTTTGCCTTTGGAAGCATTGACCTGGCCCAAGGAATTGACCTGGTGCCTGCCATGATGGGACTTTTTGCCATGGGCATGATGATTAAGGATTTCTGGAAACCTCAGGACCTGGACAGTAATAAGGAAGAGATAAAACTGTCCGTGCTGCCGCTTAACGTGTTTAAGAAAATCTTCCCTATCAGCCTGTTTTCAGGAACACTGGGAACCTTCATCGGTGCCCTTCCGGGAGCAGGGGCATCGGTTGCAAGTTTTATCTGCTACAACCAGGTTAAGTCCATGTCTAAGGAGCCTGAGAAATTCGGCACAGGCTGTGTGGAGGGAGTCGCGGCTGCGGAGGCATCCAACAACGGTGTTACCGGCGGCGCCCTGATACCCATGCTGGGTCTTGGAATCCCAGGTTCCGGGACAACCGCAATCATCCTCAGCGCCATGATCATCCATGGGATTGTTCCGGGGCCGAATCTTTTCATCAGCAAACCGGAGATTCCATATGGGTTATTTGTGGCGGTATTCACAGGAACCATATTCATGTATCTGCTGGGACTTCTTTATACAAGGATGTTCCTGAAGGTGATCATGCTGCCCCAGGAAATCCTGAACACGGCAATTGTGGCAATCGTCCTTACAGGGGCTTATGCGGTACAGAGGGATACCTTTGACCTTTGGGTTGTATTTACCCTTGGGATTGCGAGCTTTTTCCTTCGGAGGGTAAAGGTTCCCATTACCCCTCTGGTCCTGGGGCTTGTGCTGGGGGCTACGGTGGAGCGTTCCATGAGAAGGGCGCTTACGCTTTCGGGCGGCAGCTGGAGTACGTTCTTTACCAGACCCTTAAGTGCGGTACTGCTTATGGGAGCTGTTTTCATGCTTGGATGGACCATTTACCGGTCCCATAAATTTGCAAAGAAATAGACAGACGTCAGGAGGATTTTTAAAATGGAAAAGTTGTTTACACCCATTAAGCTGGGGGCTGTGGAGATTAAGAACCGGGTCATCCTTCCGTCCATGTGTGTGCATTTTTGTGACAAGGACGGACATATGAATGATTGCTTCCGTGAGTATGTGAGGAAGCGGGCAGCCGGCGGCGCAGGCCTTTTGATCATACCGGGAAGTCCGCACGGAAAGACAAGCGCCGGACGTCCGGCCCTGTCAGATGATTCATACATACCGGACTGGAAGGAACTGGCGGACATGGTCCATTCCTATGGAACGAAGTTATTCTGTCAGCTCCACCCGGCCAAGCATCAGGCTGGCAGGGGACATGCGGTGGAAAGACCCTCGGATTTTACAAAGGAAGAACTGGATGGACTGATTGCCAGTTATGCGGCCTGCGCCCTCCGGTGTAAAAAAGCCGGGGTGGATGGTGTAGATATCCATGGGGCCCATGCCCATGAAATAGCTCTGTTCATGTCGGAGTTTTATAATGACAGGACAGATGAGTATGGCGGAAGCATTGAGGGAAGGGCGCTGTTCCCTGCCCGGATCATAAAAGCCATCAAGGCTACCTGCGGTTCCGGTTTTCCCGTGGTGTTCCGGATCAGCGGCACCGAGATGGTGGAGGGCGGGCGTACTGTCCAGGAAACCGGGGAGATAGCCAGGATTCTGGAGACAGCTGGGGCGGATGCAATCCATGTGTCTATCGGTATGCCGGAATCAGGCGGATATATATCGGCAACCATGGATGTGGAGGACTGTTTTAATGTGGAAAATGCAGCTGTCATCAAGAAGTATGTGAACATACCGGTGATTGCCGTAAACCGTATTGTGGATATCAAGGATGCGGTGGAAGTGGTGGAACAGGGAAAGGCAGACATGGTTTCCATGGCCAGGGCACAGCTGGCTGATCCGGAACTGGTGAATAAGTATCTGGGGATTAATGATGAACCGGTATACAGGTGCATTGGATGTAACCAGGGGTGCAAGGATAAAAAGGCGCGTAAAAAGATTACCTGTATGCAGAACCCGCTTCTGGGACGGGAGGAACTGATTCATTTCACCCCGGCCACAAAGGCGGAACAGCAGAAAAAGATAATGATTGCAGGGGCTGGTCCGGCTGGCCTGGAGCTGGCCTGTAACCTGGCAAGAAGGGGGCTTGTACCTGAGATTTATGAAAAAGACCAGATACCGGGCGGACTTGTGAACCTGTCGGCCCTTGCACCCTGCAAGAAGAATATGTTAAGCCTGATTAAAAGCCGTGTGCAATATCTGGCGCAGCATGGGATTGATATACATTGCGGCGTGGAAGTGACAGAGGAACTTATAAAAGAGAAAAATCCTGATGTGCTGGTGGTGGCTACAGGAAGCCGTCCCGCTGTACCTGAGATTCCCGGAATCCATGCAGACGCTGTGATGACAGGAGATGAAGCGCTGAAAGCGAAGGAAATCACAGGAAAACATGTGGTTGTACTGGGAGCAGGGCTGATTGGCTGTGAGGTGGCGGACTATCTGGCAGAAGCAGGAAACCGTATTACTATTGTGGATGTGGCGTTGGAGGCTGCTTCTTCCCTTAATGCCTTTAGAAGGAATTTCATGCTGAAACGTATGGGGCAGTATTCCATTGAATGGATGATGGAAACGCAGATTACAGACATTTCCCTTCCAAGGATAGGGGTTTCACAACAAGGAGAGGACAAGACAATTGAGGATGTGGATTTCCTGGTGGTTGCGGCTGGCAGGAAACCAGTGAGGGAACTGGAGGACATAGGGAAAGCACAAGGATGCAAGGTCCTGGTGCTTGGGGACGCATGCAGCGTGGGAACTGCGTTGGATGCAATCTATCATTCGGTAGAGCCGGCCCTTCACATCTTTGATTGACAGGTGTATGCTATGGCAACTATTGTAGAAAAGATTTTCAGCAGCCATGCCGGAGGAGAAGTAAAAGCCGGGGAACTGGTCATGGTTAAGGTGGACGCAAGTCTTGTCCAGGATATGAACGGACCTTCCACTATTAAGTATTTTGAGTCATTTGCAGAGACGGTCATATCCCCTGAAAAACATCTGTTTTCACTGGATCATTTCTCGCCAAGCTCATCCATACAGGCGGCCAACAATCATCGAAAAATGCGGCATTTTGTAAAAAGGCACGGGATTGGGCATATGGTGGAAGAAGGAAGCGGCATCGGTCATCAGCGCATGGTGGAGACAGGATTAGTGAAACCCGGTGGTATCATCGTGGGCACGGATTCCCATTGCTGTCATTATGGGGTGCTCAATGCCTTCAGTACCGGTATCGGGGCATCGGAGGAGGCTGTTGTCCTGGCCAGTGACAAGTGCTGGTTCAAGGTGCCGGAAACCATAAGGGTGGAATTTACCGGCGCCCTGAACCCCATGGTCACTTCCAAGGACCTGATTCTTGTACTGATTCAGGAACTGACACAAGCAGGGGCAATCTACCAGTGCCTGGAGTTTGGCGGGGACACCCTTAAGGAACTGTCCGTGGATGACCGGGCGGTTATCTGCAATATGGCAGTGGAGGCAGGGGCAAAAGGCGCCATCATGCCGTATGATGAGGTGCTGGAACAGTGGCTGGCGGATCGGGGAATGGAATGCAACGGGGGGGTTGCCCCGGATGCGGATGCCCGCTATGCAAGGCACATGGTCGTCGACGTATCTGCCATCGCGCCCATGGTGGCCATCCCGCCTGATATCGACCAGGTGGTTCCCGTGGATTCCATTGGAAAGCAAAAGGTGCATGAGGTAGTGATTGGAGGCTGTACCAACGGAAGATATACGGATTTTGCCCAGGCAGCGGAAATCTTAAGGGGCAGGAAGATTGCTCCGGGTGTCCGCCTTGTGATAGCCCCTGCGTCCAGGGAGATTGCGGGTAAAATGCTGGAGACAGGGGTGTACCGGGACCTGCTGATGGCAGGCGCCACCATACTGCCGCCCTGCTGCGGTCCTTGTACGGGAATCACGGGAGGCCTTATCGGCGATAACGAGGTGGTCCTTGCCACGGCAAACCGGAACATGCCGGGCAGGATGGGAAGCCAGAAGGGAAAGGTGTTCATCGGTTCCCCGGTGGTGGCAGCCTATTCCGCCCTGGCGGGGATAATTACAGTTAAGGAGCAGGTATGATGTTTAAAGGCAGAGCGCGTATTTTGGGCGATAACATAAGCGGGGATTACATAATCAGCAAGGAGTATATCCGGGCCGGTTATCCCCTGGATGAGATGGTGAAATTCCTGTTCCAGGTACCCCGTCCTGATCTGGGGCCAACCCTTAAGCCTGGTGATATCATCGTGGGAGGCCGGAACTTTGGCTGCGGTTCTTCGCGGGAATTCGTGATGCTGCTGCTTAAAGAGGCAAAAATTGACTGTGTGATTGCGAAGTCCTTTGCAAGGGGATTTTTCAGGGCCTGTATCAATCAGGGAATCATGCCCGTGGAATGTGAGATGGATGCTGTGGAATATGATGAGATATGTGTGGATACCCAAGCGGGAACCGTGAAGGTAAACGGGCAGCGGGAATATGGATTCCAGAAGCTGCCGGTCCTGATGGACAGGATTGTCCTTGAAGGGGGCCTGATACCCTATTATGTGAAGCACCAGGGATTGTAGTACCGGCGCCGCCCGGCGCTATCAATATATCAGTAAAAAATAAACTATCAAATTCTGCCGGATGGATGGGAGCCCTGAAAAGCAGGTTTGATAGTTTTTTATTGTTTGTTCAGTTTGGAGGAGCCGTCCGTCCCTTCGGTGTCAGAGCCGTCTACATGTACATCGTTAAAAAGAATCAACTCGTCGGGGTTCAGTTCCAGAAAATCGCAGAGCCGGATGAACGTGGTGGCTAAGGGTGTCTTGCCGCTGAGATACTGATGGATCTTTGGTTTGGAAACACCGGAGAGCTGGGATAACTCGGTAAGGGTCTTGATGTCCTTGTCAATCATCCTTTTACGTATGGTCTTTGAATCTACCGTGATTCTGGTCACTATATCACCTGCCTTATGTAAAGTGTATGGAATGGAACCATCCACACCTCATCCTATTATAAGTGGTTTTCAGATTGATGTCAAGCAAGTGGCTGGAGCGTTTCCAACTGCATTCCTCAAACGTTCCTCCTTATTTCCTGCCGCCGCCGGAAGTATGGCATAAAAAGTGGTTGCATTTTCAATAAAATTGTGCTAATATCTTCCTCATGAGCACAGATGTATTCCTAATGCGGACATGAATGCGGACCTATGAAAGGATTAAAGAATGGAAGACAAAAGCAAATACTTTGTGGTTAAGCAGAAGGCGGTGCCGGAGGTCCTCCTAAAGGTGGTGGAGGCCAAGAAGCTTCTGGAGACAGAGCGGGCCATTACGGTGCAGGAGGCAACGGATAAGGTGGGAATCAGCCGCAGTTCCTTTTATAAATATAAGGATGACATTTTCCCGTTTTATGACAATACCAAAGGCAAGACCATTACCCTGGTGGTACAGATGGATGATGAACAGGGGCTTCTCAGTGATCTGCTTCACGTGGTGGCGGTGTACAGGGCGAATATCCTTACCATCCATCAGAGTATTCCGGTCAACGGCGTGGCTACCCTCACCCTGAGCGTGGAAGTCAGGGATGACACAGGCAATGTGTCCAGCATGATTGATGAGCTGGAGGAGCTGGAGGGAATCCATTACGTTAAGATCCTTGCCAGGGAATAGGCGGCTTTGACAGACAGATATGGTGCCGGTGGCACAGCATTGAAAATAAAACACAGGGAGCGGAAGGATTATGATTAAGACGGCAATAATGGGATACGGGACAATCGGTTCCGGCGTGGCAGAGGTTTTGGAACAGAATAAGGACGTGATAGCGAAGCAGGCGGGCCAGGAAGTGGAGTTGAAATACGTGCTGGACCTGAGGGAATTTCCGGACAGCCCGGTGGCGGATAAGATTGTCCATGATTTCAAGGTGATTGAGCAGGACGAAGAGGTGCAGATCGTGGTGGAGGCCATGGGCGGACTGAACCCGGCCTATCCATTTGTCAAGGCCTGCCTTCTGGCCGGAAAGCATGTGGCCACATCCAACAAGGCCCTGGTGGCTGCCTATGGAACCGAGCTTTTAGCCATTGCCAGGGAAAAGGGCGTGAATTTCCTGTTTGAAGCCAGCGTGGGCGGCGGTATCCCGATTATCAGGCCCATGTACCGGTGCCTGATGGGGGAGAGGATTGAAGAGATTACGGGAATCCTCAACGGCACCACCAACTTTATCCTGACCAAGATGGATAAAGAGGGAGAGTCGTTTGAGAATGCGCTGAAGGAAGCACAGAACCTGGGATATGCGGAGCGCAACCCGGAGGCCGACGTGGAAGGCCATGACACCTGCCGCAAGATAGCTATCCTTACTGCCATGGCAACGGGCAGGGAAGTGGATTACGAGGATATCTACACAGAGGGGATTACCAGGATTACGGATATTGACTTTAAGTATGCGGAGAAGATGGGTACCTCGGTCAAGCTTTTTGGCACCAGCCGCATCAAGGACGGCAAGGTGAACGCATTTGTGGCTCCTGTGATGATCCAGAAGAATAATCCCCTGTATTCTGTCAATGATGTGTTTAACGGAATCATGGTTAAGGGGAACATGCTGGGGGTTTCCATGTTCTACGGAAGCGGAGCAGGAAAGCTTCCCACTGCCAGCGCGGTGGTGGCGGACATCATTGAGGCGGCCCAGAACCTGGACCACAATCTGAACATTGGATGGTCCGGTGAAAAGCAGGCCATCGAATCCATGGATCAGGCAAGGTTCCGCTATTTTGTCCGTGTGGCCGGTTCCTACCGCAACAAGGAGCAGGATGTGAAGAGGGCCTTTGGTAAGGTGGAGGTCGTGGAGCTTTACGGTATGGATGAGTTCGCGGTGCTTACATCCGAGATGTCAGAGGGGGAATTCAAGGCAGCGGCAACCGCATATGACAGCGCAGAGCAGGCCAGGTCTGATTATGGAATCAAGCAGATGATCCGGGCAATGCTGTAGAAGGTACGGGATTTTATGACAGGAATCATTGAACGGATGACAAGGCAGGGATTTCCCTGCCTGTTTCATCTTTTAACAGGACTGTACTGCCCTGGCTGCGGCGGTACAAGGGCGGTGCGTGCCATGATGGCAGGGAACCTGGGGCTGAGTTTCCAGTACCATCCCCTGGTCCTCTATACGGCGGCGGTGCTGACCTTGGAGCTGGTCAGCCTTGCCATCTCAAAGGCAGCAAAAAACCCCAGATTGTATCTGGGGCATGAGACGCTGTTTGTGTATATAGCGGCAGGTATTGTCGTGGTTAACTGGATATGCAAGAATGTGCTGCTGGTATTCTTCGGCGTGGACCTGCTGCCGCCATGGGGATAAGGTCCCAATCAGAGGTGGATCCAGGAGGAACCGCCGGACAGGTGCATCTGCTGCTGGATGCGGTTGATGTACTCATTAAACTTAGGTCCCATCTCCGGGTCGCTGAGGATTTCATAGTAGCAGCCCAGCAGATAGAAAAAGAAGAAGGTCAGCGCAATGGCAAGGCCGCTGAGCACAATGCCTGTGATTGCACGGGCATTAAAGCTTTTCTTGCCGCTGACATCCGCATTCCTTGACATGATGGCAAGGACAATGCCGATGATGCCGCAGATCATCCCGGTAGGCGTGTTGCTGCCGCTGACAAGGGATACCGGAAAATAAAAGAAGCTGCATATCATGCCGGTAATTCCTGCTATCATGGAGCAGGTTGCCAGGCGCTCTGAGGAAGTGGATTCCTTTGGGTTCCTTGGCTGTTTGCCGGTGTTAGGGTTTTGGCTATTATAAGTTTCATTCATAATTCTGAACAGATACCTTTCTGTAAGTCCTTACGGTAGTTTTTCTGTAGTTATCCTGCTTATTTTATCACGAATTACACGCCGTGTCCAGATGAAGACAATTCCATTGTAACAGAACTTGCATAAGAAGAAGGGATGAACTATAATATATAAGTTAGTTAGATTACAGATAGGTGAGGATTACCCATGGACATTATTAAGAAACTGGCGGAAGAACTGAAGATTGGCCGCCACCAGGCAGAGGCAGCCGTAAAGCTGATTGATGAAGGCAACACCATTCCCTTTATTGCCAGATACCGCAAGGAAGCCACAGGCTCCCTGGACGACGAGGTACTGCGCAATCTGGACGAACGGTTAAAATATCTGCGCAACCTGGAAGACCGCAAGAACCAGGTCATCGCATCCATTGCAGAACAGGAGAAGCTGACCCCTGAGCTGGAACGCAGTATCAGGGAGGCACAGACCCTGGTGGCTGTGGAGGATTTATACAGGCCCTATAAGCCAAAGCGCAGGACCCGGGCCATGATTGCAAAGGAAAAGGGCCTGGAGCCCCTGGCGGATTTAATCAGCATGCAGATGGTGAAGGAGCCGTTGATCCAGGCTGCCGCCGCCTACATTTCCCAGGAAAAGGGCGTGGAAACCGCGGAGGATGCCATCCAGGGGGCCAAGGATATCCTGGCGGAGCGCATCTCGGATAATGCGGAGTACCGCACCTATATCAGGAATGCAACCATGAACAAGGGTGTGGTCCAGTCCTCGGCCAAGGATGAGAAGGTCCAGTCCGTGTATGAGATGTACTATAATTACGAGGAGCCGGTTAAAAAGTGTGCCGGACACAGGGTCCTGGCCCTGAACCGCGGGGAGAACGAGAAGATACTCACGGTTAAGGTCCTGGCCCCGGAAGACCAGATCCTCATGTACCTTGAGAAGCAGACCATTGTAAGGGACAACCCCCATACCACGCCTGTTTTAAAGGAGGTTGCGGCCGACAGCTATCAAAGGCTCATAGGCCCATCCATCGAACGTGAAATCCGCAGCGAGCTGACGGAACGGGCAGAGGAAGGCGCCATCAAGGTATTCGGCAAGAACCTGGAACAGCTTCTGATGCAGCCTCCCATTGTGGGGCGGGTTGTCCTTGGATGGGACCCGGCCTTCCGTACGGGCTGTAAGCTGGCTGTTGTGGACAGCACGGGAAAAGTGCTGGATACAGTGGTGATTTATCCCACGGCGCCCCAGAATAAGGTGGCGGAATCCAAGAAGATAGTAAAGGATTTTATTAAAAAATATGACATTTCCCTGATTTCCGTTGGAAATGGAACGGCGTCCAGGGAATCCGAGCAGATTATCGTGGAGCTTTTAAAAGAAATCAAGGAGCCGGTGCAGTATGTGATTGTCAATGAGGCGGGCGCATCCGTATATTCCGCCAGCAAGCTTGCCACGGAGGAATTCCCTAATTTTGACGTGGGACAGCGCAGCGCCGTATCCATTGCAAGGCGCCTTCAGGACCCGCTATCAGAACTGGTGAAGATTGACCCCAAGTCCATTGGCGTGGGACAGTACCAGCATGACATGAACCAGAAGCATCTGGGCGAAACACTGGAAGGAGTGGTGGAGGACTGCGTGAACAAGGTGGGCGTGGACCTTAATACGGCATCCGCTTCCCTGCTTGAGTACGTGTCCGGCATCAATAAGGCCCTGGCTAAGAACATTGTGGCCTACAGGGAGGAGAACGGGGCGTTTAAGAACAGGAAACAGCTGTTAAAGGTTGCCAAGCTTGGTCCCAAGGCGTTCGAACAGTGCGCAGGCTTTATGCGGATTACAGGCGGGGAGAATCCCCTGGACGGCACCAGCGTGCATCCTGAGAGCTATGAGGCGGCCAGGAAGCTTCTGGACCGTCTGGGATATGACCTGTCTGAGCTGAACCAGGGAGGCATCAAAGGAATCGGCAAGAAGATTGTGGATTACAGGAAAATGGCGTCCGAGCTGGAGGTGGGCGAGATTACCCTGCGCGACATTGCAGGGGAACTGGAAAAGCCTGCCAGGGACCCAAGGGATGAGATGCCAAAGCCAATCCTCAGAAGCGATATCCTGGAGATGAAGGATTTAAAGCCGGGCATGGTCCTTAAGGGGACGGTGCGCAATGTAATTGATTTTGGCGCCTTTGTGGACATCGGAGTGCACCAGGACGGCCTGGTACATATCTCACAGCTGACCGACAGGTATATCAAGCATCCGCTGGAGGCGGTGAGCGTGGGGGATGTTGTGGACGTCAAGATCATCAGCGTGGATCTGGCAAAGAAAAGGATTGCCCTTACCATGAAAGGAATTTAGTCATGACAGTGTTTGAAACATGGAAACCAGAGGAAACATATGAGCTGGGCAGGAAGATGGGGGAGGAAGCCGCGCCGGGGCAGATTGTCTGCCTGAACGGCGACCTGGGCGTGGGCAAGACCGTGTTCACCCAGGGATTTGCAGCCGGCCTTGGGATTGAGGGTCCGGTGAACAGCCCTACCTTCACCATTGTCCAGCAGTATGAGGAGGGACGGCTGCCTCTGTATCACTTTGATGTATACCGCATTGGGGATATCAGTGAGATGGAAGAAATCGGTTATGAGGACTGCTTTTTCGGGGACGGCGTGTGCCTGATTGAGTGGTCCGGGCTGATTGAAGAGATACTTCCAGAACATGTGGTGAAGGTGGTCATTGAAAAGAACCTGGAGCAAGGGTTTGATTACAGGCGGATTACAGTGGAGGAAACGTGATGAGGGTATTAGGAATTGAAAGTTCATCCCTGGTTGCCAGCGTGGCCCTGGTGACGGATGATATAATGACGGCCGAATACACGGTGGATTTTAAGAAGACCCATTCCCAGACGCTCTTACCCATGCTGGATGAGATCGTAAAGCTGCTGGAGCTGGACCTTGATACCATTGACGCCATTGCCGTGGCAGGAGGCCCCGGTTCCTTCACCGGCCTGCGCATCGGCGCAGCCACTGCCAAGGGACTGGGCCTGGCCCTTAAAAAGCCTTTGGTACATGTTCCTACCGTGGATGCCATGGCATATAATATGTGGGGGACGTCAGGCCTTGTGTGCCCGATCATGGATGCCAAGAGAAGCCAGGTATATACCGGGCTTTATCATGTGGAGGACGGCCTTAAGGTGCTGATGGAACAGTGTCCCATGGATATGAGGGAGCTGGCCCGTCTTCTGAATGAAAGAGGGGAGCGGGTCATATTCCTGGGGGACGGCGTGCCCGTGTACAGAAGCATCATTGAAGAGGAAATGCAGGTAAGCTATGGATTTGCACCGGCCCAGATGAACCGGCAGAGGGCGTCCTGTGTGGCGGTCCTGGGAATGACGGCGCTTTTGGGTGCAGGTAGCGGTGTCGGGACTGGAGCCGGAGCCGTAACCGGAGCCGGGACTGGAGCTGGAGCCGTAACCGGAGCCGGGGACTACCATGGCGCCCGTCTTGTGAGCGCGGCTGACTTTGCCCCGGATTATCTGAGGAAGCCCCAGGCAGAACGCCAGCGTGAGGCGGAACTTTCCGCCAAGGGGGCTGCTGCGAAGCTGCCGGGCGATTATTGATGTAAAATATGCAGTGAGGATTGGTGTATGGAGTTAATCAGAGGGGTGCGCCCCATGACTGCCCGGGATATCGAGGCCGTAACCGGCCTGGAGCAGGTATGCTTTTCGGAAAAATGGTCTGAGAGCCTGCTGCGTTCCGGCCTGGACAGCAGGCTGGACACGTACTTTGTGTACGAGGACCACGGCCAGATTCTTGGATACAGTATTATAAGGATACTGGCAGATGAAGGTGAGATACAGCGGATTGCTGTCCTGCCCGGTTACCGCAGGCAGGGAATCGCAAGGAAACTCATGGACGCCATGGTCACTTTTTCCAGAGGAAGGGGCGTGCGCTCCATTGCCCTGGAGGTCCGTGAAAGTAACGCCGGAGCCAGAAAGCTTTATGAATCCTACGGTTTCAGGCAGGAGGCCCTGCGCAGGGGGTATTATCATAATCCGCCCGAGGACGCGGTCATCATGTGGAACAGGGGAATATGAAACAATTTCCACTTAAAATATGTATATTTTGTGTATATAATGGAGAGGAATCGGACATTCCTCTTCATTTTTGCATGGAGCATGTTTCGAAGGATAAAGGGAATGGATGAGAGGACATGATGAAAGAGAAAGGCGAGGGTTCATATGAAGAGGTACAATAGAAACGGGCAGCTGGAGGCAGTCCTTTGCAACTGCTGCGGAAAGAAGCTGGTTGTGGAGCATGGGATCATCCGTGAAGGTTCCATCGGTATTGACCATGCATGGGATTATTTTTCCGAAAAAGACGGACAGGTCCATCATTTTGACTTGTGTGAAGACTGTTATGACGAATGGATTTCCGGTTTCCGGCTTCCTGTGGAAACAGAAGAACAGATAGAATTATTATAGGCTTATATTGAACCAGGAAACATTGAACCGGGAAACATCGAACCAGGATATCCGTGACCACACCCATGTAAGGGCGGTCCGGTCATCCTGGTTTTTTGCTGTCCGTGACCCGTGGATATAGGAGGTCTGCCGGGTATACCTTCATTTTCCTCCATATCACACGGAACTTTTCCGGCCTCCTCTTGATTATTCAATACAATCTGTGTTATGATTTCCAAAGTTAACAAGAAAAGATGAGGAACTGATATGTTAGATATATGTTTATTAGGAACCGGGGGCATGATGCCTCTTCCATACAGATGGCTCACCTCCATGATGGCAAGATGCAGGGGAAGCAACCTGCTGATTGACTGCGGCGAGGGCACCCAGGTGGCGTTAAAGGAGAAGGGATGGAGTCCCAAACCCATTGATGTCATCTGCTTTACCCATTACCATGCAGACCATATCAGCGGCCTTCCGGGACTGCTTCTGACCATGGGCAATGCGGAGCGGGTGGAACCCCTCACGCTGGTTGGTCCCAAGGGGCTGGAGCGGGTGGTCTCCGCCCTGCGCACCATTGCGCCGGAGCTTCCCTTTGAGCTGAAGTTCGTGGAGCTGACAGAGAACAGGGAACATATGGAGTTGGGGCCGTATGTGATTGATGCCTACAGGGTAAACCACAATGTAATCTGTTACGGATACTCCATTTCCATTCCCCGCACCGGGCGCTTTGACGTGGAGAGGGCAAAGGCGGAGGCGATTCCCCAGAAGTTCTGGAGCCGGCTTCAGAAAGGCGAGGAGATGGAACACGAGGGAAGGCTGCTGACCCCGGGGATGGTGCTGGGACCTGACAGGCGGGGCCTGAAAGTGACATACTGTACGGATACCAGACCGGTGCCTGTGATCGCAGAATATGCGGCCGGTGCGGACCTCTTTATCTGCGAAGGCATGTACGGTGAAAAGGACAAGGCTGCCAAAGCAAAGGAATACAAACATATGACCTTTTACGAAGCAGCTTATCTGGCCAGGGAAGCACAGCCGGCGCAGATGTGGCTGACCCATTACAGCCCTTCCCTGACAAGGCCCGAGGAATATATGGATGAGGTACGGAGCATTTTCCCGCGGGCAAAGGCTGCCAGGGATGGCTGGACCATGGAACTGGAATTTGATGAGGATTAGTGGAGATGGGATTATGATTGGAAATACTTCAGAGGATATTTTAATATTGGCAATAGAAAGTTCCTGTGACGAGACAGCCGCTTCCGTGGTGAAAAACGGAAGGACCGTGCTGTCCAATGTGATTACTTCCCAGATTGCGACCCATACTGTATATGGGGGCGTGGTTCCGGAGATTGCTTCCAGGGAGCATATCAAGGCCGTGAATTATGTGATAGAGCGGGCGCTGGCAGAGGCCCAGGTAAGCCTGGAGGACATCACTGCCATCGGCGTGACCTACGGTCCGGGGCTGGTAGGCGCTTTGCTGGTGGGAGTGGCGGAAGCCAAGGCCCTGGCCTATGCTGCAAAAAAACCGCTGGTTGGAGTGCATCATATAGAAGGCCATGTGTCCGCTAACTTTATTGAGAACCCGGACCTTGAGCCGCCCTTCGTATGCCTGATCGTATCCGGCGGCCATACCCACCTGGTGATTGTGAAGGATTATGGTGAATTCGAAATCATCGGACGTACCAGGGACGATGCTGCAGGGGAGGCGTTTGATAAGGTGGCCAGGGCCGTGGGCCTGGGATATCCGGGCGGACCCAAGGTTGACAAGGCGGCCAGGGAGGGCAATCCCCATGCCATGGAATTCCCCAGGGGCAAGGTGGATGGCTCGCCCTATGATTTCAGCTTCAGCGGACTTAAGTCGGCGGTCCTGAACCACATCAACCATGCCCGCATGATCGGCGAGGAGATAAATGTGCCTGACCTGGCGGCCTCATTCCAGAATTCCGTCGTGGAATCCCTGGTAAGCCGGGCCATACTGGCTGCCCGGGAGTTTGGGTATAAGAAGCTGGCCATTGCAGGAGGGGTTGCCAGCAATACAGCCCTCAGAAGCGCCATGGAGGAAGCCTGCAAAAAGGAGGGGATAAAGTTCTATCATCCCTCGCCCATATTCTGTACGGACAATGCGGCCATGATTGGCGCAGCTGCCTATTATGAGTATTTGAAGGGAAATGTCTCAGGCTGGGATTTGAACGCTGTCCCCAACCTTAAACTTGGCGAACGGTAAGGAGGGCAGGTACCATGGAAAAGCAATATTGTACGGCTGTTGTGCTGGCAGCGGGCAAAGGCGCCAGGATGGGCACCCGGACAGCAAAGCAGTATCTGGAAATCGGAGACATGCCGGTGGTAGCCCATGCACTTCTGGCATTTCAGGAATCTTCCCTGATTGACGAGATAATCCTGATGACAGATGCAGGCCATCTTGAATACTGTAAAAAGGAAATCGTGGATGCCTATCATCTGGACAAGGTATCCACGGTGGGAGCAGGCGGCAGGGAGCGGTACGAGAGCGTATGGAAGGCGCTCTGTACCATGATGGACAAGGAAGAGTGGGAGGATGAGGCGCTTTCCAGGGCAAGACGGGAAGGGTATGTATTCATCCATGACGGCGCCCGTCCCTTTGTGACCCCTGAAATCATAGCCAGGGCATATGAGGATGTGGTGAAGTGGAAGGCCTGTGTGGTGGGGATGCCTGTAAAGGACACCATTAAACTGGTTGACGAGGACAGCTGTATTGTGGACAGCCCCAGACGCAGCCTTGTATGGCAGGCCCAGACTCCCCAGGTGTTTTCGGTGCCTTTGATTGCAGAGGCATTTACACGTCAGATGAAGGAAGACTGCAGTCATGTGACAGACGACGCAATGGTGGTGGAAGCCCAGATGGGAGTCAGGATCCACATGACCCAGGGCAGCTATGAGAACATAAAAATCACCACCCCTGAAGACCTTTTGATAGCCGAGACCATGTTAAATAAAAAAAGTTAAAAAAGGTGTTGACTTATGTCGGAATACATGATAGACTATCCAAGTTGCCGCTGAACAGGGCAACACAGAAAAACAGTCAGAAAAAAGTTTTTCAAAAAGATTTAAAAAAACACTTGACAAAACTGCTAATCTTCTGTAAAATAGAAAAGCACGTTTGGAGAGATATCGAAGTGGTCATAACGAGGCGGTCTTGAAAACCGTTTGTCCGCAAGGGCGCG
>OLOS01000256.1_pt1 | contig 61459 bp, 54 predicted proteins | sample 1672631 | NCBI WGS metagenome assembly OLOS01 (sample SAMEA3136707, study PRJEB25190) | human gut metagenome | biome: human gut; feature: human-associated habitat; material: faeces | place: Austria | collected 2013
CGCGTTTCATCTAAATTCTTTAAGTGCGGCATATGTCAGCGTTGCAATTTATTTAATGTTTACTTTATAAACGGCGTTATGCCGTTTTCTTTTGCGAATGGTTTTCTCTTTTTCATAAATTTATCCAGTGATTTTAGGATTCTTGCGTAAACCTATCAGTTACTTGCTTTTTTCTAAAAAAAACAGTCGTTAGAGTTTAAAAAAGCAGGGGGGTGGAGTATAATAAAACCATCAATACAAGGAGGTTACTTATGATACTACAAAGTAAGCGAGTTTGGATCAGCGGTCAGTTTATCCCAGCTCAGATTGAAATTGAAGAAGGTAAAATTAAGGCAATTCATAATTATGGAGCTAAAGCAGAGTGCGAGGATTATGGCAATGAACGCATTGTGCCAGGTTTCATTGATATTCATACACATGGTGCTTATAAATTTGATACCAATGATGCGAACCCAGAGGGTCTGCGCAATTGGATGAAGAATATTACCCATGAGGGTGTTACCGGTATTTGTCCAACTACGATTACCCAAAGCAAAGAGGTTTTAACTAAAGCGGTTGAAAATGTTGCGAAGGTTGTCGAAGAAGGCTATGAAGGCGCGGAAATCTTAGGTATTCATTTTGAAGGCCCTTATCTGGATATGGTTTATAAAGGCGCTCAGCCGGAGCAGTACATACTGGCACCGACTGTAGAAGAATTTAAGCATTATCAGGAACATGCCAAGGGCTTGATCAAGGTCATTACAATGGCTTGTGAAAAGGATGAGGATTTTGCTTTAACTCGTTATGCATCTGAAAATGGCGTATTAGTAAGCATCGGTCATTCAGCGGCTACTTATGAAGAGGCATTGATGGCAGTGGCAAACGGTGCTAACAGCATGACTCATATCTTTAACGGTATGACACCGTTCCATCACCGCAATCCGGGCTTAGTAGGCGCGGCAATGCGTTTCCGTGATGTGTTTGGTGAAGTGATCTGTGATGGCTGTCATTCAAATGTAAATTCATTAAATAACTTATATGCTGCTAAGGGCCGTGATTATACAATCATGATCACTGACTCATTGATGGCAAAAGGCTGTCCGATCGGTTCTAAGTTCTTATTCGGCGGCAATGAAATTGAAATCTATCCAGACGGCAGCGCGCATTTAACTTCGACCAAGGGTCTTGCCGGTTCAACATTACGGGTTAATGAAGGTCTGCGTATCCTTGTGGAAGAAGCAATGGTTCCATTTGATGCAGCTTTAAATTCTTGTACAATCAATCCGGCGCGTGCTTTGAAGCTGGATAACCGCAAGGGTAAGCTTTGCAGCGGTTATGATGCTGATATCGTGGTTCTGGATGACGCTTATCAGGTTGTTCAGACTTACGCAAGAGGGCTTAAACAGAAATAAGACAGCCGACGCTGTCTTTTTTTGGTAGAACATATGGAAAATAAAATAAAGGTTTGTTTTTTTGATATCGACGGAACAATTTATGAGCATCGGCTGCATGATTTTCCGCATTCAACGCAAAGTGCTTTATACCGGTTGAAAGAAAATGGGTATCGAATTGTGATTGCCACCAGCCGCTGCCGGCAGGAGATGCAGCATACACCTTCATTTTTCAGAAGCTTTCCATGGGATGCCGTAATTTATGACGGCGGTGCTGTCATGGAAATCAATCATGAGGTGGTCATGGAGAAGACCATTGATGCTTCAGATATGGAAAAAATCATTAAGGTATGCAATGAGAAACAGCTGTATATGCGTTATGCGAATTATGCGGTGGATCATTTCAACCGTCCTTTTCCAACCGAATTAAGCGATATTTATTTTCAGCTCTATCTGATGGTGCCTACGGTAAAGCCTTATGATGGCGAAGGTGTGACCAATATGCTGCTTTATGCGGATGATGAGACGATGAACCAGCTGAAAAGGACTTTAAATGCAAGCAATATTGTTGATCATCAGGCACTTTATGAGATAACAGCAAAGGGTGTCAATAAAGCCACCGCAATTGAGGAAATCATTAAACGCTGGGGATATTCCATGCATGAGGTGATCGCTTTTGGCGATGGCTATAATGATGTAGAAATGCTGAAGCGTTCAGGCATCGGTGTAGCGATGGGCAATGGCTGTGAGGAAGCGAAGGCGGCGGCTGATTATGTAGCGGATGAAATTGGTAGGGACGGTTTATATAAGGCATGCCGTCATTTTGGATTGATCAAGGAGGATCTGATATGATTATTGAAAATGAAAAGGTTCGGTTAGAGGTTGTTGAGCATGGCGGTGAGATTCAGAGCTTTTATGATCTGACTCATCAGCTTGAGTATATGTGGCAGGGAGATGCCGCTTTTTGGAGCGGTAAGAATCCATCGCTGTTTCCTATGGTATCTAATACATGGACAAAAGATTATGAATGGCAGGGTCAGCGTTATGCGATGAAAAATCACGGGCTTGTGCGTTATGCGGATTTAAAATGTGTGAAGCATACCGCGGATGAGATTGTGATGGAACTGCATGAAAATGAGGATACCTTAAAGCAGTATCCATTTCATTTCACTTTTCAGATTCATTATCGTTTAAACGGCAAGCGTCTGGATGTGGTTTATCATATCACAAATGATTCTGAGGATGTGATGCCTTTCAGCTTCGGTCTGCATCCAGGATTTAACTGTCCGCTGCTGCCAGGTGAAAAATTCAGCGATTACAAGCTTGTTTTCCCGCAGGATGAACAGCCTAAGCAGCTGGCGTTTCATGGCCGGCATGAGATTATCGACCGCAGCTTTAAAGAAATAGCCTTAAATTATGAATTGTTTGAGGAATATGCGACTTTGGTTTATAAGGATATCAAGAGTCCGTATGTAGAACTGGTGGGCCCTAAGCATAAAGTGCGTGTCGGCTGTTTGGGTTATCCTTTCTTGGCTTTCTGGACTGCCAAACGGGATGCACCGTTTATCTGCATTGAACCATGGTATGGGCATGGCGATTTTGAAGAAGTGAATTGCAGCTTTGATCAGCGTGAGGGAACGATGAATCTCAAACCGCATGAGGGATTTACCACTTCTTATTTTATTGAACTTTTTTAAGCTGTTCAGGCAGCCTAAGTCTTGATATAATAAAAGAAAACAGGAGGAAGTATCATGAAATACTATATTGGCGTAGATCTTGGGGGTACCAATGTTCGTGTCGCACGGGTCAGCGAGCAAGGTCAGATCGTAAAGGTAATCAAGGAAGCCACAGAAATTGAGCAGGGTGTTGAACATGTTTTGGATAAGATTATCCGCATGATTGAGGAAATTGGTGAGCTGGATACAATCAGCGGCATCGGCATGGGTGTGCCGGGACCGGTTGATACGGATAATGGTGTGATGATGCTGGCGACTAATCTGCCGGGCTTTGAAGGCTATCCAATGGCTGAGACAATCAGAAAGCACTTCAATATTCCGGTTTTTGCCGATAATGATGTGAATGTGGCATGTCTTGCCGAGAGCTTTCACGGTGCCGGCAAGGGCTATCCGCTTTGTTACTATGTGACGATTTCAACGGGTATCGGCGGTGCCTTCTCATTTAATAATCGTCTTGTATCCGGTAAGAATGGTTATGCCGGTGAGATTGCCAACATTATTATTGACCGCAATCGTGAAAAGGTAAATTATCTGAATGTCGGAGCTGTTGAGAATGAAGCCAGCGGTACGGCTATTACCCGCAAGGGAAAGGCGGTATTCGGCGATCATATCAAGCATGCGGGCATGGTCTTTGATATGGCGCGTGAAGGCGATGAAAAGGCTTCAAAGATTGTTGATGACATGGCTTATGATTTGGCGCAGATGTTTTCATCGATTGCGCATGTAGTTGATCCGCATATCTTTGTTGTCGGCGGCGGCTGCATGAAGTCTAAGGATGTATTCTGGGATAAAATGATTCAATACTATAAACCAATGGTGCATGTCGGTATGCAGGATGTAATTTTTGCGGAAGCCATGCTTGATGAACCAGGCTTGGTCGGCGCGGCGATGCTGCCGATGTCGTTTGGTAAATAGGAGTTTGACATGAAAAAATGTTTAGATAAGTACGCGGAATTAATTATCAAAAAGGGTGTCAATCTTCAGCCTGATCAGCCGCTGATTGTTAATGCGCCTGTCACTTCTTATGAGCTGGTGCGCCAGCTTTGCAAAAAAGCGTATGAGGCAGGTGCCTGTGAGGTTTATATTAACTGGAAGGATGATTTAATTAAGCGTTATGATTTAGAATATCAAAGTGAGGAACGCTTAAGCAAACCGCATTCATGGTTTATCGATGCCCGTCTTGAACCAATCAAAGAGGGAGCGGCCGTAGCGAGTATCGCATCACCGACGCCTAAATATCTGAAGGGTGTGGACAGCCAAAAGGTGAATCTTGCGAATGAAGTGTTGGATCGTGCGCTCAAACCTTTTTATGACGCGACGCGCAGCGATCAAAATGAGTGGTGTGTGTTTGCCGACAGTAATCCGGCCTGGGCTAAGGCAGTTTTCCCTGAACTGGATGAAAAGGAAGCGGAAGATAAGCTTTGGGATGCGATTCTTAAGGCTGTTTATATCGATGAGGAAAATGATGCGATGGCGGCTTGGGATGAACATGACCGCTTGCTGAGTGAGCGCTGTGATAAGCTGAATCAGAAGGCTTTTAAGGCACTGCATTTTAAAAATGAAAAAGGAACGAATCTTTATGTGGGACTGCCGGAAGGTCATATTTGGTCAGGCGGCGGTGAGAAGTCACAGAAGGGTGTTTTCTTTAATGCTAATATGCCGACTGAGGAAATCTTTACAGCACCGATGAAATGGCAGGTTAATGGTAAGGTAGTGGCTACTAAACCATTGGATCACAGCGGCAGTCTGATTGAAAATTTCTGGTTTGAATTTAAAGACGGCAAGGTTATCGATTTCTGCGCTGAAAAAGAAGCTGATGCTTTAAAACGGATCTTAGAAGCCGATGAAGGCAGCTGTTACCTTGGCGAAGTTGCTCTTGTTGAACATGAGTCACCGATCTCACAAAGCGGTATTCTGTTCTATAATACATTATTTGATGAAAATGCGTCATGTCATCTGGCACTGGGAGCGGCTTATCCGCTTTCGGTTGAGGGCGGCTGTGAGATGAGTCCTGAAAAGATGGCTGAGGTGGGCGTCAACGATTCAATCAAGCATGTGGATTTTATGTTTGGTGATGAAACGATGTGTATCTGCGGTCTTGATCAAGACGGCAATGAAACGCTGATTTTTGAGAATGGACGTTTTGTGCTGTAATATTTAGACGGATATCATTTTCTAAGGATCACATATAAAATGCGTATCATCGAGTTTTACGGTTGACAAAAAGCGGCTTTGGTTGTTAAATAGATACATAAGCAATGATCCGGATATGAGATCCTTTGAGCTAATCAGAGAGGGAAGTGGTGGTGAAAACTTCCTGCGGCAGATTGATCTTACTCCCGGTGAGCTGTCCCTGAAAAGGTGTACCGTTTAATCTGCGTTAAAGAGTTGAGGCATGCAGCAATGTATGCGAAGCAAGGTGGTACCGCGACAGACTCTCGTCCTTCAGATGGAGTCTGTTTTTATTTTGTTAGGAGGTAAATAAAAATGATTGATATTAAACAAGATGAAAAATTAAGTGTATTGAATCATTCCTGCGCACACTTGATGGCTCAGGCAGTGAAGCATCTGTATCCACAGGCTAAATTCTGGGTAGGACCGGTTATTTCCGAGGGCTTCTACTATGATATTGATCTGGGTGATGAGGTCATCAAGGAAGAAGATCTGGCTAAGATTGAAAAGGAAATGAAAAAGCTGGTTAAAGATGGCAAGCGTATTGTCCGTGAAGAAATCAGCAAGGAAGAAGCCTTGGAGAAATTTAAAGATGATCCTTATAAGATTGAATTGATTAAGGATTTAGAGGATGGAACAATCAGCTGTTACCGTCAGGGTGATTTTACAGATTTGTGCCGCGGTCCGCATGTTGAGACTGTGAAGCAATTGAAGAACTTTAAGCTATTGAAGCATTCCGGCGCTTATTGGAAGGGTGATGCGAATAATAAGATGCTGCAGCGTATCTATGGTATCTGCTTTGAGACACCGGAAGCGCTGGAAGAGCATTTATATTTGCTTGAGGAAGCTAAAAAACGCGATCATAAGAAATTAGGCCGTGAGCTTGATTTATTTATGATGAGTGAATATGCACCGGGCGCGCCGTTCTTTCTGCCAAATGGCATGATTTTAAGAAATGAATTGGAGCGTTTCTGGTATGATGAGCATACTAAAGAGAATTATGAATTTATCAAGACACCGATCATGATGAGCAAGGAATTATGGGAAGTCAGCGGTCACTGGTTCAACTATAAGGAAAATATGTATACTTCAATGGTTGATGATCGTGAATTTGCGATTAAACCGATGAACTGTCCGGGTTCTATGCTGGTTTATAAGAACAGCCTGCATTCCTATAAGGATCTGCCTTTACGCATGGGTGAGCTTGGTCAGGTACACCGCCATGAAGCGAGCGGTGCCTTGAACGGTTTATTCCGTGTGCGTACATTTACTCAGGATGATGCCCATATCTTTATGCGTCCGGATCAGATTGAGAGCGAGGTTATCAGCTTGATCAATTTCATCGACCGTGTGTATAAGATTTTTAATCTGACTTACAGCATTGAATTATCAACACGGCCGGAAGAGAAGTATATCGGTGATATTGAAATTTGGAATAAGAGTGAAGATGCACTGGCTAAAGCCTGTGAGCATGCCGGCAAGACTTATAAGATCAATCCGGGAGACGGCGCCTTCTACGGCCCTAAGCTGGACTTCCATATTAAGGATTCATTAGGCCGCGTATGGCAGTGCGGTACGATTCAGCTGGATATGAATCTGCCTGAACGTTTTGATTTGACTTATATCGATGAGCATGGCGAAAAGGTGCGTCCGGTAATGCTGCATCGTGTTATCTTCGGTTCAATTGAACGCTTTATCGGTATTCTGATTGAACATTACGCAGGTAAATTCCCAATGTGGCTGGCACCGGTACAAGTAGAAGTTATTCCGGTTCATCATGAGCTGCATTATGATTATGCCAAGCAGATCAATGATCAGTTAAAGGCTTTAGGTTTCAGAAGCAAATTGGATGCAAGAAATGAAAAATTAGGGTATCGTATAAGAGAAGCACAGATGAAGAAGGTACCAGTACAGCTTGTGTTAGGTGATGGTGAGGCTGAAGCAGGCACTGTATCTATCCGCCGTCAAGGTGAAAAAGAAAGTCTGACGGTACCATTTGAAGAATTCATCCAATCATTGCGCTTAGAAATTGAGGAGAAAAGATGAAACTATTTAAAGGCTTATTAGTAGCGGCACTGTTGTTGACAGGCTGCGCGGCACCGGCTGGTAATGTTAATGAACCAAAGGGTGAGGAACCAAAGAATCCGGCCGCAGAACCGATTAAAGTATTAGCGCCTACGGGAGCACCGGCATTATCCGTGATGGAGTTGGCTGCAGATGGTGTGAATACGGTTGATTTTGTTACCGGCAGTGAGGCGTTAAGCGCTGAATTTGCCAAGAGTGATTCAGATTATGACATGATCTTGGCACCGATTAATTTAGGCGCTAAGCTGATCAGTGCAGATAAGACTGATTATCGTCTTGAAGCGGTAATTACATGGGGTAATCTGTATCTGGTAGGTACAAGTGATACTGCTCTTGAAGAGGCTGGCAATTTCGCGGCTTTCGGTGAAGGCAGTGTACCGGATATCGTATTTAAGAATGCGGTTGATGTGGCAGGCATTGTTCCAGAGATTACTTATTATTCAAGCGCTCAAGATGTTCAGGGAATCTTGCTGAGCGGCAAGGCGGAAAGCGGCCTGCTGGCGGAACCGGCAGTGACAGCTACGATTGCGAAGGCAAAGGAGCAGGGCATTGAATTGAAGGTGATCCTGGATCTGCAGAGCGCTTATCAGGAAAAGATGTCCACAGCATCTTCAGGCTTCCCGCAGGCGGCCATCTTTGTAAAGCAGGGCAGTGAGGAAAAGGTCAGCGCGGCATTGGCGCAGATTGAAAGCTTTGTAAGCGCGGCTGCCAGTGATTCTTCCAAGGTCAGCAGCTTAGTCGATCAGCTGACACCAGAGGTTTTAGGTGTACCTAGCAGTAAAATTGCGGCGGCTACTTGGGCGAAGCAGAATATCCGCTATACGCCTGCGAGCTTGTGCGAGGCTGATATTACGACGATGCTGAAGCTGTTTGGTATTGATTATACAAGTGAAATGTTAAGTAAATAATTCCATTCGATTGAAGGGAGTGAAGGTGATGAAGAAAAAAGGCGCAGCCGTAATTATCGTGCTTTTGCTTTTGTGGATCGTGCTGGCGGCACAGATCAACAATGAATTCATGCTTCCGCTCCCTTTTGATGTTTTTAAACAGATGCTTGTCCAGCTCACTTCACCGGTATTTTATCAGGCGATAGTGATGAGCCTTTACCGTTCGTTAAGCGGTTTGGCAATCGCTTATGGCTGTGCCTTGCTGCTGGGTTTATTATGCGGCTATTATCGCTGGCTGGCGGAGCTGTTTGCCCCGATTTATCTGATTTTGAAAAGTATTCCCAATATCTCATATATTTTAATTGCCCTGATCTGGACCAATAATGAAACCGCTGTGCGGCTGATTTGTTTTATGATTTTGTTTCCGATGATTTATGCCAATGTACTCAGCGGAATCAAAAGTATTGATCAGGATCTCCTTGATGTTGCGAGAGTCTATCCTGAGTCGATGCCGAATATTTTGTTTCGGGTCTATCTGCCGCTGATTCTGCCTTATCTTAAAGCGGCATTATCCACTGGGGCAGGGCTGGCTTTTAAGGTGGGTGTCATGGCGGAAATTATCGGTTCGGTATCGCCGGGAATTGGCCGTCAGCTGCAGATCTGCCGGATCAATATGGACATGTCCGGCTTGTTTGCCTGGACGCTGTGGATTATCTTATTGTTGGCATTTACTGAGTTTATTTCAAAAAAAATCATGAAATATCTGGAAAAAAGGGAAATTTAAGTTGTGAAATTATTGCTTATATGACGCATCGGGTTAACTCGATGTTTTTTTATTTGATACAGGAAAAGTACGGAAGCATTCAGCTTATCTTAAATTGATAATATATTAACAAAAATGTTCTAGCTGTTTAATTTGACCATTTTTTAACTTGTGAAATTATTAATTTTTGTGAAAATATACACGAGGTAAATGTTTTAAATGAAGCGTTTACATGGTATTATTATAGAGTAAATAGAACTACCTTATTTACTTCATGAGATAAAGAAAGAGGTGCATGAAATGGAAAAACTGAATGCTCAGTCACTGGCTGTGATTGATGCAATTGTTGAACGTCACAAGGATAAGCTAGGTCCTGTGAAGCTGATGCTTCATGATGTTCAGCACGATTTGGGATACATTCCTTTTGAAGCTATGGTGAAAATCGCTGATGCGTGTCACGAACCGGTTGCGAAGGTGTATGGCGTGGTTACATTCTATACCCAGTTTACCACTGAGCCAAAGGGAAAACATGTAATCAATGTCTGCATGGGTACGGCTTGTTATGTAAAGGGCGCCCAGAAGCTGCTGGAGACGATTTGTGATATCTGCGGCTGTAAGGTAAACGGAACAAGTGAAGATGGTTTCTTCTCAATCGATGCTACCCGCTGTCTGGGAGCCTGCGGTTTGGCACCGGTTGCGACGATTGATGGTAAGGTGCATGGTAATTTAGCTGATCCAACGGAAATTAAAGTTATTTTACGTGATATTATCGAAGCTGAACGGGGGTAAGCCTATGAAGCTGAAACAGCTGCTGCAGCTGATAGACGGGACAGCTTTAACACCTTATGATGAAAATCAGGAATTTAATTATGTATTTGCCAGTGATCTGATGAGCGATGTCTTAGCCTTAGTGCAGAAGGACAGCGATCAAACGGTTTTGGTTACGGGGTTATGTAATGCTCAAAGTCTGCGTACGGCGGATATGCTTGATATTGGAACCGTGCTTTATGTCCGTGATAAACACGTGAGTGATGAGGATCTTCAGCTTGCTGAAAGCATGGGACTGACACTTCTGGCAACGCGCTGCACAATGTATGAAACCTGCGGTCTGCTTTATGGACACGGCTTGAAGCCAGTGGAGAAAGCATGAGTCTGTTTCATCAGGATTATCAGGTGCAGCGTGAGGATTATGCCAATGCCGGCCGTGTGTCAAGCAGTATCAAGAGTGTGCTGAAACAGATGGGATTGAATCCGAATGTGCTGAGAAATATTGCGGTTGCCTGTTATGAGGCAGAGATCAATATGATCATCCATTCTGAAGGCGGAGAAATAGAACTTAATATTGCTGAGGATGGTTTGCTGAGCATTCATTTTAATGATCACGGGCCAGGCATCAGCGATCTTGAGAAAGCAATGTCGCCGGGCTGGTCGACGGCCAGTGAAAAGGCGCGGGAGTTTGGCTTTGGTGCAGGTATGGGGCTGCCGAATATCAAGCGGGTGAGTGATGAGTTTGAAATTGAAACTTCACCGCAGGGTACACGGCTTATGATTGGATTTAGGATTCAGCCATGAGTGTAATTTCCTATACTTTGCATAAATGTACCAAATGCATGCATTGCCTTCGTATCTGCCCTACGGAAGCCATCACGATTCAGAATGAACGAGCAATTATATCTCCCAAGAAGTGCATTAACTGCGGTCAGTGCATGGATGCGTGTACAAATTTGGGGTTACAGGCTAAGGGCTCTACGATTATCGATAAGGATAATTATGAAAAGAGCGTATTATTAGTGCCAACCTCAATTTATTCAGACTGCAGCTCATTAGAAGAAGTTGAAACACTGAATGCCGCATTAGATCAATTGGGATTTGATGAAGTTTTGTCACTGGGCGAATATGAGGCAGCGGTTTATGCTGCGACCAGTGATTATATGAAGTATAATGATTCAAGATTATTGATTTCTTCTTTCTGTCCGGTGATTAACCGGCTGATTGAATTGAAATATCCAATGCTTTTAAGTAATATTCTGCCTTTTGATTATCCGGCTGAAATCGCGGCAAGAGCGGTGCGGGCGGCGGCAGATGATCCGAATAAGCTAGGGATATTCCTATTCTGTGAATGTCCGTCAAAGCTTACGCTGGCCAAGTATCCATATGGGAAGCAGTCAGCGATTGATCATGCGCTGTCCATCGTTGATTTGTTTCCGCAGATCAATCATGTGCGCAATGAAACACGCAAGCCCATGGTGCTGTATGAGGAAGCGATTAAATCAGTGGTCAGCGGTCTGAATATGCAGGTGAATAATCAGATGCTGGCGGTAGATGGCTTGGATAAGATTAAAAAGGTATTGGAGCTGGCGGAGTTTGGTTTGCTGAAAGAGGTCAAATATCTGTCATTGTCGGCGTGCAGCAATGGCTGTATCGGCGGCAAGTTTATATGGGGTAATCCGTTTAACGGCAAGGTGAATATGACAAGATTGCTGCAGGAAGCCGAGCCGATGCTGAAAAAATTTAAGATTGCAGATCTGTATGGTGAAGAAACCAACAGCAATATTGAATCAATGCCGAATATTTTTGCTCAGCTGGCAAAATTTAAATCGGTAAATGAACAGCTTGAGGTTCTGCCGGGCTTTGACTGCGGCGCGTGCGGTTTTCCTTCATGCCGAACAATGGCTGAAGAAATCGTTGACGGCAGGAAAACGCTGCATGACTGCAAAATCTTGGGAAAGCGGGATGATGTATGAAAGTAAAGGAAGTACTTGCTGAAACAAACTGGCCGATAACGGCCAGTGAGGAAGCGCTTGAAAAAGAAATAAGCGGTGTGTTCTGCGGCGATCTGCTGAGCTGGGTCATGGGTAACTGTGAACCGGGACAGGCTTGGATTACCGTACAGACGCATCTGAATATTGTAGCTGTCGCGGCGTTAAAAGAAATCAGCTGCCTGATTATTGTTCAGGGAGCCGAAGTGCCGCAGGCTACGCTTGATAAGGTGCTGGAAGAGAATATCGCTTTGTTTCAAGTGCCGAAGAGTGCCTATGATGTGTGCTGTGAGTGCTTTAAGCTGGGCATATAGTTATGTTTTATGATCTGCATATTCATTCCGGTTTGTCACCCTGTGCCAATGATGATATGAGTCCAAATAATATTGCCGGTATGGCAATGCTGAAAGGATTACAGCTGATTGCCGTTACTGATCACAATTCGCTGAAACAGCAGCGGGTTATGGCAGACGCCGCAAAGCAGTATGGTTTATCCTATGTATACGGTGTAGAGGTGCAGACGCTGGAAGAAGTGCATGTACTTGCTTATTTTAAGCAGCTGAATGATGCGGAGCAGTTCCAAAGCTGGCTGGCTCAGCGGCTGCTGCCAATTAAAAATGATGTGCAGTATTTTGGTCATCAATATTTGTTTGATCTTGAGGATCAAGTGATCGGCAATGAAGAGGTGCTGCTGCTTCAATCGGTAATGGCGGATATTGATGAGACGATGATGGCAATTCATGAGCATCATGGGCTGGCGGTGCTGGCACATGTGCTGGATCGTTCAAATTCAATTACCACGCAGCTGGGTTTCATTCCGGAAACGCTGCAGTTTGACGGTATTGAAATCAAACACCCAACTGATTATCAGCGGGTGATGGCAATGCATCCTTGGATCAGCAGTCAGGTTTTCTGGCTCTGTGACAGTGATGCGCATCAGCTGGTGGATATATCAGAGGCTGAGCATGCTGTTGATCTTGAAGTGCTGGAAGCTGTTTGGAGGAAATATTTATGATGCAGAATCTGTCAATGCATGTGCTGGATATCGCGGCTAATTCGGTAAGAGCAAAAGCTACGAAGGTATCGGTTGCGGTAGTGGACAGTGAGCTGCGCAATCAGATTAAGATTACCGTCAGCGATAATGGCTGTGGTATGAATGAGGAAATGTGCCGAAAGGTACAAGATCCGTTCTTCACTTCCCGAACGACGAGAAAGATCGGTTTGGGGGTTCCTTTCTTTAAGGAATTGAGTGAGCAGTGCGGCGGTGAGTTTAGTTTAAAATCAAAGGAAGGGGCAGGAACTGAGATTTCTGCCAGTATGCAGCGGGATCATTGGGATACGCCGCCGATGGGTGATATCGGTGATGCGGTAATGATTGCGGCGACAACTGATTGCAGTGTCCATTTTATTTTTACTTATCAAAACGACGCGGGATGCTTTGTTTTTGATACTGATGAAATTAAGGCGATTCTTGGTGATGAGGTGAGTATCGCGGATGCTGAAATCATGCTTTGGTGTAAGGATTATATTAATCAGGGAATTGCAATGTGCGGAAAAAAAGAGGAGGATTTATGAAATCATTAGCAGATTTACAAAAGCTGCGTGAACAGGCTAAAAAACGTCTTGATTTACGTGAAGGCGAAGCGGAGTACCGCGTCGTTGTGGGAATGGCTACCTGCGGCATTGCGGCAGGGGCAAGACCTGTGCTGAATGCGCTTGTAGAAGAAGCTGCGAATAAGAATTATAACTGCGTGGTTACACAGACCGGCTGTATCGGTATGTGCACACTGGAACCGATCGTTGAAGTATTTGATAAGAATGGTTCAAAAACCACCTATGTATTAATGACGCCTGAAAAGGCCGTAGAAATGCTGGAAAGTCATATTAAAAATGGCGTCGTGCTTGAAAAATATACGGTTGGCACGGAAAAGGCATAAGGAGGAAGCGCATGGAACGAATTAATGTACTGATTTGTGCTGGTACTGGCTGTACTTCCAGCAATTCACCGGCAATTGAAGCTGAGTTTGAACGCTGGATCGCTCAGTTTGGTCTTGAAAAAGAAGTTAAAATCGTAAAAACAGGCTGCTTTGGTTTATGTCAGAAAGGGCCGATCGTAGCGATTCATCCTGACCGTGTCTTCTATTGTCAGGTAAAGCCTGAGGATGTTCATGAAATTGTCAGTGAGCATTTGTATAAGGGCCGCCGTGTTGAACGTTTGGAAATGCACGATATTGATGAAGAAACAAAGGATAAGATTTTCAATATTGATAAGATCCGTTTTTACGCAAAGCAGCAGCGTATCGCTCTGCGTAACTGCGGGGTAATCAATCCTGAGGATATTATGGAATATATTGCCCGTGACGGTTATATGGCATTGGGCAAGGTGCTGACGGAAATGACTCCTCAGCAGGTTGTTGATGAAATCATGGCCAGCGGCTTGCGCGGACGCGGCGGCGGCGGTTTCCCAACCGGCCGTAAATGGCAGTTTGCACTGAATGAGAAAAATGATGAAAAATATGTAATCTGTAATGCTGATGAGGGTGACCCGGGTGCGTTTATGGATCGTTCAATCTTGGAAGGTGATCCGCATGCTGTGCTTGAAGCTATGGCAATTGCTGGTTATGCAATTGGATCACATCATGGTTATATTTATATCCGTGCTGAATATCCAATTGCGGTTGACCGTTTAAAGATTGCTATCCGACAGGCTGAAGAAAATGGTCTGCTTGGCAAGAATATTCTGGGAACTGGTTTTGATTTCACATTGGAGATCCGTCTGGGTGCCGGTGCCTTTGTCTGCGGTGAAGAAACAGCTTTAATTGCTTCAATCGAAGGTAAGCGCGGTATGCCGACACCGAAGCCGCCATTCCCTGCGGTAAAGGGTGTTTGGGGCAAACCGACTATTATTAATAATGTTGAGACATTTGCCAATGTGGCACAGATCATCAACAAAGGAGCTGCCTGGTTTAAATCAATCGGTACTGAAAAGTCAAGCGGTACCAAGGTATTCGCATTGGGCGGCAAGGTTGTCAATACCGGTCTTGTAGAAGTTCCAATGGGTACAACACTGCGCGAGGTAATTTATGAAATCGGCGGCGGCTGTCCAAACAATAAACGCTTTAAAGCGGTTCAGACCGGCGGCCCAAGCGGCGGCTGTCTGACAGAAGCGGATCTTGATTCACCAATCGATTTCGATACACTGATTGCGAAGGGCTCAATGATGGGCTCCGGCGGTATGATCGTTATGGATGAGGATAACTGTATGGTTGATATTGCCCGTTTCTATATGGATTTCATCGTTGATGAATCATGCGGCAAATGTACGCCATGCCGTGTTGGTACGAAACGTCTGCTTGAATTGCTGACGGATATCTGTGAAGGCCGCGGTACTCTTGAAACCATTGATGAGCTTGAACGCTTAAGCTATTCAATCAAGGATACAGCTTTATGCGGTTTAGGTCAGACGGCACCAAATCCTGTGCTTTCAACACTGCGTTTCTTTAAGGATGAATATATTGCTCATGTCGTTGATAAGAAGTGTCCGGCTAAGGTCTGCAAGGCATTGCTGGAATATACGATTGATCCTGATACTTGCCGTAAATGTTCACTATGTGCCAAGGGTTGTCCGGTTGGCGCGATTACTGGTGTGCCTGGCAAAGAGCCATATAAAATTGATACTGAAAAATGCATCAAGTGCGGTGCCTGCATGAATGCCTGCCACTTTAATGCGATTTCATTAGGATAGGAGGTACATCATGGTAAAATTAACAATTAATAATCGTGAAGTTGAAGCACCTGAGGGTTCTACGATTCTTGAAGCTGCCCGTTTAAACGGTATTCAGATTCCTACTTTATGTTTTTTAAAGGATTTGACAGGTACTGGCGCATGCCGTGTCTGCAACGTTGAAGTAAAAGGGGCTCGTTCTTTATGTGCAGCCTGTGTTTACCCAATCAATGAGGGTATGGTAGTTTATACAAATTCTAAGAAGGCTTTGGATGCCCGCCGTACAGTTGTAGAATTGATTGTTTCTAATCATTCAAAGAACTGTCTGCAGTGTATCCGCAATAACAATTGTGAATTGCAGCGTCTTGCTCAGCAGGTAGGCATCCGTGAGGAAGCTTTCAAGGGCGAGCATACAGCACCGCATTTTGATGAAGTATCACCGGGGGTTGTCCGTGATACAAGTAAATGTGTGCTTTGCGGCCGCTGTGTTGCTGCGTGTGAGAAGATTCAGGGCTTGGGCTGTCTGAATTATATTAACCGCGGTTTCAAAACAACGGTAGGGCCAGTGTTTAATAAATCATTGGCTGAAGTAAACTGCATGCAGTGCGGTCAGTGCATTAATGTATGTCCAGTAGGCGCTTTGCATGAAAAGGAAGAAATCCATGAAGTTATCGATGCACTGAATGATCCAACTAAACATGTCATCGTCCAGACAGCACCGGCAATCCGTGCAGGTTTGGGTGAAGAGTTTGGTTTGCCAATCGGTACGAAAGTAACCGGCCGCATGGTAACCGCATTAAAACTGTTAGGCTTTGACCGTGTTTATGATACTAATTACGCGGCTGACTTGACGATTATGGAAGAGGGCTATGAATTCCTGAATCGTGTTCAGCATGGCGGTGTTCTGCCGATGATTACTTCTTGTTCACCAGGCTGGATCAATTATGCAGAAAAGGAATATCCGGATCTGCTGAATCATTTATCAAGCTGTAAATCACCGCATATGATGTTTGGCGCTATCTTGAAATCTTATTACGCTCAGCAGAAGGGAATTGATCCAAAGGATATTTATGTTGTATCAATCATGCCTTGTGTTGCGAAAAAAGGTGAAAAAGGCCGCCGTGAAAATCTGACAAATGGTCTGCAGGATGTTGATGCTGTATTGACAACCAGAGAGCTGGGCCGTCTGATTAAAATGTACGGTATTGATTTTGTTGATCTGGTTGACAGTGAGTTTGACCAGGATATGTTTGGCGAATACAGCGGTGCCGGCGTTATTTTCGGTACCAGCGGCGGTGTTATGGAAGCTGCGCTTCGTACAGTTGCGGAAGTGCTTGCTAAACATGAGCTGAAAAATATTGATTATACGGCAGTCCGCGGTGTTGAGGGCTTGAAAGAAGCAACCTTAAACATTGCTGGCCTGGAAGTTAAGGTAGCGGTAGCTCACAGCATGTCAATTGCGAAACCATTGCTTGATGATATCAGAGCAGGAAAATCACCTTATCATTTCATTGAAATCATGGGCTGTCCTGGCGGCTGTATCAATGGCGGCGGTATGCCGATTGTCAGCGCTCAGATTCGCAACAGCGGTCTTAACTATAAACAGAAACGTTCTGAAGCACTCTATACTGAAGATTCTGAGTGCAAGGTGCGTAAGTCTCATGAAAATACGCAAATTCAGGAACTGTATAAGAATTTCTTAAAGGAACCTAACAGTGAACTTGCACATGAACTGCTGCATACGCATTATTCAAAGAAGGAAAGATTTCAATAATTAACATGAAGGCTCATCCCATCGGGTGGGCCTTTTTAAGTGGTTAAGCATGGATTAAAGCCTTATGCAGCTGGGCGTATCAAGTACAGGAATATTGGATTTGTAAACGTGCTTAAAGTTAAATGGTACAAAGATAGTGTAATATTTAGTGTTAGAGTAATGGTAAAGAGGTGAAGGAGGATACTTATGATTAATTTGTCTAGTTATAAATATTAGTATTTACAATAGTATTAACAATTCGTATTCATAAATGTGTAGTGTGAGGTCTAAAGGTAAATGGTTGCGTGTAGAAAACTTGTAATTTGATTTGACTAGAAATTAAATCTATTGTGGGAGCTGGTGAACCTTTGCCTGTTTTATGGATGTAAAAGGGAGATTACTGAATGCATTAATTATCATGAAGTGGTTTACTTTTGAATTGAAATGATGTATAATTCCAATCAAAAGTAAACAAGGAGAGTGCAAAGATGAATATAAATGAGAAAATATACGAGAAAATAATAAAGAACAATAATATGATAACAACATCTCAGGTACTATCCTTAGGGTTTTCAAAACAGATTTTGACGATTTATGTAAAAGAAGGATTGTTGGAACGATGCAGACATGGCATTTATATCCTGCCTAATACGATACATGATGATATGTATACTATGATGTTGCGGTCGGATCAAATTGTATTTTCACATGATTCAGCATTTTTTTTAAATGGATTGTCTGAACGGACACCTTTTATACATACGGTAACGATTCCAAGCAATACAGCTTTGCCAAACTCGTTAAAGGGAGAATGTATCTGCTTTTATGTAAAATCGAATCTGCATGATATTGGTATTATAGAAAAAAGAACAACATTAGGAAATAGTGTAAAATGTTATAATGTAGAAAGAACAATTTGTGATTTTATTAGATGCCGCAGTCGTTGTGATGAAGAAACAGTCATTAGTGCTATAAAAAAATATGCTGCATATGACAATAAGGATTTAAATCTCTTATCTGTATATGCAGAACAATTTAAGATTACAAAAGAGTTAAAGAAATATCTGGAGGTGCTGTTATGAGTTCAAAAGCCATGAGTTCAAAAGCTAAGATTAAAAATTATGCTAAGAAAAATAAAATAACTGCCCAGGTAGTTCTTCAGAATTACATGTTTGAACGTTTTCTAGCAAGATTGTCAGTATCAGAGTATAGTAAAAAGTTTGTGATTAAAGGTGGAATATTGATTGCCTCAATTGTTGGCTTGGATACCAGATCAACTATGGATTTGGATACAACAATAAAAAATATGCCACTCACGGAAGAAAACATTATGAAAGCTGTGAAGAATATATGTGAAATAAATCTCGACGATAATGTAACTTTTGAAACTATATCAATTGCACCAATCCGTCATGATGACATATATGGTGGATTCTGTGTAAGATTAAATGCCTTGTATGATACAATAGAAACACCATTGTCTATTGATGTATCAACTGGAGATGTTATTACACCATCTGCGGTTCTATATGAATTCAGCGGCATTTTTGATGCTGAAGTATGGTTCAAGATTTGGGGTTATAATATTGAAACAGTAATGGCAGAGAAAGTTGAAACTATTTTGAGTCGTGGAATATTCAATACCAGACCCAGAGATTATTATGATATTTATATTCTTTCCACAACTCAAAATTATGATATAAAAGTGTTTAAAGAAGCATTGTTCGCTACTGCAAAGCATAGAGAGAGTAATGAGAAGATTAAAGATGCAGATACAATTATTAAAATGTTATCAATTAGTAAAGATTTACAGAATATGTGGTTGAAGTATCAAAAAAGATATGCTTATGCTGCCAATATTACATATGATCAAATTATAGTTATATTAGAAAAGCTGCTAGCATAATGGTTATAAGTCAGATTAGATAAATGAAAATATCTGGCTTATACAAAAGGTTAAGCAGTACTATACATAACACTATAATTTACAATAATGCAAGGTACTCTTTCAAAGTGTGTACCTTTTGTTTTACGCTAAAATAAGCGAATATTATAAAGAATCCTGTTTGTCAATGTTTGGATGCGGTTCAACTATCGAAAGGTAGAGGAAGCAAGACATTGAAATACAGGAAGGATAACACGATAAGTAAGTGTTTGAATGCAATCTGCATTGATTAAACCGGCAGAAATAAAAATTGGGAATAATTAGAACAAAATGAAAAATACTGCATAAAGTATATTTTTTGAGACGCTCAGATTTTATCCTTTTTTTTGGTCATTTGTATATATTATTTTACGAATTTGTTCATTTTGTGACCTTCCTAAAGTTAAGAGTTAAATCAAATTAATTCTTAGCTTTTTATTTACATCAAGAGAACGGATACATTATAATATCTATGGAGAGATAAACGCTTAGGACTTGATCCTGTAAAAGACCTTTATAGCAATGTCGAAAGACTAGACTATTTCATAAGGCAATCTCTCCACGAATAATGATGTTAACTAAGGGTGAATTGATACTCTTAGCTTTTTTATTATGTAGGCATGCATAGCGAAAGAGTTTAAGGTAAGTGAGGACGTGTGGTCTTTTGTGTTCATTATCACGTCAAAAAAAGCGTCCCCTTCCTTTTTTTCAACAGTGAATCTGCTTATATCTAATTAGGATAATGGCCAATTAGAAAAAAACCTTCCAGGGGAAGAAGGTTTTTTCCTGCTTAAAGAGATAGAATTTTAATACGAAAAAGGGATTAAAGGGGAATGGTTTTTCGTATGCAAGTTTCCTTGCACGTTTACTATACCAAAAGCAATCTGCGGAATTTGTCGAAAAATAGGTTTAAAATAAGAAGTTTAATTTTATCGCTTATGATCTGCCGAATAAAATATTTATTGACGGGCATATTTAAAAATGATATGATTAATCAGTTATTGTTAATATAGGCTAGAGTACATTAGTTTGTACTCGAATCATTAGAAAGAAGGTACAAATGACAAATTTTAATGAATTAGGTTTAAGTAATGAAATTTTGAGAGCCGTCAGTGAGATGGGATTTGAAAATGCAACCGACATACAGGCACAGGCAATCCCATATATCTTACAAGGGAGAGATGTGTTAGGTCGTTCTAATACAGGTACAGGCAAAACAGCAGCCTTTGGATTACCAGCTATCTATAAGGTAGATCCAACAAATCGCAAGCCGCAAATTCTTATTCTAAGTCCTACCAGAGAATTGGATATTCAGATTGCGACTGAATTAAGAAAGTTTTCTAAATATAAAGAAGGTGTCAAAATCGTTCCGATTTATGGCGGTCAGCCAATTGACAGTCAGATTCAGCTGCTGAAGCGCGGCTGTGGTATTGTCGTAGGGACACCGGGCCGTGTGATGGATCATTTACGCCGCCGTACTTTAAAGCTTGATGAAATCAAGATGGTAATTCTTGATGAAGCAGATGAAATGCTGAATATGGGCTTTAAAGAGGATATTGAAGAAATCTTAAAGGGCATGCCAAAGGAACAATATCAGATGACTTTGTTCTCAGCAACAATGCCAAACAGTATTATGGAAATTACAAGACAGTTTCAGCAGGATCCGGTCAGTGTTGAAATCAAGAGTACACAGCGTACGATCGATACTGTGGAACAAAGCTATTATGAGTGTGGCCGCGGCAAGAAAACAAATGCGTTACGTATTCTGCTGAATGCTTTTGATCCAGAACTGACAATGATTTTCTGTAATACGAAAAAGATGGTGGATGAACTTGTCGATGAGTTAAATTCATATGACATTAAAGCTATTGGTCTGCATGGCGATATGAAGCAGCAGGCGCGTACTCGTGTGATGGATCAATTCCGTACTGGTAATTATCCGATTTTGATTGCTACTGATGTTGCTGCAAGAGGCATCGATGTTGATAATATTGATCTGGTAGTCAATTATGATATACCGCAGGATAATGAGTATTACATTCATCGTGTAGGCCGTACAGGCCGTGCCGGTAAAAAGGGTAAGGCGATTACATTGATTGCCGGCAAGCGTCAGCGTCAGTTCATTCGTGATATCATGCGTTATACGAAGACAGCCATCGCGCATCGTCAGCTGCCAAGCAGTGAAGAGTTATTGGAAGAGAGCAAACGCGCATTTGTGGCTCAGGTCATGAGTGCATGCTCTGAGGATATCAATGAGGAAAGTATTGAAATAGCAAATGAAATTCTCGGTGAGGGAGTTGCTATTGAGAACGTATTAAGTGCTTTGATTTCAATGCTTTATAAGCCTGAGGTAATAGATGCCGGGGTTGTGGAAGAGGTTTTCAATAAGAAAAAGGAACGTAAGTTCAATGATGCTGACGCGACAACGCTGCATTTCAATATTGGCCGTAATCAAGGAGTAGCTGCTAATCATTTAGTATGCGCCATTGCTGAAGAGACAGGTCTGCCTTCATCGGTTATTGGTAAAATTGATCTGAAAGCCAAATATACCTTGGTTGATATCGCCAATGATTCAGTAGATAAGGTGCTTGAACATATGGCAAACTGCACGATCCGCGGATTTGAAGTAAATGTTAAGATCGACGGCGGTGCGCCAGTGCGCAAGACAGTTAAGAAAAATAATGAGGGCAGCTATAAGCCTAAAAAGATGAGCGAAGATTCATATAAGTCAAGAAAAACGACGGAACATGCCCGCCGCAATAGCTCAAAGAGCAAGAATGAAAAGCCGCGCCGCAAGACACGGTATGATGATTAAATAATCCTTGAACTGGTCATTAATTTGATCAGTTTTTTTATGGAGAAAAAGTGTGAGGGTTTCATCCGCAGTATAGAGACGAGAAATGAAGCAGCTTAATTTTGCCTGATTCATGGCCTTGCAATCATTAAAACTACCGTAAAACCTTGTTGCTTTGAAAAGCATAATGGGGTACAATTAAATTAATAATAGCGTAATTTTTGGGGTTTAATTAATTACTGTGGCAGTCATTCACAGCCGTTAAATTAAATGGAAGACGGGAGATTCAAACAATGAGAACGAAACGGGGATTTCAGCTATATACCGGCATGTGGCTGCTTGCCGTCCTGCTTTTGGCATTGATGCTTATAAGGACAGTTGGCGACGCTAGAATCATCAATTACAGTGGTCTTGTGCGCGGTGCAACACAGCGTTTGGTGAAGGAAGAAATGAATGACAAGCCGGATGATGAACTGATTGTGCAGCTTGATGGTATCATTTATGATCTTCAGACCGGTAAGGGTGACTTTGGGCTTACTAAAAATAATGATAAGGAATTTCAAAGACAGCTGTCTGAATTGAATGGGGTTTGGAGCAGTATTAAGGATGAGATATACGCTGTTCGTTCTGGCCGTTCAAAACTTGAATTGTATACATTAAGTCAGCAGCATTTTGAGATGGCAGACCGTCTCGTACTGCAGGCTGAACAAGATTCAAATCATAAGCTTGTAAATTTTATTTTAGTTTACTTTTTAATATTGCTTCTATCCATTGCTGTGTTTTTTGTTGTGAATAAGCGGAATGAGAAAACACTAGAAACAGCGGTATCAACTGATAAACTGACAGGGCTTTTGAACCGCTCCGGATTTGAAGCAGCAGCTGAAAATTTGCTTCAGCAATCCAAAGGGAACTATACTGTGGCAGCTTTTGATATAGATAATTTTAAGATTATTAATGATTCCTTTGGCTATGTTCAAGGGGATCAGCTTCTGAGGGCTATCGCTTCAGCATTAAAACATTGGAAAAATGCAAATTATCTATGCGCGCGTCTTGATGCGGATGATTTCATCCTGCTCGGTGAAGCGAGTGATACATTTGCTTCTGAGTTAATGGCAGTTCTAAAGCTTGCGGCAGAGGAACAGAGTTTTCTGAAACCTTTTGGAACAGTTGGAATTACATATGGCTGCTATCAGCTGCAAAATAATGATGAGCCGATTAAGACAATCATGGATAAGGCTAAGCTGGCTCATAAAGCTGCCAAGGCATCAGCTGATAAATCGCTTGTTTGGTATGATGAACATTTGCTGGAAAAAATGATGCGGGAGCGTAAATTGCAGGAGCATCTGCAAAGCGCCCTTAGTAATGAGGAATTTCAGCTGTATTTCCAGCCTCGGGTTGAATTGTCCAATCTGCAGATTGTCGGTGCTGAAGCGTTGGTTCGATGGGAATTACCCGGCAGCGGAACTTTATATCCGGATTCATTCATTCCGATTTTTGAAGCAAATGGTTCGATTGCTGAATTAGATTTTTATATGCTTAAAAAGGTTTGCAGATATCTTCATGAGCGTATGATACAGGGTGTAGAATTGTTCCCGATATCAGTTAATTTTTCTCGTGTCACGCTTTATCGTGAAGCATTTTATGAGACTTTTCATGCGATTGTAGATGAATATGCCATTCCTCATGACTGCATTGAAATTGAAGTGACAGAAAGTGCCTTTAATGACATTGCAGATATTGTTCTTCAGATGCTGAATCAGCTTGATGAAGAGGGTTTTCCTATCGCGATGGATGATTTTGGCTCTGGTTATTCTAATATGAATTTATTAGGCAGCCTGCCGCTTCAGATTATTAAGCTGGATAAAGTTTTCTTACAGGAAGCAGATAGCAATGAGCGGGTAAAGGGGATTATCATTTGTGCTGTGGAATTGGCACATACGATGGGTGTTCAGATTGTGTGTGAGGGAGCAGAGACGCAGCAGCATGTTGATTTCCTGCGTGAAATTGGCTGTGATTTTGTGCAAGGCTATTATTTTACCAAGCCGATTCCTCAGCGCGCGTTTGATGAAAAATATCCGCATTTTGAACAGCGTAATCTTTTACCGCATCGCCATATGACCAAGAGTGATATTTCTATGGTGCCGAATTGGGAAAAACGCAGCAAGCGGATGTTTGAGGAGATTTTGGCTGAAACATATCCCGGCTTCTTGAGTCTTCGCAATGAAAAGCATCAGATTGTCTATCTGAATCAAAATTTCCGTAACTGGATTGCTAAGTATACGGATGTTGATCCATTGGGAAAAACGAATATAGATTTGGCGGCCATTGTTCCGGAGAATGTGGCGGATACATTTATGCAGTGTCATGACGGCAGTCTTGATCTGCAAAAGGATCAGGATAACATAACCGGTGTTAAGAAGCTGCTGGAATTTAAAGGGGCGGCGGGTACTGATGAACCATCTCAGTATTTTGATGCACTGAAATATTGGGTAACAATTGACGGTGCTAAATATATTTTTACAGTTGCCTATGATGTAACTGAGCTTTATCAGGAGGATATGGTTAATCTGCAGAATGCTTTGACGGACAGTTTGACAGGCGCGCAGAATCGCCGCTATCTGATAATGAATTCAGAGAAATTTTATGGACATTATGCGGCCGTCTTTGATTTAGATCATTTTAAGGCAGTCAATGATCTTGAAGGGCATCTCATCGGAGACAAGGTTCTGCGCGATTTTGTGAATTTTATCAGGGAACAAGTACCTGGTGTTTTGGCGATGGTTCGTTTAGGCGGTGATGAATTTCTTGCGGTTTTCCAAAGCGGTGAGAGTGCGGAGGGTATTTTAGAATCGCTGAAGCAGGCACGAACACGGTATGAGTCACTTTATCATCAGCATGCGAAGCTTTCCTTCAGTATCGGCATCGGTCAGTTAAAAGCACCCATTGAAGCTTCATTAGGTGAATTGGATCAGCTGATGTATGAGGATAAACATCGCAATCGATAATTACGAAAGGAGAGTGGCTGAATGAAAAAGGTAAAATTATTCGCGGCGGTATTATGTTTTTTAATATTAGGCAGCTTTTTGTATAATCAGAAGCAGGCAAGCGATTGTGTTAATCAACGGCGTGAAGTGATTGAGGCAATCTTTTCAGGCAGGGGTTATATGTTTGCTGACACAGAGGATATCACGGAAGCTTTCATCGCTGATTATGCTGATGCCTATGCTGAAGGTGATTTGCTGAGTATCGCCAGAGCGATGGAGAAGCTTGAACCAGAAGGACTCAGCATTATCTATAATTAGTTTGTTTCTGGAAAAGTTGATATTTATAACAAAAGGTTAGGATTTTTTGATAAAATTCTAACCTTTTTTACGTGTGTTTTTAAATAATTAATCATACATTTATATCACAAAATGTAATTCTGTCTTATAAAGTATACTTTATGAGACAGATAAATTGTAACCTTATTTTTATGATTTGTAAAGATTTTATTACGATTTTGTTCTTTTTATGTCCGATTTTTGAAATTTAATTTTTAAATTATCAAGTTTCTTTTTGTCTTACAAAGTATACATTTTAAGACAATTATGAAAAACAGGGGCTTAACTTATGGGAGTGTATTATAGCTTCCACCAAAAGTAGGAATGATGTTTTCCCCCAAGTTTCATCATTCCTGTTTTTTTATTTATAACTAACAAATAGGAAATAGTATGTTAGATGGATACGAGGAGGAGTCAGCGTGAAAAATCTTGTGAAGTTCAGATCGGTTCTTAATGGCTATTGTAAAGAAGAAGTTGACATGTATATTGATCAATTATGTAAAGAAACACAGAATGAGCAATTGGCTGTCAGCCGTCTGTTGCTTCAAACGCAAATGCAGAGTGAAAGAATTATTGCGGAAGCAGAAAGCAAGGCGCAAGAAATAATTCATGAAGCTGAGCTTAAACAAGAAAAGCTTGAGCAGGCTGCTAATCACGCTAAGGATAAGCTCATTTCAGAAATGCGCGAAGATTTTATCAATTTGTTGGAAATGACAAAGCAATTAAGAAAAATTATTCTTGATTCACAGGCGCATTTTGATCAAAGCGCAGCGCGAGTGCTTTCAGATTTACCTGGTGAAGAAAATGTAAATGCAGCAATTGAGAAAATAATGCAAATGTATCAGGTAAAGGATATGAATACTGAGCTTCATGCTGATTCTAAAATGATTACGAGATCTGTGAATCCTGTTTCTTTTATGCAAGAAACGGAAGTAATACAGGAAGTCGTAAAAGAGCCCTCTGTGATGGTTGAGAACATTGATGATTTAATGAATTCGATCAATGCTCAGCGCCGAGGAACGTAAAGTGAAAAAAATGAAAGGGAGGGGGATGATACTGATTTTGACTGCCGCTTTGCTGATTGCGACTGAACATCTTTCTGCGTCAGTAATGGCTAAGCAGCAGGTGATTTGGGGAGCAGAAGAAGGTAATGATTTCATTGATGATGAAAATGAATCAACTCCCGTTAATTCAGAGGATAGCCACACAGAAGATGATGCGTTGACAGCTGATTTAGATGTTAGCGACGAACTAGAAACAACAACAGAATCAAAGCATCAAGAGAGTGAAGATTTGGAATTTGAGGAAATTGAAAAGGATAATGAAATACCCTCAGAAGAAATTAAACAGGATGAAGTGATGAATTCAGTTTGTGTGGCAATCGATTCTGAAAGCTTTTTAAGCTGTGTTAGTGATGGAAATGAATTAAATTTGAAGTTAGAAAATGATATTGACATTAAAGCTTCTCAACTGCCAATGATTGATGCAGATGTATTAACTATCGATTTGAATGGGCATGTATTGACCATTAATATCTGTGAAACAGAACCATTCAATCCAATTCATTGCTCCTTATTTCAATTGATTAGTGATGCTGAACATGCTGGAGGCTTTTTTATTAACAGTAACAGTTCAGAACTACAGCCTTTGATTGAAATCTCCTCCTATGGTTTTTTAGTTGGCGCTAATTCGGGAATACAGTTTTATTCAAAGGGAGAAGCTTATACGATCATAAATCTAAGTGCAGAAGCAACAATGAACATTCAGACTGCGAGTCTGATGAGCCGAAATGGATTGGTAATGGGATTGATTCAGCGTGAAGGTAAAGCGCTTACTGAAAAAGATTGGATTTATTTTGCGGGTTTTGATATGTATACTGAATTTTTAGAAAACCAGATTCTTTACCGTTATCAAATGGAAAGTCCTTTTCTTTATAATCAGGATGAGGATAAATATCGTGTACAAATCGAATGGGGAGATATGGACTTTGTCTATGATGTAGGATTTGTTGATGAAGCAAAAGGAACAGGTGTTGGCTGGATCGGTAATGATAATGTCAGCAACCATGTGAGAATCAGCAATTATTCGCAATTTCCAGTTTATATATCACAATCATTGACAATTGATGATGCGATGATTGATGGTAATGTCTACAAAGAGATGGGTATTGTTACTAACAGCGGCAGTTATGATTACAGTTCAAGTGCTTTAGCCGAAAGACAGGAAATGTTAATTGGCAGCAGCAGTAATTTGCCAACCGTACTTGATCTTTACGTTGTTCTAAAGGGTAAGCCTGATTTGAAAACATATAAAAGCCATCAGCTGATTGGTACATTGACGCTGAGCGTGGAATCATTAGAAATGAATGATATTTCTCTGGCTGAACAGGATGAGTTTTCGATATTTATTAAACCGGATGAAGAAAAAATAATCAGCGATTCGCAGCAACTGAATGGTGAGGTTTATCAGATCAGCGGCGGTGGTATGGCAATTTTTGATGATTTTGAAGCCATCGATGCACAGGAAGGTGATCTGATAGCGCAAGCCGATGAAAACAGTAGAATCATTGCTGGTTCTCGTATGGATTTAAATCAATATCGTTTTGTGGATCGCAATGCTCAGGAAGTATCTTATGGTGAACCAGCGGCAGCAATTTATTATCGAAAGGATGATGCGGATGAAAAACATGAAGCCTCAGAAAATGATGCAATTGAAGAACAGCCGCAGTGACATGCTTTATCAGAAAAAGATTCGCTTGTTAATAGCGGGTGTAATCACTGTCTGTGTATGTTTTATTACTTTGATTGCTTGTTGGAATGGTTTTATATTACCAAAGCATGATCCTGAAGCAGAGCAAATTGTTTCAGATTTGAGTGAACAGATACAGAATGAAAAACTCTATATAAATGAAGGGTATGAAATTTATTTGTGTATGACGCCTATTTATAAAGATGAATTATTAACCGTAAACTTAGTCAATTGTGAAACAAATAATGTGGATATTCAGCTAATGATTCGTGATATAGAGGGTAACAAAAAAGCTGTGAGCGGTTTGCTTTATCCGGGTGAAATGCTTCAGAAAATAAGGGTTGATAATTTAACGGATAAAGCAATTCAGCTTGAAGTATTGGCTTATGAACAAAACACTCATTATTCTGCAGGTGTAGTTAGGGTAAAGACGGAATGGAAGATTGCATTGGAGGATTAAGATGAAAAAGAAGATATGTCTCTTGGGCGGGCTTGTCGCTTTAAATAACAGTTATATAAAGGATTGTTATGCAAAGATTAAACTGAGGGGCTCTCAGAGCAGCGGTGGTTTTGTTGGCTGTAATTACGGAGAAATCTATGACTGCTGGGCACAGACCGATTCGTTAAAGGGAAAAATCATGGCAGGTTTTGCGGCAAAGAACGAAGGGATTTTGGAGCATGTCTTTTTTATAGATGACAGAAAAAAGAAAAAGAAAAAATATATTGATGAGGAGTTGGAATTAGCCCAAGAGGCAGCAATGCAGTTCCCATGGAATAAAGAGACTTGCTGGGAAGCCGAAGATTTTCCGCCTTTGTTTAAGCACGATTATTTCTATATTCAAAGCGGATATAGTGAAAAGGTTATTGAAATTAACACGCTGGAAGATTTGGTTGAAGTTACTAAGCACATCAATCAAGGAGAACGTGACTATCAAAGTGCAGTATACAATTTGATGGCGGATATTGACTGCAAGGGCAAGAAAATCAATCCCATCGGTGAGGATGACAGTATACCGTTTAAGGGCATTTTCAACGGTAATGGACACCTTATTGAGAATTTCAAAATAAAAGGAAAGAAGCGGAAATACGGCGGCTTGTTTGGCTGTTTGAGAGATGCGAAAATTATGAATCTGACAGTGGATGGCATCATAGCCGATGCAGAGTATGCCGGCGGTATTGCTGGAATGATGGAAGGCGGTATTATCAGCTGCTGCGGAAGTGCTATTCATATTGAGGCAAACAAATATGCCGGCGGTTTAGTTGGCAAAAACCGTGATGGCATTTTGGTTAAGACCTATGCAGTCGGTACGATTCGTGAAAAAGGCCGACCTTGGTTTTTATTGTTGTTATTATTACCGTTGCTTTATCTTTTGCTGAAGATGGGAATCCCTTATCCTGCAGTACCCGTAGACGGTAATGTGCAGCGGCTGAATGACGGCTTGAAACCTGGCGGCGGAAACACGGCAGCTTTTGAGTTTAATCGGCTGATTGTATTTAAGGATGGAATAGGTGAATTAAATTTCTATAATCCAGGCAATTCTACTCAGGACATTGTTGTAAAACTGACGATTACAGATGAAGAATTAATCAATCAATTAGGTGATGCTCATCGTACGCTTTTTGACCAAAAACGTCTTGAGATATTGGCAAATTACGATCCAAAGTTAACTCGTCAGGAATTAGCAGTTACTGGGCGTATTCCGGCCGGCAGCTCATTGATGGTTCTTGAGCTAAAGACATTGCAGGATGGTACTGAATTACCGCCGGGAACGTATACCGCCATTATAGAGCTGACTTTTTATGACACGGAAAGTCAGGAAAAAGCATTATTAAACAGTCAGCTGCCGGTTGGCATCAGGATTGAATGATGATGCTGATTGATTTAATTATAGAGGTACTGCTGTTTACAATATTTTGGCGATATGGATATGCGGAGGAAATTTATTATTATTTTTGGGGAAATGTAGTAGTTATTTTGATGATGTTGATAGAAATAGAAGCTTTTAAATTGATTAACGGTGGTTACCGGCTAGCTGAAAAAGAAAGAGATGAAATCCTTTTCATCCATATTCTGAGCACGTTGATCTGTTTGCCCTTAATATATCTTGAACTATCCTTGATTGATTATCATTTTTTGAAGCTTCAGCCATTGATACTGCTCGCTTGCGCACAGCTGTTATGGGCATTTATTTTCAGCCGCTTTGCTGATTATCAATTTCTTACTCATTATGGCAGTATAAAGTTGATATATGTAGGCGAAGCAAATGATGAAATTCTTAAAGAGTTCAATCAGCGAAGCAGTCGATTTCAAATCATTGGCTGCTATGATGCAGAGTCAATTGATGCCCAACGATTGGCATCAGCAGACGGCTTGCTTGCTGAACAGCTTTCAGAAACTCAGCGGCGCCGGCTGAACCGTCTTTGCTATGAACAGGGGAAGGATTGGTATGAGCATCCGCCGCTTGCAGGTTTGATGCTGATGAATGGTGAAATGATGTGCGTGGGTGATTTGATGCTTAATCATCAAAAAGGTTTGAAAAATGATCGATATAAACGCTGTTTTGATATAGTGATATCTTTACTGCTGCTGATCGTTATGTTTCCAATCATGCTCATTACGGCAGTCTTAATCAAGCTTGAGGATGGCGGAGCCATATTTTATAAGCAAGAACGTTACAGCCTTGATGAAAAGATTATCAGTATCTTGAAATTTCGCAGCATGCGTGAAGATGCTGAAGCAGATGGGGTAGCGAGACTGTGCAGCACCAATGATCAGCGTTTGACTAAAACTGGTAAGTTTATTCGCCGCTGCCGCATTGATGAACTACCGCAGCTGATCAATGTGCTGAAGGGTGAAATGAGCTTGGTGGGCCCCAGACCTGAACGCCCGGTAATTGCGGAACAGCTGAAACAACAGCTGCCTGAATTTGCTTATCGAACAAAAGTAAAGGCAGGATTAACGGGCTATGCACAGGTCATGGGAAAATACAGCACATCGATGGAATATAAGCTGAGGTTTGATTTGGTATATATTCAGCATCAGTCAATGATGTTGGATTTGCTGATTCTTACCAAAACTGTATGCGCAGTGTTTGAGCCAAATCGTTCTAAATGATTGTACGAGTAAATGAACCGAAAAGGGGGTGATTTTATCAGAAATGAATGGTTGGGGTAAAAGTAGATTTAAAAAAGAAAGGAGAATTTTCAAATAATGGGAATGTTATTAAAGAAATTGGGAGCGTTTTTTGTTGCTTTGACAATGATTGTGACAATGCTTCCAACTGTGAATGAAGCCGCAGAAACAGCGACTACATGGACAGAGGATGGTAAGAATGCGGAAATAGATATCGATTATACCCTAGTAGCTGATAGTAGTAATAGAGTTCAGGAATTTCATGTAAAAACCGCACGAGGTCTCGGCTTTTTTGCTCATGTGCTGCTTTCGCAAGAAGGTAATGCCCTAATTAGTGCAACAACATATTACGGGTTCAATAGTGCAAATATCATACTGGATGCAGATATTGATATGGGTGGAAAGAATTGGATCGGACTAGATGGTCTGATTAGCTCAGCTGCTACTGACTACGATTATGAGAGCTTTTATGTTGCAACTAATACTAATCTTGCCACAAGAGTAGATGATTTTTATTTTGCCACAGGATATAAAGTAAATACTGATTATAGCCGTCATTTTACAGGGTCTTTTATAGGAAACAATCATACCATCAGCAATCTGACAATTCAAAGGAGCTTTGGTGATGCTTTCCGAAGTGGTACGGAGTATGTGAGGCCAGATAATAATCGTGTTAATTGGTATGATGGTTCGGGAAAATCCAGTTATTTTTTGTTGAACTTGGGAAAGGATAAGGAATTTAAGGATGTCATATTTGAAAATATAAATGTGGTGATTCTTGATAAGAGTGTGGGAGAGCTTGGTTTCAGTGATGCAGTTGGCTTTGCGATGATTATGGAAAACCATGGTACTGTCAGCAATGTAGAAGTACAGGGAAATGTTTCTTTGCTTGGTGCCAACCCTGCTTATTATGGCTTAACCGCAATTAATCGCGGTACTATTGAGAATACGAAGATGAATGTGAATGTTGATATGATCCTAAACGTTAATAGAAAATTTAGTGACTGGAATGCATATACAAGTGGCTTCGGCTTATATGGGAAGAAAGTTGAGGCTGGGGGAGATCGAAGCGGCTATTTTGATCGAGAGTGGGATTCCACCGTTGCTTTAGTTAGTGGTATTGCCGCTGTAACAGGAGAAAGTAGTTCAACTCATGCTTCTATTAAGGGAACTAGCAGTATTATAAATTGCGCAGTTACTGGAAATTACAATTTTTATCAGTTGCCTAAAACTGCAACCGAAATAAACGCTTTAGCTGAAGGCGAAATTGCTTATGATACGGTTACCTTTGATACTTTGGATGCTTTTAAGAAAACACTGCCAATGCTACAGTATGCGGATATGGGAACACATCCTCAGATTGTAGTTACCACTACCGGCAGAAATCTGGTTCATGGCTTAACGGCAGCCCGTTATAATGCGACGATTGCTGATTCAAATACATATGATATTGCCATTGGTGCTGGTGAAGATTTATCTGGTAACGACGGATTACTGACAAAGCTGACTGATTTTAATGACTTAAACTATAATGATGGTAATTCGAATAATATCAATTACACTAAAAATACTGACTCAAAAGTAGAGCTGTACACTGATGCTGTTGTTAGAAAAAACACAGAAACCTTTATCTCATCGGTCGGAGGAGTTTTAGCTTCATTATGGACTAGAGTTACCGATGATGTAGCTACCAACAGTATCGAAATTCCAATTTATCTACAAACCAAAGGTGAATCAAGTTATCGAGTTCGTCTGGATTGGGGAAATATGGAATTTGTGTATGACCGCGGCAGCTGGGATGTAGGCAGCAATAGCTACAAGACTGAAGATGGCAATGAACTGGGATGGAATGGTCATGACAATGTCAATAACCAAGTACTTGTCACGAATCAATCAAATGCTTCTGTTAATGCTAAGCTGAATCTGCTGCTGACTAATGAAAAGGCTTTGTCAACTGAAATTTATAAAGAAGCTGGTGCTGATACTGATAGCAATGAAAAAGATTATACAGGTAAGGCTAAATATACCATGGGTGCTTATCAGGCAGTGGGTATAACAGCTGATGATAATGTTCAAGAGTTCTATGTTGTATTAGGCGGAGAACCTAAGGGAAAACTGACAAATTCAACAAAAATTGGTAGTCTGACGGTAACAATTACATCAGAAAGTGTCAGTGAAGCATCGGAAAAAGCTATTGCTTATCTGAACAATACAACTCAAGGTACTACTTATGCAGCTGATGAAGATGTTCAGCTTAGCTCAGTGAAATTAGGAGCAGATAAGGAAATTACTATTGCTGATGGAATGAGTGTCACAATGCTTGGTATGTTTGATGCAAACAATCATCAATTGACATTAAGTAATGCCAATAATGCTGCTAAATTGGAGCTTGACTCAAGTCTTGAAGTAATGGGTAAAGCAGGCCAGAGTATCTTATCCACAACAGGAATAGCTATTCAGGGGATAGCCACCCTTAAACAGAATGGATTAGTTTGGAAGAATACTGATGATGGATTAGTTATTGAAATCATTGATCAATCACTAGCGGCGGGTAATTATACGCTGATTTATCTAGGCTTACTTGATGAATATTTAGGTTCATCTAATGAGGAAGTCTACAATATTTACAGTGATATTGAGATTAACGCAACTGAAATGACTGCTGCAAAAACATTATTAATTAAAGATAATGCTAAAGTAATCATTAATGGCACGCTGAGCGGTCAGGGTACATTAAAACTCGCAGCGGCAAGTGAGGGCAGTGTAGTTTATGAGGGTGTGACTTACTTGAGTCTTCCTGATCAAGAAGTAATTATTAAATAAATAAAGATACGGCAAGGCAGCTTGCCGTTCTATCAAAGGGTCTGATGATTCAGATCTTTTGATAGAACAGGAGGAATGGGATGAAAAAAAGTGAAAGAATTATTGTTTATCAATTTTGTGAAATAAGTGGTACAGCTTTAATTATCGCGTGCAACGTATTGCTTTTAGGCAGCGTGATCATACAGCAAATATCAGGATATGAATTTTTATTTCCGCCAGTCTTTTATTCATTATGTGCACTGATATTATTTATCACAGCGTTTAAAATGACTCAGAATGTATTTGCTTTCAATAATCATCTGCTTATAGGGTTGATTTTGCTGGCTGTATTGCTCCTGCTACTCTCGACATTCTTTTCTATTAATCCTTCTCTGTCTTTTAAAGGCTTGTCTAACCGTTATGAAGGCTTTATGACTTGGTGCGGCTATTTAACTCTGCTGCTTGGCAGCTTGAGTATTTGTGAGGAAAAGCATCGACGTTGGATATGTATCAGTATCTTAGTTATGGGATGTGTAAACGTCGTATATACGTTTCTTCAATATATGGAGCTGTTTCCTAAATTAACTCATTATTCATCTTTATATCGCAAATATAAGCTTGTGCCTGGCTTATGCGGGAACGCAGTGTTTCTTGCAGCTTATATGGTTTCTTTCAGTGCTGCTGCGATGGGTTTATTCGTTAAGGCAAAGCATTGGCGGCAACAAATCGCTGCACTCTTATGTTTGTTGATGGCAGCTGCAGTGATTGTGATGAGTAAATCCTCAGCGGGTATCTTAGGTTTAGGTATTGTCTTGTTATTGGGAGCAGTTTATATTTATACGCATCGAATGGATTTAAAGCGCTGGCGCTGTGATGCTTATCCGTTAATGATCACACTGATGATTGCTTCAGTGATTGTTTTGTGTTTGCTGCTGCTTTTTCATAATGCATGGCTGCTTCGTTTTCAGCATGAGGTGGAGGATGCGATTGAACCGTTATTGAGTGGTGTCATTACCGAGCAGTCAGGTTCAGGCCGCTATATGGTTTGGAAGAATGCAATCACATTAATTCCTGATCATTTGCTGCTGGGAAGTGGACCAGATACTTTTGGTTTGCTGTATCATTCTGTTTTTCCGCTGAATAATGGCCAATATTTTGATAAAGCCCATAATGAATACCTTGAAGTCTTGTTAACGATGGGATTGCCGATGCTGATAAGTCTATTGTGTATTTATGGGACAGTGATTAAAGGCATTTTTAAACGACTTTGGAGCAAACAGGGAACAATGGTCAGTGCTGCATGTGTTTTTGGTGTCTGCGGTTATCTCATTCAAGCTTTTTTTGGTATTACATCAATTCTTTCTACACATTTATTTTGGATCTTGCTGGGGCTTGGCGCAGGTCAGCTGTGGAATGAGTCAAGAGTGGTATGCGATGAATAAAAGACCACTGCTGAGTATTATCATTCCAGTTTACAATGTTCGAAATTATCTTGAGGAATGTGTGATGAGTGTACTTAATCAAAGCAAGAAAGTTGATTATGAAATCATATTGGTAGATGATGGTTCAACTGATGGCAGCGGTATGCTGTGTGATAATTATAAGGCTGCGAGAATTAAAGTGCTGCACCAATCAAATCATGGCTTATCAGCGGCACGTAATATTGGTTTACGCCATGCTGATGGTGATTATGTGCTGTTTCTGGATAGCGATGACTGGCTGCTGGCTGATGCATTTGCTTATCTTTCTGACTATTTGAATCATGAGAATGAGGTGATTTTTTTTGAATCAAAAAAGAACCGTAATTCAATGTTTAACCGCACACCTTTAGTTCTTGAAGAAATTCTGCAAGGTCACACTGCAAAAGAAGAACAATTAATGGCCATGATTCGTTTAAATTATCCGCTTGGCTGTGCGTGGAACCGCATCATAAAACGTAAATTCTTAATCTATCATGATTTGACATTTGAGGAAGGCATTTACTGTGAAGATATTGAGTGGAACGTTAAGCTGCTCCAAAAACGACCTGCGTTTGCTTTATGTCCGCATGTGCTGCATGTTTATCGTCAGCATTCAAAATCAATTACCAAGAATTATCAAGGAATCGCTGAGGATTTTAAAGATGTTGTATTGCGCTGCATCAAAGAAAGTCAGCTTGATAGAGAACCTGAAGTAGCAGCTTTTTTAGCTTTCCAATATGCATCACTGTTGGAATTTGTACCTTATTTAAAGCATAGCGAGCAATTAAAAGTCAAGGCAGTGAGTAGGATAATGGTATTTTCTGTTGATATAAAAGCACGCTTTTGTCAGCAACTTCTAACGCTTTTTGGCTTTTGGATCACCGTTCGAATATTAAATCTTTATTTGAATAGTAAGCGTTTTACTGAAAGAGGAGAAAAAGATGATTAAAAGGAAATTAATAAGTCTGAGCTTGCTTGTATTGCTTGCTGGCTGTCAGAAAGAATTGACTTTGAGCCAACGAGCTATTTGTACCTATGAAAAAGGTGGGATAAAGGCAGAGACTATTTTTGAACATGATGGTGTTAATGTAATAACACAGACCAATCATAATCAGATTGAATTAGCACTTGTTGAAGTAAGTAAAGAAGAATTAGAAGCAACAGCTGCACTGACTGGAGAAATCTATAAACAGTTAAGCGGAGTTGATTACAGCTATGAGGCGGATTCATCATATTTTAATGAAACACTGACGATTGATTTTAGTACGGCTTCAATAAAGGAATTGACAGATGTCGGTTTGGTAAGAAATGGACAGGAAGCGGTTAGTGCAATATCGATAGAAGCTACATTAAAAAATAATCGCGAAATGGGCATGACCTGTATCGAGGATCAGTAAATGAGGGAAGGGCTGCAGCCGATAATCAGTGTGATTTGTCCCATATACAATGCACAGAGATATTTGCCTGAACTGCTTCTGTCAATCCTTGATCAAACGTTTCAGAATTTTGAATGTCTGCTTGTAAACGATGGTTCTTCGGATCACAGTGAAATGATCATCCAGCCTTACCTAAGTGATGAACGATTTAAACTGTTGAAGCAGAACCATCTGGGCGCACCCGCTGCGCGAAATATGGGGATTCGATACGCAAGAGGCGAATATTTGTATTTTTGTGATGCTGACGATTTATTGGACAAAAATTGTTTGGCAGTATTGTTGGCAGCTGCAAGCGAAAATAATATGGAAGTAGTATCAGCTGGTATTGCGGCTTTAGAAAAACCGCAGAAAAGTCTAAAAGAGAGAATAAAAAAAGTGGTTGGCAAGCTTGAACATAACGAAAAAGGATGGTTTGATTCACCCATTCCGGGCGGTAAATTATATCGGCGGGAATTTGTTTTAAAATATGAGCTTCAATTTGCACCGCTTCGGTTAAGTCAGGATCTTCAATTCTATTTGGAAGCATTGATTTGTGCTGAAAAATCTAGCTTTATTGATGAGGTTGTTTATTATCACCGTACAGATGTGGCGGGCAGCATCAGCGCTTCATTTGATAACCGAATTATGGATATTGGAAAATGTTTTGCTATTGTCCAATCTAGAATGGATCAGATGGAAAAAAGACAAACGATGGAGAAATTGTTAAGGACGCTGCAGCTTCGGCATTTGATGTATCAATGGGAAAGAATCTCATCTGTTAATTTTGCTGATCAGCAGATGATTGCTCAATGGTTGTGTCAAAAAATTTATGAGACAATGAAACAAGGTGTAATATGGCAGGATTGTTACCTTCATTTTGGTGTATATTTATTCAATATGATCCTGCACAGGAGGTAAGAAGATGGAAATCGCAATTATAGGGGTTGGTTATGTGGGTCTGGCAGTTGGTTTAATATTTGGTGAAATGGGGCATCAGATTACGTTCTATGACTGTGATAAGGAAAAACTAAAAAGTCTTGATCAAGGGATCATCCCATTCTTCGAGCCGGGAATGAGTGCGTTATTGAAAAAAATGTTAGCGTTGGGACGGGTAAAAACAGCATACGATGCAAAAAATGCTTATCGTCATAAAGCTATGATTGCGGTATGTGTAGGGACACCTTCGACTGAATGCGGTGCAACCAATCTGCAAAGCTATTGGTCTGTGATTCATGAAGCAGCGGCTTTTGCAAATCAGAATTTTATTATGCTGATAAAAAGCACTGTTCCTATTGGAACAGGTGATCAGACAGCTGTCTATCTGCAGGAACATGCGCATGTTAAAGCAGCGGTGGTGAATAATCCGGAATTTTTATCACAGGGTTCAGCATTAAAGGATATGAGACAGGCAGACCGGATTATTATTGGTACGGTTGATGAACAGGCGGCTGCATTAATGAAAGATTTTTATGCGCCTTTAGCAGTCCCACTGTTGTTTACTGACTGTAAAGGTGCCGAGCTGATTAAATATGGAAGCAATGGTTTTCTGGCCGTGAAATTATCTTATATTAATGAAATAGCGAATCTATGTATGCGATATGGTACAGATATAAATTTAGTGGCTGAAGGAATCGGCATGGATCATCGCATTGGTCATGATTATATGAAAGCAGGCTGTGGATATGGTGGCAGCTGTCTGCCTAAAGATACGCATTCATTAATCTCACAGGCATCAATTAAGGGATATGAAATGAAAAGTCTGATGGCTGCTGATGCAGTTAATGAGGAACAAAAATTTATTTTATTAAAGCAGGCAAGAAGCCGTTTAAATGGTTTATCTAAAAAACGTATTGCGGTATTAGGTATTACCTTTAAAGTGGATACTGATGATCTGCGATGCTCGCCAGCCTTGTCAAATATTGAGATAATGATTTTAGAAGGGGCAGAAGTAGCTGTTTATGATCCACGAGCCGCAGGTAAAATTAAAAAAATCTATCCCATGATTCATGTATGTGCTAGTATTGAAGAAGCATTGACAGCGGCTGATGTATGCTTCATATTTACAGAATGGGAAAGTATCTGTCAATTAAAGAGAAAGCATTTTGCCCATACAATGAAACAAGTATTGGTCTATGACGAGCGGCACTGTCTGAATAAGCATGAGTTTGCATTTGATGAACTATTTACAATCGGCTGATTCAAATTAAACTTTATCGTTAACTTTTAGAGTGTATATTAAATGCAATCTTGTATGTTATCGGCTATAATGATTCTCAGTAGGTGATGAGATGAAATTTCAAGCTGTTATTAATACAGATCGATGCATGAACTGCAGGCAATGTCTGCGCATTTGTCAGGAACATATGTTTATTGAGGTTAATGGTCATACGGCAGCTATTAAGGATGGCTGCAGCGGCTGTAATGAGTGTGTGACACATTGTCCTTGTGCGGCAATAGAATTAACAAAAAAAGAATGCTGGTGCTGTGAAGGGGATTGCTGTGACGGCAATGATTCTGAACTATATAATTGGCCGGTTCATCTTTCAATGATCAGCAGTGATAACCGCTATCTGCCGCATGCTGATTTACTTTTAGCCGCTGATTGTGCTGCTTATGCTTATGCGGATTTTCATAAAGAATTTATGATTGATAAAGTCGTACTGATTGCCTGTCCGAAAAACGACGCTAATCACACATATGCAAAAAAACTGGCTGATATGTTCAGAAAGGCTGATTTTCATTCGATTCAAATTGTCCGCATGAACAGCGATTGCTGCATGAGTCTGAAAATGCTTGTGGATGAAGCTGTGCAATTAAGCGGTTTGCCGATTCAATACCACGAAGTAGTTGTCAGCAACGACGGCTGTATATATGAATAATAGAAGCAAAAAATAGTCTGCCGAGTACGGCAGACTATTTAATTCCAATTTAATTCTTGTTCAATATGCTTGATATTTTCCTTCAATGTCTTGCAGCTGTTAAAGAACTTTTGCTGATCAACATCATTTAATGGCAGGCGAATGATTTCACGAACTCCGCTGCGGTTAATGACCGCCGGCACGCCGATATATAAATCACGTTCATGATATTCATCCTGCTGATAGGCAGAGATTGTCAGAATAGCGTTTTCATCATCCAGGATAGCTCGGACTAAACGATTTAAAGACAATCCGATACCATAATAAGTTGCTTTTTTCTTTTCGATAATTTCATAAGCGGCCTGCTGTACCTGACGATAGATTTCATGTAAATCATCAAGTCCCTTATGCTGTTCATCCAAAAGCTCCAGCATCTTTTTACAGCCTACATAGGCATGCGTCCAAGGCACAAAGGATGAATCGCCATGTTCTCCCATCATATAGGCATGCACGTTGGTTGGTGATACATTCAAATAATCAGCCATCAAGGTACGCAGACGGGCAGTATCTAAGATCGTACCCGAGCCCAGCACCCGGCTGGTTGGCAGTCCGCTGACTTTTTGCGCGACATAGGCCATCAGATCCACCGGATTGCTGGCAATAATTAAAATGCCGTCAAAGCCGCTGGCCATAATACTTTCCGTAATCGATTTCATTATTTTTGCGTTAACCATTGTCAGATCAAGCCGTGTCTGACCTGGTTTTTGAGCTGCACCGGCAGTAATTACCACAATCGCTGCATCTTTGCAGTCAGCATAGCTGCCGGCTTTAATTTTAATGCGGCTGCTGGCATAAGGAAGACCATGACTTAAATCCATGGCTTCACCTATGGTTTTGTCTGTGTTCATATCGACTAATACAATTTCATCGATACCACCTGTATTTAAAAAGGTATATGCCATGCTCATGCCGACAAAGCCAGTACCAATCAGTACCAGTTTTCTGTTTTCTAAATTCATATTGTTGTCCTCCTGTTTTTATTATAGCCAATCAGCCGGAAAACAACAATTTTAACACTTTTTAATTTTGATGAATGACTACCTGCGGATAAGGAATCACAATGCCGGCTTCATCAAAACGCTTTTTGATACTGATGCGCAAATCGGACAGCATTGCATAGCCTACCGCGCTGGAACGGCTTTGCAAGGCAGCTTTTAATTCAATACCGCTGTCTAAAAAATTTGTGCAGCGCACTTTTACGGCTGGTATGCCATCCATCTTTTCGGTGGCATTGCGCAGATCAAGAAAATCTGGGTGCTTCATGATTTCCTCAGCAATGATGCTGATCGCAAGATCAAGATCACTTTCATAGGATATCTGCAGAATAAGAAAATCACCCTTAAAGTCAGCCGCTGTCACATTTTCGAGCGTAGCCTTATTAATTTCGCTGTTGGGAATCATAATTTGAGTATTTTCATAGGTTTTAATTACCGTATGACGCAAAGAGATATCTAAAACAGTACCCACTAAGCCATTATTGGTTTTAATTAAATCACCAACCTTAAAGGGCTTGAAAAAGAGAATCATCATGCCGCTCACTAAATTGCCAACCGCTTCCTGAGCCGCAAGACCTAATACTAAAGCCAGTACGCCACCGCCGGTCAGCAATGTTTTGACGATTTCCTTTAAAGCTGTAAATTGATAGCATATGCCTAGTATCAAAACGATATTCAGCCCAATTTTAATCAGCTTGATGATGATTTGCTGATTATCATTTTCATATTTTAAAACAATATGAATCAATAGCTTTTTTAATAAGGTAATCAATAAAAACAAGAAAAGCATTGTTAATAAAGCATCAATAAAGGTTGTCATAAAAAAGCTGTTAAGCATCGTTAAAATTTGCTGCATTGTACTTCCTCATTTCATTGTCTTTATTATACTCAAAAAGACTTAAAAAATCATTATAAAAAGGAATTTGTGGAATTGTGTGAAGCTATTGAAAATATAATGCTTTCAGTTATAATTAATACGTGAGAGGTGAGTCTCGTGAGTGAAATAAGAAGCAAACGTTTGTACTGTCATAATCTCCCTGAAGATCGTACGATTGAAACTAAAATTAATTCCAAGCCGACAGGCGGTCTGCTTGTCTTTGTCTTATTTGGCATTTCCTTAATGTGTGTCGGTAAGCTGTGGATTTTTGGTTTACTGATTACTTTAATGGCTCTGGCGGGCGTTGTCTTTATAAAGAATCACGTTATGACTGAATTAAGCAGTGATCATGCGGTATTCTATAAAGAAAGCAGCCGGGAGGAGTGCTTCTATCTTTATTGGGATGATGTAGAAGAATGGAAGATCATGCCGATGAAGACGGGACTGGATCAGCTGATTATTGAGCTGAAGGATGGCGAAAAGGTGCGCTTTACAGTATTTTCAAGAAGAAAAATTGAAAAATATTTTAAAAAATACGCGCCGAATATCGCTAAGGTAGACCTTGATGATGACGATGAATAGAAGCAATCAAAGCATTGCTTTTTTTCTTTAAAGGAGGGAGACTGAATGAAAGAATTAGATCAGCGATTTCATGTATCAGATAAAAAAATCGTTTTGCTTTTCGCATTGCTTTGTGTTAATGTGCTTTCCGGTATTTTGATTCAGCTGACCGGTATGCTGAGCAGAGACAGCAGTGAGCTTTGGGTCATGCTTTTGGGCGGTTATCTTGGTTATTGCTTTTACTTCATGATGCTTTCTCTATATGTTTCAGCTTTAAGAGCGGATCGGACATTAAGGATGCAGGAAATGATTCAGACAATTCTTTACAGCCTGTTGTTTTCTCTGCTTTTTTATAGCTGTTCATCACTGTTAAGCTATTATGGTTTTGTCATGCTGATGGGAAAGGGATCATTCTTGCTGAGTCTTTTAATCATGCTGTTTATCCTTCTTTATATTCCTTATTCACTGTTATGCATGTTTCAGTTTATCGATGCTCAAAACCCATTCAAGATCGTGTGGCATTCAGCCTGTCTTTTAGCCAAACATATCCGAGTCTGCTTAGGGCTTGTCTGTGTCATTGCGCTGCTTGAGGGTTTATATATGGCATTAAGCAATTCACTGTTTCAAACATCACTGAGCTTTCAGCCTTTGGTTTATGTCAGTGAGATTTTAACTTGCGCTAATCCTTGGTCAGCGCTGAATACAGAACCATTCAGCTGGCTGTTATTTACGCTGCTTTACGGTGTGATTTTCGCTTGGGTTTTCTTTTATGGCCTGCATCTTGTAAAAGATCTTGTCGAAAATCAATAAAATACTGGCAGTGCCAAACTTCTAATGGTAAAATAAACTATATAGTCAGGATGTGATGAAATGAAAATTGTCATTGCCTGTGATTCTTATAAAGGTTGTTTAAGCTCATATGAAGTTGCTCAGTACATAGAAAAAGGTATTTCTATGGTTGATGAGACAATGGCTGTGAATAAGTATGCTATTGGTGACGGCGGTGAAGGCACCGTTGATGCGTTTGTCCGAATAACAAATGGCCTGCTTGTAGAAACGACGGTCTTTGATGCTTATTTTAAAAAGCGTAAAATCAAGTATTGTCTCTGTGATCATGGTAAGACAGCAATGATTGAGGTTGCCAGCATCATCGGTTTGACGATGACGCCTCGTGAAAAGCGGATGCCGATGATTGCCAGCAGTTATGGTGTCGGTACGGCATTGCTTAATGCCCTGCAAAGAGGTGCTCACCGCATAATCTTGGGGCTGGGCGGCAGCTGTACGAATGACGGAGGTATGGGAATGCTTCAGGCGCTGGGCGCTCGTTTTTATGATGTGAATGGCAACCTGCTGAATGCTCAGGCGGTTTCTTTAGAAAAAATAGCAAAAATTAATCTGGATCATCTCCAGCGTTTTAAAGATGTAGAGCTTATTGCGGCTTGCGATGTAGCAAATCATCTATTGGGAATGCAGGGGGCAACGCATGTGTTCGGCAAGCAAAAGGGATTGTTCCCCAACCAGATCAAGCGGCTGGAAAAAGGCATGCAGAATTATCGTGACCGGATGCTTGAGGCGTGCGGTCTTGATTTAGACAGCTTTGCCGGCGGCGGTGCGGCGGGCGGCATCGGTGCGGCGTTTATCGGTTTGCTGAATGCACGGATGATGCCGGGCATTGATTTGATTTGTCAATATTGTGATATTGAAGAAAAAATCGCTGACTGCGATTTGGTAATAACCGGTGAGGGACAGACGGATCGTCAGACACGTTTTGGAAAAGTACCAATGGGTATACTAAATATAGCCAAGCGTTACGATAAACCGGTGGTGGTACTCAGCGGCGCCATAGGTTTAGGTGTGCATGAATTGTATGAATGTGGTTTCTTAGGCATCTTTTCGATTGCTGATCGAGCCATGACTTTCCAGCAGGCATTGGAGAACGCCCCGGATAAGCTGGTAGCTGCCAGTTATGCCCTGGTGAATACAATTGCTCATTTTAATAAATGATGATATACTAACTGAGTATTAATGGAGGAACTTATGAAAAAATTCTTTATCAGTATAAGCTGTCTCTTTGTACTGCTTACATCTGCGTGCAGCAATAATTATGAACGTTCAACTGAATCAGGATCATTAAAGGCTGTTCAGCTTCCGGAAATGGAAGAGAAAATGGCTAACGGTGATACATTTATGATGATATTCTCACAAACCAATTGTTCACACTGCAAGAAGTTTAAGGAAGATGTGCTGGCTGGTTATATAGTTGATCACGGAATTGAGGTCTTTGATGTTGTGTTTGATAAACAGGACAGTATGGACCCGGTATTCGCATTTATTAAAGAACATCCGAATCCATCAGAATTTCTGACTGAGGACATGGATGCGGAAGCGCCTTATACACCGACATTCTATTTTATTGAAAAAGGTGAGGTTAAGGATATCTGGATCGGTGAAATGAGTGAAGAACGATTCGATAATTATGTTCAGAAGTATCGCCTTGATGAAGTAAAAGGTTAGTGTTGAAGAAAGAAACAACAGGCAAGTGTTTGCTGAATTGTTTCTTTTTATTTCGTTCGTCAAATCATTAACAAGAAAAACCTGAAAAAATATGAAAAAGCTTGAAAAAATGTTTCATTAAACGTATAATAGTTATTGGAAGTGGAGTGAAAGAATGGAATCATGGAATGAAGTGATGGCAAGCGCAAAGGGCAAAATGAGTTTGTGCAGAGCCTGTAAAAATTGCAACGGCATCGTGTGTGCGGGAGAAACACCGGGATGCGGCGGCAAGGGAAGCGGAAGTTCATTTATGCGCAATTACAATAAGCTGCGTGAGATCTGTATTCGTCTTGATACGATTGCAGGCAATGATGAAATTTCGACAGCTTCAGATTTTTTTGGTACACCTGTTTCATTACCGGTGTATGCGGCGCCGATTGGCGGCATTAAGGTAAATTATGGTGCTGAAATCAGTGAGGCTGACTATGCCAGAGAACTTGTAGAGGGTTGCTTGGCTGGCGGTACGCTCGCTTTTACCGGCGATGGCATGAACCCTTCGATGTTCTCTGATCCGGTAGCTTATTTAAAAACGAAAAATGGTCTGGGTGTGCCAACGGTTAAACCTTGGGATATGCAGAATATGAAATGGCGGATCGAAGAAGCCAATGATGCTGGAGTATTAGCTGTCTGCAGTGATATTGATGCATCAGGACTTACCGGTCTTAGAAATTCTACAACACCGGTTGAATACAAGAGTGTAGAGGATTTGAAGCAGATATCTGCCTGCTGCCAGTCACCATTTATCGTCAAAGGCATATTAAGTGTTGATGGGGCAATGAAGGCTTTAGAAGCAAATGCTTCCGGCATTGTTGTATCAAACCATGGCGGCCGTGTTTTAGACGAATGTCTGGCCGGCATTGAAGTGCTTGAATCAATTGTGAAAGCAGTTGACGGCAGAATGAAGGTTTTTGTGGATGGCGGCTTTAGAAGCGGCAATGATGTCTTTAAAGCATTGGCATTAGGGGCAGATGGTGTATTGATCGGCCGTCCATTCTCACATGCTGTCATCGGTGATGGCCATGAGGGCGTAAAGCTTTATATTGAAAAGATTCAGTTAGAATTAAAAGAGGCCATGGCAATGGCTGGCTGCAAGACCATTCGTGATATTACCCGCGATTGTGTCACAGTGAATTTTAGATAAAGGAGAAGATGAAATGAACGCTTATGAAAACAACGCTTTTTTCTGGCAGAAACTCGATACTTTGTATCTGTCAAGTAAACTGATTATTGATCGTGCAAAGAATACTTGTCATTATAAATATTCTAATCTTGTCTATCCTGTTGATTATGGTTATTTAGTTGATACAACAGGTACAGATCAGGCGCCGGTCGATGTCTTTAAGGGCAGTGAAAAGAGCAATTTGGTACAAGGTATTGTAGTGAGTGCCGATATCCTGAAGAAGGATTGTGACGTAAAATTGCTGGTGGGATGCAGTGAAGAGGAAGAACATGAAATTTTGGTTTTTCTAAATCAAACTGAATTCCAGAAATCTATTTTATTGCATCGCGGCGATGAAGTGCCTGAATGGGCAAGCAACGATTAAGCAACTTATTATAAAAAAGCGGCAAGTCATCATTGATTCTGCTTTTTTTTTCGAATTTGATGCATAATATAGTTGTATTAGGAGGGTTAACATGAAATTAAAAAAATTATTATGCGCCGCATCATTATTAATGGTAGTGGCTGGCTGTACATCAAAACCATCAGCAACCGAGGTTGATTTAAGCAAGGTATCAGAATCAGTCTATGAAAAGGTTGAGAGCGGCGAAATCGAAATGGGTATGATGAGTGAGAATCTTGATGCTACGGCATTGATGGATTTATATGGTTTAGATATTAAAGATTTAGAAAGCTATGATGTGCGAATGGCTTTGATCAATGTTCAGGCAAATGAGATTGCTATGTTTGAAGCAAAGGAAGGCAAGCTTGACACAGTAAAAAAAGGCGTAGAAAAACGTCTGGAGAATTTAAAGGAATTATGGAGTCAATATTTACCAGATCAGTATGAGCTAGTAAAGAATAGTGTAACTTATGAAAATGGTAATTACTATTTCTTTATTGTTGGTCAGGATGCAGAGAAAATATTAGAATTGATTAAAGCTAATTTCTAATCATAAATATAAAATCCCAATGGATAAATGAAAGTATCTGATTTCATTTCTCTGATTGGGATTTTTTTTATGCGCGAAACCAATTATTTATTATAGACTTTGAGATTTAAAACATCTTATTTATAGCAGATATTTTAATAATTGTGCTATGTTTTCAGGATGCGGAACAATAATGTCGATATCGACCTCGGGATGAGCACTTACATGGGCTGTAAGCATGTCCATTAAATTATCTTTAGATTTCATATAATCCTCAATAATTACTTCATCGCTGAATCCAAGCCGTTTTAAAATAATTGCTGAAACTACGCCAGTACGGTCTTTGCCTGCCGTACAGAAATACAGCACATTGGATTCTGCATTCAGAATTGTATCAATAATGGTATCCATCTTCGCATCGAGCATCTGTTGATAAATGGTATACAGATGAGCAAGTGACTTGGGGGTACCACCGCCGCCTGTAACTGGCAGATGGATATATGTAAATCCCTCGCAATTTTTAAGAGTACATATTTTTTCAGCTAATTCTTCGTCTGAGCGCAAATCAATAATTGTCGTTATATTATTGTCTAATAACCATTGAACTTCCTCATCAGTCAATTTTTCCGGAAGATCACTTCTGATAAATCGCAGGCTGCCCGTTGGTAACGCACGTGTATTTCTTGTTGATTGTAATAAAGAACTCATGACTATAACACCTTCTTTATATCCTTATCGCATTAATTTATCAGCTTTATAAAGTTTTTTAGCTGGATATAAAGCTTTAAAATACGCTATAACCCAGCATTTTCTTAGTATGTATATAAAAACTGTCTCATAAAGTATACTTTATAAGACAGTTACATTTTATGCTTTTTTAGCCGTTTTGTAAAGATATTCACTGTGTTTTATTACCTTTTAGGCCCGTTTTATGCTCTTAAACAAATGTCTCGTAAAGTATACTTTATGACACTAATCAAACATATTGTTGAATTATGAGTAAGCAACTCTGATATTAATGGTATGAATTGATGGGCACTGCTTAAAAAGATTGTTAATATGCAGCAGATAAAATGGCAAGGGAGCAGCGATATGGATAAGAAAATTATAAAAATCGGATTGGCAATGATGACATGTATGAGTGTATTATGGTCAGACTCAAAGCTATTATTGGCGGATGAGGCAGATAATATCACAAATGAAATGGAAATAGATACAACTGTAAGGCAGAACCTTGCGGCTGATTTTAAGCCTGCAAGCTTCACAGAATTACAAAATGCTATTCAGTCGGCAAATGAGAATGCGGTAATAGATTTATCTGATTTAAGCAGTGATAACAATAATCATAGCTATACGATAGACAAAAGTCTGACATTAACGGGATCTAATAATACGATAGAGGGTTTGTATTTATACGTTAAGGCAGATAAAACATTAACGCTAAGCAATGTTACGATTGTTGGACATTATGCTAATTCAAGAGCGAAGGGGACAACTGTCGAAGGTGAAAAAGGCGCTAATCTAATTGTAGAGCATGATGCAAAACTGGTTGGCAGTTCTTATGCGAGTTCTTCTTTTAGTTATATGTCCGGGGTCGCAATTCGAGGTTTCAAGGAAGTTTTGATTTATGGTGAAGTTGAAAGCGGTCAGGGTGTTAAAAAGATTGAAGGCGGTGCTATTCATAACTGTTATCATGTTGTAATTGATGGCGGCAGTGTAAAAGGCGGCGTGATTGATGAAAAAGTTACTTTGAGAGGGGCAGCTGATAATCCCTTAATATCTTATGTAAATAAATTGGAAATTAAAAATGCGTCAATCATTGGCTGTGTGGATAAAGATAAAGATTCTTCTGGCGGCAGTTTGATTTCGGCAACCTATAATGCAATTATCGAAAATAGTACGGTCATTCCTGCTAAGGTATCATTTCCTTATGGTGTCATTGATATTGAAAGTACCGATTCTTTTAATTCACATATGTATGAAAGAGATTGTGCAATAGGTTTTTCAATCAGTGATACATCAATTATAATTCCGGATTCAGCTTACGAAAAGATTGTGAAGATGGATAGTGATATGTATAATGCCGGCAGCTGTGACAAGATAGCCGGTTATGTATTGAAGATTTCAACTTTGAGCGATTTTAATATTTCTCCTTATGATGATGTTTCACCTATTGTGAATATTGGTGAAAATGTGACGCTGCAAGGGTTGAATTCAAGTGGTTCAAACGGCGGTGCGGCAATTATTGCAGATGCTAATTACCTGCCGGTAATTGTGAATGTTGCTGCTTCCGCAGAAATAATCGGCGGCAGTACAACTTTTGAGAATGGTTATGGCGGTAATGGTATTACAGGTGCTCAGGTGAATGTAGACGGTATTGTTAGGGGTGGCAATGGCACCTATGGCGGCTATGGTGTTTCACGCTGCTGGTCAGACAGTGTGTTTAACACAAATGGACAAATCAGCGGTGGTACTGGTTCTGTACTGGGCGGCCATGCTGTCTATAATGCCAGTAAGATTACGGTCAACGGTGCAACTCTCAGCGGTGGCAATGGCCCTGCTTATCAGCCGGGTGATGTTGATGGGAATGGTTTTCAGCGGGCCGGATCAGCGGTTTATTCGATTGATAAATTAATCATGAATGATGGTGAATTAAAACCGGGATCAGGAGGTTATGCAGCCTGTGTTGTTGGCAGTCTTTATATGAAAGGCGGTTTAATTCTTAACAGCAGCTCACATTTTGAAGCACAGCCAGATGATCTTAACCTTGCTTCTGTATTGTTATATAATGTTCCGGCGATGCTTCAGATCAGCGGCGGCAGCATCGGATATATCAACACGGAAGTAAATGGTGCTATAACAGAAACTGTATCGGTAGGGCTTTGGAATGAAAAAAACACAAATTACTGGACATATCGAAAAGAAGACAAGTCTGTACAATGGCAAGATTCAATATTTAGCGGCGCGGGATATCAATTATTTGCTGATGAAGTAATCTGCGATGGTGAAAATATCACGGTGGATGATAATCAGCAAAATGTAAGTAATATTTATAGTAAATTTGGTAAGGTAAATGAAACAGCTGAAGGAACAGCCTTGGTATACAGTCCGGATACGGTTGAGGTAATCTTTCCGCGCAGTATTACTGACGAGGATGAGATTATTTTCTCCGCACGTAATTGGAGTAAGGAAAATGGTCCGTATGAACCTTTGGATTTAAGCTATACGCTAATAAGTGATACTAAAATCACGTTTACTCAGCCTAAACGATCAATCCGTATTGAGTTAAGAAAAAAGGATGCAATCTTAGATCTGAATAAAACCGACAATGAAATTAGCGGCATTGAAATTGATGCGGAATTCAAGACAGGTGAATCAATTACCTTTACGGCAATCGGAGCAAATCTTAATCATTCAAAGCCCGGATTAAATGATTTACGATATGTTCCGGCTTCATGGAGTGTTAATCCCAATGGTACATGGGATAAGGAACCTTATACGGCAGCTTTTAAAATTGATAATGAAGGTGATTATACATTGAGAGTCATCTTTGATGAGGAACAGTATATTCAAACCGATGAATGGATTAAAACTGGCAAATCCCTCGAAAAATCTATCTCTTTCACTATCAAAGGCAAAGCAGCTTCCGAAAGCAGCAGTACCGGCAGCACTTATAATCCGCATAAGAACTGTTTTGCCGTAAAAGCTGACAGCCGTGTTGTAGAATACATCAAGACGCCAGTTAAAAGTTTAGGACAGTATGGACTGAATTATCAGCTTTCATATCTAGGTAAAGATGGTAAGCCGGTAAAAAAGACTTGGATCATTTTAGATCAAGAAGGAAATCTTGTGGAAACATCAACTGCTGTTTCTTTTGATCAGCAATATGATGAAAGCTATCGTATTTACTGGGCGGATGAAGCGGGTGTACTTGCTGATTCATGGCGGCTTTTAGGTGGCAATTGGTATTATTTTAATACAGATTATACGGCTAGGGCTTCACAATGGCAGGCACATAACCTTGATTGGTACTATTTCCAAAATTATACATATGTGAAAAATTATTGGCTGCCAAGCAGTGAGGGACGCTGGTATTACTTCGACGGTGAGGGCAGAATGGTTCGGAATCAAGAAGTTGATGGCTGTTGGATCAACAGTTACGGCATTTATTGGAGTCCGCTGTATACTGACCCTGAATATGCGGCAGCTTATAGTGAATAATTAATAAAAATAATAGTCTTGGCTGAATTCAACCTTTAGCTTCAGATTTTTACTTTTTTAAGTCCCATTTATTTCCGCTAACAATTTTGTATAAAATATGATTTAATAGCCAAGGGTGAGGAAATGAAAATTGTATGTATATTGCTTTTATTTTTAACCGGCTGTGTAAATGTGAATGTGAATCATTATCATTTTACAGTTAATTCTGAAGGTGTCAAAGAGGAAGTGAGACCATCAGATGATGAAGTAAATCAAGAAAACAATGAAGAAAAAAAGGAAAATAATGAGGTCGTACCGCCAATTATTATTCAGCAGGTTGTAAGACCTGTACTGCCAATTGAACCAGAAGAAGAGGCATCGGTAAATAAAGAAGTTTCATTTTTGGATATTGTGGCTCGCTTTAAAGATGCCGCGGCACTTTATGAACTGAATTATTTTACACCCATTTCAATCTATGAAATTTATGGTGTGAATGAGCTTTTGGTAGAAGAATTTGTAGGCGGCAATCGAATTATAGAGCAGGGTATTTATGAAGCAGCAGTGTTTAAAGCCAGAGCGGGAATGAGCGATCAGGTCTATCAAAAAGTGATTCAGCGTCAGGCCTTTCTGCTGGCACAGTATCCGTCCGCTTTGAATGTCAATCAGGCATCGATCATACGGATTAATGATTGGATCATTTACAGCGTATTGGAAGAGAATCAGACATTAATTGATGCAGTCAGTGAATTAATCAATCAGAGCACTTAGGTGCTCTTTTACGTTTTATGGAATCATGCAGGTTGCCTTAGAATTTCGCAACTTATGGAAAATGACTGGTATCTTTTATTGAATCATGATTTAATAGGATAGCATTTTATGAAGGAGAATAAGAGATGAAAAACACAAAAACACTATTATGCTGCATGCTGATTTTATTAGCCGGCTGTGCACCTAAGAATGAGGAACCAAAAGATGACCAGAATAAGGTTGTAGAACCTGCAACTAATAATGACATTGCTTCTGATAAAGAGGATGAAAAGGAAGAAAATAAAGAAATCAATGATGAAGAAGAAAAGGATGAAGAGTTAGATCAAAATGATCAGGAAAGCGCGGAACCGATTGTACCTTCTAAACCGGCAGCTCCTGCACCTTCAGAGCCGGAAGCGCCTAAAGATGAGCCTGAGGAAACTTTAACTGTGGATCTTGACGCATTGGCAACTGCCATTCAGGCAACGGATCTTTTCTCTATGAGTATGATGATGGACAATCAGCAGATTGCTGATCTATACGGCGGAATTGGTACGGATCACTATGAGACAGCCATTGTGTTAAAGAATTTAATGTCACCGGGCGGTGATGAAGCAGCCATCTTTAAAGTAAAGGCTAATCAGATGGATGCGGTGAAAGCCGGTATCAATGCGCGTGATACTTATGGTAAGAATGAAGGCAGTTTTTACGAAATGGAACAAGAAATGTTTAATAATTCAAAAATTATTGAAATCGGTGATATAATTGTGTATATTGCTGCCAGAAATGTGGATGAAGTGGCATCAATTGTTGAAACGAATTTAAAATAGAAAGTTGGGAAAATATGATTTTCAGCAGTGTATTATTCCTTTATATATATTTGCCTTTAGTGCTGCTGATTTATCAGCTGACACCTTTAAAATATCGTAATCTATTATTATTGATCGTCAATTTGATATTCTATGGCTGGGGAGAACCGGTCTATATACTCTTGATGTTCTTATCGATCGGCATTGATTATGTCAATGGTTATTATGTTGCCAAGTATCGGGACATTGATCGGCAAAGAGCAAAAAGGTTTGTAATCATATCGGTAGTAATGAATCTTTCATTGCTTGGTTTCTTTAAGTATTATGATTTTCTGGCTGGCAGTCTGAATAGTCTGCTGAACGCACAGGTGCTGCATCCGTTAGGTTTGGCATTGCCCATCGGTATTTCGTTTTATACTTTTCAGACAATGTCCTATACGATTGATATTTACCGGCATCAGGCAGATGCTCAGAAGAACATTATCAATTTCGGCACCTATGTTACCTTATTCCCGCAGCTGATTGCCGGTCCCATCGTTCGATATAATGATGTGGCGGATCAATTGGAACATCGTGAATCTTCGGCAGATCAATTTGCTTATGGTGTGCAGCGTTTTATATTAGGTCTCGCTAAAAAAGTGCTGCTTGCTAATAACATTGGATTATTATGGGAAACTGTTCAGAAAATGGATTTTGGCAGCATGAGCGTATTAGCAGCCTGGCTGGGAATTATCGCTTTTGCTTTCCAGATATACTTTGATTTTTCAGGATACAGCGATATGGCTATTGGCCTTGGTAAAATGTTTGGTTTTACCTTCTTAGAAAACTTTAATTATCCCTATATTTCTAAAAGTATCACTGAATTCTGGCGCCGCTGGCATATTTCTTTATCCGTATGGTTTAAAGAATATGTCTATATCCCGCTTGGCGGCAACCGCAAGGGAACATTTAGAATGATATTGAATCTTGCAGTGGTTTGGATGCTGACCGGTTTTTGGCATGGCGCAAGCTGGAATTTCCTTTGGTGGGGCTGCTACTTTGGTGTTCTGCTGATCATTGAAAAACTCTTTTTGAAGCGGCTGCTTGATGCTTGTCCGGCAGTTATCACGCATTTATATACGTTGATATTGGTTTTGATTTCTTGGGTATTGTTTGCCCTGAGTGACGGACCTTCGATATTCACTTATCTGCGGGCGATGTTTGCCCTGAATGGCAATGGCCTTTTTGATAGCTCATCGATTTATTTATTAGCTAATTATGCGATCATGCTGGTAATCCTTACGATTGCATCATTGCCGCTTGGTAAAAAGCTGTATCATCGATTTATTGAAAATCAGCCTGGTTATGTGCTGGTTCCGCTTGTATTGATGTTCCTGCTGCTTGCAAGTACAGCTTATATTGTCGATGCCAGCTATAACCCATTTTTATATTTTCGGTTTTAGGAAGGAGGCAGAATTATGAAAAAAATGATTGACCGTATCACCATCGGTATGTTTGCATTCATTCTAAGCGGTTTATTTATCATGAATATTCTGCGTCCGGTTCGCTCTTTCTCACCGAATGAAAATCGTATACTTGCTCAGTTTCCGGAATTTTCAGTGAAAAAGCTGCTGAATCATGAATTCACAAGTAATTATGAAACCTTTATCACTGATCAATTTGCCGGCCGTGATCAATGGGTTGCGGCAAAAACTTCAATGGAGCGTCTGCTCGGCAAGGTTGAAAATAATGGCGTTTATTTCGGTAAGGATGATACGCTGATTGAAAAACTGTCTGCTGTTGACGCAGCACTTGTTGATAAGAATATTCGTTATGTAAATCAATTCGCTGACACGTTGGATCAGCAGGTAAAGATTGATATGATGCTGATACCAGGTGCCGCCGCGATTCAAAAGGCCAAGCTGCCATGGATCAGTGATGATATTGATCAGCTGGCATTGATTGATGATATTCAAAGTAAATTAACTTCACGGATTAATTTTGTTAATGTGAATGAAACTTTCCTGGCACATGCAAATGAGGATTTATATTTTAGAACTGATCATCATTATTCAATCTATGGTGCGGGTCTGGCTTATCAATGTTATGCAGAAGCCCTTGATCTGCCAATCAGCGACAGCTATGTGTATGAGGTTGTGGCTAATGATTTTCTTGGTACACTGGCTTCACAGTCAGGTGCCTATGGCATTAAACCCGATGTTATTATCAAATTGGTTAATGATGAACAAATTACTGTGACTTATCCGGATACGGGATTGATAGATAATAATGTATATCTTGAAGATAATTTGAATGTTAAGGATAAATATACTTATTATTTGAATGGCAATCATTCTCTGGTACAGATCAAAACGAATGCTGATCGGCATGAAAAATTACTGATTCTGCGTGATTCATATGCTAATATATTTACCCCGTATCTGCTTCAGGCTTTTAGTGAAATTGATTTGCTTGATCTACGCTATTACAAATATTCAATTTCTGAATATATCGATGAGCATGAAATTGATCGGGTCTTGATTCTGTACAGCGGCAAGAATTTTATGAGTGATGTGAATTTTACTTTCTTAAAATAGAGGAACTTTCCTCTTTTTTGCTTTTTAAGCAAAGAATAAGGTATAATAGTAAAGGTGGTAAAGGTGGATAAAATTAGAAAGCTGATTGAACAGTTTACTTCATTTGAAGGCAGTCTGTTTTGTTATTCATTATCTTTTTCGTTTTTGCTGGCACTGGCACCGGCGCTGACAATCTTTGTCATGCTCTTTGTCATTTTTTACCTTGATCCTCAGATTATCATTGAGTTTGGTACAAAATTTCTGCCAGCTGATTATATAACCCCCTATGTAGATTTTATCTTAAGCAAAGAAGTCAGCGGATTAGTGCCGTTGATTACAACGCTGGCAATTTCTATGTGGCTGGCTTCAAGAAGTATTTATTCATTTCTTTTAGTCAGTGCTCAGCATGAAGAAATCACCTATCCGAAATGGTCGATCAGAATCAAATCATTAATTGTGTCGTTGGTATTATGCGGATATGTGATTGCGTCAATTTATGCGTTGATTCTGCTTGGCACCTGGCTGCCGTATTTGATGCCGGCAGGGGTCTGCGCAATCTTGCTGATTGCCTTTATTTTGTTTTATCGAACGATATCTTTTGAAAAAAAGGAATTGTCTTATGGGGCAGTCGGCGGTTTATTCGCGACAATCAGTATCAGTGGTGTCGGCTATTTGTTTTTCTATATCGTAAATCGTTTTACCAGTTATTCGCTGGTTTATGGGCCATTGGCATCGTTAGTCGTCTTGCTGTTGTCGATTTATGTGATTTCGAGTATTATTTATTTTGGTTATTTATTGAATGTGGTTTTTGAAGATAAAACCGAGCATCCGAGAATGAAGGCTGCTGGTTTATTTGATTTCTGTACGTCAGTTCATGAAGGCGTACAAGGCTTTTTAGAAAATAAATTCATGAAGAAATAGGAGAAGCGTATGCGTGTAGTAATAGAAAAAATGGGAATAAACGGTGAGGGAATTGGTTATATCAACCGCAAGCCGGTGTTTGTTGAGGGGGTATTGATTAAAGAAGAGGCAGATATTGAGATAACTGCTAACAATAAGACTTATGCGATTGGGAAAGTAAAGAAGATCGTGAAGACCTCCGAGCATCGCGTTAAGCCGAAATGTAAGATACAGGGGCGCTGCGGTGCTTGTCCGCTGATGATTACTGATTATGAGGATCAATGTGCTGTCAAAGAAGCTAATCTGAAGCAGGCGCTGATTAAGTATGCTCATGTAAACCCGCGGCTGATTAAGAAGATTATTCCTTCAGAGAACGTGTTTAATTATCGTAATCAGCTGAAACTGCCGTTTTCAATGAATGAGGAACGTGAATTAGTGACAGGGATGTATCAGCCAAATTCAAATTATTTTAATGAGATCGATCATTGTGTAATTCATGATCAGGATCTGGAACAGACGCGCAAGGCTGTTTTAAAGGTACTGAATGATTATCGGTGCAGGAGTTATGATTATCATCAGAAAAAGGGCTTCCGTTCTTTAATTATTCGTATGATTGACGGCCGCTCACAGATTACCTTGGTAACGGGTGAGGAGGAACTGCCAGCGTCAATGATTGAAGCTATCATGCAGATTAAGGGTGTAGTTTCGTTGTGGCAGAGTGTGAATACGATCAAAAAGACACCGGAAATATTCGGGCCTAAGATGGTGCTTCTGGCAGGCGAGCGTACTTTGGATATTCGTATGGATGATTTAAAGCTTCAGCTTTCACCGCGTTCTTTCTTTCAGCTGAATACTCTGCAGGCTAAGCGGCTTTATTCAACCGCCAAGGGACTTCTTAAGGAACACTATGGCTTGATTGTAGAAGCATACAGCGGGGTAGGCGGTATTTCATTATATTTAAAAGATAAAGCTGATGAAATTATTGGTATTGAAAGTATCAAGGATGCGGTGGTTAACGCGAATGCGAATGCTAAGTTGAATCATGCTGATAATGTATCCTTTATTTGTGCGGATGCCGCTGATAAGCTGACTTATTTATCAAAGAAAAGGGAGATTGATCTGCTCGTGGTCGATCCGCCGCGCAGTGGTCTTGATGATGCTATGCTGGAAACAATCTTGCGAAGTAAAATCAGGGAGATCGTATATATTTCATGCAATCCGGCGACGTTGGGAAAAAATCTGGATATTCTGCTGGATCGTTATGAGGTAAAGGTGGTGCAGCCTGTCGATATGTTCCCAAATACGGCGCATGTCGAATCTATTACTCTGCTTGTAAGAAAGTAATTTTAATTAATATTAAATTAGGTGCTGATTTTATGAAATACAGATCCTTGAAGTAGTTAGTGAGATAGCGATTCTATAATGAAAAGTGTTTTCTGATTCAGACATAAATTGAAAGACATTGCCCCCAATGATATTAAATTATTAACAAAAGATGTACGTCCATATTGACTTGCATCTTTTTTTTAATGCATTGCATCTATTATTACAAATTGGTTCTTACATTAAAATCTTGTTAAATAAGTGCTTTCGGCTTTAGAAAACCGCTGATTTATGGTATTTTAATGCTGGTGATAGTATGAAAATAATCATTTCTCCGGCTAAACGGATGAATACTGATAATAATTATTTTGAAGTGAATCAGCCGCTTTTCTTAAAGGAGAGTGCCGAGCTTTTGAAAATCGTTCGCTCATTCACTCAGCCGCAGCTTCAATATATTCTTGAGTGCAATGAAGTGATTGCTCATGAGGCATATAAACAGTATCAGTATATGGATTTGAATGAATGCGGAACAGCGGCTCTGCTCAGCTATCAAGGCATTCAGTACACATCAATGGCACCGCACGTATTTACCGATGAGCAGCTCGCTTATTGTGAGGCACATGTGCGTATCTTATCTGGTTTTTATGGCCTTTTGCGGCCATTTGACGGTGTGCTTCCTTATCGGCTGGAATTAAACAATCGCTTTAAATATGAGCCATGGGACAGCTTGTATGCGTTTTGGGGAAATAAGCTCTATGAAAGTCTTGATGAATCATCGTGTATTCTTGATTTATCAAGTGTTCAATACAGTAAAATAATCAGAAGATACAAAAAGAGTCAAGTTCGTATGATCAAATGCTATTTCATGGAACAATGTGATGATGGATATAAAGAGAAGGGCGTCTATGTGAAAAAAGCTCGGGGTGAAATGGTGCGTTATCTGGCCGAAATAAAAGCTGAAGAGCCAGAAGCTGCACAAGGCTTTGATCGGCTTGGCTATCATTTTCAGCCAACCCTTTCAAATCATGAGCATTATGTGTTTACACGCGATCGTTTTTCAATGAATAAATACAAATGATTTAAAATATCGCTTGTTTCAATGCTGTTAAAAGTTTACAATTAAAAGTGATAGAGTGAGTAAGGGTGAGCCAGCTATGAAATCAGAAAAAGACATGAGCAGTGAATTTCATTCTGTGGTCTTGAATCAATTGGACACAGGTGTATTTATAACAGAAGCTGATACGGATCGGATCGTTTACATGAACGAAACGATGAAACAGCGGTTTCAGCTTGTAGATCCTGAAGGGAAGCCATGTTATAAGGTGCTTCAAAAGGATATGAACGAACGCTGTGCTTTTTGTAACCGGCGTGAATTACTGACGAACCGGCAAATGAAAGACTGCGTATGGAATGAAGTAAATACAATCAATCATCGTTTGTATAAAAATTATGATCAGCTTTTTGAATGGCAGGGGAAGCAGTATTTTATTGAAAATTCAATCGATATTACGGATTTAATGTCAATTAGTGAAACTAATTCAGCTGCCTTTAATCTGAACGCGAATGACGGCTCTTTTATGCAGCTGATTCGCTTAGGTAAAAATGAAAATAAAAGTGTGACGGTGGTCATGTGTGATATTAATGATATGAAGCTGATTAATGAACAATATGGCTGGTCGGCGGGTGATCGTCTGCTTAGTGCCTTTGCTGATTATTTTCGCCGTCAGCTTCATGAACATGAGCTGTTCTTTTCTTTGAAAAGCGATCAGTTTATGGCTGTGTTCTATGGTGAGAATTATCAAAGCGCTGAGAAACGTGTCCAGCAAATTCAAAAAACGATGGCTTTTGATAAGGATAATGGTCAATTACCTTATGAATTTACATTTAGCTTTGGTTTGTATGAGGTTTATCCCAGCGATCATTACAGTGCTGAGGATATCATTGCCAGAGCGGATGAACGGCTGTATCAACAGCAGCGGGCTTATCATATCATGAAGTCTAAAAATCAATATTTAAAGCATGCCGGAGCCACAACCGCCGTTGATTTTGAATACGATAAGGAACATTTGTATGAGGCGTTGGCTGCCAGCAGTGATGATTATCTGTTTGTCGGCAATATGAAAACGGGTGTATTCAGATATCCGGAAACAATGGTACAGGAATTTGGCCTGCCAGGTCAGATTGTCGAGAATGCTGCAGCTTTCTGGTCTGAGCTGATTTATCCTGAAGATATTGAGGATTTTTTGGCAAGCAATCAAGAAATTGCCGATGGCCGTGCTGAAGCGCATAATATTGAGTATCGGGCAAAAAATGTTCGCGGTGAGTGGATCTGGCTGCGCTGCCGCGGCAATATGATTCGCGATGAACAGGGCAGCCCGAATCTATTTGCGGGAATTATTTCAAACCTTGGCAAACAGCGCCAGATTGACCCGATGACGGGTTTGGATAATAAATTTGCGTTTGAAGACTTAGTTAAGAAAAGCTTGATGAATAAGGATCAGGTTAAACAATTGGGTATTATGGTATTAAATATTGATTCATTTAAAAATATCAATGATTTATACAATCGTTCTTTTGGTGATGAAATTTTGCGTCTGACCGCTTCCAAGCTGAATTCATTATTGCCTGAGCAGGCTAAGCTGTATCGATTGGACGGCGATGAGTTTGGTGTCGTATTATTTAATCCAAGACTGAATGAGGTTTTATCTTTTTATCAGCAGATTCAGACGGTTTTCAATCGTCAGCAGGAATATGACGGCAGAAAATATTATTGTACATTGTCGGCAGGTTATGCGCTTTATCCGCAGGATGCAGAGAATTATCAGAATTTATTAAAGTATGCCAATTATTCACTGGAGCATTCAAAGCATATTGGTAAAAATCGTCTCACCCTTTTTTCAAGTGATATATTAAAACAGAAGGAGCGAAAGCTGGAACTGATGGAAATGCTTAGAGAAAGTGTTGACCGCGGTTTTGTCGGTTTTTCTGTTGCTTATCAGCCGCAGGTAAATTCTAAGGATCAGAAGCTGCATGGCGCGGAGGCATTAGCTAGATGGAGCTGTCCTAAATATGGCAATATATCACCCGTGGAGTTTATCCCCTTGTTGGAACAAAGCGGTTTGATTGTGCAGTTTGGTAATTGGATTGCTTATCAGGCAGCGCAGCAGTGTAAAAAGTGGTGTGCCTATCAGGCGGATTTTAAAGTCAGTATTAATTTGTCTTATCGGCAGCTGATTGAGGGAGATATTCTTCCTTTTATGAAAGAAACGCTAAAGAAGCTGAAGCTCAGTCCGGATAATGTGATCATGGAGTTGACGGAGACTTATTTAGCTCAGGAAGATGGTTCAATACAGGAAGCAATCAGCGAATTAAAGCGCATTGGCATTCAGCTGGCAATGGATGATTTTGGCACTGGTTATTCATCGCTGTTTTCATTAAAGAATATGCCGGTCAATGTTGTGAAAATCGACCGCGGTTTTGTGAAGGAAATTACGACGGATATGTTTAATGCAACATTTATTCGTACAATTACTCAGCTGTGTCATGAGGTTGGCAAGACGGTATGTCTGGAAGGCGTTGAGTCGGCTGAGGAATATAATGTTGTTAAATACAGCGGCATTGAACTGATTCAAGGCTATTATTTCGGCAAGCCGATGTCCGCCGCTGATTTTGAAGAGAAATATTTTAAATAAGCAGCGCTAACCAGCGTTCAATAATTAAACAATAGGAGGAAAGCATATGACAAAAAGAATGTGGGCGGCAGCCGATGGCAAATTAGCGATTGAAGGTAAAAGAGGTTCATTTGATATTGCCTATGGCAATGCTTCAGAGTTGCAGAAGCTTGATATTTGGCTGCCTGATACTGAGCAGGAAAAGGTACCGTTTATTTTTATTATTCATGGCGGTGGTTTTATGGCGCTGGATAAGCGTGACTGTGAAATGGCACACGCAATTAAGGAAACAATTAAGCGCGGTTTTGCGGCCGTGAGCTTGAATTACCGCATGACTCAGGAAGTAAAATTTCCGGAACCAATCAGAGATATCAAGCAGGCGATTCGTTTTATAAAAAAACATGGTGCTGAATA
>OLOS01000259.1_pt1 | contig 61198 bp, 49 predicted proteins | sample 1672631 | NCBI WGS metagenome assembly OLOS01 (sample SAMEA3136707, study PRJEB25190) | human gut metagenome | biome: human gut; feature: human-associated habitat; material: faeces | place: Austria | collected 2013
CCCACGAGGAGTACCATTCGCAGGTGCAGTATGTGGTGGCCCACGGCATCTCCAGCATGGTGGAGGGCAAGAAGGTCATCATCGGCAGCGCCCACTTTGTCTTTGAGGACGAGGGCTGCCGCATCCCGGAGGGAGAGCAGCCGAAATTTGACGCGCTGCCCGCCGCGTATTCCCAGCTGTATCTCTGCATAGACGGGGAGCTGGCGGCGGTGATCTGCATCCACGATCCCCTGCGCCGGGAGGCACGGGAGGCGGTAAGGGCGCTGCACGAGAGCGGCTTTACCAACGTGGTGATGATGACCGGCGACAACCGCCGCACGGCGGAGGCTGTGGCCGCCGAGGTGGGCGTGGACGCCGTGTACGCCGAGGTGCTGCCGGAGGACAAGGCCGCGTTTATCCGGCAGGAAAAGGAAAAGGGACACACCGTTATCATGGTGGGCGACGGCGTCAACGACTCCCCTGCTCTGTCGGAGGCGGACGCGGGCATCGCCATCTCCACCGGGGCGGCCATCGCCCGGGAGATCGCCGACATCACCGTTGCCTCGGAAGACCTTTTTGCGCTGATAACGCTGCGAAGGCTCAGCCAGGCGCTGATGGAGCGTATCCACGGCAGCTACCGGTTCATTGTGGGCTTTAACCTGTCGCTGATCCTGTTGGGCGTCGCGGGGATCCTGCCTCCCACCACATCGGCGCTGCTGCACAACGGGTCCACCCTGGGCATCAGCCTGCGGAATATGACCGACCTGCTGGAAAAAGATAACAACGCATAATGCGGCAAAAAGCAGCCGGGAAGCGCCTGCCTGACAGGTGCTTCCCGGCTATTTCTGGTTATGCAGCGGCGGGAATACTCTGAGAAAAGAGCTCCCTATTTTATTTCCTCCGTTTTCGTATAGGTCGGCTCAGTCAAGAGCGGTTACCGTAATGGTGCCTCTGAACGAAAGAAGATAGGTAGCATACTCGGCCTGCTCAAGTGCAAGCCGCAGGACGATATCGCCGCCTTTGGCATCGTATACCCGGTTGAAGCTCAGGGTATGCTGCTCTCTTCTTGTCTCGTTCAGCTTTTTGCCTTTGTCCACCTTTATGCTCGTAAGATCCCTGCACAGCTGGTTATCATAGCCGTCCGTCATCCGAACGGAATAGAAGCCTTTGTCATCATTTGACATGGCATAGACCGCCCCGTTTACGCTCACCTGATAATGATGTCCACGTGACAATCGAACGGTATCCCCGTCACAGGAGACAAGCCCGCCGCTGCTCATTTTTCCCTGAAAATAGAGCGGTGCCGATTCCATTTGAAGATTGACCGATTGTACCACCCCAACGCCGTAAAACCAGCCCGGGCTGCTGCCGTCTTGACCGGCATCGCCTTTGTCACCTTTATCGCCTTTTTCACCGGGGTCGCCCTTGTCGCCTTTATCTCCTTTTTCTCCGTCAACACCTGCGGCTTTCACTCCCGTATCGGTAGTTCCGATCCACCAGTTGCCGTTCTCGCCGATAAATGGGGTGTTTCCGTCCGCACCGTCAGAGCCGTTTTGTCCGTTTGTTCCGTCCTTGCCGTCGGCTCCGTCTTTACCGTTTATACCGTCGGCTCCGTCCTTGCCGTCCAGCCCTTTCAGAACCGAAAGATTGTACAGGTTCAGCCATATTTCGTCGCCGGCATAGCGCCACTGCAGGATATTTTCGCTTACGCGAAATTCCGGAGTTTTTCCGTTTGCACCGTCCGTTCCGTTCTGTCCAGCGGGGCCCGTGATATCGGCGATCGCAACAAGGTTCTGCCACTCGCCGCCCTCGTAACGCTACTGTATGTATTCCGTTACTCTTTGTACTTCTATGCTTTTGCCGTTAATGCCGTCTTTACCGTCGGCTCCGTCTTTTCCGTCAACTCCGTTAATGCCATCTTTGCCGTTTTTCCCATTGGCTCCGTCTTTTCCATCAATGCCGTTAATGCCGTCTTTGCCGTTTGTACCGTTTATTCCGTCTTTGCCGTTGATGCCGTTAGAGCCGTCTTTTCCGTCTGTGCCGTTCTTTCCGTTTTCTCCGGCAGCGCCCCGCAGCTCGGTAAGCGCCACAAGGTCGCGCCAATCGGTTTCATCGCTGTATTTCCACTGGATCGCCGTGCCGTTATTCCGCACCTCCGGTAGCGCGGCGGCGTTGGTCTTTGCCGCCTTGCTCCATCCTATGGCAAGCACGCTGCAAAGCACCAAAAGAGCGGCGCAAAGCGCCAAAAGTGTGCCTGTGAGTAGTTTCCTTTCTGTTCTCATCTTCTTTCCTCCGTTCGGAATTATTACGGCGGAGTTTTGCACCGACGCCCACGCCGTGAACAGGCGGCGGCAGACAGCCTTATGCTTGGTTTGCCTTGTACTTATCCGCAAACAGGGCGACCCCCTGCTTTAAGACCTCCATCTGGGTTTGAAGATAATATTCGTCCTCGAACATGGCGTAGTGTACGCAGGCGCGGACGAAGATAAAAATCAGCGGCGTGATGACCGTATAGGGAATGCCGATCTTCGGCTCCAACGATTTAGCATATTCCGTATAGCGCTCGTTCACGCCCTCAAAGAATTTCTTGCCGTGCTCGATATACTTCGGAAGTGTATAGACCTGATACATCAGCCGATATTTTTTGCCGTGCTTTTGGGCCGTCCAGTAAGGCACCTCCTTCACAAACCGGACAACATCCTTGGGATCGGTGGGGGCCATCTCCATAAAGTCGTCCTCAACCTTTTCCATACAGTATGCCGTTGACTCAATAATCAGCTCGTCAAGGTTTTTGAAATACGAGTACAGATTTGCCTTTGTGCAGCCGCAGGCATCGGCCAGGGCTTTGATCCCCGTACCCGTCAGCCCGTTTTCCGCATAACACTCAAAGCATTTTTCCATGATTTCACGCTTCCGCTCATTGTGCTGTTGCTCTGTTGTTTTCATGTAAATTGCGCCCCCTAATTGATGTGAACGTTCGTTTAGCATTAGTGTAGCATAGAGTTGAGACTATTTCAAGAGCAGCCTTTAAAAGGGGCCGCAAAAACGTGGGGCAGCTATAAGCTGACTATTCCATCTGTTTTCTGTTATTCCGCCCGGAGATTATTTTACAATACAGAAATGTCGCGGCTGTTTTGACCGCACGGCAGAAAAAGCGGCTTGGTTCTCAAGAGAAAACCAAGCCGCTATACTATGACGTACAGTGTTCAGTTGATAAATGGGGATTTGCCCTTTGCGGACGGGCGGACTATCTTTTTATCAATCATCTATCTCCGTCTCGTGATGAAGAATTGCGCCGGTGGCCGCGTCAATTTCATAGTCGTACTCCCTATTACCGGACTTGAACTCTACTTCATAAATAATTGTTCCGTCCTCTACATCCAGCTGAATGTTCATGTCATAGACCGTGTTCGCATCCACACCGGCGTGATTCAGAGCAATGGATTTTGCCTTAGCGTGGCCAATATCCTGCGTCGTTCCGGGCTGTGTGGGCTTTGCAGGCTGAGTCTCAGATGCTTCGTCGTCATCCGCCGCCTCCCGCTTGGTCTCTATAACGGCGCCGGAGTAGGCGTCGATCTTATACTCTATCTCCTCGCCGTTCCGGCCTGTGATCTCCACCTCATAATGTGCCGGGGATTCGTCCAGCTCCGGGTCGACCTCACTGTGCAATATCTCCGCTGCAGACGCCTTGCCGAACTCCGCCACAGCAATGTCCATCGCCTTGTCTTTACCGATGGGCATAGCGGGCGCACCTGCCTCCGCCAGGTCCTTCAGCTCCTCCACGGAGAGCTTTGCCAGCGCATCAAACTGCAGCTCCGGGTTGATGGCAAGGACGCGATTCACCAGTGCCGCCTTCCCTGTGGAAATGTTGTTTTCCTGTGCCTGCTGGTCTCTCGCCGTGTCCTGTGTCAGGGTCTGTGTCAGGACGGAGGCCTTCGCTTCACTGGTCTGCAAAACGCCGTCCACGGCGTCAGTCAGCTCACGCTGAAGCTTTTCCGCACGGGTGGTATCCTTGTCCTCCACCGAGATCATAATAGCGGAGGAAATGCTGCTGAGATAGCCGTTGCGCACAAGGCTGCCTACAATGGCGTTCACCGCCACATCCAGCTTGGCGCCCTTGAGATCGGCCCCGTCTCCCATATCCGCAAGGATCGTCTTTGCATCGTCATTGAGCGGCGCGCAGACCAGTACCTTTTCGCTCCTGCTGACCTTCAGCTCGATGCTGGGGTTTACATCCAGCGACACCACGGACGCCACCGCATTCGCCTGCTGATAGAATACACCTCCGCCGCCCAGCAGCATCACCGCAAGGCAGGCAGCGACGAGTGCCGGCCATTTTTTCCTTGCCGGTTTTCTTGTTGTCATATTGATCACCGTTCCTTTCCGCACTTCACAGCGGGAGAGAACGCCGCTCACATCGTCCGGCGCAGTTTTTTCAAGGGCCGAGGCCAGCCTCTGCTCCATTTTTTCGTTAGTCATCGGGCGTCATCTCCTTCCAGAGTACTTCGCATCTTTTTCAATGCTCTGTGATATTTTGACAGGACGGTAGGAAGCGTCAGCTCCAGCAAAGCCGCAATCTCTCGATGCTTCATGCCTGTGACCGCATGGAGCAGCACAATGCGCCTCTCCTCATCACTGAGAGCAGCCAACGCCTGCTGCAGCACAATGCGCTCATCTGCATCCAGCCCGCACTCCTGTGCGGGAATGGCGTCCCATTCCTCCTCACTGAGCGCGGCATTTTTCTTTTCCCGCCGCAGACGCATCAGGCATAGGTTGCGGCACACGGTCAGCAGCCAGCCCATGGGTGACCCGGCGGGCCGGTACTGCTCCGCGCAGTCCCACACCTGCACATAGACATCCTGGGTCAGATCCTGGGCATCGTGCGCGTTTTTGAGGTACGACAGCGCCAGGCCGTACACAGCCGTTTTTGTCCGCTGATACAGCTCCGCCAGCGCCTCGCTCTCCCCTCCGGCAATGCTGAGAAGCAGCTGCTGCAGCTGGTGCCGCTCCTCCGCCGGGGCATATTCAGTTGTCATCAGCATACTGAGCATGGGCTTGCATCTCCTGTCATCCGGGTAATGCGCGAAGCGGGCGGTTTATTGCATGGGCTTAAAAAAAATATACTCTCTGCAGCTTCGTGTTATAGCGCGTCGGAAAGCTCCGCTTTTCTGATTCTGATTATACCTCCAAATCACGGAATAATCTACCAATATGTTCCGTGCGGGCAGCCGCCATGGTGAATGTCTGTTTTCGCATGTAAGCCCCACCGGTGTTCCCGGTGGGGCTTACGCATATCATATTATCTATCAGCTCTTTTATTCCCGCCGCAAAAACAGCACACCCAGTGTGCCCGGCCCGCAGTGGGAGGACACGGTGCAGCCTGCCTGGGTCAAGAATACCTCCCGGAAGGGGGCCAGGGACTTCACCAGCTCCGTCAGCTGGGCCAGGGTATCCTCTGCGACGCCGCCGGAGTGGGTAATGAATGCCCAATCCTCCACCACGGTCTTTCCAGCCAGCCGCTCGGTGATGTACTGCCGGTAGACCCGTTCCATGGTACCCCGATACTTCTTGCAAACCACCAGCTTGCCCTCCCGCATCTCCAGGCAGGGCTTCAGCTTCAGCACGTTGGCGCCCAGGGCCGCCACGCCGCTGCAGCGGCCGCCCTTCCACATGTATTCCAGGGTGTCCAGCACAAAGCTGGTGTCGCTGTGAGGTGCCAGGCGGCGCAGCTCATCGGCAATATCCCCGGCCGCCATGCCTTCATCCCGCAGCTTGGCTCCCTGCAGGGCCAGCAAACCGCCGCCGGTGGAGAGCTGGCGGCTATCCACCACATGGATGCGTCCCGCCTCCAGCTCCGCCGCGGCTATAAGGGCGTTCTGGCAGGTGCCGGACAGGTCTGCACTGATGTCGATGTGGACGATGTCAAAGCCCTCCGCCAGGATGGCGCCAAAAAACTCCTTGAACTGCTCCGGACTCACTGCCGCCGTCTTGGGCAGGGTGCCGTCCCTATGGAAGTCGGCGTAGAGATCCTCGGAGGTATAGTGGCCATCATCGGGAAAAATACGCTCTCCGGTCTGGATGGTCAAGGGCACAGTGCGGATCTGAAAGCGTTCCAGCAGTGCCGGGGTCAGGTCGCAGGTGCTGTCATAGGTGATGCAAACAGGTCTGGGCATGAAGCGATTCCTCCTATTTTCTTCTTTTCCGTTTTAGTATACCCGGCCAACCTCAACACAGGCTCAAAAAAACTCGATTTTTCAGGCGGGATGTGATAAAATCATAAAAAAGCTAAGGAGGGCTCGCATGTTTCGAATTTTGGTAGCCGAGGATGACGAGAGCACCCGCCTGCTCATGTGCGAGGTGCTGCGCCAGGCAGGCTATGAGCCCTGTCCCGCCCGAGACGGTGTGGAGGCCCTGGAGGTTATGGATCATTTCCAGTGCGACCTGGCCATCGTGGACATTACCATGCCCCGGATGGATGGCATCGCCTTCACCCAGACCCTGCGGGAGGGAAACTGTGACCTGCCGGTGCTCATGGTGACGGCCCGGGTGACCCAGGAGGATAAGCGCCGGGGCTTCCGGGCAGGAACGGATGACTATATGGTCAAGCCTGTGGACGAGGAGGAGATGCTCTGGCGTGTGGAGGCGCTGCTGCGGCGCTATCGCAGTACAGCGGAGCGGCGGCTGACGGTGGGCAGCACGGTTTTGGACCGGAGCGCCCTGCAGGTCATCACTCCCCAGGGCACTCAGCAGCTCACCGCCAAGGAGTTCATGCTGCTTCTGAAGCTGCTGAGCTATCCCCGGACTCTTTTCACCAAGCGCCAGCTTATTGATGACATCTGGGACCTGGACAGCGAGGTAGATGAGCACACCGTGGAGGTCTACATTTCCCGGCTTCGGGACAAATTCCGGGGCAATCCGGACTTTGAGCTGCGGACCATCCGGGGCTTTGGGTACATGGGGATGCCCAGGGAGGACGAGAATGAAAAAAAATAAGGTCAAAAAAGAGAATCCTCCGGCCCGGCTCCTATGGACCATGTTTTTGCTGGTGCTGGGAATGGTGATTGTATACGGGACCCTGGTGCTGGGTATCTTCGCCCTGGTCCAGCGCCTGGTGCGGCTGGACGAGAGCAACTACACCCTGGTGTGGCCCATTCTCTTTTTGACGGTGAGCGCCATTTTAGGCGTGGCGCTGGCCATCTTCATTTTTCGGGGATATTTAGCGCCGCTGTCCCGGCTGATGCAGGCCACCCAGGCGGTGGCCGCCGGGGACTACTCCGTGCGGGTAGAGCTGCGGGGGGCCCGGGGCGAGGTGGCGGAGTATATCCGCAGCTTCAACAAAATGGCTGAGGAGCTGGGCAGCGTGGAGATGCTGCAATCAGACTTCGTGAACACCTTTTCCCATGAGTTTAAGACGCCCCTTATCTCCATCCGGGGATTTGCCAAGCTCCTGCAGAACCCGGACATCTCCGGGCAGCAGCGGGCCATCTATGCCGGGACCATCGCCCGGGAATCAGAACGATTGGCGGCTATGAGCACGCATATTTTGGAGCTGACCCAGTTTGAAAATACGGAGATCGTGTCCGGCAAGACTCTATATAGCCTGGACGAGCAGCTGCGCCGGTGCATCCACCAGCAGGAGCGGAGCTGGCTGCAGAAGGGGCTGACCGTGGAGGGGGACCTGTATCCCACGGATTACTACGGAAATGAGGAGCTGGTAGAGCACATCTGGTCCAACCTCATCTCCAACGCCATCCGCTTCACCCCTGCCGGCGGACAAATCACCGTAGTTCTGCGTAAGGAAGATGCGGAGATCACCGTGTCTGTCTCCGACACCGGCATCGGCATGGATGAGGAGACCCAGCGGCACATTTTCGATAAGTTTTACCGGGCGGAGCCATATCCGGACAGCCGCGGCAACGGCCTTGGCCTATCCATCGTGCGGCGGGCGGTAGAGCTGTGCGGCGGAGAGATTGAGGTGTTCTCTCAGCCTGGCAAGGGCTCCACCTTTACCGTGACGCTGTCCCCCACTGACCGGAATTGAGCTCCCTCCCCCCGGCGGCAGATCCTTCCACTTCCCGGTTGCAAAACGTGTTGAAGTCGTGTATTGTATAGAAATACCTATTGGGAGGTCATGCTATGAAAGAAAAAATGCAGCCGGGGAAGCTGGTCCCCCGGTACGCTGTTCCTTGGCTGTTGAGTGCCCTGGTGTGGCAGCTGGGCCTGTATTTTTTAGCCAAGCTGCTGACGGATGGCCGCTTCCATTACGATCTGTCCATTTCACTGGATGATAAAATTCCCTTTGTTCCCTTTTTCATGCTGATCTATTGGGGGGCGTATTTCTCCTGGGGAATAAACTATATCCTGGCCGCCCGAGAAAATCGGGACCACTGCCGCCGCTGCATTACCGCCGACATGATCGCCAAGGCCCTGTGCTTTGTGATCTTCCTGCTGCTGCCCACCACCATCGCCCGGCCGGAGGCAGGCGGAAGCGGCCTCATCGGCTGGCTCACTCGCATCATTTACATGGCGGACACGCCTGTGACTCTGTTCCCATCCATCCACTGCCTGGATTCCTGGCTGTGCTGGCGTTTTTTAGTGAAGTGTAAAAAAGTGCCCCGGTGGTATAAATGGGTGAACTTTGTATTCTCGCTGCTGGTGTGCGCCTCCACTGTGCTGGTAAAGCAGCATGTATTCGTAGATATTTTTGCGGGCATCGCTGTGGCGGAGCTGGGTCTGCTGCTCTCCCGCCGGGTATGGGATAGCCTGGAGAAGCGAAAACCGTCCGGAATATGAAAAACGCAGCCGCGCTTTTGGAGGAATACTCTATGAAAAGGATCATCTCATTTTTTCTGTGTGTGCTGATGACGGCGGCCCTGCTGGCCGGCTGCGGCGATAGAAAGCAGCGCACCACCTGGATCATCGCCGTGGACGGGGATTTCAGCCCCTTTGTGTGCGCCGATGCGAACGGCGAGGCTGTGGGCCTGGATGTGGAGCTCCTGGACGCCATCGCCCGGGATCAGAACTTCCGGTATGAGCTGCGCCCCTCGGATTGGGACACCGCCATGAGTGTGTTCACCTCCCACCAGGCTCAGGTTCTCATGGGCAGTATCGCCAGCTCCCAGGAGCGGATCGACGGCGGCTGGTTCTTTTCCCATAGCTTTTATAACGGCGTGACCCAGAGCATGGCCATGGAGCCCAGCAGCGACACCAATACCCTGGAGGACCTGGCCGGCAAGGCCGTGGCAGTGGTCTCCGGCACTCTGGGTGCCGCCTACGCCGAAAGCGTGAAGGATAAATATGGCTTCTCCATCGCCACCTTCAGCGATTCCCACTCCATGTACGTGGCGGTGCTGAAGGGTCGGGCGGCTGCCTGCTTTGAGGACACCCCCGCCCTGCGGGACAGCATCGCCGGCGGCGTAGCCCTGGAGCTGGTCCCCGGCAGCGAGGGGGCAGCCTCCGATTACTGTGTGGCTATTTGCGACGAAAAGGACCGGCCGTTTCTGGAGCTGTTCAACCAGGGCCTGGCCAACATCCGCGCCAACGGCATCTATGATGCCATCCTCGCGAAGTATGCGGATACCCTATAAAAAGCCTATGGTATATTTTGTGCAGTTTGCCAGTTGCATTTCCCCGTTGGATTTCGTATACTAAACCATCATAAGAAAGCAGAGGGACGGACATGACCCATTTTGCCATGAACAGCTGCAGCAAGGCCATCTGTATGGTCTGTTGTTGTTGTGGGCATTTTGGTCATGTATGTTCTGCTGGTTCGCCGAAAAACTGATTTTTTCGGATTTATTATTTGTTTATCGATCGGCAGAGGGTGCATGATGCATCCTCTGCCTTTTGTATTGAATGCATCGGCATCTCCCGCCCCACACAGAAAGGAAGATCATTGTGAACATCTATCGCTCTGCATCCCAACTGGTCGGCCACACCCCCCTGCTGCAGCCTGTGCGCTACATGGAGCAGCTCCGCCTGCCCGCCACCGTGCTGGTCAAGCTGGAATCCTTCAACCCCGCCGGCTCCGTAAAGGATCGTGTAGCCCTGGAAATGATTGAAGACGCCGAAAAAGAGGGCAAGCTCCTGCCCGGCGGCACCATCGTGGAGCCCACCTCCGGCAACACCGGCATAGGTCTCGCGGCCATGGGCCTGGCCCGTGGCTACCAGGTCATCCTTACCATGCCCGAGTCCATGAGCCTGGAGCGCCGGCAGCTGCTGGCCGCCTACGGTGCGCAGCTGGTGCTAACCCCTGCCAAGGGCGGTATGGCGGGCGCCGTGGAAAAGGCCAAGGAGATCGCCGCCGCGATCCCGGGCAGCTTCCTGGCCGGTCAATTTGATAACCCCGCCAATCCCCGGGCCCACTACCGCACCACCGGCCCCGAGATCTGGCACGATACCGACGGTCAGGTGGACATCTTCGTGGCTGGCGTAGGTACCGGCGGCACCGTTACAGGCGTGGGCCGCTACCTGAAGGAGAAGGACCCCCACGTGCGGATTGTGGCCGTGGAGCCCGCCGCCTCTCCCCTGCTCTCCGGCGGCAAGGCCGGGAGCCACGGGCTCCAAGGCATCGGCGCCAACTTTGTGCCGGAGAACCTTGACCGCAGCGTGGTGGACGAGGTGATCCCCGTGTGGGAGAAGGATGCCTATGCCGCCGCCCGGCTGCTGGCCGGTACCGAGGGCGTGCTGGTGGGCATCAGCTCCGGCGCCGCCTTGCACGCCGCAGGCCAGCTGGCCCGCCGTCCCGAGAATGCCGGCAAGACCATCGTGGCCCTGCTGCCCGACACCGGTGACCGTTACCTTTCCACACCACTGTTTCAGGAGTAATTTATGATGAGTGAAAACCATATCTGCGCCGCAGCCAAAGCCATGGCGCAAACCTATACCACCGGCTCCGTACCGCTGTACGGCAAGAAGCTGCGCCTCCCGGACCGGCAGGCTGTGATCCTGCTCATAAAGGACATCCGGCGGCTGATCTTTCCCGCCTACTACGGGGAGGCGGCTCTCATGAGCTTGGCCCCGGAGGACTATGCCGCGCTGCTCTTGGAGCGCATCGAAAAGCAGCTTTTCCGGCAGATCGCCTTGACCCTGCCGGAGGAGCAGGAGGATCGGGCCGCGGAGCTGGCCGCCGAAATGGTAACTCGTCTGCCCAAAATTGCCCGCATGGTACAGCTGGACCTGGAGGCCACCTTTGACGGTGATCCCGCCGCCGGCTCCCGAGAAGAAATCCTGTTTTCCTATCCCGGTCTGTTTGCCATCCTGGTATATCGGGTAGCCCACGAGCTCTACGAAATGAAGATCCCCATCCTGCCCCGGATGATGGCCGAGTACGCCCACAGCCACACGGGCATCGACATCCATCCCGGCGCGCAGATTGGCGATCACTTCTTCATCGACCACGGCACGGGCATCGTGGTGGGTGAGACCACGATCATCGGCGATAGGGTAAAGCTCTACCAGGGCGTGACCCTGGGCGCCCTGTCCACCCGGGATGGGCACCATTCTCAGCCCGGCAAGCGCCACCCTACCGTAGAGGACGATGTGACCATCTACTCCGGCGCGACCATTCTGGGCGGCAATACCACCATCGGCCGGGGCAGCGTGGTGGGCGGCAACGCCTTCCTCACCAGCTCCGTGCAAAAAGACACCCGGGTGGTGATTCACGCTCCGGAAACCGTGTTTAAAAGCCGCAAGGGCGAACAATAACCAATAAAAGCAGCCCTCGGCCGGTTGGCCGAGGGCTTTTAACACTGTCGAAAATTCCTTTGGAATTTTCCGACAAAAGGATCGCAGTCTGCTGCGCGCATAATTTTGCCGCAAGCGGCAAAATTCCACACTGGCATCCTGAGCAGTATTTTTCCCCACGCGCATGTCGCGGTGAAAAATGATTGAAACTTTTCGCGTCTGCGGACGCGAACTCTGCGAGGCTTTTTTGACAAGCTGTAAAGCTTTTATTTTGTCAGCGGGGCGGTTTTCTTGCTGCCCAAAAGCAACGATGTGATGAGCGCTGTCAGCGGCACGGCCAAAATTACACCAATGCTGCTGGCGATGCCGCTGATGACCTCCGTCGCCATATAGGGCGAGCTGACGAGCTGCCGGGGATCCAGCCCCAGGGAGCACAGGTAGATGATAAACACCAATCCGCTGCCCAAAAATGCCAGGATCAGCGTGTTGGTCATGGTGCCCACCATGTCCCGGCCGATGTTCATGCCCGAGTGGAAAAGCTCCTTGCCGCTGCGATCCGGAGCCACGGTATGCACCTCCGTCAATGCCGAGGAAATGCTCATGGCCACATCCATCACCGCACCCAGGGCGCTGATGACCACCCCCGCCACCAGCAAACCCCGCAGGCCCAGCGGGGTGCCCGTCTGCCGCAGCTGCAGCAGCGGCTCCACCTCCGCCAGCCGCAGCCCATCAACGTGCAGAAGCCCCTGTGCCAGCAGGCCGAACAGCAGGGCCAGAGCCGTACCGGCGATGGTGCCCAGCGCCGCGCAGATGGTCTTGCTGGTCACGCCGCCCAGGATCACCATGGTCACGACGGTGATATATGCGCACACCAAAAATACCGTCAGCAGCGTAGGCGCGCCCTTCATCAGCAGCGGAATCATAATAAAGAACAGGCACACCATCGTAATGGCCAGGGCCACCAGGGATTTTGCGCCCACCTTGCCGCCCACGGCCACCGTGGCCAGCAAAAACAGGCCCACAATCACCGCCAGGCCCACGGCCCGGTCATACTCATATACCGTAGCGGTGTGGTTGCCGTCAGAATAAGTGGAGATCAGCACCACCGCCCGCTGCCCCTCCTTCAGGGCCTGGCCGTACAGCGGACCCACATAGTTGCTGACCTGCATGGTCTCGCCCTTGTACTGGCCCGTGCGGATCTCAGCCAGCAGCAGCTGTTCGCCCCGATAGCCATTGTCGGACACGGGATCCTGCTCGGTGTTGTCCGACAGGACATCGGTGATGACGGCGGTCTCATACTCGGCGTAATCCTCGCCCCGGGACTGCGGCTGCTCATGGGTCGCCGCCAGGGCCCGCACGATAATAAACACCACCACCGCCGCCGCCAGGATGATGCAGCTGAGACGATTTTTGCCCCACCAGGCTCTTGCGTCCAGCCTTGTGCTTTTCCCCTTGGATTTTTTCATAGGAGCAACCTCCGTGTCCTCGTTTTTTTCAGCATAGCAATTTCTCCACCCGATGTCAAGAGGCAGGTTCCGGCGAAGCAGTTTAGGCATTTTTCACAAGATAAGCAAAATTTTTCCGCCGTTTTCCACTAAAATAAAAAAACCGGTGGCAATCTGTATCGGGATGTGGTAAAATATCTCCATCAACACAAAAAGTTTGCTCTCGTTTCCCGGCATCCTTCACAGCCTGCTGTCCTGGTCGACGGAATTCCAAGTAGCATTTCTTACAGCGGTTGTGCAGGGTCGTCTCCCCACGCAGTTGGGGCAGGCGGCTTTTTCTGTCTCTGCAGATTTCACCCAGGTTTAACAGAGGCGCGGTTTCGGATTTTTCATAGTGGCTTTATGATGAAAGAACGGACCCGCCTACCCGGGCCCCGGGGGCAAGCTACCGTGTAACAAGCTACCGTGTAAAATGAATAGGAGGGATCAGATTTTGAAGAAGAGAGGACATAGCAGGCGGCTTCTGTCCGTCCTCTGGGCGCTGGTCATGCTGCTGTCGCTGCTGCCCACAGCGGTGTTCGCGGCAGACCCGGCGCCAAAGGCGACGAAGATAACAGACGCCTCCGAGCTGAAAGCCGGCGACCAAATCATACTTACGGCAACCGCCAATAGCAAGACCTACGCTGCGGGCAGCCTATCCGGCAAATTTTTCACAAGTATCGAAACCGACCCCACTGACCCGGCAGATACCGTGGAAATCTTCACCCTGGGCGGTGAGGCCGGAGCCTGGACGCTCACCGCGTCCGACGGCAAACAGCTTTATACCAATGCCGCCAAGGCGCTGAATAACACCGGCAGCGGCACCGGCACATGGACCATTGCCATTGATGCCAATGGACTGGCCACCGTGGCCAGTACGAATACGTCCGCAGGACGTATTCTATACAATGTCAATAATCCTCGTTTCCTGAACTATGTCTCCGATACCAACAAGTCCATGCTGCTTCCCAGCATCTATCGCCTGGATGCTGCCCCCGCCCGCCAGAGCGGCATCGTCACAGACCTGACCGCCCTGCAGGATGGCGACAAGGTGGTCGTATTCAACCCCTCTGTCAAAAAGGCCATGTCCGCCACAGCGGTAGCCACTTTTTACCGCGCCGGTGTGGATGTGACGCTGGATAGCGCCAATAAGCTCACCGGCTACGGCGATACCGAGCTGTGGACCCTGGGCATCAAGGACGGCAAGTATACCTTTACCACCGCCGATGGCAAGAAGCTCTCCATGGGTGCCAGCTATTTCAGCATTCCCCTGGATGATGTAAACACCGAGTGGACCATCACCTCCGCCGCCACCGAGGGCTGCTTCTACATCAAGAATGTCGTCCGCGGCAACGCCCTCCAGTGGTATGCCGACAAGGGCAACTTCAGCTCCAAGGCCTCCATCAGCACCACTGACGAGGCCCTGTTCGCCCAGCAGCTCTACCTGGTGATCGACTCCGGCAGCGAGACCCCCGACCCCGAGCCGGGACCCACCGCCCTCATCAAGGACGGCAAGTATGTCATCTATAACCCCGGCAGCGGCAAGGCCATGTCCGCCGACGCCACCGGCACCTATTACCGGGCCGGTAAGGATGTCACCGTCACCAATGGCAAGGTGACAGACCCCGCCGAGGACCTCATTTGGACGGTCACCTCCGAAAACGGCGTCTACACCATCACCACTTCCGATGGCAAGAAGCTGTCCATGAACGCAGACCGCAACAGTCTGCCCCTGGACGAGGTCAATGACACCTGGAAGGTGGAAAAAGCCAAGACCGACGGCTGCTTCTACCTCATTAATGCCAACCGCCCCACCTATTATGTGGAGTGGTTCGTCAACAGCTCCAAGGGCTTCGAGGAGTTCACCACTTATACCTATAAAGAAGCCAGTGATAACCTCTATACCCTGCAGTTCATCCCTGTGGATCAGCCTCTGGTGGCTGATGGCAAGTATGTCATCTATAACCCCGGCAGCGGCAAGGCCATGTCCGCCAATGCCACCGGCACCTATTACCGGGCCGGTAAGGATGTCACCGTCACCAACGGCAAGGTGGATAATCCCTCTGCCGACCTGATTTGGACGGTTAGTTCCACTGACGGCATCTACACCATCACCACTTCCGACGGCAAGAAGCTGTCCATGAACGCAGACCGCAATAGTCTGCCCCTGGACGAGGTCAATGACACCTGGAAGGTGGAAAAAGCCAAGACCGACGGCTGCTTCTACCTCATTAATGCCAACCGCCCCACCTATTATGTGGAGTGGTTCGTCAACAGCTCCAAGGGCTTCGAGGAGTTCACCACTTATACCTATAAAGAAGCCAGTGATAACCTCTATACCCTGCAGTTCATCCCTGTGAGCGGCTCCGACCAGCCCTCCGGCGGTCTCCCCACCGTGGGCGACCAGGTGGTCATCTACAATCAGAATGCCCAGGCTGTCCTGGCTGCGCAGAACGATAATGCAGCCAGCCCCGCCATCAACAAGGCCGCCGCCACCATTCAGGATGGCAAGGCTACCTGCGCCAACGGCGCCGTGGTGTTCGAGGTGCGGAAAAACGGCGACTACTACCGCTTCTACAACAAGACCTACGGCTACCTCTGCGCAAACGGCACCGGCAACAACGCTTTCTATACCCAGACCGCCAGCGACGATGCCGATTGGCTGGTCCGCACCCGCTCCGGCGGCGTGGGCGGCTACGAGATGGAGAGCCGCACCGCCAAATTCAACGGCAAACACAGCCAGTGGCTGGAGTATTACAGTGACAGCTTCAAGGTCTATTCCATGTATAATGTCACCGACTACACCATCTACTCCTTCTCCTTCTACCCCGTAGCGGAGGGCACTCAGACTGTGGACGGCATCGTGAATAACCCCGCCGTGGTCCTGGGTGAGCTGGGCTATGCCTATGTGGGCATGGACTACGCCTTCACCTTCACCGTGGACGCCCCCTTCGGCGTGCAGGGTGACATGACCGCCACGCTGAACGGCGCCGCGCTCACCGTCACCAAGGGCGAGGATGGCACCTACACCGTCACCATCCCCGCCGCCTCCGTCACGGGCGATAAGCTCACCGTGAACATCAGTGGCACGGACAATAAGTACATTCCCATCTCCGCCGCCGCTGAGATCACCGTCAAGGACGAGCCCGTCTTCTCCGATCCCACCCCCGCCCGGGGCAGCCAGACCGGCAAGGATAAGCGTCCCGCCATTTCCGTGGCCCTGGCCAATGCCGGCCAGAACCCCTCCGTCACCATGTCCGTGGGCGGCAAGGCCGTGACACCCACCTATGAAAGCGGCCGTGTCACCTACACCCCCGCCGCTGACATGACCGATGGCCGCGTCGACGTCAAGGTCACCGCCACCCGCGCCGACGGCAAGTCTGCCGAGTTCAGCTGGTTCTTCACCGTGGGCAAGACCACCTATCAGCCCTACTTCGGGCAGCTCCATAGCCATACCCAGTATTCCGACGGCTCCGGCACGCTGGACAGCGCCCTGAGCTATATCAGAAGCCTGCCTGCCAGCGCCAACGTCCAGTTCGTGGCCTTCACCGACCACTCCAACTATTTCGATTCCAAGAATGCCCCCAATGTGGAGGCCGCCCTCTATGACACCTCCCTGGTCAAGGATTCCGATGCCAGCCACAGCTGGAGGACCTACAAGGACACCATCGCCCAGTTCAACAAGGACAACGCCGGCGACATGGTGGCCATCGGCGGCTTCGAGATGACCTGGTCCGGCGGCCCCGGCCATATCAACACCTTCAATACCCCCGGCATCGTCTCCCGCAACAATAAGACCCTGAATAATAAGACCGACGACGCGGGTATGAAGGCCTACTACGCCCTGCTGAGCCAGGAGGAGGGCAAGAATTCCATCAGCCAGTTCAACCACCCCGGCACCACCTTCGGCAACTTCAAGGATTTCAGCTATTGGAATCCCGTCATTGACAGCCGTATGTACATGGTGGAGGTGGGTAACGGCGAGGGTCAGATCGGCGCCGGCGGCTACTATCCCAGCTATGAGCAGTACATCATGGCGCTGGATAAGGGCTGGCACCTGGCCCCCACCAACAACCAGGATAACCATCAGGGCAAGTGGGGCAATGCCAACGATGCCCGCGACGTTATCCTCACCGATAACTTTACCGAGGAGGGCATCTACGACGCCATCCGCGCTCTGCGCATGTACGCCACCGAGGATAAGAACCTGGAACTGGGCTACACCGTCAACGGCCTCATGATGGGCTCCAGAATTGAGACAGTACCCGGCAAGCTGGACATCGAGGTCAGCGTTTACGATCCCGACCGCACGGACACCATCGCCAAGGTGGAGGTGGTGGTCAACTCCGGCAAGGTGGCCCATGTTTGGGACGATCCTGCCGAGCTCAAGAGCGGCACTCTCTCCGTCACCCTGGCCCCAGAGTACAGCTACTACTTCATCCGCGTCACCCAGAAGGACGGCGACCTGGCTGTCACCTCCCCCGTGTGGGTGGGCGAGAGCCTGAAGCTGGGCATCTCCAACCTGGTCTGCGGCACCGCCACCCCCGTCACCGACGAGGAGCTGACCCTGACCACCACTCTCTTTAACAGCGAGAATGCCGACGCCACCGTCACCTCCCTGGTCTACAGCATCAACGGCAAGGTCATCGGCACCGACACAGCCGGCTACACCATCGCCGCCGGCAGCACCCTGGACATTCCCTTTAAGTGGACCCCCGACCAGGCCCGTGTTGCCACCGTCCTGGTCACCGCCGTGGTAAATCAGAACAACAAGGACTACACCTTCACCAAGACCATCAGCCTGGATGTGCTGGATGCCAGCAAGCTGGTCTACATCGGCATCGATGCCTCTCATTATAATGAGTATGTGTCCGGCAACTATAAGGACAGCATGGGCAACTTCGGCAATCTGGCCGCGGAGTACAGCGTGCGCACCGTCCAGCTGAACACCAGCGCGGACCTCATCGCCGCCTGCTCCAACCCCAAGTATAAGGCCATCGTCCTCACCGCCCCCAGCCGCCGCCTGGCTGAGGCCCAGACCAATCCCAAGACCTACAGCCAGGAGGAGCTCGCAGCCCTGACGGCCTTTAACGCCGCCGGGGGAACGGTCATCCTGGCCGGCTGGAGCGACAACTACGAGAACTACCCTGTCATTCAGAGTAACCCCGCCATCAAGCACATGGCCGAGACCCAAAACGATGTGCTGCAGGCCCTGGGCTCCAGCCTCCGCATCAGCGACGATGCTACCTATGATGATGTTCGCAGCGCCGCCGACGGCGTGGATAAGTGGAGACTCTACTTCAGCGACTACAACATGGATAACTTCCTCACGGACGGTGTCATCGTGGACAACGACCATCCCTACGACAAGATGTACACCGAGCGCTTCAGCCACTACGGCGGCGCCTCCATCTATGCCGTGGATGCCAGTGGCAACCCCACCTCCACCCTGCCCGCCACCGTCTCCCCCGTGGTTTACGGCCACGCCACCACCTATTCCGTGGATGTGGATAAGGACGGCAAGGGCGGCGCAGGCACTCCTAAGTATGCCTATGCCGAGAACGACAGCCGCCTGCTAATCATGGCCACCGAGCAGCTGGAGGGCAAGGGCATGGTCATCGTCTCCGGCGCGGCCTTCCTCTCTAATTTCGAGGTACAATCCGACCTGGACAACACCCTGGAGAAGAACTACTCCAACTACAGGATCTGCGAAAACCTAATCAACTATCTCAATCCCCCCAAGATCAGCACCATCGCTGAAGTCCACGCAGACCCCGATGAGGGCATCAAGTACACCGTTGAGGGCATCGTCACCTCCAACGCCTCCGGCTATGATAAGAATACCGCCTTCTTTGATTGCATCTATATCCAGGACGAGACCGGCGGCATCAACTGCTTCCCCGTGGCCGGCGACTATCAGATCGGCGATAAGCTCCGCATCAGCGGCTCCACCAGCTCCTACCAGGGCGAGCGCCAGCTGGCTGTGACCAAGATCCGGAAGCTGGGCACAGATACCCCCGTAGAGCCCAAGGTGGTCGCCGCCGCCCAGGTGAATGACGGCTCCGTCCTGGGCCAGCTCATCACCCTCAAGGGCTATGTCACCGGCATTGAGATGGCCAACGGCCTGATCCAGACCATTCTGGTCCGCGACGCCCAGGGCAATGTGGCCCGGGTGTTCATCGACGGCTATATCACCACCTCCCAGGATGTTGTAAACGCCGCCGTGGGCTGCGAGATCGAGGCTACCGGTCTTGCGTCCTATGACAACACCTTCGTCCTGGAGGACGGCACCCCCATGGCGCCCCGCATCCGCACCCGGAACCGGGCGGACATCGTCTGCACCGACCACACCCACGCCTTCGGCGACTGGGAGGAAACCACTCCCGCCACCTGCATTGCAGACGGCGTGGAGACCCGCTCCTGCGCCTGCGGCGAGACCGAGACCCGGGCTATCCCCGCCACCGGCCACACCTTCGGTGATTGGACCGTCACCACTCCCGCCACCTGCACCGCAGACGGTGTGGAGACCCGCTCCTGCGCCTGCGGTGAGACCGAGACTCGGGCTATCCCCGCCACCGGCCACACCTTCGGTGAATGGACCGTCACCACTCCCGCCACCTGCACCGCAGACGGCGTGGAGACCCGCTCCTGTGCCTGCGGCGAGACCGAGACCCGGGCTATCCCCGCCACCGGCCATGTGGACGCCGACAATGACGGCAAGTGTGATGTCTGCCAGACGGTCCTCACACCCGTGAACCCCGGCGATCCCGATAATCCCACGCCGGATAATCCCGATAAGCCTACGCCCGACACACCCGACAAGCCCGCCACCGGCGATAGCAGCGCCATGGTGCTTTGGGTATCTGTCATGAGCATCACGGCTCTGGCCGGCGCTGCATTGATTCGTTCCAAGAAGCGCCGCGTCTGATCGGAACATCCCCGGCAAAAGAAACCCCCACAGAGGAGAGGCTCTACGGAGCCTCTCCTCTCCTGTTGTCAGAAAGCCCTGTCATTGCGAGCCAATCCGCAGACTGGTGTGGCGATCCGTTTCTAACGCGCATGCGTTACACATTTCGCGGAGATTGGCAGCATAAACACCACGGATTCCCACGTCGCTTCGCTCCCCGGAATGACAGGGGGTATCCCCCGGTTGACGGTACCGCCGGGCCAGGGTATACTGAATACGCAGGCCCCATTCCCATACCATTCCACTTCCGGAGGACTTAACCATGACGAAACCCCATTTTCCTCAGCCCCCCACAGCTAACTGCCTCTCCCCCGTTCCTGACCCGGTGCTGGACGCCATCCGGTCGCTGCTGGACCGGCAGGAACGGGTGCTTGTAGCCATTGACGGCCGCTGCGGCGCAGGAAAAACCACCCTGGCTGCCCGATTACAGGCGGAGCTGCCCTGCCGGGTGTTCCACATGGATGACTTCTTCCTCCAGCCCTATCAGCGCAGGCCGGAGCGGCTGCAGGCCCCCGGGGAAAATGTGGATCACGAGCGCTTCCTGCAGGAGGTGCTGCTGCCCGCCGCCCGGGGCGAGGCCGTGGTTTACCGCCCCTATCTCTGTGCCCGTGAGGTCCTGGGGCCGGCCGTTTCTGTCCCGCCGGCCCGGCTGACTATTGTGGAGGGCTCCTATGCCTGCCACCAGGCCCTGTGGCCCCACTATCACCTGCGCATCTTCCTCACGGTGGATCCCCGGGAGCAGCTGCGCCGCATAGAGGCGCGCAGCGGCCCGGAAAAGCTCCGGCAGTTTATAGACCGCTGGATCCCCCTGGAAGAGCAGTATTTCCAAGCCTGTTCTCTGGCGGAGCGGTGCGATTTTTTCCTGGGAGTATGAACCCGCCGATCAAAAGTTGCCGAATTTTCCCGTTTATTTTTTCTCGTTTCTTGTGTATATTGCACAATTTCTTCCCCCCTTTTTTGGCGTAGCATTTTTTTAAAAGGATTCCCTTTTTTTGAAAAATCCTGTATGATAAGGGGTACAGAGGAACGTATATACGTTTCTAAATTTTAAAGGAGGAAAAGAACCATGCGGAAAGTTTTAGCACTGCTTCTGTCCGTAGTCATGGCGCTGTCTCTGATGGTGACCACGGCCTGGGCAGACCCGGTGGAGCAGGATCTGGCCGGCAAAACCGTCATCCTGCACACCAATGATGTGCACGGCGAAATCGCCAGGTACGCCAAGGTGGCCGCGCTGAAGGCCGAGCTTGAGGCGCGGGGCGCCGACGTCATCCTGGTGGATGCCGGCGACTACAGCCAGGGCACCATCTATGTCAGCGTCAACAAGGGCGCCGACGCCGTAACCATGATGAATGCCGCCGGCTACGATCTGGCCACCATCGGCAACCACGAGTTTGACTACGGCTACGAGCAGCTAATGCTGAACATGGCCAAAGCAAAGTTCCAGGTGCTGTGCGCCAACGTCAGCAAGGATGGCAAGTCCATTTTTGGCGCAAACACCATCATCGAAAAGGGCGGCATGAAGATCGGCTTCTTCGGCTTAGAGACCCCCGAGGCGCAGACCAAGGCCAACCCCGCCCTGATCCAGGGCCTGACCTTCCTGGGTGCGGAGGATATGTACGCTGCCGCCCAGGCTCAGGTGGATGATCTGAAGGCCCGGGGCGCGAATGCGGTGATCTGCCTGGCCCACCTGGGTGTGGACAGCAGCTCTGAGCCCAATACCTCCTATGATCTGCTGAAAAACGTCCCCGATATCGACTTCGTCATTGACGGCCACTCTCACTCCGTGATGCTGGCCGGCGCAGCGAAGCTCCAAACCGGCGTGGATGAGAACGGCAAACCCACTTATATCGACAACCCCCATTATGAGCTGCCCATCCAATCCACCGGCACCAAGCTGGCCTATGTGGGTGTCCTGATCATTGACAACAAGACCAAGCGGCCCGAGGGTCTGGAGATGCTGGACCTGGGCCAGTATGAGTACGAGGATGCCAAGGTGACCGCAGCCGCCAAGGCCATTATGGAGCCCATTGACACGGAATACAGTGCGGTGTTTGCCAAGTCTGAGGTAGATCTCAACGGCGACAGGGAGCCGGGCAACCGCACTCAGGAGACCAACCTGGGCAACCTTATCACCGATGCCATGATGTGGGCCATCAAGACCAAGGCCCCCGGCGTTGACATGACCAATGCCGTGGCCATCACCAACGGCGGCGGCATCCGCGCGTGGATCCACGCAGGGGATATTTCCAAGGCGGACGTGACCACTGTTCTGCCCTACAGCAACACCCTGGCCGTGGTACACGTCAAGGGCAGCGAGCTGCTGGAGGCGCTGGAGGCATCCACCTTCTGCACGCCCATCTCTCTGGGTGGCTTCCCCCAGACGGCGGGCATGAAGCTCACCGTGGACTGCACCAAGCCCTATGACAAGGCGGATGACACCTATCCCGGCTCCACCTACTATGGCCCCAAGAGCATCAACCGCGTCACTATCGAAAGCATCAACGGCCAGCCCTTTGATCCCGATCAAACCTACGCCGTAATCACCAATAACTTCACTGCAGCCGGCGGCGACACCTATTACGCCTTTGCGGCTGCCTCCGGCCAGTTCGACACCGGCCTGCCCCTGGACGGGATCGTGATGGAGTATATCACCACCGTCTTGGGCGGCGTTGTGGGGCAGGAGTATGCCGAACCCGATGGCCGCATGACCGTCATCCTGCCCCCTGATGAGGACGACGGCAAGATCACCATCGGCGGCCTGGACGCCAACATCTGGATGACCAAGTACGGCAATGTGTATACCGACTGCAAGGCCGAAAAGTTCATGGGCGACATGGGCTTTAACTGGGGTGACCTGGTCACCGTGGAGTTCCTGGGCAAGACCCTGACCCTGCCCGTGATCCCCACCTATTCCTATGTGGATTCCGGCAAGCCTGCCATCATCGTGGAAAAGGGCGAGGACGGCAATCCCACGGGCTATGTGAGCATGGCCATCAACATGGGCAACTTTGCCGAGACCTATGAGCTGGCCGTAAAGCATACGGACGAGGATAAAAACTGGTACTGGACCGCCTGGGAGGGCGTGACCTACCCCGTGGAGGTCACCTTCACCATGGCAGAGAAGGACGGCTACCGGGCGGAGTATATCCTCCATGAGCTGCAGCGCACCAACGACCGGGCGGACTATCCCGACCTGACGGATGAGGAGTTTGCCAACTTCCGCAATGTGGCCACCACCGGCATGGGCAAGAATCTGCTCTACCGCGGCTCCTCCCCCATCAATCCCGAGCTGGGCCGCAACGGCTATGCCGATGCCGCACTGAAGAAGGCCGGCGTCACCGTCATCATGAACCTGGCGGACAGCGAGGCGGATGCCAAGGCATATGAGGGCTTTGCCGACACCTATTATGCCGGCCAGAAGGTCATTTACCTGAATCTGGGTGTGGACTTCACCGCTCCCGAGTTCCAGGCCGGCCTGGCGGATGGTCTGCGCTTCTTTGCCGCTAACAAGGGCGTATACTATGTCCACTGCACCGAGGGCAAGGACCGCGCCGGTTTCGTCAACGCCCTGCTGGAGTGCCTCATGGGCGCCACCTTCAATGAGGTGGTGGAGGACTATATGACCACCTATTATAACTACTACGGCGTGGAGCCGGGCACCGATAAGTATACCGCCATTGCCGAGAGCAACATCATCAAGACCCTTCAGACCGCCTTCGGTGTGGAGGATCTGTCCAAGGCCGACCTGCAGAAGGGCGCCAAGGACTATATGAAGGCCATCGGCCTGACGGATGCGGAGATCACCTCTCTGATGACCAACCTGGGCTACAAGGCGCCCGCCACCGGCGATACCGGCGTGGTGCTGTATGTGGGCCTGGCCGTTCTGGCCTTGACCGGCGGCGTATTCGTTGCCCGGAGGAAGGAGCTGTTCTGATTCCTATCTCTGCCCCCCTCCTATAACGGCAGGCAGGAGCGCATTGCAAAATAGCGACTAAAAAAAGACGAGTAAGCACTGCTTACTCGTCTTTTTTATAATTCAGGCGAAACTCAATATCTAAATTAAAGCCAGTATACCGCAGAAGGGTGAAACATTCAGCTGCTATTTTTATTAAACAGTGCAATTCAGCTGCCGGCGCCAACGGCGCGGCGCCTTATTGACAGGCCGGGCGGGCAGCGTTTATAAGGTATATTGTATGCTATATATCCATGAATTATAAGAGGTGAGCGTATGAAAGCTACAGTAGTCGTGGACAACCGGGGAAACGGAATCCTTTCGGGAGAATGGGGCCTGTGCATTTATATTGAGTATGGTGAAAAACACATCCTGCTGGACACAGGAGCATCTGATCTGTTCGTGCAAAACGCAGAGAAGCTGGGCCTTGATCTGACGGCAGTGGACGCGGCGGTGCTATCCCACGCGCATTACGATCACGCAAATGGCATGGAGGCATTCTTCCGCTGCAACAGCAGGGCAAAGTTCTATGTGGGGCACACCTGCGGGGCGGATTGCTACTACAAGAAGCTGTTTTTGCGGCGGTACATCGGTGTGCCGAAGACCGTGCTGCAGGACTTTCGGGATCGGATCGTGTATGCCGGGAAAGAGCCCACGGAGATCCTGCCGGGGGTATATCTGGCTCCGCACAAGACAGCGGGCTTGGCCCGGGTAGGTCGGCGGGAGAATATGTACCGACGGACGAATGGTCGGTGGGTCCCGGACGACTTTTCCCACGAGCAGAGCCTGGTGCTGGACACGGAGAAGGGGCTTGTGATCTTCAACAGCTGCTCCCACGGCGGGGCGGCCGACATCATCCGAGAGGTGGCGGGGATGTTCCCGGGCAAGACAGTATATGCCATCATCGGCGGCTTTCATCTATATAACAAATCCAAGCCGGAGGTGCTGGCGCTGGCAAAGGAAATTCAGCAAACCGGCATCGCCTATGTGTGTACCGGGCACTGCACCGGGGAGCAGGCCTATCAGCTGCTGCACCGGGAGCTGGGTGAGAAGCTGCACCCGCTGCAGGTGGGCCTGGTCATGGAGTTTTAAGAAAAGAACACGGAGGAAATCAGAATGCTGAAAATCGAACATCTGACAAAGACCTATGGGGAGAAAAAGGCGGTGGATGACCTGAGCCTGCACATTCATGCGGGGGAAATCTATGGCTTTATCGGCCACAACGGCGCCGGCAAGACCACCACCCTTAAATCCGTGGCGGGAATTTTGCAGTTTGACGGCGGGGAGATTCTGGTGGACGGCAAGTCCGTGCGCACCCAGCCCCTGGAATGCAAAAAGATGATTGCCTACATCCCCGATAACCCGGACCTGTATGAATACATGACGGGCATCAAGTACCTGAACTTCATCGCCGACATCTTCGGCGTGAGTGCCCAGGCCCGCCAAGAGCGCATCCGCAAGTATGCCGATCTATTTGAACTGACGGCGGACCTGGCCCAGCCCATTGCCGCCTACTCCCACGGTATGAAGCAGAAGCTGGCCATTATCTCCGCTTGGCTCCACGAGCCCAAGCTCATCATCATGGATGAGCCCTTCGTGGGCCTGGACCCCAAGGCGGCCCACATCCTCAAGGGGATGATGCGGGAGCTGTGCAGTGCGGGCGGTGCCATCTTCTTCTCCACCCATGTGCTGGAGGTGGCCGAAAAGCTGTGCGACAAGGTGGCCATTATCAAAGGAGGCAAGCTCATCCGCTCCGGCACTATGGAGGAAGTGAAGGGGGATGCCTCTCTGGAGTCGGTATTCCTGGAGCTGGAGGATGAATCATGCTGAAGATCCTGGTGAAAAAACAGCTGGGAGATATTTTCCGCAGCTATACCTACGACGCCAAGAAGAACCGGGCCCGATCCAAGGAGGCAACCATCGGCTTCACCGTGCTTTTCGTGGTGCTGATGGTGGGCGTACTGGGCGGCTTGTTTACCCTTCTGTCCCTGGCTATGTGCGAGAGCATGGCCCAGGTGGGTATGTCTTGGCTGTATTTCACGATCATGACACTGCTGGCGGCGTTTTTAGGCATATTCGGCAGCGTTTTCAATACCTATTCCACCCTCTACATGGCCAAGGATAATGACCTGCTGCTGTCGCTGCCTATTCCCGTGCGCACCATTATGGCGGCCCGGCTGGTGAGCGTGTATCTCATGGGTCTGATGTATTCCGCCGTTGTGCTGCTCCCGGCCATCATCGTGTACTGGGTGGTGGTAGGCATCACGGTTCCTGTGGTAGTAGGCTGCATGATCCAGCTGCTCCTTCTGTCCGTTTTCGTGCTGACCCTGTCCTGCGCCTTGGGATGGGTCGTCGCTAAAATCAGTCAGAAGCTGAAGAACAAGAGCTTTATCACAGTGCTGGTGTCCCTGGTGTTCATCGGGGCGTACTACTTCTTCTATGCCAAAGCCCAAAGCCTTCTGACAGAGCTGCTGGCCAACGCCGCCTACTACGGCGCGAGCATCCGCAGTATGGCCTACCCGCTGTACCTGGTGGGCCGGGTGGCCATGGGCAATGGCTCGGCCATAGCCATTGTGTCGGCGGCGGTGCTGAGTCTGTTTGCCCTGGTGTGGTATCTTATCGCCCGGAGCTTTTTGAAGCTGGCCACCTCCACCGGGGCCGTGGCCAAGGCGGAGTACCGCGAAAAGGCCGCTCGCCCGCAAAGCATCGACCGGGCCCTGCTGGGCCGGGAGCTGAGCCGGTTCACCGCCAGCGCCAACTATATGCTCAACTGCGGCATGGGCATCCTGGGCCTGGTCATTGGCGCGGCGGCGCTGGTGTGGAAGGGCGGCAGCCTCCTTCCGATGCTGGAGCCCGTGTTTGCCGACAGACCCGGAGCCCTGTCGGTGCTGCTGTGCGCGGCATTGTGTACTCTGGTGGGCATGAATGATATGGCGGCGCCCTCCGTGTCTCTGGAGGGAAAGAGCCTGTGGCTGGCCCAATCCCTGCCGGTGACATCGTGGCAGGTGCTGCGTGCTAAGCTCAGGATGCATCTGCTGCTTACGGCCGTTCCGGCGGCGCTGTGCGGCATATGCGTGGCCGTTGTGAGCCCCGCCGGGGCGGCGCAGACGGCCCTGGCCCTGGTGGTAGCGGCACTGTTTACGGTGCTGTCGGCCCTCCTATGCCTGTTCTTAGGCCTGAAAATGCCCAATCTCCACTGGACCAGTGAGATCACCCCCATCAAGCAAGGCGGCGCTGTGGCCCTGGCCTTGCTGAGCGGCGTGGTGTATGCGGCCCTGCTGGCGGCCGGCTTCTTCCTGATCGGCTGGCGTATAGGCTATATGGCATTCATGGCCGCCTTTGCTGTGGTGACGCTGGCGGCGTGTGTGCTGCTGCTCCGCTGGCTCAAGACAAAGGGCTGCACCGTGTTTGCAAATCTGTGAAGAAGGTACCATGCGGATACGTTCATAAAAATTTGCCGTCTGCGCAAGGCATTCGGTGCCGCGTAGGCTGTGCAGGGCCTAAGCCTTCGCGTGAAATAAGGGAAACTGTTCGCCCTTTGGGGGAATAAGCGGTGCGGGCCCTTGTCAGGATGGATAGTAGGCCTTTTCCATTCAGGCGGCAGATGTATCCGGTCCTGGCAGGCAGCACTGCAGCACGCATGGGGCTCTACACGATCTTCATCCGGCTATCGCCCCACCATAGCCCCCGGTAGTGAACATCCATATAAGCGTATACAATAGAGAGAAGCGCCTGCTTCTCTCTATTGCCTTGTCAAGAGGGGAAAATGGGAGAAAAACGGAAATAGGAAATATTTGGAAGTATAATTGTATTATGTAAATCGACATTATTTTTTCAAGGCGAGGCCACGAAGAGGGAAACCTGGCAAATCAGCTTAAAAAGTCTTGAAAATAAAGGAAAACTGTATGTGGAAAACTCTGTGGATAATGTGGATAACAATTTGTAAAGTCGAAAAAGACTAAATATTATGTTAATCACTTGAAGGGAGTTGAGCGCGCCGCCCGGAAACAGAAAACGGCGGAAAATGGCGGTTTTCCCCCTAGTGATTTTGACGAATACAGATAGAAAAGCGGCAGGACTCCCGGAGACCGCGGGGGAATATGGGGAAAACCGCAGGGTCGAATACAGATTGTATTCCACTCGAGCCGAAAATGAGAGTTGACGGCACGAAAAAAAGATGGTATAATACCTACCGTCCGTAAAGGATATGCTTGTGTGGCTCAGTTGGTAGAGCAGCTCACTCGTAATGAGCAGGTCGCCGGTTCGAGTCCGGCCACAAGCTCCAAACTCCTTGCACTATCTGCGAGGAGTTTTTTTGCGCATTGACAAGGGGAAAAGCCGCAGGTATAATATATGCGGTACTATAAAAAGTAAATAGGTCCAGGGATGCTGTGCGGCTGTCTGCCGTAACGCCCGCATGCGGGCAGGAGACAGTTTAAAAGGAAAGGGTTAAAGCCCACGCGAACGGCACTGTAGGCGCAAGGATGCACGGAAGCGGCGAAGGCCGCCGGGACGAAAGTCCGCCATTGGAAATCAGGTTTCCGAGAAGGTACGCTGCAAACGGGGAGCGGAGGCTCCGGGGCGCCAGTCAGGAGAATTGCACAGCGGAGGACACCACCGCAGCGGGCGCTTTCTTCGCTACGTCATGATACCCACGAGAGAAGTCAAGGGCCGAATTTTTTCGCAATAGAAAAATCCAGCCCTTTTATGCCGCCGGTCTGCAGAGCTGCAGCGGGCGGCATCTTTCTACAGGGAGGCAAAGGGCTCCGGGCGGCAGTAAGGACAGCAAAAAACGCAGGCAGAAAAGGAGGAGCACACAATGCGCATCAACTGGTTTAAGGACGAAAATCACCTGGTATACATCAACGGCGCCACCCAGCTGGCAGAGCTGGAAAAGGCGCTGCATTTTCCCGGCCTGGAGGAGGCGGCCAACGAGCTGCGGCAGCATCCCACGGCGGAGGGCTTTACCATCAAGGGGCCCAGGCGCACCAGCGGACGGCTGTTTGTGCCGGATCTGACCTTTGGTGAGCACATCGAGATGGGGGAGAATATTTTCTTCTTCATGGGGGAGATGCAGGAGTGCTATGTGATCTACTGGCCGGACGCGCCGGTAGCGAAGTAAAGTTAGGGCGGGACTCGCGTCCAGGCAGCCTGAGCAATAGGCGTAGAAACAGCAGTGCTTAAAAGTGATCCCCGCCGCCCGTTCCGGGCGGCGGGGATCACTTTTAAGCTGTCAGAAGGGGGATCAGTTACCGGAGGGCATTTTCCAGGCATGATGATCCGTGTGAAGCAGGTGGTGCGATTTGGCGCTCATGGGTGCGCCCAGGAAATCCCGATACAGGGCCATGACATCCGGGTTCTCATGGGAGAAGCGGACGGGCTCCGCCCGATCCAGGGCCCACAGTACGCTGCCGCGGCTCTCAGCCATCTCAACGCCGTCGTGAATAGGCTGACCGCCGCCGCCGGCGCAGCCGCCGGGGCAAGCCATAACCTCTACAAAGTCATAGGACACATCGCCCTGCTCCAGGGCCCGCATAAGCTTGCGGGTATTGCCCAGACCGCTGACCACCGCAATGCGAACGGCACCGGCGCCGGGAATCTCGAATACAGCCTCCTTCCAGCCGTCCATACCGCGGATAGCGTGGAACGCATCGGGGTCCGGATTGCTGCCTGTGATCATGCGGTAGGCCGTGCGCAGGGCGGCATCCATCACGCCTCCGGTGGAGCCGAAGACTACGGCTGCGCCGGTACCGGTACCCAAGGGGCTGTCAAAGGGCGTCTCCTCCAAGGTGGCGGGGACGATCTGCTCGCCCCGGAACATGCGCACCATCTCCCGGGTAGTAAGCACCACATCCACATCCGGATCACCGCAGGCATCCGTCATATTGGGCAGGGCGCACTCGCTCTTTTTGGATACACAGGGCATGATGGACACCACGAAAATGTCGTGTGGGTCCGCGCCGATGCTTTGGGCAAAGTAGCTCTTGGCTACAGCGCCGAACATTTGCTGGGGACTCTTGGCCGTGGAGAGGTTGTTCACAAACCGCGGGAACTGGCTCTTCACAAACCGCACCCATCCGGGGCAGCAGGAGGTGAACATGGGCCAGGTGTAGCGATCCCGATGGGTGAAGCGGTCGATAAACTCGGTGCCCTCCTCCATAATGGTCAGGTCTGCGGCAAAATCTGTATCAAACACATAGTCAAAGCCGATCTGCTTCAAGGCCGTAACCATGCGCTGGGCCGTGGCAAATTTGGGGTCCAGGTGATAATACTCCGCCCAGGCAGCCCGAACCGCCGGGGCAATCTGCACCACGGTGATCTTCTTGGGATCGGCCAGGGCGTCGAAAACCCTGCCGGTGTCGTCCCGCTCCTGCAGGGCGCCCACCGGGCAGTGGATGATGCACTGTCCGCAGAAGGTGCAATCGGAATCCCCCAGGCGGCGGGTCTTGCCCACGCCGATGGTGGTGCGGGAGCCGGTGCCCATCAGATCCCAGATGTTCATGCTCTGGATCTTGTCGCACACCTGTACGCAGCGCATACATCGCACACAGCGGTTCTCAATGCGCACCACGGGGTTGGAGAAATCGTCCTCCGTCTTTTTCAGGTCGTTGATGTAGTGGTCACCCAGGAGGTTATAGTCGTTGGTAAGCTTTTGCAGCTTGCAATTGCCGCTGCGGGTACACTTGGTGCAGTGGGTGTCGTGCTGGCTGAGCAGCAGACGCATATTCACCCGCCGGGCCTCCCGGGCCCGGGGAGAATTGGTATGCACCACCATGCCCTCGGCCACCACATTATCGCAGGAGGGGACCAAGCGCGGATACCCCTCGATCTCCACCATGCACAGCCGGCAAGCTGCAATTTCGTTGACGCCCTTGAGGTAGCAGAGGGTGGGGATTTCGATGTTCACAGAGCGGGCCGCCTCCAAAATGGTGGTACCCTCCGGCACAGAGACCGGCTTTCTGTCAATGATAAGCTTTACCATCTGTCAACTCGACCTCCTTTGAAGATACCATAGCCGTAATGATCGCACCGCAGGCAGCGAGAGGCCTCGGTAACGGCGCCCTCGTGGGTCAGGCCGCACTCGATGTCCTCAAAATCGCATTTGCGCTGGCAGGCTTCCCGCTCCGTGGTGTTGATACGGCCGTGGGGCGGACGGTTATTCAGCATGGGGCTGGGGATGTCAATGTCCACGGTGATCTCATGGCGATAGCCCAGGTGCTCGTCAATATTGGCGGCGGCCACCTTGCCGGCGGCAATGGCGCGGATGGCAGTGGCGGGGCCGGTAACGCAATCGCCCCCGGCAAAGACGTTATCCATGTCACCCACCTGGCCGGAAAGGCCGGCCACAAAGGCGCCGCGCTTAATGGGCACGCCGGCGGAGTCAAAGCCGCTGATTTCAACGCCCTGGCCAATGGCCACCACGACAATGTCCGCCTCGATGCGGACCTCGTCCAAATCAGCGTTGTGGGGCCGGGGCCGGCCGGCCTTATCCGCCTCGCCAATGAGCTGGGGCTGGACCCACAGGGCCTTGGCCACGCCGTCCTCGTCCGCCTCAATGCGGACCGGAGCGGCTAGCGCCATGATCTCGGCCCCCTCAGCCATGGCGCCGGTAACCTCATCGGGCAGGGCCGTCATATCCTCGATACGGCGGCGATACACGCAGGTAACCTTTTCGGCCCCCAAGCGGATAGAGCTGCGGGTAACATCCATGGCCACGTTGCCGCCACCGATGACCACCACCTTCTTGCCGGTGAAATCAGGCATGATATCATCGCCAATGGCGCGGAGCATCTCCACGGCAGACATGACGTTTTCACTGTCCTCCCCGGGAATGCCGGTCTTTTTATCCTGGTGGGCACCGATGGCAATATACAGGCAATCATACTGCTTTTGCAGGTCCTCCATCCAGATATCCTTGCCCACAGTGACGCCGGTATGTACCTCGATCCCCAGAGACAGGATGGATGCGATCTCGGCATCCAACAGGTGCCGGGGGAAGCGGTAGCTGGGGATGCCGTAGCGGAGCATCCCGCCCAGCTGCTTGGCCTCCTCAAAAACGGTGACCTTGTGGCCCATGAGGGCCAAATAGTAGGCACAGCTAAGGCCGCTGGGGCCGCCGCCCACAATGGCAACGGTCTTACCCGTGGCCGGGGCGCACGCAGGCTGGGGCACATCCCCGGCATGATCCACGGCATAGCGCTTGAGCCCGCGGATATTGATGGCATCGTCGATCATATTTCGGCGGCAGCGAGCCTCGCAGGGATGCTCGCATATATAGGCGCAGGCAACGGGGAAGGGGTTATCCTTGCGGATCAGGCGCACGGCGTCGGCGCAGCGATCCTCACCTACCAGGGCCATGTAGCCGGGAATATCCACCCCGGCGGGGCACAAGGCCACACAGGGAACAGGGTTCTTCAGCCCTGCCAGGCAGCGCTGGTGAAGGATGTGCTCCTCATAATCATCCCGGAAGCCCTCCAGCCCGTCCACCACCAGGCGTGCCGCGTCCCGGCCGATGGCACAATCTGCCGTGTTGACAATGGTTCGAGCTGTCTTCTCAATGGTAACCAGGGTGCTCATGGTGGCTGTGCCGGAAAGAACCTGCTCCAGGAGCAGGGCCAGCTGCCCCAGGCCGATGCGGCAGGGCACACACTTGCCGCAGCTCTGGGCATGGCAGAGCCGCAGGAAGCTCAGCGACATATCTACCGGGCATAGCCCCGGAGGGCTGGCGGCAATCCGCCGTTCTACATCACGATAGAGATTCTCCACCACAGTCTCGGCCTTGCTGGGAGACTTGATATCCAATCTGCTCATTCGCGATCAACTCCTTTTCTGATGATATGATATTAGAATGGCACAAACCGGCGGGAATGTCAATTAATTCGAAGAAGTTCTTAATATGTATTTTTTTTATTAGAATACACAGAAAATCACCGGAAAAAAGTTTTGGGAATTCCTTGCAGAAAAAGAAAAAATTTTCAGAAAAGCAACATACATATTCAGCTTTTCTCCAAAGGATACTCCCGAGGTTTTCAGCCGCCGGTAGAGATATTTGTCGAATTCTGTCGGAAAATCCCACACATAATCGTACGAAATCGCTAAAATTTACTTGAAAACGACACTGAAATATGGTATATTATCCGCAAGGCAAGGGAGGGCTGTTGAGGAAGAATGGATTATGCGCTGAAAATTTAATATGTAAGGACGAGGGAGAATATGGAAATCAAGGCAAGCGTTGTTCTAGCAGACGCAAGCGAGGAGTATCGAACGATACTGAAGAAGACCATGGAGAGTACAGGGGAATTCCAGGTGGTCGGAAGCGCCGGCTCCGGGGTGGAGGCGCTGCGGTTGGTGCAGCAGCTGTATCCGCAGCTGCTGATTATGGACCTGGTTTTACCGGAGCTGGACGGATTCGGCCTGCTCAAGCAGCTGCAAAGCATGGGGGACCGGGCACCGAAGATTATCGTGGTGTCTGCGTTCTGTGTGCAGCGCACCGTGAGCCAAGCGGTGCAAATGGGCGTGTGGTACTTTTTATCCAAGCCCTGCAGCGAAGAATCCTTACTGGAGCTGATGCGTCAGGCAGCCCAATCCCAGCAGGAAATGGGGGATTTTTCTCCAGCTCTGGAAGGGCAGGTGACAGCAATCATCCATGAGATCGGTGTGCCGGCGCATATTAAGGGCTATCAGTACCTGCGGGAGGCCATTCTGATTGCCGTGCAGGACATGGATGTCATCAACGCGGTGACCAAGGTGCTGTATCCTGAGGTAGCCAGCCGATTCTCTACCACGCCATCCCGAGTGGAACGGGCGATCCGCCATGCCATTGAAGTGGCGTGGGACCGCGGGGATCTGGAGACCCTGCAGAAGTATTTCGGATACACCGTGAACTCGGCGAAGGGGAAGCCTACAAATTCGGAATTTATTGCCATGATTGCAGACCGGCTGCAGCTAAAGCTGCGGCGCAGCCGGGCCTAAGGCGCGGCAATGTCACGGACGTACACCAGCGCATGCGTCCGGCGGATAAACAGTCTCTGCCTATAATGAAATCACGCACCGGATTATACATCGGGTGCGTGATTTTTCTGCTTATGAATCAGGGGGCGGATTCCGCTTCGCCTTCTTCGTATTCTGCGGGCTTTCCCTTATAGATGTTCTGCATCTCCCGGTCCACCTCGAATACCGCCTCGGAGCACAGGCGCAGCCGGTTGGCGTCCTCCTGGGAGAAGGCCCGGGTGGATTTGTACCGCAGCTCGTGCTCCAGGCTGGCCCACATATCCATGGCGATGGTGCGCAGCTGGATCTCCACCGGCAGGTGCAATGTCCCCTCAGAGATAACAATGGGAACCTCCACGATCAGATGCAGACTGCGATAGCCGGAGGGCTTGGGTGTCTTTATGTAATCCACCTCCTGGATCACCCGAAAGGACTCGTTCCGGGTGAGCAGGCTGCGCAGATAATAGATGTCATCCAAATAGTTGCAGATAATGCGGATGCCTGCCACATCTTGGACATAGGCGTAGATATTGTCTATAGTAACGGCATGTCCCCGGCGCTGAAGCTTCTCCACAATGGAGTCCAGTGTCTTGATGCGGTATTCGATGTGATGGATGGGAGAGCGGTCATTGAGCGTGGCAAACTCCTCGTCCAGGATCTCCATCTGTGCCACAGCCACCTTTAATGCGCTGCGGTACAGGTGGTTCACCCGCACCATGCCTTGAGCCAGCTCCATCTCCTGCTGCGGGGTTGAGTTGGGCAAATGTACGTTTTTCAGGGACGGGCGGTTGGGTTTTTCGACCATCATGGCTGTTGCTCCTCCTTGCCCTGCGGGCAAAATTCTATCCTCGAAGCATATTATACCATAACCAAGGGATAAATGTATGAATAATTTGTGTTATTTGTAAAAAAAACCGCAGCAGGCATTTTGCCTGTTGCGGCTGAGGTGATCCATCAGCGGATGCCTGCCAGGAAGCAGGTGGGGTCTTTTTTCAGCTGCTCCCGGCCCCAGCGGAGCATATCCGCTACGCTTACGCAGGCGGTGACGATGCCGCTTTCCCAGCGTTCCGCCGTAACGGATTGCAAGAATTCGTCCGGGCAAGCGGTGCGGACATAGTAGGGGTGGGCCTCCTCCGTGTTGGTAACAGCGGTAGGGCACATGGCATCCGTGTAAAAGCCGTGCTTGCCCGCCAGGATGTCCAGGCAATCCTCCACAGCGTTGAAGGCGGTAGGATAGCGCCCGGCGCCTTGGCCAAAGAAGCTGTGCCGGCCGATTTTCTCCCCATAGTAGGTGATGAGGTTGAAGTTTTTGGGCACGGCAGCCTCCAGGTCATGGCTGGCAACCAGAGTGGGCTCGATGAAGGCGCAGACGCCGCCCTCGGCCGCCTTAGCGGTGGCCAGGAGCTTGCATACAAAGCCGTGGTCCTGGAATGTCCGGATGTCCTCATCCGTGACGGTGCGAATCCCGAACATGGGGATATCCTCCTCCCGGAGGAGGGTATCAAAGGCGATGTTGGCGGAGATAGTCAGCTTACGGCGCACATCATCGCCATCGATGTCGGCGGATGGATCTGCCTCGGCGTAGCCCAGCTCCTGGGCCTGCTTTAAAATCTCAGGGAAGGACACAGGGGCGGCGTGCATGGCGTCCATGATGAAATTGGTAGTGCCGTTCATGATGCCGCCCAGCTCGGAAATGGCATCCAGCCGCTTACAGCGTTCCAGATTTACAAGCCAGGGAATGCCGCCGCCCACGGTGGCAGTGCAGCGCAGGGACACGCCGTTTTCTGCCGCCAGCTGCGTCAGCTGGCTGTAAAAGGCGCTGATGACCGCCTTATTGGCCGTCACCACATGCTTACCCGAGCGCAGAGCGGCGCAGATATACTCATAGGCCGGGTGCAGGCCGCCCATGACCTCGATGACGATGCCGATGGTAGGATCGCCCGTGATGTCGGCAATATCCGTCACCGCAAGAGTGCCCAGCTCTGGCCGGGGACGGCGCACCAGCACCTTGGCGACGGTGAGGTCCGCCCGCTCCGCGCAGAAGTCCAAAATGCCGCCGCCTACCACACCGCAGCCTAACAATCCAATATTCATAAAATAACCTCCTCCGGGTCTGTTTTTTCTGCCCCCATTCTATAAGAATCGGCTTGTGATGTCAACAGACAGAGCAGAAATACGCAGCCCCGCACCGGGTGCGGGGCTGGAGATGATCCAAATTCAGTTTTCCCCCGGTGCAGTGGCGATCCACTGGCCCTGGCGCACCTGTACCTCCCCACGCTCCAGGGCGGTCAAAAGCTCCGGCTTTAGCCGAATACAGTCCTTTTGAAACAGCAGGGTAATGGTAGAGCCGGCCAGCTCAAAGTAGCCCTTTTCCTGGCCCCGGCGCATGGGCTGATTTTCCCGGAGATTCACAATACCTCCCACCACCAGGGCGCCGATCTCCGTTTGCACCACAGGGCCAAAGTGATTCGTATGGAGCAGCGTCCAGCTGCGGCGGTTGAGGAAGAAGACGGGGTATTTCTCACAGGCGATGGGCTGCACGCTGTGCAGCACACCGGGGATAAAGTGATTTTCTCCCTGAAATCCATCGTCAATATAGCAGTAGTGATGGTAATCCGACGGGCACAGGCGCAGCACCAGGCAATCCCCGCCGGTGTAGCAGGCGGCCAGGTCCGCATCCTGGAGCAGGTCGTGGAGGCTGTAGTGGGAGCCCTTGATGGCAAAGCTGCTGTCTTCTCGAATGGGATAGGCACTGAGCCAGCCGTCACAGGGACTAATGAGGTGAGAGGGCTCGGTGTCAAAGTCCGCAGGTGTCCGGGTACGGAGAAAGAGATCCCGATAGGTCCGGAAGTCCTTTTTCTGCGTCTCTGTCAGCTGGATTCCATTGCGCCGGGCATAGGGGCCGATCAGAGGCCGGGACAGGCGGGAGCAAAGGAATGCCACTGCCAGGCGGTCAGCATGGGTGGCAAGAATACCCTTGAGCAGCAGTCGGCCCATTGCGGTCCCGTACAGGAAGTGGACGAAGCCGGAATTTCCGCTCACGGCTTCACCCCCAGAAACACGATGACCAGCTCGGCGCAGCCCATGAGGATCATGCCCGGCAGGCGATGCTTCGCCAGCTTGAAGGGACTCAGAAAGGCCAAAGCCATCACCACCAGCAGCGCGGTGCCGAGGATGGGCAGGGGGCCATGCAGCAGCCGGGCCAGGCCCAGAACCGTGGGCAAAAACAGCGCAGCGGTGGTAACGGGTAGTCCCAAATACATCTCCCGCTGGCCGTTGTCGGCATCCTGCCGTTCCTCCTCATCTACATTGAACCAAGCCAGGCGAATCAGCGCCGCCAGTACATATAGTCCCGCTGCAAGGGCGGCATAAAGTGCGCCGCGAGCCGCAGCGTAAACCGTGACACCGGGCAGTACGCCGAAGCAGATGAGGTCGCTGAGAGAATCGATCTGCACGCCGAAGCGTTTCTCCTGTGGAGTCCGGTCTTTTTTTGTGGAGGCAATCTTCCCATCGAACATATCGCATAGGCCCGCCAAAAGCAGGCACAGCAGCGCCCATGGGATCCGTCCGCCCATGGCGCAGCCGATGCCTGTGAGGCCCGTGAGCATCCCTATGTAGGTCAGTAACACCGTATAATTGTAAACACCCAGCATGTTATAAAAATTTCCTTCCCGTTTTTTCGGCGGCCGACAATCTGTGCCTCGCCGGCCTTTAATGGGCTTTATCCTGCGGCCATATTTTCACTTTCCAGCGGCACCGTGGAAAATATGACACAGGGCAGGCATACAGCCATTTTACAAGTATTATATCATACAAAACGGTTTCTGAACAGTATGGATTTTAATTTGCCAAAAACAGGGCCGCTCAGAGCTTGCCGCCTGCCATGCCAGGACCTTTTCCGCATTTGCGCCCGGCTTTTCCGGCACAGCATACCAAATGAACCCTCCGCTGCCTGTATCATAAAAAAAGGCGAGAAAGCACCCCCTTGTGGGAGTGCCTCCCCGCCTTTTTTCTGCGCGCTATTTTGCTATGCGCCCTTTATTCCTTTTCATCCAGGTCCATGGTGGCGTAGGCGTTCAGATCCAGCCCGCCCCGCCTTCCGGCCAGGTATTCATAGTAGCCCTGGGCGCCGATCATGGCGCCGTTGTCACCGCATAGGCGCAGGGGCGGCACATACAGGGTGCAGCCTTCCTTTTCGCAGGCAGCCTTCAGGTCTGCCCGGATGATGGAGTTGGCGGCCACGCCCCCGGCGGCCACGATGGTCCTGCGTCCGCAGCGCCGGGCGGCCTCTATAGCTCGGGGCACCAGCTCGTCGCTGACGGCCCGGGTGAAGTCCCGGGCCAGGGCAGCCCGGTCCAAGGGTTCACCCTTCTGCTGGGCGTTGTGAGCCAGGTTCACCACGGCGGTTTTCAGGCCCGAGAAGCTCATGTCCAGGTCCGCGCCGTCTACATGGGCCCGGGGCAGGTCGTATACGCCCCCCTGGGACTGCCGGGCCAGCTCATCCATGGGCTTACCGCCGGGATAGGGCAGGCCCAGGACCCGGGCGGCCTTGTCAAAGCACTCCCCGGCGGCGTCGTCCCGGGTGGCCCCGAGAATTTCCATGTCCGTATAATCCTTCACATCCACGATAAGGGTGTTGCCCCCGGAGATGGCCAGTGCCAAAAATGGCGGCTCCAAGTCCGGAAATGCCAGGTAATTGGCGGCGATGTGCCCCCGGATGTGATGCACCGGGATCAGCGGCACCCCCAGGCTGTAGGCCACACTTTTGGCAAAGCTCACTGCCACCAGCACCGCCCCGATAAGCCCCGGGGCGTAGGTCACGGCCACCGCGTCAATATCCCTTTTGGTCAGGCCCGCATCGCAGAGGGCCTGATCCGTCAGGCCGGAAATGGCCTCCACGTGCTTGCGCGAGGCGATCTCCGGCACCACGCCGCCGTAGAGGGCGTGCATGTCCGCCTGGGAGAGGATGGCATCGGACAGCACCGTGCGCCCGTCCCGCACCACCGCCACGGCGGTCTCATCGCAGGAGGATTCAAAGGCCAAAATATTCATGCTTCCGCCTCCCCATAGGTTTTCGTCAGGATCAGCGCATCCTCCTTGGGCAGGTCGTAGTAGTTCTTCCGCCGGCCCGCCTGCTTAAAGCCAAAGCTCTCGTACAGGGCAATGGCCGCTGCGTTGGAGGGCCGCACCTCCAGGGTGAGAAAGGCCAGATGATTGCCCCGAGCGAAGTTTTCAAACACGGCCAGAAGCTTTGCTGCCACACCCTGTCGGCGGTACTCCGGGAACACCGCCACATTAGTGATATAGCCCTCGTCGGCCACTACTAAGAGGCCCGCATAGCCAATCACTTGGCCCGTTTCTCCGTCCTGGGCCACCAAAAAGGCGGCACACTGATTTTCCAGCTCCTCCGCCAGCATTTTGCGGCTCCATGGCCGAGAAAAGCAGAGTCTCTCCAGCTTTTCCAGCTCCTCCAGGTGATCCGCGTTCATGGGTACGATCTTTATATGCATTTTCTTATCCTTTCGCTTCCAGCCAGGTTTTGCCGCTGTGGGCCTGGGCAGGCAGAGGCACGGACAGGCGCACCACGCCGCTCATTTCCTCCTCCAGCAGCCGCTCCACAGTCTCCTTTTCTTCCTCCGGGCACTCCACGATCAGCTCGTCGTGCACCTGCATGATGAGCTTTGCCGCCAGGCCCTCCCCCTTTAGGCGATGCTCCACCCGGACCATAGCCAGCTTCATAATGTCTGCTGCCGTGCCCTGAATGGGCATATTCAGCGCCACCCGCTCACCGAAGGAGCGCATGTTGAAATTGGAGCTTTTCAGCTCCGGCAGTGCCCGGCGCCGATGCATGAGGGTCTCCACATAGCCCTTTTCCCGGGCCGTCTCCACCACCTGCTCCATGTAGCGCTTCACGCCCCGGTAGGTGTCAAAATACCGCTCCATATACTCCTTGGCCTCAGTAACGGACACGCCGATGTCCTGGGCCAGGGAAAAGGCAGAGATGCCGTACACAATGCCGAAGTTCACCGCCTTGGCCGAGGAGCGCATCCGGCCCGTTACCTCCTCCGGAGCCACATGGAACACCTTGGCCGCCGTGAGGGTATGGAAATCCTGGCCGGACAGGAACGCCTGCTGCATAGCCTCGTCCCCGGAGATATGAGCCAGGAGCCGCAGCTCCACCTGGGAATAGTCCGCATCCACCAGTACGTTCCCCGGGGCGGCCACAAACATGCCCCTTATGCGGCTGCCCACCTCTGTGCGGGCGGGGATGTTCTGCAGATTCGGCTCCGTGGAGGACAGGCGCCCTGTGGCCGTCACCGTCATCTGAAAGCTGGTGCGGATGCGGCCATCCGGGTCCACCACCTTCAGCAGCCCGTCGGCATAGGTGCTTTTCAGCTTGGCATACTGCCGGTACTCCAGCACATCCGCCACAATGGGGGCCTGCCAGCGAAGCTTTTCCAGCACGTCCGCGTTGGTGGACCACCCGGTTTTGGTCTTTTTCCCGTGGGGCAGCTGCATTTTTTCAAACAGCACCGTCCCCAGCTGCTTGGGGGAGTTGATGTTGAAGCTCTCCCCAGCCCGGTCGTAGATGCGTCCCTCCAGGTCCGCGATCCTGTCGGCCATATCCCGGCCAAAGGCCGCCAAGGCCTTTCCGTCCACCAGGAAGCCCCGCTGCTCCATCCGGGCCAGCACGGCGCACAGTGGCAGCTCCACGGTCTCGTAAAGCTCCGTCATGTCCATCTCCCGCAGCCTTCCCGGCAGAATGTCATACAGCGCAGCCACAGCGGAGCTGTAGCTATGCATAGCTGCCCAAGCGGCGGAGGTGTCTCCCAGGGGCGCGAAGGCGTCCTTTTCCAGCTGTGCGGGCTTTGGCAGCTCCTCGTTAAAATACGCCACAAACAGCCGCTGCAGATCGTAGCTCCCAGCTGTTGCGTCCAGCAGATAGGCCGCCAGGGCCGTGTCGAATATATACCCCTTCGGGTCCACTCCCCGCTCCAGCAGGGCGCGCATGGTGTCCTTAATGTGGTGGCCCACCTTACGGATGTCCGCAGCAAACAGCGCCGTAAGCAGCGCCTGCCAGTCGCCGCCATAGGTGTTCTCCTGCAGCTCCGCCGCCCGGGCGGTGTCCGCTCCCGTGTCCCACTGGACGGATAGAGCCGCCAAATCCGGCAGAGCATAAACCGTCACATGGTCCGCCTGCCGCCACATTTCCAGCAGCTGCGCCGCCTGCGCTTCACCAGTGATCGGCTCCACCGTCACAGTACATTCTGCTTTTTTCTCCGTCTGGCGGGTCGGGGACAAGCCGTATTTTTCAATGAGCTTGGAAAACTCCAGCTTTAAAAACAGATCGTAAAGCTCCTGTTTAAAGGGTCGGCGCAGATTGTCCTCCGGTGCAAATTCCAGAGGCACATCCGTGACGATGGTGGCCAGCCAGTAGCTATGGCGAGCACTCTCCTCCCCCTCGGTCAGACGGCGGATGGCCGCAGGCTTGGCATTTATATCCGGCAGGCGCCGATAGATCTCGTCGATGGAGCCATACTCCTGTACCAAGGCCATGGCGGTTTTCTCCCCCACTCCCGGCACACCCGGGATGTTGTCAGAGGAGTCGCCCATGAGGGCCTTCAGGTCGATCATGTGAATGGGGTCAAAGCCGTAGGCCGCCCGGAAGGTCTCCGGAGTCATGTCCTTAGTGGTGGTCTGCCCCATGCGGGTAGACACCAGCTTTACCTTGGTGTGGTCGGTGATAAGCTGCAGGCTATCCTTATCTCCGGTCACAGCCACGCAATCCCAACCCACCGCCTCACACCTGCGGCTGATAGTCCCGATAAGGTCGTCCGCCTCCCAGCCCACCAGCTCATAGCGGGGAATATCCATGGCGTCCAGGACCTCTTTTAGCACCGGCATCTGCATGGCCAGCTCCTCGGGCATGGCGTGGCGGGTAGCCTTATAATTTTCGTCTGCCTGGTGGCGGAAGGTAGGCTCCCGCCGGTCAAAGGCCACACACAGGGCTTCCGGCTGCTCCTCGTCCAGCAGCCGCTGCATCGTGGTCACAAAGCCGTACACCGCGTGGGTAAAAAGTCCCTCCCGGGTACTCAGCGGCCGGATGCCGTAAAAGGAACGGTTGATGATGCTGTTTCCGTCAATAACCATCAGCTTCATGGGTAACCCTCCGTGAAAAAACAGATATTATAATTATACGCTATTTTCTCGCTTAAAACAGCTAAAACTTCTCGGTGTGCAAAAAGCCTCGCAGAGTTTGCCGCCCGCAGGCGGCAAAGAGATGAGATCATTTTCTCTCGCGACATGTGCGTGAGAGGAAATACCGCTCAGGCTGCCAGTGTGCAATTTTGAGCCCTTGGCTCAAAATTATGCGCGCAGCAGCCTGCAAACTCTTTGTCGGAGAAAACGAAGTTTTCTCGACAGCCTCAATTATACGCTATTTTCCCGCCCAAAACAACCAAAACTCTTGACACCTCCCCGAATTGTGCTACACTTTCTCTTGTTGGCTCGAAGGGAGGGCTTTTTTTGCTGGAATCAATTTGGACTGTGGGCGAGCAGGTCCTCATATTATTCATACTGTCCGGCGTCGGTTTCGCGCTGGGCAAGGCGAAAATGATCGGCGATAAGTTCAGCCGGGATGCCAGCCAGCTGGTGATGTATGTGGTGTCCCCGTGCATGATGGTAGTGGCCTTTCAGCGCAGCTTTGAAAATGAGGTGTTTCACAATTTTTGCATGGCTCTTTTGCTGTCGCTGCTGATCCATCTGCTGAGCATCACCGTAGCTCAGCTTTTCCTGCGGAAGAAAACAGAAAGGGCTGCGGCCCTGCGCTTCAGTGTAGTTCTCTCCAACAGCGGCTTTATGGGCTATCCCCTGCAGGCGGCCCTTCTGGGCACCATCGGCATTTTCTACGGCTCCGCCTATGTCACCGTGTTCACGCTCTGCTCCTGGACCTATGGCCTGATGCAGATGTCCGGCGGGCGGGTAAAGGCATCGGCCAAGACCCTTTTGCTCAATCCCGGCGTCATCAGTGTAGTGGTGGCCATGGCTCTGTACTTCGCCAGCATATCCCTGCCCGAGGTAATTCTCGCCCCCGTGACCTACCTGTCTCAGCTGAATACGCCCCTGCCCATGGTCATTGTAGGCTACCAGCTTTCCCAGGCCAATCTTCTCTCGGCTCTCCGGGGTCGGGACATTTGGTTGGCCATCTTCCTGCGGCTTATTGCCATGCCCCTAATGTCCCTGGGCCTGTGTCTGTTGCTTCACGCTGACCACGCTGTTTCCGTGGCGGTGCTGTGCGCGGCAGCAGCCCCCTGCGCTGCCCTGCTGAGCATTTTTGCTACCCGCTACGAGGGGGACAAGTCCTTGGCCTCCAGCCTGGTGGCCCTTGAGACCTTGCTCAGTGCCCTGACCATGCCGGCGATGATAGGTCTGGCGGTGGCGCTCTGCTGAAAAACAAATCTCATCTGCCAAAGCAGAGGGCTGCGCGAATGGTTTCGCGCAGCCCTCTATTATATTGCTCTGCGCCGCAGCTGATTATTGTAACAGCTTGAATCCCATAATCACTGCGCCCAGCACCACCAGCACCACGCCTGTGGCCCGGTTCAGGGTCTTTGGTTCCGCCTTGTTGGCAACCACGGCAGCAATGCGTGCCCAAACCAGTGTGAAGATCACACACAGCACCCACACCAGGATATTCGGTAAACCGCCGATGATGAAGTGCGACACCGCCCCGGTCAGGGCCGTGAAGGTCATGATGAATACGCTTGTTCCCACAGCGGTTTTCAGCTCATAGCCCATCACGCTGGTCAGGATCAGCAGCATCATCATGCCGCCGCCTGCGCCGATAAACCCGCATATAAATCCGATCAGAACACCGCAGGCCACCGATTGAACCGCCCGTTTCCCGGCGGATACCCCCGTCATGGCCTCCTTTGTGGTCATAACCGGCCGCACAATGAATTTAATACCCAGCAGGAACGTCATGAACACCGAAAATCCACCCATGGTCGTACTCGGCACCAGCTTGGCCACATAGCTTCCCACAACGGTAAAGGCCAGGACACTGGCCATCATGATCGATCCGTTTTTAATGTCCAGGTTTTTGTTTTTATGATAGGTATAGGCAGAAATAGCGCTGGCCAGCACATCCGACGATAGGGCAATACCCACCGCCATATAGGGGGCCATATGCAAAAAGGTAATCAGCATAGGGCTGATGACTGCAGCGGCGCTCATTCCGGCAAAGCCGGTGCCCAGCCCCGCACCCATACCGGCAAAAAAAGTCACAACGACCGTCAGTAGAATCTCCATCAGTTGTAATCCTCCTCCAGGATCGCATCCAAATTTTCCTCGATCCGGTGAAGCGCCCCAGAAAGTGCGTCCCGCTCCTTTTGATCCATGCCGCTGTACAATCTATCGAAAAAATATTCTTGCAGCTGCCGCCCCTTTGCAATGACAGGCTGGGCCTTGTCCGTACAGCGCAGCTGGGTTTTTCGCCGGTCTCCCGGTACCTGTTGCCGCTCCAGGTACCCTTCCCGCACCAGCCGATCCACATGCACCGAGACCAGATTTGCCTTAATGCAGCGGATCTCGACAATATCACGGGCCGTCCTGTAGGCGGGATTATTCCCCAAAAACAGCAGGATGTCAAGGGCCGTCTGCGGCAGTTCCAGTTCTTTACACAGGGGCTTGCACATTTTCCGATACGCCAGCGTAAACTTTTTGACGGTTTCCAATCGAGAATTCAAAGCTCATCCCTCATTTACTTCGATTTTGAATCTTTCATTATTGAAGTATTATAGCACAGCATCTGCAGATGTCAAGAGTCCGATCTGTCAGAATAAAAACTTCTTTCTATATATACATCTCGATTACATCCCGACATAGATATTTTGATGCACATGTTTTGATGATAGACGCATAATACATCCAATGGGGCTTGAAAATAGGCGCAGTGAGAAAAGGAGCGCGCTAATCGCCCATACCCTGCGCCATAGTTCCGTCACGAGATTGTTTGCGGCAGGATTGGCCGCGAAAGAAGCGCGGTATTAGTGCAGGTATTCAATTGTGATTTTTACCGATCAAAAGAGGGAAAGACGGTGGAGGAGCTGCTCAAAAGCAGCGCCAGCGCCAGCAGATCGGCACTGCCGCCGGGGCTGAGCCGGCATTCAATGAGAGCATCGTCCAGCGCCTGTGTCAGCGCGGCGCGCTGCTCCGGCGGCGCGGCCAGAATGGCGGCGGCCTGCTCCTTTACAAAGGCCGCGCCCTCGGCACCGCCTCGATGATAAAGATTGGTATCCTCCGTGTGGGCCATCAGCCAAAGGAGCACCGTCAGGGGATCGTGGGTTTGCAGCAGTTCGGCGGCCTTCCGGGCGGTTGGGAAGCCTGCCAGCGCTTCCGCTCGTGCGCCGCCCACCTGATGGCGCCGCGCCACCGCCGCACCGTGGGTGTCCCGGGGCGGCGTCAGCTCCGCAGCCAACGCGGCTGCATGGGCGAACACATCGCCGCCCTCCGTTAGATACCGGCCCAGCGCCGCCAGCAGCACCGAAAAGGAGAACAGCGCCCCCTTGTGGGTATTGACACCGCCGGTGGCCCGGAACATGGCCGCCTCGGCCTCCAGCCCTGCCGCCTGTAAGGCGGCAGCATCCGCGCCAGACAGGCTCAGCGCCGTGATCCGGCGCAGCCAGGGCGTCAATGCGTCGATGCTGCGCAGGAACAGGGGAATATCCATGTCGCTGTGTGCACCGTTATTGCGTTCGTCTATCAGTCCCGGCTTCGGGGTCAGTCGCACCTCCTCCGTCAGTGCCTTTGCCGCCAGGCCGGCCAGATATCCGGCGGCGAAGTCCACCAGAATTTCGCGGGTGCGGTTCACAATGGCGTCCAGCCCATGGGCGCGGCTGCGGGAACAGACCGTCACCGGCCCGCCGCAGATAAGGCAGGTGCGCTGCACAAGGCGGGACAGCTTGTCGCCATCTGCGTCCAGCACATCCAGATCATACAGCCGCCCAACAGGCGTGGCGGTCTCCAGCGCCAAACAGGCGGCTTTCAGCTCCGCTGCCGGCCGGTCATACACCAGCAGGGCCTCGCAGCCGGTGGCGTGGCGGATGATCTCTGCTGCCATCGGCTGACCCAATGCATCATACAGGGCCTCCAGCCCCGTGTCGAAGGCCAGCGCAATCAGCGGAGAGGACTTCACCGGCCCGGCGATATTCATAGTGAAGGATACCAGCGGCAGGCGATAGGTCCGCAAAAGCCGACGCTGAGCATCCGCCCGTGTGTCATGGGCGCGGAGGACGTCCTCCAAAGTGACGTTGACAATAGGCATAGGTAGTCTCCGGTACAAGTGGTTGGATGTCGGCAAGCCGCCCCTCCGCCAGAAGGCGGCGGACAGCGGTGGCGGAGATGTTCTCCAGACGGGGGATCTCCGTGACGGAAACACCGTAAGTGGGGAGTATTTCCTTCATCCGGCGGTTATAGGCGGCAGTGGTGGGAGAGAAGGGCTCCTCGCCGACGAAGCGGCGGGCGATGTGGAGGGCCGGGGCAATGTGCCGGGCAAACAGCGTCAGATCCAGGTCGCACCGGGCATCCTCCGACTGCTCATCCCGCAGAAAGTAGGCAGGGAAGGTAGAGCGGCTCACTATAAAATCGCCGCCGGAGCATACGGTCACGTTAGGAAGATGTGCCGTACCCTCCCGCACCAGCGCCAGCCGGTCGGCAGCAGGAAAGGGGCCGCCTTCCTCCGCTACCACGAACACCAGCATATGGTCACACTGCGCCGATGCCGTGGCGATGAGGTGCAGATGCCCTCTGGTGAAGGGGTTCGCATGGCACACCACGCAGCCGATAACACCCTCCTGCCAACGGGGCAGGGGCGCCAGAAACCGCGCCAGCGCGTCACGCTGGCGGCACAGCATCACCATGTCCGCCGTCTCCGCCACCGGATAGAACCCAAGGGAGCGGAACAGCCGTGCGTTTTGGGGCTTGGTGAACAGAAACGGATAGAGAACGCCCCGCTTTACCGACTCCTGCACCAGCGCGGAGACGATGCGGGCGCATATATCCTGTCCCTCGGCGTTGGGCGAGACGGCTACCTGACGGATAACCTTGCCGCCCAGTGAGCCGCAGCCCAGCAGGATACCACCCTCCGTCAGCAGGGCGGTAATATCAGCGTGGCCCTCGTCACGCAGACCACCTTCTGCCAGTAGAGCGGCATAGGCCGTCCCCCACTGGGGAGGGACGGCCTTGCATAGCAGTAGTTCACGCATCCTCGTCAATCTCGTGCACCACGTCGATGATAGTGTTGTCGCGGTACATGACCACGCCCACGATGCGATCCTTGTAGCGGATGGGCTCGGGTACGCCCACCAGCGCCTCAGCCCGCTGCTGCAGCTGTTCGATGGTAAACACATGCAATCCGGCGGCCTCGATCTTCTCCTTCAGATCGGGGCGACGGGGGTTTACGGCAATGCCCTGCTCCGTCACCACCACATCCACCACCTCACCGGGGGTGACCACGGTGTTGACATGTTTGACAATGGTGGGAATACGGCCACGGGTCAGCGGTGCCACCACCACCGACAGGCTGGCACCCTCAGCGGTGTCGGGATGGCCGCCGATAGCGCCGCGGATCACGCCATCAGAGCCGGTCAGCACATTGACGTTGAAATCCGTGTCGATCTCCAGTGCAGAGAGGACCACAAAGTCCAGCTGATCCACCGCCGCGCTGATCATGTGGCTGGCGTAATAGGTTGCGCCGATCTGGTGGTGGAAGTGGTTGTTTTTCAGGGACAGAGCCGCGTCCAGATCGAAACTCTGGACGTCCAGCACGCGTTCGATGAGGCCCTCCTCATGCATGGCGGTGATTTGGCCGGTGATGCCGCCCAGCGCGAAGCGGCAGTGGATGTGCTGATCCAGCATTTTCTGCCGCAGGAAACGGGCGGTGGCCAGGGATGCGCCGCCGCTGCCCATCTGCATGGAGAAGCCGTCGTAGAGATAGCCGGTGGCCTCAATGACGTTGGCGGCAGTCTTGGCGATCAACAGCTCCTTGGGATTCTTGGTGTAGCGGGTGGCCCCGGACATGATGCCCTTGGGATCGCCGATGTCGTCGGTCAGCACCACATAGTCCACGTCATATTCGGGGATGGCCCACGGCGCGTTGGGGTAGGCCACCAGATGGTTGGTGATGATGATCACGTTGTCGGCATACTTGGCGTCGGTGCGGGCATAGCCCAGCGAGCCGCAGGCGATGCCATCGTCATCGTCCCGGCTGTAACCGTTGGCGTTGCCGTAGGGGTCACAGGAGGGCGCGCCCAAAAACGCCACGTCGATATGCAGATCACCGCTGCGGATGGCGCTGGCCCGTCCGCCGTGGGAGCGGAACACCACCGGGCAGTCCATAAGACCACGGGAGATTTCCTCCGCCAGCTCGCCGCGGAGGCCGGAGGTCTCGATATGGGTGATAACGCCGTTTTTGATGTGCCGGATCAGTGGTGCGTGGACGGTGGCCAGTGAGGAGGCCGCCAGTGTCAGGTTCTTATAGCCCATCTCCGCCAGCTTATCCACCACCATGTTGATGATGTGGTCGCCGTTGCGGAAGTGGTGGTGGAAGCTGATGGTCATACCGTCGCGCAGTCCTGTGCGGCGGATGGCCTCCTCCAGGGAAGAAACCACCTTGTTCTGCTGGTGATACCGCTCCCGGAAGGTGGCGGTTTTCTTCTCTCTGGCCCCGGCAAACGCGCCGTGGTTGCTGATCTCGTTGATATGGGGAATCTTATTCAGTTCTACCATGTTACAGCTCCTCCACTTCATCGGCCTTGCTGCCGGCCTCATACAGCTCCAGCAGCCGCTTGGCACGGGTGACCACGGGCTTGTCGATCATCTTGCCGTTGAGGCTGGCCACACCGCTGCCTCGTGCGTTGGCCTCAGCAATGGCCTCCATAATGGCCCGTGCCTTGTTGAGATCCTTCTCGCTGGGCATGAACACCTTGTGCAGTGGCTCGATCTGACGGGGATTAATGACGGATTTGCCGTCAAAGCCCAGCTTTTTGATGAGAGTGGCCTCAGCGATGAAGCCCTCCTCGTCGTTGACGTTGGAGAACACCGTGTCCACCGCGGCGATGCCGGCGGCCCGGGCGGCGTTCAGGATCATGCAGCGGGCAAAGAGAAGCTCAATGCCGTCGCTGCGGGTAGTTTTCAGGTCGGCGACGTAATCCTCCGCACCTAAAGCGATACCGATGAGCCGGTCACTGGCCTTGGCGATCTCCACGGCGTTCAGCACACCATTGGCGCTTTCGATGGCAGCCATCATGCCGGTGGTGCCCACAGGGATACCGGCTGCCCGTTCGATGCGCTCGATCTCCCGCTCGCACTCGATGACATCCTGTGCGCTGTCGGTTTTGGGTAGGCGCACCACCTGCACGCCGGCCCGGACGACAGCCTCCAGATCCTCAATGCCCAGGCCGCTGGAGAGGTCGTTGATGCGCACCACTGTCTCTTTTTTGCCGAAATGCAGGGTTCTCAGAGCGTTATACACCAGAAAGCGGGCTGCGTCCTTCTCGGTATAGGCCACGCTGTCCTCCAGGTCGAACATGATGGAGTCCGAGCCGTAGATATGGGCGTCCCGGATCATGCCGGGGTTGTTGCCGGGCACGAACATCATGCTGCGGCGCAAGCGATCCTTCTTATACATCCTGCCGCACCTCCCATGTGTAGTCGTGCCACTCCGCCGCACGAGTCAGGGCGGCGGCCACCCGCGCCCGGACGGTGCAATCCAGCGCGCCCTTGTCCACGGCGGTGATGAGCGCGTTCTCCACACCGTAGTCGGCGGCAGTTTCGCGGATCACGGCGATGATCTGCTTTCCAAACTGCTGATAGACGCTGCTGGTCAGCTCCACCTGCACGCCGCCCGCATCGGACGGCTCCACGGTGATCATAATGTCGTTAGATTCCATTGTCCCGGCATTGCCGGTGGTGATCAGTTTCATGCTTTTTCTCACCTTTTCATTAAAAATTCACTGGAAACCATTTTATTTCATTGAATGGAATGTGGGCATCCTTACTTTGCCGACGATTGAATCCCGTATTTTACGGGAGCCAAAGCTGTTTTGAGCACCAGCGACAGAGCAAATAAATATATCCGTTTGCAGGGGTTGCCAATACGATGCTTTTGAGATACCCAATATGCCGAGCATGATCGTATTTATGTATGGAGGAGGCATCAGCTATTCCAACGAAATCAGATACTCTTTATGAATCTGAATTCTTCCATTTATTTGTCTCAAAAAACCATCCTGCTTCAGCTCTGCAATAAACCGGCTGACAGTCACTCTGTTGACACCTATGATTGCCGCAATATCTTGATGCGTCCAATCCACAGAGAGATTGCACCATTTTCCGTCCTCCACAGCGCCGGTATTGGCGCAGGACTGCAATAGGCGCTTTAAGCGATCCAGTGTGGAATCAAAGGTAACGCTTTCAACCTCATGGCGTAAAATGGTGCTCTTTTCCACCGTGCTGCACAGCACGGCCTGTGCAAAAGTGATGTTCTGCAGCAAGGCCATAAAGTTATTGTAATCCATCAAATATAGTAAGGTGTCGCACTCCGCAATGGCATATCTGGTGGCAAGCTCCACATTATCGCCTGTATTCAAGAAAATCCCTTCGCTAAAAAACCAACCGCGTCCAAGACGATACAGGACTTTTTCCCGTCCGTTACTGCCAAACATATAATGAGAGGTTACGCCCTCTGCAACATAGGCGACATAATGGATTGGATCTCCGGGGGAAAGATATACATCCCCGGCATGTAAGTGTCTGAGAATGGAGCGTGCCCGAATCTGTTTGCGCAGCAACTCATTATTGCAACACGCGGGGCCTGTCCAAAGGTGTTCTCCAGATGCCATGGCTATTGCCTCCTTGTTTGGCGCCAAATTTTGCTCCTTGTGTGAAAAAGGACAAGGACATAGTAACATAAACTGTTGGTTTTGGCAATTCAAACAGCCTTCTGCTGGGCATTAAAGCTTATAGGCCAGATAGGAGCCTTCACAAGGGGGACCGGCGCAGATATGTGCTACATTATTGGCGAAATCGACAATCAGGGAGGCTACCGTCATAAAGTCTTTTAACTCATAACCGGGAAGGTTCGTATTGTGTGCACAAATTGATTCCGGGAAGTATTCGTGATCTTTCATGCACTCCATGATATACGGGATATCAATGCTGCCCTGCCGCTGCCGCAGAAGCGCCTCCAGACGCGTGTCACGATTTTTAGGGCCGATTCTGGCATCCAGCTGCTGGTGTACAACGAAGTGGTTGGCATGGGTCAAAATACCATCTTTCGGGGCCAGCATATTTACACCGCCCGGAAATGCTTCGATATCCACCGCGACGCCCTGCGCAGAGGCTAGCATCATGTTGTTTGACACACTTCGCTTTGCGTGAATCAGCATATCTCTGGCTTCTTCAAAGGAGTGGCAGGAAAGGACCTTGCGTCTGAGAAAAGTAACCGGGATGCCGGTGCCCCAATCGTCATATACTGACGTGATCATATTATTGCAAAGGCCCACCCCACAGGAATTAAAGCCCTCGCGAAGCATCTGACCGGCCTCGGTCAAGCCCAGAATTCGGGTACCATCCGCCTGCTCAATGTGTAAAATAACGATATTAGGAAGCACTGCCTGCTTGTAATCCCAGTTTTTAACGAGATAGGTCGTATGGCTTGTGGTTGCTTCCGGTAAAATGGCCGCCGTGGTACATTCCGGAGTCTTGGGAAATTTCGTAATTTCATAGCGGCAATTGAGTACCATCAAATCTTCTATTGAGATTTCCGCTCCGTCGGCGACTCCGTATGCCTCTTCCAGCACTTCCGGCATCATCTGCTCGATATCCGGCAAATAGGCCATAGCGTATTGCTGAATTTTATCCCAACTCTTATCCGAAGTTTTCGCAAAATAGCGCCGATATACCTCGACACCTGCGCGAATTTTTTCTTTTGCCTGCTGACCATATTGAACACCGCAGGCATAAGGCGTGTCCGCCTTAATATGAATAGTCTGAAATGCCTCCAAGAGATGGCCTCCTTACTGCTAAATTAATGTATTTTGCCCCCTCGATCGGGGGCAAAATACAAAAGCTTTAAAAATGCGATTACTTGCCGTTTGCGACGTTTTCATACCGATAAGCGGTGATCGGATTCAGCTGGAAACCGGAGACACCACTTCTCACACCCACCAGATTCTGATAAGCCCACAGCGGGATGTAAGGCCGGTCAACTGCCATAATGCTGCTGATTTCCTTATATACGGCAGCGCGTTCTGCGTCGTCCGTCAGGCTCCGTGCAGCCAGCAGCTTAGCCATGACATCGGGATTGTTGTAGTGGGAAAGGTTGCTGGTGGATTCAGGAGAAATATTGCTGTACAGCACATAGTCCGCATCACCCATCAGGTTATAATACATAGAGCTGCATGCGTCAAAGTCTCCGCCCTTTACAATGGTATCATCCATCACGGTGCCGTCCATCGGCTCAACGCTGACGGTGATGCCAACCTCGCTGAGCATATCCTGCAGAACCACACACGCCTCCTGACGGGTCTGATCGGCAGACTGCACCCAGACGCTCATTTCGAATCCATTCGGATAGCCGGCGGCGGACAGCAATTCCTTTGCCTTTTCAATGTTATAAATGTTGGCGGTGGCAGAATCATCATAGCCAAAGACGCCGGGGCCGACCAGGCTGGCTGCGGGCGTTGCATAACCATACATCACAGAAGAGCACAAGGCATCCTTGTCAATGGCATATTCAATTGCCTGACGTACACGGGAATCGTTCAGGGCTTTTGTGCCGCTATTGCAGTTGATGGTCACATAAAACACTTTGAAAGAGGGGGCAGACAAAACCGCAGTTGCTTCATTTGTATTCAGTCTTTCCACATCGGAAGGCGGCACATCATATGCAATGTCGATCTCGCCGGTTTCCAGCAGAGTCGAACGCTGAGACGCTTCGGGAACCACGCGCATCTCCAAATACTTGGTAGCAACCGTGCCGCCCCAGTAATTCTCATTTGCCTCCAGCTTTACATATTCGCCTTCTTTACGCTCGACAAACTTGTACGGGCCGGTTCCCACAGGATTCGTTGTCATAGCCTCGTCGTTCTGCTCCAGAAGGTGCTTGGGCATGATGCCGGCAAGAGGATTGCACAGCGCATTCAGCACCGGGGTATAAGCGCCCTTTGTGTTAATGACAACCGTGTATTCATCCACGACATCCACGCTCTCCAGCCAGGAGAAATTGTTCTTTACAATGGTGCTGTTCATTGCACGGTCATAGGTATATTTGACATCCTCTGCCGTCAATTCCTGGCCATCATGAAACAGTACGCCCTTGCGCAGGTGCATCTGCAGGGAGTCCTCATCCAAAAACTCCCAGCTTTCAGCCAGGTGCGGAATTACGTTGATATCGGCATCCCAAGTGACCAGCGTGTCAAAAATATTGCAAGTCACATCATACGTTGCGGGGTTTTTTCCTACATGGAAATCGAGCGAGGTGATATCGCTGGCTTGCGCAAAAACGATAGTATCCTTAGCTCCGGTGGTTGCGCTTCCTCCATTGGACGGGCTTTTTTTGCTGCCGCATGCGCTCAAACAGCCAAGCAGCATACATACAGTCAGCAGTGCAGAAAAAATCTTTTTCATGTGAGTCCTCCTCATTTTTATTTCATAGAACCGCCGGCCAAATGGCAGGCGACAATATGACCCGGTTCGACTTCCGTCATTTGCGGCGAACATTGGCTGCATTCCGGCCGCGCATAAATGCATCGTTTTGCAAAACGGCATCCCGGCTTTACATTGATTGGAGAGGTTAGTTCGCCTTTCAATGCAACGCGCTCCATCTTAACATCCGGATCCGGGATCGGAATGGCTGAAAGCAGTGCCTGTGTATATGGATGAACGGGATTTTTGAACAGTTGCTTTGGTGTTGCTTTTTCCACCAGCTGTCCTAAGTACATTACGAGGATTTGATTCGACAAATGCTTTACCACGGAAAGATTATGCGTAATAAATAGATACGTCAGCCCCATCTGCGCTTGCAGATCCTGCATTAGATTCAGCACCTGGGCCTGAATGGAAACGTCAAGCGCTGAAACAGGTTCGTCGCAAACAATGAACTTCGGGTTCACGGACAAGGCTCTGGCAATTCCTATGCGCTGCCGGCGTCCGCCATCTAACTCGTGGGGATAAGAGTTGACCAGTCGGGGTGCCAAGCCGACAACATCCATCATTTCGGCAACACGCTTCCGGATCTTTTCCTTTTCACTGGGCTTGTAGATCCCCTGAATGATCAAGGGCGCTGCAATTGCCTGAGAAACAGTCATGCGGGGATTGAGGGAAGCATAGGGGTCTTGAAAAATAATCTGCATTTTGGAGCGCAGCTCTTTCATTTCCGCCTTGCTGCATTCGAGGATGTTCCGGTCTTCAAAAATAACCTCGCCCGCAGTCGGCTCGTGGAGTCGGAGAATGCACCGCCCCAGCGTTGACTTTCCGCAGCCGCTCTCACCGACTACCCCCAAGGTTTCCATGCTGTTAATGCCAAAAGTCACATCGTCAACCGCACTCAGCGTCCCACTTGGTGTCTGAAAGTATTTTTTCAAATGGTTGACCCTTAACAATTCTCGGTTTTCCATTTATTCTCCCTCCTCCCGCGTTTCCTTATATCGGAGGCATCGCACCTGATGGTTGCCCTCTTCGCCACCCATATTTACCAAGTGAGGATGCTCTGTTCTGCACTGCTCTGTCGCAAAGCAGCATCTGTCGCAAAATGCACACCCTACCGGAAGATCCGTTGGATCCGGCATCAGGCCCTCGATCGGCACTAAACGCTCCACATCTTCGTTTATATTGGGGATTGAAGAAAAGAGCCCCGCTGTATAAGGATGAAGTTTGTTTCGGAAAATATCGTGTACGGTTCCGGTTTCTACAATTTCACCGGCATAAATCACAGAGACATAATCGCAGTTCTGCGCGATAACGCCCAAATCATGGGTGATCAGCAGCATCGACGTGCGAAAGCGTTCCCGTAGGTCGCGAATCATTTCCAGTATCTGCGCTTGAATCGTTACATCCAATGCAGTCGTCGGCTCATCGGCAATCAGTATTTTCGGATTGCATGCTAATGCGATGGCAATTACCACACGCTGTTTCATACCGCCGGAAAACTGATGCGGATATTCGCTGCCGCGCGCGCTGGGTATTCCGACCAATTCAAGAATTTCTGCTGCCTTCTTTGCAGCATCCTTCCTGCTGAGCTTGTCATGATTGCGTATCGCCTCTGCAATTTGATCGCCTACGGTCATCACCGGGTTCAGGCTTGTCATGGGATCTTGAAAAATCATAGAGATATGCTCTCCGCGGATTCGACGAAGCTGCTTTTTGTCCATTTCCAGCAGATTTTTCCCCTCGTACAAAATTTTTCCGCTTTTGATTTTTCCGTAAGGCTTTGCCGTTAAGCCCATAATCCCCTTTGCCAAGGTGGTCTTGCCAGCACCGGTCTCGCCTACCAGCCCAAGTGTGCGTCCCTCTTTCAAGACCAGGTCTATACCATTAAGCGCCTTGACCGTTCCTTCACGCAGCTCGAAATGAATACGCAGGTCCTGCACTTCCAAAATCGTTTGATCCATATCTATCCCTCCTATTAGCGCTTCTGCTTGGGATCCAATGCATCGCGCAGACCATCTCCCAGCAGGTTCAGAGAAAGAATGCAGATCACAATAGCAAGTCCCGGAAACAGTGAGATATGCCAGGCTTCACGCATATACATGCGCGCCGACGACAGGATGGAGCCCCATTCCGGCGCAGGCGGTTGGATACCCAGGCCTAAGAAGGACATGCCGGCCACATTCAAAATTGTGGTAGCCACACCGAGAGTGCCCTGAACGATTACGGGAGAAAGAGCATTGGGAATAATATACTTTACAATGACCAATGCGTCTGAAGCACCCACAGCCTTGGCGGCTTCTACATATTCGCTGTCCTTTACCGTCATAACGGAAGAACGGATAATTCGTGCAAACTGGGGAACCTGTGAGCAAGTCAGCGCAATCAGAAGGTTGACCAAGCTGGACCCCAGTGCCGCATAGATGGCCATGGCTAAAACCAGACTTGGCACAGTCATCACCATATCCATAAAGCGCATGATGACATTATCGATTTTCCCGCCGTAAAATCCCGCAATAGAACCAAACACACCACCTATAAGGATGGCAGCCAGAATCGTACAAATACCGGCGAAAAGTGAATAGCGCGTTCCCCATAAAAGCCGGAACAGCAGATCTCTTCCATATTCATCGCACCCCAAAAGATGCGCAGCAGAGGGCTTGGCCAGCTTCATGGAAAGATTGTTCTTGGTAACCAAAACCTTATACAGCTCTCCGCCATCTGCCAGATCGATCAGGATCGTATTAATTGATACCAAAATCAGCAGGGCAATCACCACTAACCCGCAAATTGCCAGGCGATTGTTACGAAACTGTATCCAAGCCTGCTGTGATAAGGAGCGCTGTACGAACTTATCCTGCTTGTCGCGTTTAGGCATCTTTTTTCGCCCTCCTTATCATAGATTTGTATTGAGACTTGATGCGAGGATCCACAAATGCATAGATAATATCTACTAAAAGATTGATTACAGTAACAATGATGGCCAGCATCACCACCGCACCCAGTACGCAAGGGGTATCTTTGTTGGAAATAGATTCAACAATATAGCGGCCAATACCGGGCCAGGCAAAAATGGTTTCCGTTGTCACCGCTCCGCCCAGCAGATTGCCGAATTGCAAACCCAAAACGGTGATAATCGGGATCAGAGCGTTGCGCAGCATATGGCGGAACACAACGACCCGCTCTGATACGCCCTTTGCCCGTGCCGTATCAACATAGTCCTGATTCATCACATCCAACATAGCCGAACGAGTCATTCGTGTGACCAGTGCGGTAGAGTTCATGCCCAGCGTCAGCATCGGAAGGATGATCCCCAGCGCCAGCGAATCGGATGCCGTATAGGCCGCTGGCAGCCACCCAAGATTCACCGCAAAAATGATTACGCCCATCAAGCCCAGCCAAAAATGCGGAGCAGAGGCGCCAATCAGCGTAAGGACCATGGTACAGTTATCGAACACCGTATACTGATGCCTGGCAGATATAATACCTGCCGGTATACCTACGATAACAGCAAACAGCAGTGCTGCAAAGGAAAGCAAAAATGTATATGGTATGCGCTGCATGATCTGCTGCATGACATCCAGGCCCGTTTTGTAGGAGGTGCCAAGATCGCCCTGAACCAAGTCCAGGACAAAGCGGCCGTATCTTACCGGAAACGGGTCATTCAAGCCCATTTCTTCCCGGAGCTCTTCGATTTGCTCAGCTGTCGCGTCTACACCGAGCTTTGCTACAGCCGGATCACCTGGCGTCATGTCCATCACGAAGAACACGATGAAAGTTGCGCCGATCAGAACCGGAATCAGCAGCAATATCCGCTTTAAGATATACTTCAGCATCTATTGTCTTCCCCCTTAGTTTTTATTGTTTATAATTCCACCGGAGTAAAGCTAAATCGATTTCATCGCAAATGCGATCCATCATATCCACCAAACGATTGCGCTGCCGCAAGAAGTCTGTATAAATAAATAAATAGCTCTTGTTATCTGCGTTATCCTTGGTGACCCCCATTGCCGCTCGGAGCTTTGGAAAGGTAGCCGGCAATGACAATCTGTCATAGTTATAGGGATCTGAGTAATTAAAATTCATATTTACCATATCTCCGGCTATTTTTTTGATTTCACGATCTGTATTGGTTCTGCCTTTGAGCGCACGGCAGAACTGCTGAACTTTCTCTTGCAATATGTCCAAATGCGGAAACACCGGAGATAAATCAAATTCGCCTTCCAGCCCACATTGAATCTCTTGCAGCATGCGTCTGGTTTCTCCCATATAAGACAGGATATCTACCGGTAATTGGGTGCTGTTTGCCACCTCGCAGATCATTTCCGCGTTAATGTTGGCGTCCCGCAATGCGTTGGCAAAATCAACCTTGTCCAGTGTATCCTCGCGGCTGTGCCACCAATACCCGCCGCCCACCGGCCAAATATTCACCTTATCTGGTGATGCTTCATACTTCAGCATAATAGTGATCGGCACATTTTTGCCCATAAAATTAGGCTCGCCCAAATGAGGCCGTGGTATATAGGGTGCAGGCTCCAGCCCGGTATATCGCCGGATCCGTTCAGAAGTAAAAGCTGCCCCCTCCATTTGGGTTGTTCTGGCGCGGATGCACCGTGCGTTTTTGCTGCCCGCCACATCAATGTTGATCTGCGCTACGCAATGATCGCGGATTTTTTCATAAAATGTATCCGCATACCAGGTGGAACCTGCGTATTGCCCAAACTCATGGCCCGACCACCAGCAGAAAACCAGGCCGCGCTTCAGCGCGCTTCGATTTTCGTGGAATACTCTTGCTAACTCCAGCAGAATACAGTCTCCGGCCCCATTGTCCGTCATTCCTTCGCAATGCGAATCATAGTGACCGTCAACTAATACAAAGTTTTCCTCACAGCCGGGAATGTACGCCACCGGAATGGATGCCATCTTCACCCGGGTATCCGCTTGTGCTGACAGACGGACGCGAACGTTCCCACTTTTCATCAGCGCTTTCATCCTTTCGCCTGCCGCTTTTGTACAGTCGATGCAGGGGATCTCCGGCAAAAGGTGAGCGTTTTCGGGCGTTGGCGTTCCGTTGTGGTTAGATGCGCCAAAATAGTGCGGAACATCTTCCGGGGATGGGTACATACTGATTACAGCCAACGCTCCCGCCTCTTTAGCCTCTCTGGCAATATCGCTGCAAAAGCATTGCGTTAAAACAACCTTGCCCGCAAACGAATGAAACCGTTCTGTATTATCGTTTACCGACAGCCGTGTGCATTCGCTCCATCTGTCGTATATCAACTCTCCTTCTAAATCTGTTACATTTTTTGTATAGCCGCAGGGGACGACCTCAAATTCCTGCTGCTCCGGAGAGATTATTTCCAGTTTGGCCGAAACAGCTGAGCTAAGATATCCGGAATACCATAATTGCTCATGAGGAATTCCGTATTCTGACAATTTGCTGCAGATATATGCAGATGCAGATTCGGCATCCGGCGATGCGGTCGCACGCTTGAGTTTACTGAAGAAAAACGCCGTTTCTTTTACGTTTTCTACAGATATTCCTGCAAGAATACGATCTGTTAACGCTTTTACTTCTGTTAGTTGCGCCATTTTGCTCTCCTCTTTTTCTTCAAAGTCTGAGTAAAATCTCCAGTTTTTCACATTGTACTTCACAGAAAATGTGTTGACAATTACAAAAATTACATTGTACGCAATTTACTTTGTAGTTATTGTTACAAAGCTGCCGGATGCATGGTGGTGTGTTTATTGGATCACAGCGTCCTGAAAATATTGACCAAGATCTATGACCATACCGGCGCAGAGGCATTCCATAACGCCTTATCGGAAACAAAATCCGGCACAGAGGCAAAAAGAGGAACCATAACAGCCATTGTCATTCAGTTAGCGGCAAAGGCAGTATGAGTTATCCCTGTAAGAATGAATGAGTGTATCCCTCAGCGGGATGCACTCATTCTGCAAAAAATATGACAAATAAGCGGATCAAAAAATCCGCTAAAAAAGCTATTCAAGCCGCAGTATTTCTGCCGAGCATTTCCATTGTGAAAGGGAAAGCATGCGATTTCGCAGCTTCATATATCCCGCTTTTATCTTGAATTGTAGATATTGCAGAATATCTTTTTGCTCCCGAAGAAGTGTGTTGGGCCTGACAAATCTAAATCCGTTTTCCTGATTGAATTGTTTGAATTCTCTCCGGATGATTTTCCGCTTTTCATTTATAGTCAGTTCGCCCATTCCAAATCCTCATTGATTCATTGCAGACTTTCCAAATCATCTCTGAACCTGTCATAATCAAAATCCACTTTGGCCTTTATTCGTTTTGCCGCTGTTAAAAGCATATCTTTGGTCAGCGCAATTTTACCTGCACTATCAGCGTTGTGATATGTATCAAAATCCATTCTGATTTCTACAGAGGCGACGCTCTTGCCGCATAAAAATTTGACTCTCTCCTTATAGTTCCCGGCAGCATATACTTCCTGCGGCGCTATGATCGGAACGATTCCTAAAATCTGCAAGGTGTCACTGTACTCTTTCTCCTTGAAAAACAACTGCGCTCTTTGGGTAAATCTATACACCGCATTGTCGATGCCATAATGGTCTTTGTAATAAACCGGCGAATTGATATTTACCTCCATAGTATTCACCCCCCATTTTGACTTCAAGGCTAAATATATACCATATAAGTTCAGAATAATCTGCTGCTGTGTATCAAACGGCTGGATTGCTCCCGCAAAATGTGTAATATGACCTTCAGATTACACCCAAAATAAGAAAAGCCGCCGTCTGTTGACGGCGACCCGGCGTGTCGAAAAGTTTTTTCATTCCGCAATCAAATGCAGGCAAAAAGAAAAGACACCCTATTGGGTGCCTTCTCTGTGTTGGCGCTACCTATTTTTCCGGGCGCGTCGGCCCGCCAAGTATCGTGGGCAGAAGCGAACTTAACTGACCTGTCACGGGATGGTCACCCATCCCAAGCTATCTTCGCATATCAAAGCTGAGCAAAAAGAAAAGACACCCTATTGGGTGCCTTCTCTATGTTGGCGCTATCTATTTATCCGGGCGCGTCGGCCCGCCAAGTATCGTGGGCAGAAGCGAGCTTAACTAACCTGTCACGGGATGGCCACCCATCCCAAGCTATCTCCACAAACCAAAGCTGCGCAAAAAGAAAAGACACCCTATTGGGTGCCTTCTCTGTGTTGGCGCTACCTATTTTTCCGGGCCGTCTCCAGCCAAGTATCGTGGGCAGAAGCGAGCTTAACTTCCGTGTTCGGGATGGGAACGGGTGGACCCTCGCCCTAATCAGCACCAACTATTGAAACCGTGATTCGCGGTAACAAACTGTAGTATATTCAATTTTCCGCTCTTTGTCAAGAAAGAAATGGTGACCCGTACCGGATTCGAACCGATGTTAAAGGCGTGAGAGGCCTCTGTCTT
>OLOS01000261.1_pt1 | contig 61084 bp, 59 predicted proteins | sample 1672631 | NCBI WGS metagenome assembly OLOS01 (sample SAMEA3136707, study PRJEB25190) | human gut metagenome | biome: human gut; feature: human-associated habitat; material: faeces | place: Austria | collected 2013
AGCCTAAGTAGGCGGCGGGGGTCTGCTTTAACAGGAGCAGGTCTTCACTGTTAAGGCTTTCTGACAGGTTCATGCAGTGGCCGGAGAGGAAACCCTCAATGCCGTTTACCATGCCGTAAACCGCGCCTATCTGTTCAGGGTGGCTGCCGCCTTCTGTGATTACTCCGTATAAACTGGCGTTGATGACAGCGGTGGGACCGCCGGACTGGCCGACCAGGATATTCTTTCTCATGATGGTTCTCCTTAATTGTTATCCTTGTTGTTCTTAATGTTGTTCCTTATCTGTTCTTCCTGTTGTTCTTCTTGTTCAGGTCTTTTGAGCAAGTTTCTTTATGAGTATATAACAAACAAAAGGACAATGCAATCAGCTCTTGTTAACATGTATAGAATTCCATTCCAAATTTGTGTATATTGCCAATTGAAAACACATAAGGTCTGTGCTAATCTGTATACAGATATTAAAAGTTGTATACAAGTATGATGATTGGAATACAATCACGAAGTTAAAGGAGGATTTAAGTAATGGATATTCGTTATTCTGCAAATCAGAAAGATGTGAAGCGCTACACCACTGAGGAATTAAGGGATGAGTTCCTGATCCAGAACCTGTACGTGGCAGATGAGGTGGTTGCCGTGTATTCACATGTGGACCGTATGGTGACATTGGGATGCATGCCTGTGACAGAGACTGTTTCCATTGACAAGGGAATCGACTGCTGGAAGAATTTTGGCACCCACTACTTCCTGGAACGCCGTGAGATCGGTATCTTCAACATTGGCGGGGCAGGAAAGATCGTGGCTGACGGACAGGAATTCAACATGGGCTATAAGGACTGCCTGTATATCACAAAGGGCACCAGGGAAGTGTATTTTTCAAGCGTGGACGCTTCCAATCCAGCTAAGTTCTATATGGTAAGCGCGCCTGCCCATACATCCTTCACCACCACCTACATCCCCATTGAGAAGGCTGCCAAGAGACCGTGCGGCGCTTCCGAGACAGCGAATAAGCGTGTGATTAACCAGTTCATCCATCCGGATGTGCTTCAGACCTGCCAGCTGTCCATGGGCATGACCGTATTGGAGGAAGGCAGTGTATGGAATACCATGCCGGCCCACACACATGAGCGCCGCATGGAGATTTACATGTATTTTGAGGTTCCGGGTGACAATGTTGTGTTCCATATGATGGGAGAGCCAACAGAGACAAGGCATATCATCATGAAGAACGAGGAAGCTGTCATCAGCCCGTCCTGGAGTATCCACAGCGGTGCCGGTACATCCAACTATACATTTATCTGGGCCATGGGCGGAGAGAACATGGAGTTTGACGACATGGACACCATGATGCCGAACCAGATGAAATAATACAGCAGCCGGATAACACATGACGATGGCAGGGATGCCTGCCAATGAAGGAGGATAAGGATATGACAGATTATTTACAGAACTTTTCACTGAACGGCAAGGTTGCGCTGATTACAGGCGCGTCTTATGGGATCGGTTTTGCCATTGCAAAGGCCATGGCAGGCGCAGGGGCAACCATTGTATTCAATGACATTAAGCAGGAGCTGGTTGACAAGGGCCTTGCGGCTTACAAGGAAGAGGGAATTAAAGCCCACGGATATGTATGCGACGTGACGGATGAGGATGCCGTGAACGGGATGGTTGCCACCATTGAGAAGGAAGTCGGCGTGATTGACATCCTGGTCAACAATGCAGGAATCATCAAGAGGATTCCCATGTGCGACATGTCTGCCGCTGAGTTCAGACAGGTAATTGACGTGGATTTGAATGCGCCGTTCATCGTGTCCAAGGCAGTCATCCCCAGCATGATTAAGAAGGGCCACGGCAAGATCATCAACATCTGCTCCATGATGAGCGAACTGGGACGTGAGACTGTTTCCGCATATGCGGCAGCCAAGGGCGGCCTTAAGATGCTGACCAAGAACATTGCGTCTGAGTACGGCGAATACAACATCCAGTGCAACGGCATCGGGCCTGGCTATATTGCCACACCACAGACAGCGCCTCTGCGCGAGGTCCAGCCGGACGGCTCCAGACATCCCTTTGACCAGTTCATCATTGCCAAGACACCGGCCGGACGCTGGGGCGAGGCAGAGGATCTGGGCGGGCCGGCCGTATTCCTGGCATCCGAGGCATCTAATTTTGTGAATGGCCTTGTACTGTACGTGGACGGCGGCATCCTTGCCTACATCGGCAAGCAGCCAAAATAAATCGAAGCAGCTGAAAGTCAGGCAGCCTTAACAGTATTCAGGCGGCTGCCTGGCGGTATGGGGGTTAAACCATGGGAGAGATGAATTTCAAGAACCGCGGCGAGCTGGTATTTGAGACCCTGAAGCGGGAGATTCTGGACCTGCGTCTGAAGCCGGGACAGATGATAAGTGAAAATGAAATATGCGACCGCTTCGGCGTGTCCAGGACTCCTGTGCGGGACGCCCTCAGGCTTTTGCAGGAACAGGGATTCGCAGAGACCGTCCCCTACCGGGGAACCTATGTGACGCTTCTGAGCCTGGATAACATCAAGCAGATGATTTACATGCGTGTTGCGGTTGAAACCATGGTGCTGCGGGATTTCATACAGAACCGCACGCCCATGGTGATGGAAGATATCCGCCATGCAATTGCACAGCAGCGGGCGCTGATTGAGGAGGCCGGGTTTGAGCCGGAGCAGTTTTACCACATGGACGCCCAGATGCATTCCATATGGTTTGGCGCTGTAAGGCGCCAGAAGCTTTGGGAAATGCTTCAGGCACAGCAGCTTCACTATACAAGGTTCCGTATGCTGGATTTCATCACTGAGACTGATTTTACGCGCATCATTGGGGAACATGAGGAACTGTTCCGGCTGATTTCAGAAGGAAATGAAAAGAAGCTGGAGGAATCGCTCAAGGAACACCTGTATTACAGCATGAAGCGCATGCGCCATTCCATAGAAGTGGATTATAAAGATTATTTTGAAGAAGAACCAGAAGAAGGGCGGTTTGTCATATGACAAGCCGTTCTATTCTTTTTTAAGATAAATCCGTTCATCCGGATTTTCTTCCAGATACGCTTCCAGGTCTTTTGGGGAGAGGTTGGAACGGACCTCCTCAAAGTAGGCTGCCCCGTCCATGGAGACGAAATCAATCAGGCGTTTCACCACCTCCTCGTCATCCAGTAATTGTTTGATTTTTTCATCCGTAAAATAATCCATCGTCATTTACCTGCCTTTCTTTTTCCAATATATGTAATTTATACATCCTAATACCTATAGTATATTCGTAATTGCGAAGATATTCAATATCTGAAATCTATTTTATGCTTAATCTATCAAACAGACCAATTACATAGGAGTAAAAGATGATAGATTATTCACCCTTTTGGAAGACTTTGGAAAAATCGGAGGAAAACTGGTATACCCTTACCAAACATCATCATGTGTCGGACAGCACGCTTCACAGACTGAAGCACAACAAGGATATTTCCATGAAGACAGTGAATGATTTGTGCAGGATACTGAATTGCGATATAGAGAATATCGCAACCTATGTGGCCTCGGATGAGGACCAGAAGCTGTAACTTGGCCGGACAAATCAGAGAACCAGACAGATGAGAACCAGACAGATGCCCTTCAGCTTGGCCCCGTGGCCGTGGCCGGCGGGCATTTTTTTGATTATCCCTTCCAAAACAGACCAAACTATTATAGAATGTTTTCAGGATGAAAGGAGGCGGGCTGTGGAGACGGAACAGAATAAGAAAAGCAATCCGGGATTCTTTGGCCGCATCTGGCTTTCCTGTTCCCTGGAACGGAAGGTGCGCTATATCGCTGGTTCGGCTGCAATTGTGGTCATCTTGTCCATTGTGGCCAATATCCTGGTTGCAGGCTTTGGCATGAAGGGATTTAACACGGTGCTTCAGAATAATTCCCAGGCCCTGTCCTTCTGGTCCGCCATGTCAGGGGAGAGCAGCGCGTTTGTGACCCTGGTCAGGGACCGGACGGAGGAAAACCAGAAGCGGTTTCATGAGGCGTGTCTTAAATCAGAAGCAGCACTTGAGGGACTGAGCTTTGATTACAGTAAGATCGGGGCGGTCCGGTATGCCAGGACCTGGTCCATTTTCAATATGTATGAAAACTATGCCAGGGAAAGGGATGGGTTCCTGGACATGCGTGAGGGCGACGAGGGGTATATGGACCGCCTGTATACCATCTACCGCGTCCAGGGATATCTGGAGAACCACGCAGGCCGCCTGGAACAGATGACGGTTGAGATGGGGAATGAGAGCTATAAAAAGCAGCAGCCCCTGCTGATTGTCGTGCCTGTGATCAGCGTGCTCTGGGGGACGGCGGCCCTGCTCATGGTGCGGTGGCTGAAGCGTTCGGTGAACCGCAGCATCGTGCGGCCAGTGGTGGAACTGGCGGAGGATTCAAGGCGCATTGGTGAAAATGATTTTACTGGGCCGGATATCCAGGCAGAGGGACAGGATGAGATTGCCAGCCTGGTCAGGGCGTTCTGTACCATGAAGGAGTCCACAAAGGGCTATATCGAGGCGCTGACTGAAAAGCATGAGATGGAGAAGCAGCTGGACGCGGTACGGCTTCAGATGCTGAAGAACCAGATTAATCCCCATTTCCTGTTCAATACCCTGAACATGATTGCCAGCACGGCCCAGATAGAGGACGCTGATACGACGGAGAAAATGATAACGGCCCTTGGACGGCTGTTCCGCTATAATCTGAAATCGTCGGACTCGGTCATGCCCCTGGAGCGGGAGCTTAAGGTAATCCAGGATTATATGTACCTGCAGAAGATGCGGTTTGGACAGCGGCTTACATTTACCTGCGACTGCCATCCGGATACGCTGGAACTATTGGTTCCCTCCTTTGCGCTCCAGCCGCTGGTGGAAAATTCCATCAAGTATGGCATCTCACCCAGAAGCCAGGGCGGGAAAATCCACATACGTTCCTGGATGGAGGGGAGACGGCTGTGGATATCCGTGGCGGATACCGGGCTTGGGATGGAAGAGGGACGGCTTCAGGAGATACGGGAAGCGCTTAGGACCGGGGATGAGAAGGCGGCCGGGGTGGGGCTTGGCAATATTTACCGGAGGCTTCACGGCATGTATAAGGATGGGGAAATGTTCCTGTACAGCTGCAAGGGCTGCGGTACGGTGGTGCAGATGGCATTCACAGGGGAAGACCTGAACGGAAAGGATGAAGTATGAACAGATATCGCATATTGCTGGCGGACGATGAACAGATTGAGCGGATGGCGCTGGCAAAACGGCTTGTGAAGCATTTTGGGGACAGCCTGGCAATCAGCGAGGCTGTCAATGGAGCGGATGCCCTGGAGGTGTTTAAGAGGGAGCGGAGCCAGATTGTGATCATGGATATTTCCATGCCGGAAATGAACGGGGCGGAGGCGGCGGAGCACATCCGGGGAATGGATGAGGACTGCGTCATCATTTTCCTGACAGCCTATGATGATTTTGCCTATGCAAAAAGGGCAATCGTAATCCGTGCCCTGGACTATCTTTTAAAGCCCTGTGACGAGGATGAGCTGGTGTCGGTGATGGAGGAGGCCATGCGTCTTACGGACCGCAGGGCGTTACAGAAGGCGCGGGAATCCGGCTTGGCTGCGGGGACGGTCCCGGATGGGCACATACCGGTGGGGCAGGGCGGGAACGTGCCGGGAACCCAGGAGGGAGGTGCACCGGGAATCCCATTTGGGGATACACCGGGGACTGCGGCCGGGATGGGGGATGGATCCGGGCGTTCGGACACAATCCCCCAGGGCGGCCATGGTCTGGAGGACGCGGGAGCCGCCCGCATGGCCCAGGCAGCGGAAACCATGCGGGAGTATATACGGAACAATTACATGAAGGAGATTTCCATGCAGGATGCTGCAAGGGTGATGAATTATTCGGATGCGTATTTCTGCAAATTGTTTAAACAGTGCTTTGACCAGAATTTCACCTCCTATCTGACTAATTTCCGGGTGAACGAGGCAAAGAAGCTTTTGAAGAACCGGAATATCAGTGTGAAGGATGTGGGAATGCAGGTGGGATATTATGATTCCAATTATTTTGCCAAGGTTTTCAAGCGGATTACAGGTATGATCCCTTCGGAGTACAGGGACAGCCAGACGCAGCATTAGGGCGTGTTTGGAAATGTTCCCCTGGCCTTGTTAATAAAATGACAAAATCTTCTTCCCCAATGACAAACTTTTACGGTACAAATTAAATGCCCCGGGCTATATAATTAAGAAAGTGTTAAGGAAGGCGCCAAAACCTTAATGAATTCTGGATTGTACAGCCGCGGGGTTTCTTTTTATGCGGTATGGTATGGAGGATTTCAGTCCAGAATAAGTACAGACCAGAATAAGTACAGATTGTATGGAACATTTGCCGTATAAAGGGAAAGGAATGGAAAATGGTGAGGAAATTCATAAAGAAAATGACGGCCGTCATGCTGTCTGCCGCTGTGGCGGCAGGCCTTATGGGCTGTGGTTCCGTGACTTCCGGGAAACGGATCATCCGTATATCCCATGCACAGTCGGAGACACATCCCGAGCATATAGGATTGCTTGCATTCAAGGAATATGTGGAGGAACGTCTGGGGGACAAGTACGAGGTACAGATATTCCCCAATGAGATCCTGGGTTCTGCCCAAAAGGCAATTGAGCTGACCCAGACAGGAGCCATTGATTTTGTGGTGGCAGGAACCGCCAACCTGGAGACATTTGCAGGCGTGTATGAGATTTTCAGCATGCCCTACCTCTTTGACTCCGAGGATGTGTATAAGTCCGTGATGCAGGATACGGATTACATGGAGCAGGTGTATGAGTCCACCGATGAGGCCGGGTTCCGGGTTGTGACCTGGTATAATGCGGGGACCAGGAACTTTTACGCCAAGACGCCCATCCGCACCCCTGAGGACCTTAAGGGTAAGAAAATAAGGGTACAGCAAAGCCCGGCCAGCGTTGCCATGGTCAATGCCTTTGGAGCGGCCGCGGCGCCCATGGGCTTCGGGGAAGTGTATACGGCTATCCAGCAGGGCGTGATTGACGGGGCTGAGAACAATGAGCTGGCCCTTACCAACAACAAGCACGGCGAGGTTGCAAAATATTATGCTTACAATAAACACCAGATGGTGCCGGACATGCTGGTGGCAAACCTCAAATTCCTTCAGGGCCTGGATCCTGAGGAGTACCAGATTTTCAAGGATGCGGCCCTTCTTTCCACCCAGGTCGAGATGGAGGAGTGGGATAAGAGCATTGAGGAGGCAAAACAGATTGCGGTTAATGACATGGGTGTGGAATTCATCGATGTGGATGTGGATGCATTTAAGCAGAAGGTGCTTCCCCTGCATGAGAAGATGATGAAGGAAAATCCCAAGATTGCAGACCTGTACCTGTATATCCAGGAAGTAAATGAAAAAGCCAAGGGAGGACAGTAGGATGGAGAACATGCATAAAATAAGAGCCGGAATCATGCGGGTCCTGGGGATTGTGATTACCTGCCTGTTCGCCCTGATGACCCTGATTGGCACATATCAGATTGTGACAAGATATTTCTTTAACCGCCCAAGCACTGTGTCGGAGGAGCTTCTGACCTACTCCTTTACCTGGATGGCCCTGCTGGCCTCCGCCTATGTGTTCGGCAAGCGGGACCACATGCGCATGGGCTTCCTGGCGGATAAGTTTACAGGGCCTGGCCGCAGATACCTGGAGGTGGCCATTGATTTACTGACCTTTGCATTTGCAGGCGTTGTCATGGTATACGGAGGCATTTCCATTACGAAACTGACCATGATCCAGACCACGGCATCCCTGAGGGTGCCCATGGGATACATCTATGTAATCGTGCCTGTGGCGGGCGTGCTGATCATGCTGTTCAGCCTGATGAATGCGGCAGATATGCTGCACAGGGATTTCAGCGGGAAAGAGGAGGTGTAGGAGATGAATATAGCAGTTGCCTGTGGATTGATTATATTAGTGTTGCTGGTCATCATGCTTCTGGCCGGAGTTCCCATTGCAGTGGCCCTGGCCGTGTCGTCCATCTGCGCCATCCTTCCTGTGCTGAATACAGGAGCGTCCGTGCTTACCGGGGCACAGAGGATATTTTCCGGCATTTCCGTGTTCAGCCTTCTGGCCATACCTTTCTTTATCCTGGCTGGAAATATCATGAACAAGGGCGGGATTGCCATCCGTCTCATTAATTTTGCAAAACTGTTCACCGGAAACATTCCAGGCGCCCTGGCGCACACCAATGCGGTTGCCAATATGCTCTTTGGCGCCATATCAGGTTCCGGTACGGCGGCAGCGTCTGCCATGGGTTCCATCATCGGGCCGATTGAGGAGGAAGAGGGCTATGACAGGGATTTCTCTGCGGCAGCCAATATTGCCACGGCGCCCACCGGACTTCTGATTCCGCCCAGCAACGTCATGATTACCTATTCCCTTGTGAGCGGTGGAACCTCAGTGGCAGCCCTGTTCATGGCAGGGTATATCCCCGGAATCCTCTGGGGACTGGCCTGTATGGCTGTAATCTTTTATTTTGCTAAGAAGAAGGGATACCGCAGTACGGTTAAATACAGCGCCGGAGAAAAGGTTAAGGTATTCTTCCAGGCAATCCCGTGTCTTCTCATGATTGTGATTGTAATCGGAGGAATCATAAGCGGCATCTTCACGGCCACGGAGGGAAGTGTGGTGGCTGTTGTGTACAGCCTGATCCTGTCGCTGTTTTTCTACAAGTCAATCAAGCTTTCCGAGCTGCCTAAGATTTTCCTGGACAGCGCGGAGATGACCGGTATCATCATTTTCCTTATCGGAGTGTCCAGTATCATGAGCTGGGTCATGGCATTTACGGGGATACCTTCTGCCGTGTCCGAGGCCATGCTGGGAATCAGCAACAACAGGTATGTGATTCTTTTCATCATCAATATCCTGCTTCTGATCATCGGTACATTCATGGACATGACGCCTGCCTGCCTGATCTTCACCCCTATCTTCCTGCCTATCTGCCAGGCCCTGGGGATGAACACCGTGCATTTCGGTATCATGATGATATTCAACCTGTGTATCGGCACCATCACACCGCCGGTGGGAACCACGCTGTTTGTAGGCGTTAAGGTGGGTAAGAGCAAGATTGAAAATGTGATTAAGCCGCTGCTTTATTATTTTGCCGCCATATTCATTGTGCTGCTCCTTGTCTCCTATGTTCCGATCCTGTCCATGTGGCTGCCGGGACTGCTGGGATATGTGTGATGGAAGGCTGATTGGGATTTGAATCTGATTCATTTGGGCTGGGAAATATTGCCGTCTGCTGCAGGTCATGTGCGGCGGGCGGCAGATTTTTTGTGCGGCATGTTTGTAGATGGAAGGCTGTAGATGGAAGGACGCAGATGGCAGGCCAAAGCAGAGGCAGGGGTATGGCAGGCCGAAGCAGGAGGAGGGGCAGGGGGATGGCAGGCCAAAGCAGGGGCAGGGATATGGCAGGCCGAAGCAGGGGCAGGGATATGGCAGGCCGAAGCAGGGGCAGGGGTATGGCAGGCCAATGCAGGAAGGACAGGGAAATGGAACAGCGGAAGAAAATACGGAAAAGGTGAAATTTGTGGATGAATATGGGTTGTGGTTGGGGGCGAATTCTGCTATAGTACATATCGTGCGTTCAGGCATAACTTGAAAATGGATGAGGGAAACAGGCATGACAGAGATACTTATGAAGGCAGGCTCCTTTGTGGCTATTATCATAATGGGGTATATGCTGAGAAGAAAAGGATTTTTTAAAGAGGAAGATTTTTATGTGTTGTCCAGGATTGTGCTGAAGATCACGCTTCCGGCAGCCATCGTGACGAATTTTACCGGAATTGACCTGAAACCGTCCATGCTGCTCATGAGCATGCTGGGACTGGGCGGCGGAGTCCTGCTGGTTGGCATTGCGTTCTTGATCAGCGCAGGTAAAAGCGGCGGGGAAAAGGCATTTAATATCGTCAATCTTTCCGGATATAATATAGGGAACTTCACCATGCCCTTTGCCCAGGGCTTTTTAGGACCCATGGGGGTGGTTGCCACCAGCCTGTTTGACTCAGGCAATGCGCTGGTCTGTCTGGGAGGCGCTTACAGCGTGGCTGTAATGGCTAAGGGGGAGAAGAATAAGTTCAGCGTCATGCCCATCATAAAGACCCTGTTATTATCCGTGCCGTTTGATGCATATCTGCTGATGACCATCCTGTCCTTACTGCATCTGACCCTGCCAGCGCCTGTGGTTTCATTTACCGGGATCATTGCCAATGGAAATGCATTTATGGCAATGCTCATGCTGGGCGTTGGATTTAAGATGACCTTGGATAAAAGCCGGATGGGAAAAATCATAACAATACTGTCCATTCGGTATGCTGTTTCCATAGCGCTGGCAGCGGCCTTTTATTTCCTTCTGCCCTTTGGACTGGAGTACAGACAGGCCCTGACCATACTGGCCCTCAGCCCCATCGCATCTGCGGCTCCGGCCTTTACCGCGGATTTGAGAGGGGATATCGGACTGTCAAGCGCAATTAATTCAATCTCCATTGTAATCAGTATTGTGCTGATTACGGGAACCCTGCTGGTGATTTTATAAACGGCTGCCTGAATAAATCAGACGGGACAGCAATATATATAATAAAAAAGGCTGAAAAGATGATAACTGAGCGGTATATCATTAACTTTTACAGCATAGGTGATAAAAGATTCGGCATAGAAGAAGTAAAAAGGATTTGGATTAATGCTGCTATCAAAGAAAATGAACGCTGCGGGGTGTTTATAAATGGCGTGATTGAACACCTGGAATTAATCTGTGATATAAGGGATGAGTGCGGTACGGACAGCCAGGGGCTAAGAATCATAGCTGCGCGCAATCCCGTGCTTTACGAGAACCGTGAGGTGTATTTTGACGCAATGCGCAGGGTTATTCTCGATGTGAAGCAGAAACTCGATAATCCATATGTGACCATAAGTATATGCACGACCAATTATTTTTACTTTGACAGTATATAGGACGAAACACGCTTTAAGGCGTGCTTCACCCTAAGGGAGTACCTCTGGTGGATTCCTTAGGACGGATGGAAGGCTTCAAGCTGATTGATATGGGCTTGAGGCTTTTTATTTTGCTTTGCAGGGATGGGAAAAGGATATATGTGCAGAGGGGGAGGACGGGGCGGAGGATGGAATGGAGGAGGAATCTGATGAGGGCAGTCCATAATAAAGAAACCCTGCACACATGATGGATGCAGGGTTCTTAAAAGGGGAGGATAAGTATTAAGAATTCTCTTAACATTTTCATTATTGCCTATTTTTTCTTGAATATACATGTAAAAGAATTATTTTGAAAATAGATGGTTTCCCTTTATGGGTGTGGCCTATTTTGGCTGGACGAAGGAATCGTCCAGGCTTACCGTGTTGGTATGGTGTGTCTGGCGTAAGGGGAGGGAATTACTTGTGGAATGGGAGAGGGAATGCAGCGTATGGAAAGCCTTGTACTTAAAGGAAAAAATCTAGGCTCACCGAAACCTTGCGGTGAGCCTGGAAAAAGGGAGGATGAGTATTAATTATAGAAAGTGACGTGAAATGTAACGTTTTTGCGTTGTTTTTCAAGAATTTGTGACTAACTGTTCAAAACTAAACCTCACTTTTTGTTAGTCTTTGGAACTTTTATTTTTTGTATATGCTTTCGTATCGTATCCAGACTACAGTGTCCATAGGCCTTGTTGGTGATGTCATTTCCGAAAGAATGACCCAACATGCACTTACGGTCATTCTCATTTATCCTATAGTCTTCACAGAGTCTGGAGAATGTATGCCAACAGTCATATGGGTATGGCGGGAGATGCCTAACTGCTCTAGTAGGTTTCTTTCGTTAAGATGCTTGCGGAAAGTCTGGTCGCTGGTGAGTAGACATCCATCCCATCCTAATCGGCGCCTGACGAGAGGAAGGATACCGGAATGAATAGGAAAAATGTTTATTCAAGGGGGTCCTTATGGGCCGCCATAAATTTTATAGTGACAACTATAGTGTTTGTCAATCAGAATGCACTATTATTAAAGTAGACATTTTGAAATGCAGAGATAATAAAAAGTATTAACATGTGATTAAATTTATGAAATTCAATTTTTTCTTTTATGGTTGGAACAGTTTTTTCATTTTTATATATAAAAGACTGGAAATATGAGTTATGTTCCCACTCAGAGCAAATTCTATATATATCATAGAGGGAAATTACATCATCACTTGATTTGGACTGATTTGTCTTGTCTGCCATATTCCATACATTACGCTTTGCAGTTTTCTTATCTCCATTCAAACTAAAACGAGACTGGCCCGATTTTTTTAACTGCGTTATAATAGCTGATATATCTATCTGCTCCACATCTTTTTTGAGGAAATCTTTATTGTATCTAATATTACTGCCAAAATACAGTGATATTAAGTTAGGGTTTTTCATTATATAACGATATTCAATTACTTGTTCACACATATTCCTAATGATTTGGTGTGAATATCTATGGGGAAATGGGAGTAACTCAAGTAGTGTAAGCATGTTAATATCAATGCAAAGGTTATGTGAAATGATTCTGGACAACATTTCTTTTGTAGCTACTTTGGGATTTTTGTTACGTAATTGTTTATTTCTTTTGTTTGTACAACATTTAAATTGGTGAACCAAGTAGTAATAACCCATTTCATTCTCCTCCTTTATCCTAAAATCTTTTATTCTAATTTGATATTATTATAAATGACAAAGATGGGATAATCAAATAAAAAAGATTGCGCAGGTTCATTTACAAGAGAAAAACAGAAGTAAAGTTTACATAATTGAATAGGGAATGTTTCTGGAAAAACTTTACACTCCTCGCCTTATAATGATGATATGGGGGAAGGCGCATAAGTATAAGAATAAAGAGAAAGATATTTGGTCATACATGAGAATAAGATAGACGGATACCAGAATGTAAACTATTCCCGCCTATCGAATGTATCATCTTTGGAGTAACACACGATACGTTTTTTCTATAAATAAATACGTTATATCGATGATGAGACAGCCGCGGCCAACTTGGAGTTGGCAGAACTTAAGAGTCTGGCAGAGGCATCTGGTGAAGTGATGTAGGTAAATATGACATATATCTTATCAGGACCTGACTAATAAACAGAATAATTGAGTTTAGAAAGCGGACTACAATTTGTGACTAACGTGTGACTAACCGTCCTGATTTCTTTCGAAAACTTTCCAATCCTTTCCAACTCTTTTTATAAATGGAAAACCCGGAAAGCCTTGTACTTAAAGGAAAAATCCAGGCCCACCGCAACCTTGCAGTGAGCCTGGAAAAAAGGGGAGGATAAGTATTAATTATTTTCTCTTTCGTGTATACTCCTATTATGGACACGTTGCGGGAGAATATACACAATCATGAAAAAATATTTTATTATGCGAATGATTGCACGTCCTCACGTCCCACCTTTCAATTCCGGAACCGGTAAATCATACCTGCTGGTTATTCAATCTTCCAGGCCTACCGGTTCAAAGAAGTCTTCCAGGCATTCTAATGCCGGGAGCAGTTTGGAAACGCCGCAGGTAAAGAAGATGATGCGGATTACCTCAAATACATCGTCCACGGTAGCGCCGTTTTCCAGGGCAAGCCCGGCATGGACCTTGGTGGTGGTGGATGTCCCTGTTGCCATGCCGATGGCCATGACAATCAGTTCGCGGTATTTTCTTGGGATTTCAACATCCCGTTTATTACAGTTTAAGTACTGCTGCAAGAATGCATTGACCAGGTTGGGATCATTGCCCATGACCTGATGGGAATTTAACAGGGAGCCGCCTCTGGCTTCCTTCAGTTCTTTTAAAACCTCCTGGGAACGGAGTAGTTTTTCTGGGTTCTGCTGTTTCATTGATACCTCCAGTGATGAATTGATGTTATGTATTTATGTATCACAGATTATATTTGGACCTGAGAAAGTCAGGTGCATAGGCGGGGAAAAGGGCATAGGTAAGTACATCCTCTTCTGTGCGGGCCAGTGGCCCGGCTTCCGCTTTTGCTGCTTCGTAGCCGGGCGCCAGCATGTCCGCCGGTTTTTTGGTACCTGGCTTTTCACTGCCAAGGGCAGCTTCCAGTAGCTCCGGTGAAACCGGGCCTGGAGGCATTCCGTACATTCCGCGGCAGTAATCCTTGATCTCATTGCTGACCATCATGTAACGTTTTCCTGTAAGCACATTGGTAGTGGCCTGTGCGCCGCACATCTGGCTGGATGGGGTCGCCAGGGGAGGATAGCCCATGTCGGCCCTTACCCTGGTTACTTCTTCCAGGACCTGGGGAAGACGGTCATATAGCTTCATGGCAGTGAGCTGGCTTTCCAGATTGGACAGCATTCCTCCCGGTATCTGGTGCTCCAGGCATCCCACGTCCACGCCAATCAGTTTTGTTTCAAACTGGGCATATTTCCTGCGCAGGGCCAGGAAGCCTTCATTGATGGCCTTAAACTGGGCCACATCTATGTGGGGGTCGCGGCTGGTTCCCTTTAATGCAGTAACAAAACTTTCAATGGGAGGATGGGCCGGTCCCATGGACATGGAAGAGACGCACACATCCAGACCGTCCACGCCTGCGCGGATGGCTTCCCAATAGGCCATCTCAGCCATTCCGCCTGTACAGTGGCAGTGAAGGTGGATCGGCACCTTCAGTTCGGCTTTTAATGCTTTTATCAGGTCATAGGCAGCGGCCGGGGTCATAAGCCCTGCCATGTCTTCCACGTGGAGCAGGGAAACACCCATTTTTTCCTGCTCTTTTCCATTTTCCACAAATTTTTCTATGGTGTGGAAGGGGCTTATGTTGTACTGGATGGAGCCCTCGATTTTCTTTCCTGCTTTTTTAACTGCCCTGAATGCGGATTCGCAGTTGCGCAGGTCCTGGAGGGCATCAAATATCAGGAATACGTCAATACCAGCCGCCGCAGCTTTTTCAACAAACTTCTCAACAATATCATCAGGGTAAGCCTTATAGCCTACCAGGTTCTGACCGCGCAGCACCATTTTAAGCGGTGTATGTTTCACATATTTCTTAAATTCCCGGATGCGGTCCCAGGGTTCTTCCTTTAGAAAACGGACCGCCACATCAAATGTGGCTCCGCCCCACATCTCCATACTGTCATATCCCACCTGATCCATGGCGCTGAGCAGGGGAACCATGTCGGCAGTGGTCATCCTTGTTGCAAACAGGGACTGCTGCCCATCCCGGAATTCCACGCTGTTGAACCTGACCGGGGAACCGGCGCCTGCGAAGTCAGAGGCAGAGTGGCCGGAGGGGAATGATCCTTTCTTTTTCCAAAACACGGATTCACGTCCTTTCGATTTAGTAGAGTTTGCTAAAACGTTAAACTAAATCGTTAAAACAAATATAAATTAAATAATATTTTTTGTCAAGAGGAAATTTGGAATTATTTATGATAACCAGGATCCTGGTTTTTTTAATGGAATGGATGTATTGGATAAAAAAGAAATGACTGGCCATATGCCGTGTCCGTCTGCCTGGTCCTTAAAAAGGGGCGCATGGCAGACGGACATCCATAACAGGCATGGCTTAAATACGGGATATCATAGCTGTCCCGTACTGCTGCAGGTTCACTGCACGGTTCAATAAATCGCTGGGCGCCACAAACAGCGCAGGTACCGGTATATCGATGCCGGAGTGCTTCAGGACCTGTTCCATAAGATCCAGGAAGTCTGCTGCCAGGTTGACCGTATTCCTCAATTCTCCTGAACCAAGGAGGGCAAGGTCGTCACTGGGTTCGTTCAGGGCGGAATAGAATTCCTGGGCCAGGACTTCCAGGTCAAGGTTACCGGGGAATAGATCGGAAGGGTACCTCAGGTTCTCTCCCCATGCATCATCTATCATATCTGCCAGACGGATTGTGCCGGGAAGACCGGTTTCAAGAAGCCCGTCCTTCAGGATGATCCGGTAATCTGTCCCGCAGTCAGCGTAGCACTGGTATACCAGCTGGGAACATACCATGACAGGAACATTGCCTTTATGTACCACTTTATTAAGCAGCTTATCGAGTTCCCGGCATGCCATATTAAGAATCAGGTCGGTGATTTTCTGCCATCTGGGTGTGGGACGGACTGCGCGGTAAATCAATAAGCCCGCAAAGAATATCAAATCAGGATAATCGTACTGCACATCCTCATCCAGATAACGTTTGGCGGCAGCTACTAACGGGGCCGGGTCCTTTTCAGGGCACAGGCGCAAAAGGTATGCCTTCTCACCGCCGTGGACTGTCTCGCGGCAGTTGTTTAACCGGATGCCGTTTCCGCCCATCTCCACCATATCATCTCCCGAATACCGCATGGCTGCGTGGCTTACCGTGGAGTTGGTCAGCTTTGCGATGCACTTGCTGAGCCAGCTGTCCCCGGCTTCGAAGATGATGACATCACCAGGTTTCATTGTAATCATAAGGGGCTCCTTTCTATTTGGCTAAGATATGGTTTCATTATAACACCCCCCATTAGCGGATACAATGACCTTTCCAAAACATATGGCATTCACATTTCCCGGCATATCCGTCTGTATGCGGGGGCTTATACTGCCTTGAAGGTTTCGCGCAGCACGATTTCCGGCTCAATCAGCGTATGGACAGGTTCACCGGCGGATACGGACAGGGCATCAATGACCACGCGGATGGCGCCTTCCATAACCTCCCTGTTGGGCATGGATATGACGCTGACAGGGGGGATGGAGTACATGGTGGCTTCCGGGTCAAGGAAGCCGATGGCAAGCAGCTCCACATCCCGGGGCAGTGACAGTCCGTGCCGGTGGAAGGAATAGAGGGCGCCCAGGGCCATGGAATCTGAATCGCAGAACACCGCCTTTGGGGCGGCAGGAAGGCTGCAGTATGCGTCCGCTCCCTTAACCCCTCCTTCCATGGTATTCTCCACCCGGATGATATGGGCAGCCTCAATACTGATCCCTATCTGGGAACATGCATTGAGGAAGGCCTGGGTGCGCTGGCCGGTGGCCAGGTATGGCTGCCTGGAGGTCAGGACCGCTGCCTCGGTATATCCTTTCTGCCGGAACAGGCGGGCGGCCAGAAGTCCCATTTCCCTTGTGTCCACTGACACCGTGGAATACTTTTCCGATGTACGGTTAATCAGCACAAGGGGAATCTGCGGTTTCAGGGTTTCCAGATATGCAATGTCCTGGGAGGATGCGCCGCCTATGATGACTGCGTGGTAGCTGTTCTTTATGATACCGTCTGAATGTTTTTCAAGTGCATTGTTTTCATAGGTCTGCACCACCAGTTCACAGTCAAAACCCAGCCTGCGTATGATTCCCTGGAAGCTGGAGAGGAATGAGGCCAGGATGTTGGTACGGTAATCCATGGGCCAGTAAAAGGCAATGATGGGGCGCAGTTTTTCATTGGAGCGCAGGCGCCTGGCGCTTAGGTTGGGCTGGTAGCCCAGGGTATTCATGGCCTGCATGACCCGCTCACAGGTCAGGGGCGAGATGCGCCGTTCCTCTGCCTTGCCATTGATGATCAGGGATACCGTGGTGGGTGAGACCTGGGCAAAGCTGGCTACGTCTTTAATCGTCACCATGGACTGCACCTCCTTTCTGTCAGAATGTTTTCCTGTAAGATGTTTTTGTATGTTCAGTCTGTCTCTATCATACGGAGTGCAGGGGGATTTGTCAAGGATTGGGACATCCGGACAGAGGTAAGGGGCAGACATGGAGGTAAACCAGGACAAGGCCGCAGAATTTCCATTTATTATGAAGACACAGCATAGAAAAATTAAAATATGCACAAATAAGCAAGAAATAAATTGTATGAATGATACAAAATAAAAAGTGGGTATTGACATTTGCTAAAACGTAAAACTATAATAAAGCTAAGCTAAAACGTTAAACTAACACGATAAACCAGTTAAATATTACAATTAATTACAACGAATTCACAATAAGACAGAACCGTATGTCTGAAGAAAGGGAGAAATGGATTATGGGTAAAATCATGAAGACCATGGATGGAAACGAAGCAGCGGCATATGCCTCCTATGCATTTACGGAGGTGGCTGCCATTTATCCTATCACACCTTCATCACCAATGGCAGAGCATGTGGATGCATGGGCGGCCCATGGGAAGAAGAATATATTCGGCACACCGGTGAAGCTGGTGGAGATGCAGTCTGAGGCAGGAGCCATCTCCGCTGTACACGGCGCACTGGACGCAGGCGTCCTGGCATCCTCCTATACCGCATCCCAGGGGCTTATGCTGATGATCCCCACCATGTTCCGTATTGCAGGGCAGCTGAAACCAGGCGTGGTGCATGTGGCCAGCCGCAATGTGGCAACCAGCGCCATCTCAATTTTCGCGGAGCACTCCGATGTGATGGCGTGCCGCCAGACCGGGTTTGCCATGATGGCCAGCTCCACGGTCCAGGAAGCCATGGATTTAGGCGCCGTATCCCATCTGGCAGCCATTAAGGGGCATGTGCCCTTCCTTCATTTTTTTGACGGGTTCAGGACCAGCCATGAAATCCAGAAGGTGGAATGCCTGGATTATGATGAGCTTGGGAAGCTGGTGGATCAAAAGGAACTGAAACGGTTCCGGGATAATGGACTGAATCCTGAAAGCCCGGTACTGCGCACCACAGGACAGAATGCAGATACATATTTCCAGCAGAGGGAGGCTGCCAACCCTTACTATGAGGCGCTTCCGGATGTGGTGGAGGCCTGCATGGACCAGATTAACGGGCTTACGGGCAGGAATTATAAGCTGTTTAATTACTACGGAAGCCCGGACGCGGAGATGGTCCTGGTCGGGATGGGCAGTGTGACAGGAACCATCCAGGAGACAATTGACTACCTCAGGTCCCAGGGGAAGAAGGTGGGGTATCTGGAAGTCCATCTGTTCCGCCCGTTCAGTACGAAGCATTTTTTCCGGGAACTTCCGGAAACCGTTAAGAGGATTACGGTCCTTGACAGGGATAAGGAGGCTGGGGCTGTGGGCGAGCCGTTGTTTGAGGAAATCTGCAGCGTGCTTTTGGATGCAGGAAGCACGGTTAAGGCATATGCCTGCCGTTTCGGCCTGGCAAGCAAGGATACGACCCCGGCACAGGTTGCGGCCATGTATGGGAACATGGAGGCCCCGGACCCAAGGAATCATTACACCATCGGTATTGTGGATGATGTGACCCACCATTCCATCCCCTATGGGGAGGAGCTGGATATCATCCCGGAGGGCACGGTCAGCTGTAAGTTCTGGGGACTTGGCTCAGACGGGACCGTGGGCGCCAACAAGAATACCATTAAGATCATCGGTGACCACACCGATATGCATGTACAGGCCTACTTTGAGTATGACGGCAAGAAATCAGGGGGCGTCACCAAGAGCCATCTGCGTTTCGGCAACTCGCCCATCCGAAGCGCTTATCTGGTGAACAAGGCGGATTTTGTGGCCTGCCATAACCAGGCGTACATTGACAAGTATGATATTGTGTCGGATTTAAAGGAGGGCGGCAGCCTGCTGCTTGCCTGTGACTGGAAGGAAGAGGAGCTGGACAGCCATCTGCCTGCGTATATGAGGAAGGCAATTGCGGATAAGAAGATTAACCTTTACATCATTGATTCCGTGGGCATTGCTGCGGGGCTGGGGCTGGGAAGCCGTACAAACACCGTGCTCCAGTCGGCATTTTTCAAAATTGCAAATATCATCCCGGCAGAGGACGCGTCCAGGTATATGAAGGAAGCCATCCTTAAATCCTATGGCAATAAGGGTGAGACAGTGGTGAACATGAACTACGCCGCCGTGGACGCGGGCGTGGGACACCTTGTGAAGGTGGATGTGCCAAAAGCCTGGTCCGGGCTTGAGCCGGACAGGCCAAAGGACACCGGAGGGAAACCTAAGTTCATCACAAGGATACTGGAGCCGGTGAACAGCATGAAGGGAGATACCATTCCCGTATCCGCGTTCTACGAGGACCATGCCGACGGGACCATGCCCCAGGGAACATCCAAGTATGAGAAACGCGGGATTGGGGTTAAGGTGCCCTCCTGGAATCCTGATACATGCATCCAGTGCAACCAGTGTGCTTACGTATGCCCCCATGCGGTCATCCGCCCCCTGCTTCTCACTGAGGAGGAGGTCCAGGAGGCCCCAAAAGGGATGAAGACAGCAAAGGCCATCGGAAAGGGAGGGGGAGGGTATGTGTTCCACATGGCTGTTTCCGTCATGGACTGCTCTGGCTGCGGAAGCTGCGCCAATGTCTGCCCTGCAAAGGAAAAGGCCCTTACCATGAAGCCTTTGGAGGAAGAGAGGAAGGAGGCTGCAATCTGGGATTACACGGAAGGGCTTCCTGAAATCAGGAATCCATTCGGCACTGCCAATGTAAAGGGAAGCCAGTTTGAACAGCCGCTGCTGGAATTCTCCGGCGCATGTGCGGGCTGCGGGGAAACGCCTTATGCCAAACTTGTAACCCAGTTATTCGGCGACAGGATGTATATTGCAACTGCCACGGGATGCAGCCAGGTATGGGCGACCAGCTTCCCAAGCTTCCCCTACACCACGAATAAGAAGGGGCAGGGCCCGGCCGTTGGTGGTTCCCTGTTTGAGAACAATGCGGAGTTCGGCATGGGTATCTATCTTGGGGCCGACCAGCAGAGGAACAGCCTGTGCCTGAGGATTGAGGAAATTGCAGGGAAGTCGGATGATGGGAGGCTGAAGGAAGCAGCGGTCCAGTGGCTGGCGCATTTTGATGATAAAGAAGCCACCAAGGAGGTAAGCCAGGCGTTAAAGGCGGCGCTTCACAGCTATAAAGGCAGCGCCGTGGCGCAGGAGGCAGCATTTGCCCTGGAAAATGAAAAGCATCTGGTGAAGAAATCCATCTGGATGTTCGGAGGCGACGGCTGGGCATATGATATTGGCTACGGCGGCCTGGACCATGTGCTGGCATCGGGAGCGGATGTGAATGTGATGGTATTTGACACCGAGGTGTATTCCAACACAGGCGGCCAGGCATCCAAGGCAACGCCTACCGGCGCTGTTGCCCAGTTTGCCGCGGCAGGCAAGCGCACCAAGAAAAAAGACCTGGGAATGATGGCCATGAGCTACGGGGATGTATATGTTGCCCAGGTTGCCATGGGGGCAGACCAGGCCCAGCTGCTAAAGGCAGTGAAGGAGGCTGAAGGCTACAACGGACCGTCCCTGATCATCGCATACGCGCCGTGCATCAACCATGGACTGCGCTGCGGCATGGCAAAGGTACAGGACGAAATCAAGCGGGCGGTCAAAGCCGGCTACTGGCACCTCTACAGATACAATCCGACGCTGGCTGAGGAGGGCAGGAATCCATTCCAGTTAGACAGCAAGGAGCCGGACGGCAGTTACAGGGAGTTCTTAAGGGGCGAGGTACGCTATTCCTCATTGGAGCGGGCTTTCCCTGAAGAAGCAGATGCCCTTTACCGGAAGTCAGAGGCAGAGGCCAGATCAAGGTATGAGGCATATAAGGGGCTGGCGCTGAGATAGGCCGGGGAGGAAAGGATGGATGACATTGTGTCCTTAAGGAATGACAGCAGGGTTTATACCATTGCCCTTATTCCCGGTGACGGCGTTGGACCTGAAATCACCAGGGAGGCAGTGCTGACCCTGAAACGGGCAGGGGAAGTATACGGCCGCAGCTTTCAGTTCACGGAAGCCATAGCCGGAACCGCGGCCCTTGACCGGGGACAATGTCCCCTGCCGCGGGAGAGCCTTAAAACCTGTCTGGAAGCGGACAGCATACTTATGGGCAAGCTTGCAGTGGGAAGGCATCCGGGACTGAAGTTTGAGGAAAGGCCGGAAAGCATCCTTGGACTTCTGAGGACAGGACTCTGCCTGAGAAGCGACATACGCCCCTGCTTTTTTGCAGAAGCCCTCAGGGAACTGTGTCCGCTTAAGGAGGAGATACGCAAGAAAGGAATGGATATCCTGATCATACGGGACATTGCGGGAGGCATGTTCACCACGGAGGGAAAATCCTCCAACCTTTGCAATGTAAGGGCTGCATGGGATACGGAAAGCTACGATGAGACCCTCATACGGGATTCTGCCAGACTGGCCTTCCAGCTGGCCGCGTCCAGGAAGAGGAAGGTCACAAGCCTGGACAAGGCAATCCTGCTGTCCAGCAGCGTCCTGTGGCGCCAGATACTGGAGGAAACCCACAGGGATTACCCGGAGATTGAACTGGAGCACATGCTGGTGGATCATGGGGCATTTAAGCTGGTAAGCTCGCCCGATGCATTTGATGTGATCGTGGCATCCAATGTGTTTGGCGACATCATTGCAGATGAGGCTGCCGGGCTTACCGGTGCAGGGGAATTCCTTCCGGCCGGCAGCCTGAATGCGGAAAGGAAAGGGATTTACTGTCCCAACCAGCTTCACCAGGTGCATGAGGAACTGGCAGGTACGGGCAGGGCCAATCCCGTGGGGATGATCCTGGCAGCGGCCATGATGCTTGAGTATTCCTTTGGACTTGTCCGGGAAGCAGAAGGCATGAAACGGGCGGTGTCCATTGTGATGGAACAGGGGATTCATGGACGCCCGTGCTGGTCCGGCGGGGAACAGACAGCGGACACGGCCGCCATCGGGGAAGCTGTCAGGGAATGTCTATAAAATCATATGAGGTGACAGGAAAATGGGAGAAAGAATGATAGAAAAGCTTCTGGGGGCGGCAAAAGGCGAAATCGCCACCGTTTCCCCGGATATGATACTGATTACCAACGGATTCCCACATGGGGTAACGGAATACGTCACCCAGGTGGCTGAACCTGAAAAGGTACTGGTCATGTATGACCACAACGTACCTTCGGGTTCGCCTGAGGATGCCAGGATTTTTGGGGAAATCCTGGGATTTTCAAGAAAATATGATACCCGTTTCCTCCAGGCAAAAGGAACCGCGCTCCGGTATCTGATGGAGGAAGAGATAAAGCCGGGCCAGATTGTGGTCACCGGTACCAGGCATAGCTCTGTATTAGGCGCCATGGGGGCCTTGGGAATCGGCATCAGCAACACGGAGCTTTCCAGGGTGCTGGCATCGGGAAAATACCATGTGGAAGTCCCGGATACCGTGGGCGTACAGGTGATAGGAAGCCTTGCGCAGGGATGCGGCATCATAGATGCGGCCCTCTGTTTCCTAAAGGAGCAGGCGGATATACAGGGCAAGGCCATTGAATTCATTGGCGGCAGCCTGACGGACCATGAAAAAACCGTTCTGTGCCATATGGCATGTGACACGGGTGCGTATACCGCGTTCTGGACAGAAGAGGGAACAGCTGACTGCGTCCTTGATCTGGGGCAGGTAATCCCCATGCTGAGGATGCCGTGCAGTGACAGGAATTCCCAGATAAAGGCAGGGTTCCAGCCTGCTTCGGCGCTGGAAGGCCGCCGCGTCCACGCCGGACAGATAGGGGGCTGCAATGGCGGGACCATGGACAGCCTGCGGATTGCGGCAAAGATGATGGAGGGGCGGAAACTGAAGCTGGGCTTTCGTCTTACGGTCTGCCCGGCCACAAGCGCAGATTACATAAAGGCCATGGAAGAGGGAATCATCACAGCATTCATTGATTTTGGCGCCCAGATCAGTGCGGCAGGCGACCACAGCGTGGTTCCCCAGGGCGCGGGCGCCATGGGGCCGGAAGAACTGCTGCTCACAACCGGGCTATATACATTCGCAGGCGCCATGGGATGTGAGGATGCCCAGGTGATGACAGCTTCCGTGGAAACCATCATGGCGGCATCATTTGATACAGAGGCGGCCATGGATGATTCATCAGGCGGCCAGGCATAGGAGGGCAGGGACAATGGAAAAGGAATTCAAAGGAAAGATATGGAAATTTGGGGATGACATTGATACGGATACCATCATTCCCGGAAAACGCGGCACCATCCCAACCATTGAAGAGATGAAAAAGTACGCGTTTGAACTTTTAAAGCCTGAGTTTGGCTCCACGGTACAGCCGGGTGATATCCTGGTGGCCGGAAGCAACTTTGGCTGCGGCTCCTCCAGGGAACAGGCTGCAACGGTCCTGTCCTCCAACGGTGTCCGCTGCATCATTGCCAAAAGCTTTGCCAGGATATTCTTCCGCAATGCATTCAACAGCGGAATCCTGCTGATTCAGTGTGATGGAATCCAGGATTACTGTGAGGGCGGGGACATGGTCACGGTGGAAGTGGGAAAATGTGTCCGGGTCAACAAAAAGGCATTCCCTGTGGGAACCGTACCGGAAAACCTGCTGGCCATCGTGGAGCATGGAGGTCTCATAGAAGACACCAAGATGAGGATCCGGGCCGGTATTAAGAAGCCGGTCCGCAGGGAGCTGGATGATGCACAGAAACGTAAAAGCGGTTATACCATGGCGGAAAAACTGCTTAAGAATAATGCTGGCTTGGACCATGTGCAGCCGGGTGACATCGTGATTACCCATCCGGACATGTTCATGATCCATGACATCTACACCCCCTATCTCTATGATACCCTGGAGAAAATGGGGGCAGGGAAAATAGACAATCCGGACAAGGTGACCATCATATTCGACCACTGCATGCCTACGGCGGTTGCTAAGAATGACTATGCCCACTACAACGCAGGCATTGCCCTGGCAGGGAAATACGGAATTAAGAAACTCCATATCGGCCAGGGAATCTGCCACAGCATCATGCATGAGGAAAGATATGCAAAACCGGGCCAGATTGCCACTGCAACGGACAGCCACACCACCACATACGGAGGCGCGGGCAACTTCTGTTCCGGAATCGGCACGGCTGAGATGGCGGCTGCCCTGATAACAGGTGAACTGTGGTTCAAGGTGCCGGAAGCCATTAAGATCGTGCTGAACGGGCACCTTAAGGACGGCGTCCTTTCAAAGGATGTAATCCTTAAAATCCTGGGCGACATACGTGCGGACGGCGGACAGTACAAGAGCCTGGAATTCACCGGGCCGGCTGCCAGGGAAATGAGCATGATGGCCAGGTTCACGGTTGCCAACATGGCCTTGGAAGCAGGTGCAAAATGCGGCCTGTTCGAAGCAGATGAAAAAACAGCCGAATATTATGGCATGGCCCTTGAGGAGATTGACTGGGTGAAGGTGGATGAGGATGCTGTCTATGAAAAGGTACTGGTCTACGATGTCAGCGGACTGGAACCCCAGCTATCCTGTCCCCAGGGGGTTGACAATGTCCATCCTGTCAGTGAAGTCAAAGGCACGAAGATAGACGAGGTCTATATCGGAAGCTGTACCAATGGTTCCCTGGAGGATATGAGGATTGCAGCGGAAATCATGGAAGGAAAAAAAGTGCCGGATGATCTGAGGGTGATTGTGGTACCAGCCACCAACAAGGTGTTTAAGGATGCCATCGCAGCCGGATACATAAGGACATTCATCGAAGCCGGATGCGTCATCAGCCACCCGTGCTGCGGACTGTGCTGCGGGATGCCCTACGGCCTGATGTATGACGATGAGCGCATCCTGTCCACTGCAAACCGTAACTTCATCGGCAGACAGGGAACCAAGAAGACCTTAAGCTACCTGTCAAGCCCGGCTGTGGCGGCTGCCACGGCGCTGGCCGGAGTTGTGACCGACCCAAGGGAAGCCGCACGGCAGATTACAGTGAGAGGAACAGGAGGCATTGGATGATAAAGGATTTTAATCAGTTAAAACAGATGCTTAAGGAGAAACCGGTTAAGCGTACCGTTGCCGTGGTGGCTGCCCAGGATGGACATACCCTGGAGGCGGTCGTCCATGCGGCAAAGGACGGCATGATAAACCCCATCCTGATTGGCAGGGAGGATGAGATACGGGATATCTTAAGGAACCTGGATTACGATGCATCCCTGGCCAGGATCATTTCCGTGGATGACCCAGTGGAATGTGCAAAGAAGGCGGTAGAGCTTGCAAAAGAGGGAAAAGCGAACTGTATCATGAAGGGCAGGCTGGAGACAGGCACCCTGATGAAGGTTCTGGTCAACAGGGAGACAGGAATCCGGAAGAACGATGTGATGAGCCTGCTGGCCTTCATGGAAAGTCCCCATTACCACAAGGTATTCGGAATAACGGATGTGGGACTTCTGACCTACCCCACCAAGGACCAGAAAAAGGCAGCCATACAGAACGCGGTTGCCGCATTCCACAGCCTGGGGGTGGAAACTCCCAAGGTGGCTGTCATAGCCGCGGTGGAAAAGGTGAACCCTAAGATGAAGGAGAGCGTGGAGGCAGATGCCATTAAGGCGGAAGGTGTGGAAGGCTGTATCATCGAAGGCCCTATCAGCTACGATTTGGCCATGGACCCGTCCTCAGCCGGTATCAAAGGATATGAAAGCCCGGTTGCCGGGGATGCGGATCTGCTGGTAATGCCTGATATCGTAAGCGGCAATGTGGCTGCCAAGACCATTACCTGTATCGGAGGCGGGCGCACGGGAGGAACCGTGCTGGGCGCCATGGTGCCTGTACTTCTTGTATCCAGGGCTGCTTCTGCGGATGATAAATACATGTCCATTGTTATTTCCGCTTTGATAGGGAAGGGGAACCAGGAGGTAGACAGACAATGAACCCATATAAGATATTTGCAATCAACCCGGGATCCACATCCACCAAGATTGCGCTGTTTGAAGGCGGGGAAGCCGTATTTTCCAGCAATGTGTCCCACGATTCCCGGGCACTGAAACAGTTTAAGGAAATCAGCGCCCAGTTTGATTACAGGAAGGAAACAATCCTGGAAGAACTTAAGAAGGCCGGGGTTACTTTGGAAGGTGTGGATGCCTTTTCCGCCAGGGGAGGCGGCCTGGCCAGCGTGGACGGCGGGGTTTATGCAATCAATGAAACGCTTCTGGAACATGCCAGGGCCGGGTTTTCGGTAAAGCATCCGGCCATGCTGGGTACGCAGCTGGCAGATGCATTTTCAAAAACATATGGCGGCAGCGCGTTTGTGGTGAATCCGCCGGATGTGGATGAGTTCAGTGATTTGGCCAGGATAACCGGATGGAAGGGGGTATACAGGGAAAGCAGGATCCATGCCCTGAACCAGAAGGAAATCGGCATCCGCTATGGGGCATCGGTGGCAAAGAAGTATGAGGAAATGAACCTGATTATCTGCCATATCGGAGGGGGCATATCAGTCACGGCCCATAAAAAGGGTAAGATGGTGGACTCTAACGACATTGCCCAGGGGGACGGCCCCATGGCACCCACCAGATGCGGCGCTATCCCGGTCAAGGATGTGGTGAAGGCCTGCTTTAGCGGGAAGTATACGGAGGGGGAACTGTATGAAAAAATCACCAAAACAGGCGGCCTGGTTGACCATCTTGGGACCTCCGACGCAAGGGAAGTGCGCGCCATGATGGAACAGGGGAATACATATGCAAAGCTGGTATATGATGCCATGATATACCAGATTGGAAAATACGCCGGTTCCATGGCAGCGGTGCTGGAAGGGAATGTGGACGGGATCATTTTCACAGGAGGTATTTCCCATGACGGATATCTGGTGGAAAAACTTTCCGGTATGCTTAAGTTTATCGCGCCCATTACCGTGATGGCAGGGGAATTCGAGATGGAGGCCCTTGCGGCAGGCGCCCTGCGCGTCCTGAATGGGGAGGAAAATGCAAAGGAATATACGGGAATCCCGGTATGGAATGGATTTGATGTGCAGTAACAGTTGAAGTTATGGCAAAGATAAAATACAATCTCTTTATGGAGGGAGAACAATGAGCGAAAAAAAGCGTGTGGATTTTAGTGTGTGCGGTTTGAATTTAAAATACTTCCTGCCATTTTTCATAGTGGTAATGGTTGTCACCTACGGCGGGTTCATGCCTACGGTAAAGATTTATTCCAATGATGCAGGCACCTATATGGCGACCAGTTTTATCCAGACATGGGCGTTCCTTATGGCAATCGGCGGGATTTTCTTCTGGCTGGGCAATACGATTCCCATTGTCAGCAGTTATCTGGGCGGCGCCTGTCTGCTTCCGCTGTTCGGGGCTTCCCTGATGAACCATCTGGGATTGATACCTGAGGTGCTGGTGAACGGCGCCAAGGTGTGGATGAAGGGCGGGTTCCAGGACATGTACATTGCGCTGCTTTTAGTCGGTTCCATCCTGGTCATGGACAGGAAGGTACTTTTAAGCGCAACCGCCAGGTATATGCCGGCCATCCTGGGAAGCCAGGTATTTGCCCTGGGCGCATGTGTGCTTGGCGGCATGCTTACCGGCTTCGGCGGGGCTGACGGCCTGTTCTATGTAGGCGCCCCCTGTATGTCCGGCGGTTCAGGCGGCGCGATCACCACGCTTCCGGCACTTTATTCCAGCCTTGCAGGCGCGGACATGACCGGTCTTGCAGGACAGTTCCTCTGTTATGCGTCCATTGCCAATGTGCTGGCCGTATTATTTGCTGCCATTGGAGGCGCTGTTACTGAGAAGATTCCTGGATGGAACGGCAAGGGCAAGATCCTCAAGGCCGGATCCCAGGCATCTGAGGAGGCGATGAAGGAAGTGAAGCGCCCTGCAACCAGCGCGAATTATGTGAATCTGGGAAGCGGGATCTTCATGTCCCTGTGTTTTTATCTGGCAGGTAATGTATTGGGAAGCCTTCCGGTATTAAACAACATAGCCGGACTTGCATGGACCATCATCCTTGCAATCATTGTAAAATGTACAGGCATCATTCCGGATGAGTTTGCTGATAACTGCGTGTATTCCATGAACTTCGCACTGAAGGCCCTCCTTCCCATGCTGATTGCAGGTATCGGAATCTGTTCCCTGAACATCACCGACCTGACCAAGTTCTTCAGCCTTGGGGTGCTGGTGGTCATTGTGCTTGGTGTGCTTGGGGCATTTATCGGAGCCATGATTTTCGGGCGTCTGGCAGGACTGTATCCGTATGAGGCAGGCATCACGGCCGGGCTCTGCTGCTGTAACATCGGCGGTTCCGGAGACATAGCGGTACTGACAGCCGGAAACCGTATGAACCTGCTGGCATTTGCATCCATCTCCACCCGGATTGGAGGGGCGCTGATGGTCATATGGATTGGTCTGCTGTACCCGCTGTTCATGCGGTAAAACAGATGCACCATCTGACAAGGATGGAAGCAGGGACGCTGGGTCCGGCATGACAGCCGTTCCGGCGTCCTTTTTATGGGATGGATTTTATATTATGATGGATGTATAGTATATTTTGGGAAGGAGAAATGAACACCATGTCAAGACAAGGCAATGAAGGGGAAGCCGGGACTGTCCCCAAATTAAATAACGGAGGAAAAATCCGCTGGATCAACACCGCCGGGTTTGAAATCGTCATGTCCAATGGGAAACACATCCTCCTGGACCCGTTTCTGTCAGGGGAGGTTGACGGGGTGGTGTGCCATCCAATGGATATAGAGGCAATTGAACGGTGTGATTACCTTTTTCTGAGTCATATCCATATTGACCATGCGGCAGATGTGGCAAGGATCCAGAAGAAGTTCCCGGAGGTCATTCTTTTCGTGGGGGACCTGTCCGCGGACCCGCTGTGCCAATGGCAGGATATTAACTGCGCGCGTATCTTCCGGGTGAGAAGCAGCGAGGTTTATGAAATGGATGATTTGAAAGTGGAGGTGTTTGCAGGCCGCCATACGGAGTCGCCAAGGGGGTATTACCGGGCAGGCAGGAAATTCCGTAATCCGGACGGAAGCCTGAGCCTGTCGGACTGGTATGGAAACCTGGAGCTTAACAATTACCGTCTGACCCTCTGTGACGGAACGCGGATCATGGTATGGGCCGGTATGACATCGCCGGACCAGAAGAACCGGCTCAGAGGAATACGCTCCGATATATCCCTGATGCATGTCAGTCCGAAGCAGGATTTTAGGGAATTTGCAGAACTGGTGGAGGCAATGGGAACAAAAATCGTGGTTCCCCACCACTATGATTTTACAGAAGGATTTTTCAGGATGGTTCCAGAGGCAATGAAGGATATGAGTGAGGAGAACCAGAAGGTTTTTATTGAAGACGGTGTGTTTCGGATGGATAAGTATCTGAGGGCATTGGGGAATGCGGTCCGGGAACAATCCCCAAGCACGGAACTTATGATGCTGGAACACCATAGATGGTATGATTTTGGCTTTGCACTTTCATAGGAAGGTCCGAAGTGGGAAGGAGGTGGGAAAATGATGTCTGATATGACAATCATGACAAGGGCCGTGATGCCGTCCATGACAAATTTCAGAGGGGTGCTGTTTGGCGGTATGCTGATGGAATGGATGGATGAGGTGGCAGGAATCGCGGCAAAGCGGTTTGCAGGTCCCGAGGTCACCACGGCGGCGGTGGAAGGGATGAAGTTTTTAAGACCCATTCCAGTGGGGGCATTCATAGAGGTGGCCGGAGCTGTTACGGCAGTGGGGAATACATCCCTGAGGGTAAAGATAGATGTCAGCATGGATTCACAGCACAGAGGCGTCAAGGGAGATGAAAAGGTGGATAAGGTCCTTGTGGCAGAGGCGTTGTTTGTCTATGTGGCTCTGGATGAAATGGGGAAGCCCAGGACAATTGAAAAGGAAATTTCCAATACTTAGTACCGCATTGCGCAGTTTGGATGAAACAAGGTATGGCGCCAACCCATTCCCTGTGATATGATATCAGCAGTATGATACAGGCCTCCGGCCAGTCCGGGGCTGGATCAATCTTTTCTGTAATCAGGAGGGACATCCGTGGAGGAGAGCAGGGAAAAGGAAGTGATGGAGGCCGCGCTGCAGGCCGGCCATCTGCTTCTGGAAAATGGGGCTGAGATATCCAGGGTAGAGGAGACAATGGAGCGTATCTGCCAGTACTATGGGGTACATTCCGGCAATGCCTTTGTCCTGACCAACGGCATATTCGTAACCGTGGGGAATAGGAATGAGCCTGTATTTGCAAAGGTGGAGCATATACCGGTCAGCGGCACCCACCTGGACCGTGTGGCGGCGGTGAACCAGCTGTCCAGGGAGATAGAAGAGGGCAGATACACCATCGGCGAGGTGGCAGGAAGGCTGGATGATATCAAACGGATGCCTGGTAAGACAAAGCACATGCAGGTGCTGGCATCCGGCTGCGGCAGCGCAGCGTTCTGTTATCTGTTTGGAGGTAATGCAGCGGACAGTGCGGTTGCATTTACAGCCGGGGTCCTTCTGTATCTGTATGTGCTGTATATAAGCGGGCCGCACCTGTCTAAAATCGTGGGCAATATAAGCGGCGGCGCCCTGGTCACGGCCATATGCATCCTTTTGTATTCGGCGGGAATCGGGAATCATCTGAATTTCATGGTCATCGGTTCCATCATGCCGCTGATACCGGGTGTTCCCTTTACTAATTCCATCAGGGATATTGCGGACGGGGATTATATCTCGGGTTCGGTAAGGATGCTGGATGCCCTTCTGGTGTTTTTCTGCATTGCCATTGGCGTGGGTGTGGGATTTGCACTGGCGGGCTGGATGACAGGAGGGGAGCTGTTATGATATCTCAGGTATGTGCAGCAATGATCGGGACCATTGCTTTTTCCCTGTTATTCGGGGTTCCGAGGAAATACTATCCATGGTGCGGTGTGATTGGGGGCGCGGGATGGGCCGTATATGTGCTGGCGTCCGGCCGGTGGGGGATTGTAGGCTCTTCCTTTGCTGCCACGGTAGTGGTCATTTTCCTGTCCCGGGCATCCGCTGTCATAAACCGCTGTCCGGTTACTATTTTCCTGATATCCGGTATATTCCCCCTGGTGCCCGGAGCCGGGATTTACTGGACCGTATATTATCTTGTCACGGACCAGCTGGGGCTGGCCGTGCATACCGGGTATGCGGCTGTCAAGGCAGCGGTTGCCATCGTGCTGGGGATTGTGGCTGTGTTTGAACTGCCTCAGGGCATGTTTGCCTGGACAGCCGGGAAACTGAGGCGGATTCCGGGATTTTGCAGCAGAAGCCGCGGGTGAAAGGAACAAATTATGAAAAAGTCTTTCGTTTCATTTTAGGAAATATTTCAACAAATGTAATAAGTTTGCTCTATCTATATAGCCGCCTGTGTTTTACAATAATAGTAGAAGGAGGCGGCGGATATGAAGTGGAAAGAGATTGGGCAGGAGGAAGAACTGTTAAAGGAATTCCAGTGGGCAGAAGAACATGTAAGGGATGAAGACGTACCACAGCCAGCCCCGGACGAGTTTGAGATGATCATGAAACGGATTGAGGAAGAGTGCAGAAGGTAACGGCCCTGATGTGATGGTGCATCAGGACCGTTACTTTTTATATGTGGTCATGGCTGCTGTCAGAGCCAGATATAGGCCCTTACACCTACTGCAGTCATCAACAGAAGGAACATGAACGCCAATCCCATTAAATCCTCTCTTGTCTGTTTTTTCATAGTGGATTCGCCTCCTTTCATCTCTTTGGCTGATATCATGATAATGCCAAACGGAATAAAGATTCCATTGGAAAGCATGGGAACTGGCATAAAGATTCCATCTATTTGAAGTTCCCATGTTTTGGGAGTGTAGGATGTCCGCACTGGGAAGAAATCCGCATTGGGCACCCTGGCATAAAACAGCAAGAATGATTAAACGCCGTCTTCCGGATCTTTGTATAATGGTAGTCCGGAAGGAGGATGACAATGAGTAATGACCAGATAACAGAAAAGGGTATTATATTTCCTGAAGAAGCCGCCTATCTTTCTGAAATCAGCCAAAAGCTGGATGAAGCGCTGGAAAAAGCCCGGGACGATGTAAGACGCATAGACAGGGAGTACCGGGATGAGAAACGCTACATGGCGGAAAACAGGGGTGAGATTGACCCTCATGAAATGTTTCAGAATGAACTGCTTCTCAAACAGACAGACCAGACCGGCGCATTTGCCGTGGACATACGTGACAGGCTTGCCAGGCTCAGGGAATCCCCCTATTTTGGCCGGATTGATTTTAAGGGCGGGGACAGCGCGGCGCCTGCCAGGATTTACATTGGGCCATCTGCATTTAATTATGGAAATGAGCCTTTGATTTTTGACTGGCGTGCGCCGGTTGCCAGTATGTTCTATGATTATGAGGTTGGCCCGGCGGGATATGATGCCCCCATGGGACGGATTGAGGGTGAACTGACCAGGAAACGGCAGTTCAAGATCAGAAACGGCGTCATGGAATATGCCCTTGAGAGTTCTGCCCATGTGCAGGATGATATCCTGCAGAGGGAACTGTCCCATACATCGGATGAAAAGATGAAGTCCATCATATCAACCATCCAAAAGGAACAGAACCAGATCATACGAAGGGAGAAGACTGGGACCATGATCATACAGGGCGTGGCCGGTTCCGGCAAGACCTCAATCGCCCTGCACCGGATTGCATTCCTGCTCTACCGGTTCAGGAACCAGCTAAGCGCCCGGAACATGACAATCCTGTCCCCCAACAAAGTCTTTGGCAGCTATATATCCAACGTGATACCGGAACTGGGGGAGGAACCTGTCTATGAAATGGGCTTTTTGGATATTGCGGAAATACAGCTGGAGAAGGTAATCAATTTCGAACCGGACAAGGACCCTCTGGAAATGGAGGATGAAAAATGGATGGAACGGGTACGCTTTAAATCCACGCTGGATTTTGTGGGGCAGATGGATGCGTACATAAGTGGCATGGAGGATTGGATTTTTGTGCCGGAGGATTACTGCTTTGGCGGTTTTACGGCAGATGCCCGATGGATACGGGACCGTTTCCGTGCTTATGGGAAATATCCTGTCAGGCAGAGGATATCCATGACAGCAGAGGATATCCATAACCGGTTCCGGAATGAAAATATATGGGAGGATGAACTGCCAGGCCCGGGAAGGATTGCAAAAAGCCTGGCCTCCATGCTGGCTGTTAAGAGTACACTGGCCCTGTACAAAAACTTCTACCAATCCATTGGAAAACCCCATCTGTTCGTGATGCCTGCCAGAAAAACCCTGGAATGGCCTGACGTGTTTCCATTTTTATATCTCCATGCGGCCTTTGAGGGCGTAAAGGAGAGCGTCATTACAAAGCACCTGGTTATTGACGAGATGCAGGACTATACGCCCATCCAGTATGCCGTGATGAACCGGCTGTTCCCATGCCAGAAAACCATACTGGGTGATTTTGGACAGAACCTGAATCCATATCATCCGCACACCCTGGAGGATATCCTTAGGATTTACGAAGGCGCTGATTATGTGGAACTGAACAGAAGTTACCGTTCCACCTTTGAAATCATGAATTTCGCAAAACACATCCGGGATGTTGCAGGGCTTGACGCGGTGGAACGCCATGGGGAGGAACCGTCCATGGTAGCCTGTGAGGATGAACAGGATGAAATCCGGCAGATAAAGCAGGCAATCCTGGAATTTGAAGCCGGAGAAAACGCTTCACTGGGCATCATCCTGAAAAACAACAGGGCTGCAAGGGAATTCCATGACCGGCTTTCCTGTGGTTTACAATCCGGCGGGGACCGTATAAAACTGATATCGCCGGACAGCACGCACTATGAGGGAGGCGTATCAGTCACCTCCATTCAGATGGCAAAGGGACTGGAATTTGACGAGGTCATCGTTCCGCAGGCGGACAGAGGGACCTATTCAGATGATTATGACCGCAGCCTGCTCTATATTGCCTGCACAAGAGCCATGCACCGGCTGACACTCTTTTACGTGGGGGAGGTGTCTGGTCTGCTCATATAGGCGGTGGGGATGATATTTATGATCCAGGCTGTTGTTAATGATAGAAAATGGAAGGAAGAGGAGCAATAGGGTCCGATGAATGGCATGTAAATGCGTTGTTTTGGATATCTGAATAAGTCCATGAGTATGTGGCGTCATCACATATTCACGGGCTTATTTTAGTGACAAAGGATATGGATTCAATGTAAAAGGATAATATCATTGGGAGGATATATTTGGTGGGGTGAATTGATTGCCCGTTAGAGGGACGATTCAGAGTTGCATACATTCACAAAGAGTATTATTATAATTATGCAGATTGAATTGGGCGAAGAAATAATATGGTTGATTCCATGGGGCGTGGCCGTTTCATTGTACATGAAGTACAGATAACGCTGGAAGTAGGCTATCCGGCTAATTAATTTATGCTGTTTTTTATGGGGATGTTAACCGGTGTGTGGGACGTCTGACGAGAAATATGATTGTAAAGAGAGTGCCGTTTATTATCTCTAAGCCTATTCATACAGCGGCGGCAGTTTTGGTCGGCGTATGCTGTCTGCGAAAAAAGGCTGAATCTGCTAAAAGTAATAAGAAACTGACTGATGGAGGACCGCAATGGACATAGAAGAAATCCGCACATTCGTAGAGGTGGCAAATTGCTGCAGCTTTTCTAAAGCAGCAGATGTTTTGCATGTTGTTCAATCTACAGTTTCAAACCGAATCAAGTCTTTGGAAGAATATACGGGAGAACAACTGTTGATTAGAGATAAATCAGGAATAAGATTAACACCGGCGGGCAGGACATTTCTGAACTATGCAAAGCAGATGCAAATACTTGATGAGACCGCTTTAAAAGAGATTCACATGGCGAGTGCATATGAGGACTGTCTTAATATAGCAAGCGTACAATGGATTTTAAGCTATGCGCTGGAACCAATGCTTACGGAATTCAGCAGCCGATATCCAAAAATCGCCACTAATCTGACCAGCGCGCACAGTGAGGAGATTATCCCTTTGCTGCAGAATCAGGTATATGACCTTGCTTTGATTTCTTACAAAATAAATAATGCAAATCTGCAGAGTGTTTTATTTTGCAAGACCAGAATTTTATTTGTTGGATCGGCCTGCAGATTCGCGGATTTTAAGGATGGGATATCAAGAGAACAACTGGAAAACATACCGCTGATTTATTCTGACATCTGGCAAAATTACTTGTCGTATGTATCCGAAAATCTTCTTCCAGAGAGCAAGACATTTCAAGTGCATTGCAACATGCTGGAGAGTGCAAAGGCGTTTTGCGTGGCTGGTACTGGTTGTTGCTTTCTTCCGGAGCTGATGATAAAGAAAGAATTGGAAGAAGGAAATCTGATTCATATTCCGATTCAGGGTCTTGCGGTAAAATATATGAAGGCTTACTTCGTATACAATAAGAAAAAATTAGGATCCGTTGCGCTAAAAGAATGGTTTAAAATGTATCCAGAGTTGAAAAAACAAATGGATGATGATTCGAAAACTCGATTAATATTATGTGAATAATTCGTTAGACAAATAAAAACCTTCTGTTTATAATTATGTTATCACAAAAAATAATTATAAACAGGAGGTTTTTAGTATGGTTAAATTTGTTACAAAAAACGGGCCGGCAGCAATTGGAGCGGCAATTGAGATTGAGGTAATTACATATATTTAAGGAGCGGTAGAAGGAGAAGATTATGTGTTATACAGGGAAAATGAAATGTTTATATTGCGGGCAGGAATATGAAACGGAAACTATGTTCGAGGGGTGCCCGAAGTGCCATAATGATAAGTTTGCATCTAATCTCACGCCTGTCTATGAGCTGCCTAAGACGGATGGGAAGAAAGAAACATTTATGAAAATGTTTCCAGGTTCAGGTTTGGAGGCGTATCGTGCGTTGCTTCCGTTTAAAGGAACTGAAAGGTTTGTTGATCTTGGAGCAGGAAATACCGCGTTAACAAAATTAGAAAGACTTGGGGAAGAACTTGAAATCGATTTGTATATGAAGGATGAGACCCGTAATCCTACATGGGGACACAAGGATAGATTAAACGCTGTGCTGATTAACAAGGCAATGGAGCTGAAGGCACCGGGCGTTATTTACGCGTCAACTGGCAATAATGGAGCTTCAGGCGCGGCATTTGCCGCTAAAGCTGGACTTCCCTGTATTATCATGACTGTGACTGGTGTTAATAAAACACTGGAAACCTTTATGCAGATTTACGGCGCTTCTTTGATTGGCGTGAAAACAACTGCTGACCGGTGGAAGGTTTTAAAACATATGGTGGATGAAAATGGGTGGTATCCGGCAACGAACTATGTGGTTCCAATTGTGGGTAGCAATCCCTGGGCAATCGATGGTTATAAAGTGATTTCTTATGAATTATATAAACAGATGGATGTGCTGCCGGACAAGATTGTAGTGCCAATTTGTTATGGCGATGCATTATTTGGTATTATGAAGGGATTCTCAGAATTAAAAGAGATGGGATTTATTGATAAAATCCCTCAGATGGTATCGGTCGAAGATTATGGTCCTGTTGCCAAAGCGTATAATGGGAATCTTGATATCATTGAACCGGTTGAAGGCTGGGGCAGCGTGGCTTCATCCATGTCTACCATATGGGGAACCTATCATTCTCTTCATGCCTTAAAGAAATCAAATGGATTGGCGGTTTCTCTGGAGGGAAATGGGGAAATAAATGAGGCGCAGAGAGAACTGGCGCAGAAAGAGGGCGTGTATTGCGAGTCAGCCTCAGCGTCTACATTGGCGGGTTTAAGAAGACTGATATCGGAAGGTAAAATTAAAAAGGGTGAGAAGGTGGTAATCCTGATAACTGCCAGCGGGGTGAAGGATACGGCGGTAACTTCTTCTTATCTTCCTGATATTCCGGAGAGTAATGCAAAAATGGAGGATATCTATAGCATCTTAGAAGCTACATATCATATACACGTTAACAATTAAATCGGGAGGAAAAGGTACTTATGGGAAATGGTGATAAGAAGAAAAAGGAAATGTCTCTTGGGGGCGCAATTTGTATTTTTGTAGTAATCTGTGCGGCTATCGCTATTCAGAAGGTTGTTGTTAACGGCGATATGGGTTCGATGTTCTTTATGTTATGGGTCTTCCTGATTCCGGTAGGGATTTACTTTGGACATACCTCGGAAGAGATGGAACGCGCTGCGATTGAATTTACACACAAGGCGGTTGCCGCAATTCTTGTCCTTCTTGCGGCAGGCGCACTGATTGGGACCTGGATTTCATCAGGGACAACGCCAGCATTAATATATTATGGACTGAAATTCATCAGCCCCAAGATTTTTCTGGTGGCTTCCATGCTGCTGTGCTCAGTTGTATCATTGTTCTGTGGAACATCAAACGGAACGGTAGGAACGGCTGGAGTAGCATTGGTTGGTATTGGCAACAGCATGGGAATCCCCACGGGAATAACTGCAGGAGCCGTTATCTGCGGGGCGTTTTTTGGAGACAAAATGTCTCCGGTTTCTGATACGAACATTTTATCCACATCTATCACAGGGGTTAACATGTTTAAACATATCCGCTATATGATCTATGATCAGGTGCCGGGGTACATTATTTCTCTGATTTTTTTCTTTATTGTGGGATTGCGTTACACTGGGGACATTACGAATGAATCTACGATGGCGTTAATGCAGGGGCTGCAGGAAAATTTTAATATGGGTTTTTTCGCATTTCTGCCAATGTTTGTTACCGGCGCCCTTCTGGCCATGAAACAATCTTCCCTCCTTGCAATCTTGGGGGGAGCGGTTATGGGAATCGCTGTCTCTATCTTTTATCAGGGAATGAATCCTATAGAGGCGGTCAATGTATTCTATAGTGGATTTTCTTTGGAAACAAGCAGTGAAGCGCTGTCTACACTGTTAAACCGTGGGGGTGTTGCAGATATGTGGGGGCTTGCCGGCATCACGTTGTTTGGTTTCACTGTAGCGGGTATGCTGGATTATCTTAATGTTCTGAAGAAGCTTGCAGAGGCGGTTTCCTCAAGAATCCGTTCTATTACTGGGCTGGCGTTTATCACAATTTTATTTGGATTTGTTGGAAACGCGATTTCCCTTAGCCAGAACTTTGCAATCGTCATGACCGGTACACTGATGAACCCGATTTATGTGAGGTATAACCTGCTTCCAAAGAACTGTTCCAGGGATTTACAGGCGGGGGGAACCTATGGGGCCATGTTCATTCCGTGGAATAATAATACAATCTTTGTCTGTGGGGCACTTGGTGTAACTGCGACTTCCTTTATCCCATACATTCCGCTACTTTATCTGACACCGGTCATTGTGCTGATTTATACGGTAATTCGATTTAAAGTTGACCGTATTTATGATGATGTTGGGTTTGTGGATGTTACAGCCCGTTTAGAGGGGGATTTTAAGAGGCAGGATGAAATATTAAATATATAATGACCGTGATATATTATAACACCATATAGAAAAATCAAAGGAAGGTGGGATATTCCTATGATGATATGGTTGCCCCAGCATGGACAACAGTCTTAAGAAATCCAGATGATATAAAATGAAAAAAGTGCCGGAAATCTTGAAAATCAAGGCTTCCGGCACTTTTAATCCACTGGAGACAACAGGACTCGAACCTGCGACCCTCTACACGTCAAGCAGATGCTCTCCCAGCTGAGCTATGTCTCCATAAGGCGATTATAGCATAGCAGACCGGAAGATGGCAAGATAAAAAAGTGTAATTTTTTAAATTTTTAAAATTTTCAAATAATATACCCAATTAAGCCCATCAAATAGAGAATTCAAATCATCCAGGCTGTCGTGGGATTTTATTCTGTTGGAGCCATCAGAATCCGTCCGCTGCCACGGTAGACATTGACCAGGCCTTCGCCGGACACAGCGGAGCCTACCAGGGACTTTGAAGAACGCTCAACCGTGAATTTCAGGGAGTTGGACCATGCGATAGCCATATTGCCGTCAATCTTCACTTCATCGTCCTGCAGGTTGAACTCAATCAACTCATCCCGGGGGACCGGGCTTTCCAGTACAGCAATGCCGCTGCCGGTAAGGCAGAGATTAAAAAGTCCTTCTTTGCCTGCAACTGCAGAGGAGAGGGTGGTCCTGGCAACCACTTTCTGAGTTATATTGGAATCACATGTAAGGAAGAGCCCGTCTTCCAAAACCAGGCTTCCCCACTCAGCTACATCCTCCAGCAGGATATGCTTATAAGTAGGCTCCAGCATGACCAGACCATTCCCAGAGTATTCCGGCTTGGCAGAACTTTCCTTCGTTACCTTGGAAGCAATGGCTTTTCCCAGGAAGTCGCCTACTCCCTTGATGCCGGATGTCATTTTAACGGCTCCTGCAATCCACTGCATTGCACCTGCCTGAACCGTAAACGCATTTCCGTTTAATTCAATCAGTACCTGGCGTCTGCGCACGTTCATTTCCGCTGCATAGTAAGCAGCCATGGCAGAGCTTGGGTTAACGCTTAAATCACGCTGATGCTCAAACACTTTGATACAGTCCCGTTCATCTATCATTTTCATGTTGCCATTGTTGTAAAGGTTATTACATTTTACCATTCTTCTATCTCCTCTTTTCCTATGTCTGGCCAGCGGCAATCAGGTATTCCCCCTTAAAAAGGGAGGAGCCGGTCAGAATTCCTTCTGCCGGCTGAGTATTATGAAAAAAATCTTATAAGCATTGTTTGTTTACAAGATATAGTATATTCAGCAAATATGAGCATTCAATAGACAAAGCATGGACAAAATATGAACAGTTTGTAAGAAGTTTGTGAAGCCGGGACAAGGCCTTCAATTGCCGATGACTTCCTTCATCTGTTCCGTAACAGGGCGGTAGCCGTCGCCGTTTAACAGGCCATTACGGATTGTGTCATATAAACCCATGGCAAGGACGATGATTAATATGATTACAAGACATTTAACAATAAATTTCACAGCAGGCCCTCCGCTTTTCTGAATCAGTCACTATCCATATACTTACTTTATCATTTTACCCGGAATATCTCAATATAAAGATTGTGCGCCGATATCATGCCGATATCATGCCGGATATCGTGCATTTATGTCATTTCGCGGTGCATGTATTTTATAAATTCATTTTTTAGTCCGGCAAAGAAATCCTCCATGCTGCATGAGAAGATGATGGACAAGGCAATCAGCTCGCTGACTTTCACATTCATCCGGTTTGTCTCCAGCTTTGCGTAAGTACTTTTTGTTATTTCAATGCCCATAAGATTTAATTTTGCAACAGTTGCATCCTGTGTCAGCTTTTTGTGGTGGCGTAATACCTGGATATTCTGTCCAATGTTCATGTCCGGTCTTAATTTCTGCATGTTACGGCCTCCTGGAAGATTCGCTATAGCGAAATTTTTATCTTGATTCTAAACTTTTATATAAGTATAATGTTTCGTAATAGAGAATCTTTTTATGTATGGTAATGTTAAGGAGGGAATGTAATGGAGGGCGATGACAGGCTTAATAAGAATATTCTGAAGGAATACAAAGATGACCAGCTTTTAAAGGAAGTGTGCTGGGCGCAGAAGGCTGTGGATGAAAGCGAGGTCCCACAGCCTGAACCAGATGAACTGGATAAGATAATGAATAAGATTGAACATGGGCATGACAAATAGCCGGCCTGCCGGCCTGGGGCGGAAATGAAGAAAGTCCAGGTCTGTCCTGTCCGGGATATGCATTACAAAGGTGTGATTTTTGTTGCATATGCCTCACCACTTATTGGCTTGTAGATGTCAACAATTGCAAAATGTGGTAAAAGGCCGGATTCTTTTGGCTCGGCAATGGTCATGAACCTGTAATTAGTCCCATTGACAATCTGCTTAGCCACTGCTATGGGATGATAGAAAAAGTCATCGTGGTTTCCAATGGCATTATAGAATATAAATGACTCATAGGTTGTCAGGTATGGCTGATATTCCCAGCTTCCAGGCATATTGGTCCCTCCCAGATGCATTTTCTATACTATATGACGTTGGAGGAAAATGGTTACAGATAGGAGGGAGGATATCATGGAGAAACGGATTGTGAAGCCCTATTTGTTAAAGGAACAGAAGGAAAATGAGGAATACAGATGGAGGATCATGGATGCGCTGGAAGATATTAATCTGTTTATGGAATGGCATTTAGGCGGATATACGCGGAAGGGATACAGGGATGATGGATGACGTCAAATCCGTAGTCGATATAAACGGATCATATTTCCGCAAAGATATGTAAAGACATGTTTCGAAAATATCAGAATGAAATCAGGTGATTCCAATGGTTATAGCCTTAAGTGGTTTTGAAGAATGCGTCATACTGAGTGTGATAGTGCTTGTGATTGCAGTATACCTTAATACCCGTCAAAGAAAGGCGGAAAGGAATATTAAGGAAAGATGCACGGCAATAACAAGCGGAGTGATTGACCACACGGAGCGCAGTGGATTTTTTAACGGAATGAAAATAAGCCGCCGGGGATTAAAGACGAATTATTGGCCTTCATTCACCCTTGTCTGCCATACAATATATAGATATAATGCGAAAGATAAGGATTACCTTGGAATTGACGCAAGGATGCCAATCGCATGTTTCAAGGCAGGAAATCCAGGGGATTCCGTAGAAATATTTTATAATCCAAGGGATGGAAGGGAGTTTTATTGCCCGAATGAGGATAAAAATATTAAATATGGCTGGTGGATTTTGGCAGGCCTGATTATGATTACAATTGCGGCTGTAAATATCTTTCTTTATTTCTATGATATCCTATAGGGGAAACAGTAGCAGGATGGTCAACAAAGAAGGATGTTTTAAATGGGTTGCCACATATCCCAGCCTTTGCATTATGAGGTGCCTTTGATGTCATTTCAGGCTTTGATGTCATTCCCCAAATTAGTTTTGACAGCCACACCAGAACTTGATATAATTAAAAAAGAGATTGCGAATGGCTAAGGCCGTTCGCATTTCGTCGTTTTAGGGAAGATGAACAGATTTGTTCATCTTGGGAAAGGAGGCGTATTAAGCATAAATGTAGCCATATTATCAAAATTTAAGGAGGGGAAAGAATGAAAAATAAGAAACATGCACGCAGCCTTTCGCTGCTTCTGTGCGCCGGTCTGCTGTTTGGACAGGTTCCAGTGACCGCGGCTGCAGAAACCATGACGCCGGAGGACGGGGCCATCGCATCCTTTCAACCGCTGGACAGCAGGGTGAAAAGACAGACCGTCCCGTTGGGAACGGAAGAATCGGAACTGAACCTACCGGACGGGCTAACCGTGGCAGTGTACCATGTTACGGAGGAACCGGTAATCTCTGATGATGAAATTGAATATGATGAAGCGGATGATACTTTAACGGCCAGCCCCAGTGATGCAAGGAGCGGTGCATCGGGAAAGCATGCTGGGGATGATGAGGAGATAGTCACGACCGTCACCAAGTCAAAGGAAAAAATCCAGGTGACATGGGACAGCAGCCCTGTTTATGATGGAAATACACCGGACAACTATGTGTTTACTGCGGATGTGGACAGGTATACCCTGTCAGACGGCGTGGAGCCGCCTATAATCATCGTGACGGTAGCGGATGGAACCGTTGAAAGTGGGGCGGAAATCCAACAGGAGGAACCAATCCCCTGTACGGAAACAGAGGGGTGCACGCTCCCCAATGGACATGAGGGAGAATGTGTCATGCCGCCTGTGGCGGACAATGGGCTGGCAAAAACCATCATCAGTTGGACATTTGTGGACGATGATAACCTGAACGGGGGTGAACTGCACATGACCGGCGTAAGTGCGGACAATCAGGCCGGTTTTGACATGGTGGTTTCCATGCTGCCCACACAGGTCAGCGCGGTTATAGATAAGGAACGGACTCCGCAGACCCTGGACATCATCCGCTGGGACTGCCCTGAATACGCCAAGACGGACGGAGGCAGCTGGCCTGTCAGCGGCGGATACACCTTTACCGCGGCCCTTCAATCAGGCTATTCCTGCAATCCTCTGCCCGCAGTACAGGTGATTATGGGAGGGGGGGGGGGGGGTCTATTGCTGGACGACAGTAACCATGAATGGGATGGACAATCAGACTCCAGCGCCAGCTCTCTTGGGGCTTCCGCCGGGGACACCATCACCATTACTGGAGGTAATGGCAGCTCACATATTATAATTGATGTAGATGATATAACTGTCACCTCTAATAACAACTGCAGTATCGGCTATATTGAGATAGAGCAAAATGTGGATACCCTGACTATCAAGGACCTGAATCTGACACTGACCCGCATCAACAATTCGAAGGGCGGGATAGCATTTACATCAGATGCCACCCTGAAGGCAGAGGGCAACTGTAATATTTACGGTGTTGACGGCCCGCGGTCAACTGTAATCAGTTCCTTAGCAGACCTGACGCTTGAGGTGGATGACGGCGCCAGCCTGACTGTTACAGGCGCCAATGGAATCAACCGTAAATACATTAAAAGCGGCAATCTGACTGTGAATGTGGGCCAAAGTGGTAATTTGACGGTGCGGGGCGCGCAACTGGAGGGGGTAGCGGTATATGCTGATGATATAACCATAAATAACGATGGAATTGTGCTGGCTGAATGCATGAAGGGAACCAATAATTTTAGGGGAACAGGTATTTATTCTTTAGGAAATATGAGTTTGTCCGGATCCGGAACCATCACTGCGAGAGGAGGCATCGGAATCTGTTCGGGGAAGAATTTAGACGTGAATACGTATGTGGTGGCTGAGGGCCCCCGCGCAGCAGTTGTTTTAGATAATATGGACGAGAATGGAAGTTCCAGACTGACCGGCAGCGGTGAGCTGACAGCGAAGGTTACCGGTAATACAGATGAAGCTATGGATAGGGAGTGTTGGGGCATTGGTATAAGGGCTTCCCTCAACATGGAATTAGCCTTTGACGGCAAACTCACAGTCCATGGCGGCAGCGGTACGGAAGGCCATGGTTTTTGGGCAGGGTATTATTTGACGGTAACAAAATGCCCTGAGACAATGGATGTACAGGCGGGCACATTGTCATATTCAAGTGCATTTTTTGCCTACACCCTGGTGAACCGCACAGATATGGATATTATCATCGGTCATAAAGTACCATTCATCTGGCCGGATATAGTCCCGCCCCGCGTAACTAACATATGGCCGGATGGCTCCTCAAACGGCAGTATGAAAATTGAGTTCAGCGAAACTATGAAAACCGACCCTGGCACTGTAACACTCACAGACAGGGACAGAACCATAACCTTAACAGGCGGCCATTGGGACATTCCCTACTGGGATTTTTACGGCCAGAGCATGTTTGTTATTGAATATGCAGGGCTGAAGTCCGGCGCCACTTATACCATAAACATATCCGGCTTCCAGGATAAAGCAGGCAATGTCATGGATGCCGATTCCAGCCATGTGTTTACCACGCCAGGTATGGACTCCGGCGGAGGTGGTGGTAGCGGCTCAATAACTACAGTTCCTACTATAAAGTGGATACTGGATGAAAAAGGCTGGCGACTTAAAAATCCTGACCAGACCTGGGCAACAAATAGCTGGAAAGAAGTGAATGGTATCTGGTATCATTTTAATGAGGAAGGATACATGCAGACCGGCTGGTATACAGATATAGATGGAAACCGATATTATCTCTCACCGGAGGATGGCTCATCCCAGGGCAGCATGGTAACCGGCTGGCAGTTAATTGATGACAGATGGTATTATTTCAATATGGAATCCGATGGGACAAAAGGAAGATTGTTATACAACACGGTTACTCCAGATGGATATTATGTAAACGAGAAAGGGGAATGGATACAGTAGTGCAATAAACTTATCAAAAACTGAATTTTAATTAGGGACTCCCCAAATAAGGGAGTCCTTTATGTTATATGTGGAAAACGAGTGCCTATCCGATAGATGATGAAACTATGACCAAGTGATAAGTGATAAGTTCCCTAAATTAGTTTTGACAGCCATACCAGAACTTGATATAATTAAATAAGAGATTGCGAATGGCTATAGCCGTTCGCATTTCGTCGTTTTAGGGAAGATGAACGGATTTGTTCATCTTGAGAGAGGAGGCGTATTAAGCATAAAAGTAGTCAAATTATCAAAATTCAAGGAGGGAAAAGGATGAAAAATACGAAATACGCACGTGGACTTTCGTTATTGTTGTGCACCGCCATGCTGGCAGGACAGATGGGGATGACCGTGTATGCGGAGGAAAAATCGTCAAGCAACCTGTGGGGGGGGGGGGGGTATGCGAACACCACCCGGAACATACGGAAGAATGCGGCTATGTAGAGGCTGTCAAGGGTCACCGCTGTGAACATGTCCACACGGACGACTGTTACACGGACGAACTGATTTGCGGCTATGACGATGAGGATATGGATTTGGCAACGGACAGTTCCGCCACCCATGTACACAAAAAGAAGTGCTATGAACTGGACTGCCCTCATAAGCGCGGGGAGCATGACGATGATTGTGGGTACATTGAGGCAGTGAAGGGCCACCCCTGCGGCTTTATCTGTGATGTATGTGGCAAGGAGAATCCGGATGCGGACAGCGGGAACGTCCTGCCGGAAATACCGGAGCCGGAGGATAAGCATCCTGGGACGGAAGTACCGAATCAGATCCCGAATCAACAGGAGAAAGTAGAGACGCTCACCATCACAGACTTTGATGTGCTGGACGAGAAGGTACAGTTTCAGACCGTTGCTCCCGGAACAAAGCTGGACGAGCTAAACCTGCCAGCCACGCTGGGCGCGTCCGGCTATACCGAAGGGGACGATAGCACCCCTACACCGGAACCAATTACCATTAAGAGGGTAACATGGGAGCCAGACGAAGCGTATGACGACACAGCTGAACAGGGCAGCTATATCTTTATGCCTGTTCTTCCAGACGGCTACACCTGCGCGGGAGACGTGGATTTGCCGGAAATCTATGTGCGGATTGGTGCAGCAAACGTCACCTTTGCAAATAACATTAACGACTATTATACCGACGACGTGGCGGCTTTTCAGGATATCCTTGATGCGCACCGCTCTCTATTGAGTGGCGACGTAAAAAGGGCCGACCCGGCCAGCTGGGCGGGGTTGGTGACGTGGGACGAAAGTAACCCGAAAAGAATTACAGAGCTGGTATTAGACAGCCAGCACCTGAACGGAACGCTGGAGGTATCCGGCCTTACAGCTCTGACCGATTTGTCCTGCTCAGACAACCAACTGACGGCGCTGAACATGTCCGACCTAACGCAACTGACTATGCTGAACTGCCCAAAGAACCAACTGACGGCGCTAGACGTGACTGGGACCGACCTGACCAATCTGTACTGCTCCGAGAACAATCTGGAAACGCTGTCCGGGCTGGGGAATCTGACAAAACTGGCCTATCTGTACTGCTCCGAAAACCAGCTAACTACGCTGGATGTGTCCGGGACGGACCTGATTGTATTGAACTGCTTTAATAATAATCTGGAAACGCTGGACGGGTTGGGCAGCCTGACGCAACTGACCTTTCTGTCCTGCTACAATAACCAGCTGACGGCGCTGGACGTGTCAAAGAATACGAAGCTGTTCGGTCTGTCCTGCTACAATAACCCTTTCGCTTCATTCAAGATAAAGGACGATACGATTTTGACTTTCAACCAGACGCCGGGTGGCGCGGTAGAAATAACCTCGTTTACTTTAAGCAGCAGCCAAGTAACACTGACGGCGAAGCCCGACATCGGCTATTCCTTTAAGGAGTGGACAACCTTGCCCTCCGGCGTGTCGTCAAGCACAAACACAGTTAGCATCAATCTGACCAGAAGCGGAACCGTGGAGGCGGCCTTTGTGGAGAACAACCCCAATGATGTGAACAATGACGGCTACCATGACGGCGACGTGGCGGTTATCAATGGCATCATTGAAAACAATGACCTGTCTGCCGCAAAAGATGACCCGGCAGGCTGGGAAACGGATGACTTAGTAAGATGGGATAGTAGCACCCCAAAAAGAATCACTCACGTGAGAATATATGATAAAGGCTTGAGGGGAACGCTGGATGTGTCTGCCCTAACCAACCTGGACTCACTGTTTTGTGGAAAAAATAATCTGACTGGGCTGAACGTATCAAAGAATACATCTCTGACCTCTCTGTCCTGCTTCGATAACCAGCTGGAGGGGATTCTGGACGTGTCTGGGCTGACGGAGCTGATGACGTTTAACTGTTACAATAACCAGTTGACGGCTTTGAACGGTTTGGAGAGCCTAGAGAACCTGACCTCTCTGTACTGCTACAATAACCAGTTGAAGGCACTGGACGTGTCCAGCTTATCCTCGCTGCAGGCGCTGTCCTGCAACGATAATCGGTTGCAAAGGCTGGATGTGTCCGGCCTGACGTCCCTGACTCTTCTGTCCTGTCACAATAACCAGTTGACGGGGGTACTGGATGTGTCCGGCTCACCTCTGTTGGAGATACTGTTCTGTTACAATAACCAGTTGACAGAGCTGAATTTATCCGGCCTGACAAGCCTGACAGATTTGTCCTGCAGCAACTTGCCGCTTACCTCTTTTACGGCACCGGACGGAAGTTTACTTGACATTAAGCCTGGCAGTGGAGGTAAAATTATATTCGGAGATGTTAAGAATCCAGGTATTGAGGGCTACTACCTTGACCGAAAAGAAGTAATCCTGTCCGCAGTTCCAGACACTGGGTATCGTTTTGCCGGATGGATACGCGATGGTGCGGAGGCGGGCAACAACCCAATCCTAGAGTTTATTCTTTCTGGAAACAGCACAGTAACGGCGAACTTCGAAGAAATCATCACCAGAGGAGGGTCTTCATCATCCGGGGGCGGCGGCTCAATCATTACAGTTCCGACTATAAAGTGGATACGGGATGAAAAAGGATGGCGTCTCAAAAATCCTGACCAGACCTGGGCCACAAGTAGCTGGAAAGAAGTGAATGGACTCTGGTATCATTTTAATGAGGAAGGATATATGCAGACCGGCTGGTATACAGATATAGATGGAAATCGATATTATCTCTCGCCAGCGGATGGTTCAACCCAAGGCAGCATGGTAACCGGCTGGCAGTTGATTGATGACAAATGGTACTATTTCAATATGGAATCCGATGGTACAAAAGGACGGCTGCTGTACAATACGGTTACTCCGGATGGCTATTATGTAAATGAGAAAGGGGAATGGATAGAATAATTAATGTAAAATATACTAATTATATAAACAATTATGAGGACTCCTATATTTTATGGGAGTCCCTTGTGTTACAAGATGAAAATAATAGCTTATTTGGTTGCCTATGCTGAAACCAGATGATACACTTATAATAGAAAATATGGGAGGGATTAAAAAGGGAAGGTCTACGAGTAAAGCAAGAAAAGGTATTATTTGGTTACTAACGTCATTGGTATTCATAAGTAGTTTCACCGGATGCTCAGCAAGGACGATACAAGATATATCTGTAAGAGCTGAGATTAACAAAAACGATACAGATTTAGTAAAGGCTACAAAGACATCTTCAGAACTTAAAGTTCATTTCATTGATGTGGGTCAGGGGGACAGTATCTTTATCCAGTCTGGCAATCACAACATGTTGGTTGATGCTGGTGAAAATGACCAGGGAGATACTGTTGTTTGTGGCATGGGGAATTCTTATGGTCATCCGCATCAGGAAACTACGGGTAAGTTATCTGCAAAGGGTATCCAGATATTCCGGACAGATGAACAGGGGATAGTAATAGCGACATCAAATGGGACGGATATGAACTGGAATACTCGGCCTGGTACATCAGGTAAAACTGGAAATAAAAATGAAGAAAAGGTTCCAGAAAAAACAGTTGCTCCAATAACAGCCTCGGTTCCTGTTACAGAAGCACCGAAGAATGGACTTACGTATGTGCATTAATACAAAAACGAAGAAATTTCATAGAACTTCATGCGGGAGCTTGCCAACTGCCAATCGTAAAGATACTGATATGAGCCTTGCAAGAAGTGTAACCCATAAGAGGGATGTTCAAATAGTAATCACGACTAGGTGGTACAAGCTATGAAGAATGAAAAAGATACGAAGTTACATTACGACTCCCATACGCATGAAATTGATTTAATATCAGAAAAAAAACATTTAACAGCTTGGGGGAAAATCACATTATCTCTTACTAAGAATGAAGTTGTTTATAGAACTATTTTACAATATTAGGGACAGTTATGTCGGCAACACTGACATATGCTAGTATTAAAGTGGCTTCAATGGCGAATACAATTAATGAGAGACAAGCGGAAATCGCATCTAGGGAAGCGAATCTTGCCTCAAAAGAAATGGAAATCAATATGCAAGAAAGAATGCCGTTTTTTGAAGTATCTTTTGGAAGGGATGATACAGGCTTTGTTACTGACTTTTTGGATTTCTATGCTTTGGGTTTGGATGATATGGGCGAAATTGATTTTGATGAGATAATAGAAGATTTAAAGTATTCAGGAACCTTTGATAGCGCTATTTTTGTTTCTGACCCACATTTTGGATATGCAGACGATATAATCATCGGAAGTTTAGAACGAATGATAGCTGCATCTGATCCTTGTGTCATTAAAAACATTAGGAATGGTGACCCAAGCATGATGCAACATTTAAAAATCCACCTGAATAAAACTATACATAGCGAAAATAAAGCTACACTTCAAATATCGAATAAGGGAGGAATAATTACAAATGCGGTTATATATCCATATGAGATACTGAGAGTTACCGTAGATAAGGATTATGCAAACTCAATTTTTGTATATTTAAATGATTATTTTTATGATAGTGTTTTATATTTCAATCTATTGGAAAATAATGTGTATCCCAGCGCTACGATGAATTTAAGAAACTCATATTATATTTATGAAATGCGAAGAGAACTAAAGGATGTTTTAAGTGAAGATTATTCCGAAGTAGATATAGACGACTATTTTTATATAAATATACGATTTACAGACATTCTTAAAGAGGAACATAGCGAATGGTATGAAGTTAATCACTGGATATTAGATGAGGAGCAAAATGAAGATGTTATTGAAAAGTTAGAATTTATGGATGGGATTGATATGAAATCATATGATACCTTAGAAGATATTCAAATAGTAAAAGAATTTATGTTTAACTGAAAATTGTTATTATTTATATTGAAAGAGAGTCCGCAAAAGTATACTTTTGCGGACTCTCAGATTGTAGACAAAATGGCTTTTGGATTTGCATCCCAGGCCATTTACATTTTATCATATCGATTTGATATATAATATGTTGAAAATAGGAAAATCGATAAGATTCCTCTAAAAAAATTACCACTATTGATATTGAAGAATGGGTCATTGATATACTGACCGCATTTCGCATGACGGCCAAAGCATTCAATACGCATAAAATTGTAGTAATGAATGCCATGCTTTATGCAAAGAAGAAGGGGTATATTACGGATAACCCATGGATAAGCGAAGAATTAGATTATAGGGCCTTCTGTCTAGCCCTAGAAGAAAGCCATCTTCAGAGATGGTGTTCTATCCTGATGAAATCGAGGCTCTTTTAACGGAACTAATGCGAGGGTATGAAACCAATTGTAATTCGGCGTGTATAGGCATCATGTCAAATTTTGATTGGGGGTTACGTATTGGAGAATTATGTGCTCTTAAATGGAGCGACATAAACTGGAAAAATGAAACGATTTTTATTCAAAGAATGGAAGACAGTTCTGGTAATATAGTGGAATATGTAAAGTCAGATTCCGAAGCGGGATATAGAGAGTTGGTCTTAACGGATTCTGTTATTAATCTGCTTAAATTAATTAAGAATAGTAGCCAAGTGCTTTCGGAATATATTTTTTGTAATGAAGTGGGGGCGCGGAAGACTAAGCTTCAATTCCTAAATAAACTTAGGCGGGCTGAAAGAGCAATCGGGTTCGAGAAAGAGAAAGGATTGCATTGTATAAGGCGGACAGTAGCATCTCGGATGAATGTATCAGGGATTGCGCTAGATGAGATCAGACGTTGGCTGGGCATACGGATTTGGAAACCACACTTAAATATATTTATAATCCGTTCAGGGAGGATATAACAAAAAAATAAAAAACAACTCAATATTAACGGCTAATAGCAAATGTATTCAAATTTATTCAAAAAGTCAGGCTGTATAAAGCAAAAAAATAGGCTAAACCCTTTAAAAATCAAGGCCTTCAGCACATCATATAATGGAGACAACGGGATTCGAACACTAGTTTGCATGAAAAAAGTACGAAAATACGTTGTTTTTAGTCTCTTGAAAATAGCTTGTCTTCAAATTTGTCTTCAAAAATAAACAGGGAAAGGAGTAGACCACACTGTATCTAATATTTTGAAATATCATATCCAATTTTGGTATATGCCATTAAATATTTGGACATCTAAATAAGTCCATGAGTATGTAGCAGCATTGCATATTCACGGGCTTATTTTAGTGCTCCAAAACGAATATAACATCCCTGTACTGCACTCGTATCTGAGCCAAAGAACGGAACACACAACCCATTAAAACCCGTTCCCGTCCATCCGAGTGTATTACAGAGGCGTTGTATAGTACACAATTTGAAATAACAGTTTCATCTGACAACTAAAACTAAAAATGGAGGTAATTAAATGTACGGAAAAGTAACAAAGTATTTTAGTGACAAAGGATATGGATTCATATGTGGGGAAGATGGTAATACATATTTCATCCATAAATCAAATCTGTATGGAGAACATATTGAATGTGGGTACTATGTGCACTTTAAAGTGTTCATCAATGATAGGAGTGATTACAATGCGAAATCAGTAATAGTTATCGAAGCTCCGGAAAGGAAGGTAAAGAATGGCAAGAAGCATAAGTAACATGAATCAGCTGGCCTCTGCCCTGGCTCCAACATTACAGGGTATGGTGAATCAGATGGCAGATAAGGTATATGAGACACTGAACTTCTATTTACAGGACTACTATACAGGATGGACACCATCAAGCTATCGGAGAACCTATGATTTCCTATATTCCGCTGTGAAAACAAAAGCAAGGATGGAAGGGAACAAGTATGTTGCGTATGTCTATATTGATTATGATGCAATGGACAACTATGTAAATGCTACAGGGTTCCAGGTGGCAACCTGGGCGAATGAGGGATTGCATGGAGGGGTGTCAGTCAGCCATAAGCCCTATGTGTGGAACAATACCATGAAGTATACGGTTGATAATGGTTCACTGCTCAAAGGTGCAATCCAATATCTGAAAGCTAAAGGATTCAATGTGAAGGGATAATATCAGGAGGAAAAGTACATATGGAATTAAAAGACAGAGTAGTGGTTATTGATGAAAAGAATATGGCAGGATTATCATGCCTTTATGGAGAAATGAATATTGATGAGCTGGGGCAGGTTGTTAACAGACATTTAGATGTATGCCTGGATGAAATCAAAGAGGATATAGCCATGGCTAATAGAATACCGCATTGCAGCGAGTGTGAATATTTGAAGTGTGTTGATTATATGTATAAGAATTACTATTGTGACCATGAGGAAAGAGAAAATGATATGGGATATGTTGGCGTGGATAATCCACCAAAGACAAGTCCTGTATGGTGTCCAAAGAGAGAAGAATTAAACATTATGGGAGGATTGAACAATGGCAGGTAAAGAAGATATTGTAACAAGGATTGCCCGGAGGTCTGGACATACGAAGAAGGCAACCTATGAATTCATGAAAGCATTTGGGGATATATTAACGGAGACATTGGCTGATGGTGAACGGTTCCATATCCACAAAGTAATTACATTTAGGCCAGAATATAAGGAAGAATGTGTACGGTATAATCCTAAAACCCGTGAGGAAGTAATAATTCCACCACATATAAAGGTGAAGACTGTGATTGGTTCAGAATTAGAAAGAGCGCTATTTGATGTGGATGATTCCCAGGAAGATTAAATGCTATTATAAGTAAACGGTTCCTGGCTGGCAGGAAGTGAAAGAAAGTCAGTATTAGAAGTTCAAGAATAAATCTATCGCGTAATTCTACGCAAGATTCCGCAGAAAAGATCCTATAAGTTAAAGTAGGTGGAGTGTTTACTGGACTCAAGACCAATTGGGTTTGAACTGGTAAACTAATTTCGTTCCCCCAAATTATGGAGTGATTCAATAAATTTGATTCATTCCAGCATAATCAAAAAAACTTAACATTTTCATTTGGGGCGTAACAAGTTTGACACTTGTAGAAATGTTAAGCAAGAGAGAAAAATAGAAGATTAGTATGAAGGTCATAGGCAGCATGGGTAACACCTGCTGCCTTATTTTAATGCCCCAAAGCCTGCCTAGGCAATTTATTAGAAAAAATTGAAAGGAAATCGAAGAAATACAATGAACCAGAGCAATAACGAAACAAAACTATGTAAGAAGTGCGGGAAACAAGTACCGTTAAATCAAATAAATGTAAGGGTCAACAAAGGGGTACGGAGGCAATCCAATATATGCAAGGATTGTTATAATGCCCACAGAAGGCAAAAACGAAGAGAAGCCAATATTAGGAAGTTTATGGTAGATGATTCAATGAAGCTACAGATCCATTATAAAGAAATCCATCCAGCCCACATCCTTGCTATGGAACAGTCAGGTATTGAGCTGATTGCAGAAGAAGAGGTATTTGTAAAGTTGCTGGACTATAAGGACTCCTGGATATCTAATTATGGGAGGGCAGTGTCATACTATAATGGCAGGTATTCTTTTACAAGAAAGAAAGTCAACAAGGATGGGGAGATATGCTATCAGTTAAGCAGGAATGTGTTTGATGGTAGGAACTGGGTTTGGAAAAAACAGGTAATAGAAGCTTGGAAGTTGGTGGTAAAGGAATTTATTGTGAATCATGATATAGCAAACAATATCTGCTGCTGGCACAAAGGAAATAATAAGGAAGATACATATTACAGGCACCTTTATCCACTGAATCAATATCAATATGATGCTGTCAGAAGACATTATGAGGAAACGAGAGATGATTCAGAGGCATATATCCTTGATATCATGAACAGCGTAAATTACAGGCCGGATGGGTGGGAGCCATCACATATGAGAAAATCCATGTTCGGTATTGGATATTTGGGATGTGGGGATGTTGATGTAAGAGGGGAAATCTATCGTAAATGGGCGAATATGATGCAGCGGTGTTATAGTGAAGTAACCCATAGGTTAAAACCGTATTACAAGGATTGCAGAGTATGTGAGGAATGGTTGAACTTCTCCAATTTCAGGGACTGGTATCGGGACAATACCATTGAGGGGAGAAAATTTGATTTAGACAAGGACATTCTGATACAGGGGAACAATGTATATGGCCCAAACACTTGCTCATTGGTTACACATTATGCGAATACAATATTCCAGCGTAGGGGAATTGAGACGAATATTGTTCAAAACAGTGTAAGCGGCAAATTTGATGCATCGGTATATATTCTTGGAAAGACAAAGAAAATCGGATTATTTGACAGCCGGGATGAAGCAGAGAAAATGCTGCTTTCATACCGGAAAGAGTTGATCAATAAGTTTGCCAGAAGAAACAGGAATAAGGTTCCACATAAGGTATATGAAGCCATGATGAATTGGAAGATTGAGGTTACAGATTGATAAATAGGCATATCGGATAGTGATTATCTGGTATGCCTTATCAATACTATAATTAGCTAAAGAAATTGTTTGAGTTTCGAGGAATGAGTTTTTCTGACTCAGCTCGTTTTAACCTCATTTCATAGGAAATAGGTGTTTCTAAAAAAGTTGATGACTCCATAAGGCTTTCTCTTTGCAAAAATAAATTTTGCTGGAGATAATTAACAAAGCGATTATAGTAATCTGAGGATATAATATTAAGTTCATATAGGCGGAGCATAATCATTCGTTTTGGGATACCATATTTATGTTTTATTAAACTTAATTCTTGCTCAGATACTTCTGTCCGATGCATACCTAATTCACTAATAGCTTGCTGGGATGGAAATAACAAAGCCCTTGCAAAATATTGCACCAAATGTTTAGAATCATCAGAAGTACATTTTATATATGCATAACCTATATTTTGTAGTAACTTGTACCGTAATTCGTCATTGAAATAGGAGCTTTTATATAAAATAAATGGCATATTTAAGGATTTCTCTACGCCACATATTTCTGGGGTATCATTATCCTCGCGATTAACATTACTGGGAGTCAATAAAAGATACCAGCCTAAACTTTCTAGAAGCCCACATACACTAGCAATAGGGTAAATTCCAAGATTCCAATTGTCTCTTAACTCTTGAACCCGGTTTTCAATTAGTTGATAATCGGTGCTATCAATAAGAATAGGTTTAGGAACTACTTGGGGTGTAGGTATTTTAAGCAGATGATTCAAATATTTATGACGCTCGAGTTTGACTTGTATATACGCTTCTAACTGTTGAAGACGTTGCGGGACAACAGGTGGTGATTGAAAATAGTCTAATGAAAAATCAGTCCAATCTTCTTCGAAGAAAAAATCTTTAGCTACACCTAGTTCTACAGAAAGTGATTCTAATATTTGGTCAGTGATAGCTGTTCGTTCGTTTTCATAACTAAATAATGTAGAACGGCTAATAGAAATACCTAGATGATTATCTAAATTTTCGGCCAACTGTTGGAGAGATAGAGAATGAGCATTTCTTATTAATCGAATACGATTTCCAATCATAAATCTACTCCTTTACACTAACAATTATAAATATCATTATAGTTGCGATATCAAAATATGTCCAGAATAAAACATAAAAATAAAAAATGTTTATATATTTGGATGATATTTTATAGAAAATATTGAATAAATGTTGATGAAGATATGCTTAAAAAAACAAAATATAAATTAATGTTGACAATAAGAGGAATAACTGTTACAATTTCAAGCATAAGAATTATATATAAATTAAGTATAGGAGGTTTACGATGGAGGAAATAAGGGAAGTTTTGTTTAGTGTGGAGGACAGGGTGATGACTATTACAATTGACAATCCTGACACAAAAAATGGACTGGACTGGATTGGCCTTAACCAATTGGCTGATTGTTATGAATTTGCAATGGAACATGATGATGTGTTAGTTATGATTATTACTGGAAATAAGCAATATTTTTATACTGGGGGTCGAGTAAATCCTGCTGTTTCGGGAGAAAGCCAAAGATACGCTGATGCAATTGAACGCCTTACTACATTACAAGATAATAATACAAAACCAATAATTGCCGCCATTTCAGGACATTGTCTTAAGGCGGGGATGGGGATTGTTGCAGGAGCCGATTTTGCGATAGCTCGTGAAGGTGTAGAATTTGGCTTTCCGGAAATTCGCATGGGTGGTGTACCTATGATGGTTATGGCAGAGACGATAGACTCCATGCCTAAGAAGTTTGCGCTTGAGGCATATTGTTCTAGCTGGAACTTTTCAGCTCAGAAGGCTTATACAATGGGTTTAATTAATGCGGTAACAAATGACGAGGACTTTTGGCCTACAGTTGAAAAATATGTGCGTATTTTTAAAGATACCCCATCTAGTCTGATTTCTATGACACGTAAAGCATATGAAGAATTATCGAGGAATCCAGAACGGTCTGAAAGGCGTAAGATAGCAATGAAGATGTTACGCGAGAATGTATTGACTGAAATGGAGAAAGGAAAGACTTCATATAATGTTTGATTTCCATGGTGTGAGAATGAATAGGAGGTAGAAATATGACAAAAGTTACATTACGTAGTTTAATGGAGAAAGGGCCTGTTGTAGCACCCACAGTGTATGACTGCCTATCTGCTAAAATGGTTGAAGAAGCTGGATTTGAAGCAATGTGCTTAAGTGGAGCTGAAATGGCAGCAGCCTATCTAGGATTACCAGATATCGGTTTGGTTACACAGACAGAATTGGAGGATAATGTCAGGCGAATTTCGAATTCGAGCATGTTACCCATGATAGTTGATATAGATACTGGTTTCGGAAATGAATTGAATACAATTCTTACATGTAGACGTATTGCCGCAGCGGGGGCCATGGCTGTGCATCTGGAGGATCAGACATTTCCTAAAAGATGTGGACATTTAAGAGGGAAGGAAGTCACTCCTTTTGAGGAATATATAAGTAAAGTCCGTGCGGCGTCAGATGCATTAAAAGAAACGGACTGTATGTTAATAGCGAGGACGGATGCTTATAATGTATTAGGTAAGGAAGAGGCAATTAGACGCGCGAACGCAGCAATTGATGCAGGGGCAGACTGCACCTTGGTTGAAGGTACAGAGACATTGGAAGCTATTGAAGAGATTGGGCATCGGGTTAAGGGATGGAAAATGTTTGGAATGGCATCTGCTGGAGCAAGCCCAAAGGTGACCACAAAGCAGCTGATAGATTGGGGATATCAACTAATTACATTACACTATGTCCAATGGGGAGCTATAGATGGAATGAGAAAATTCGGACAAGAATGTTATAATACGAAGGATGATATTTTTATGACAGATAATCCAAATGTTGATAATCGTCCAATTGCTTTATTTGAAATGTTTGGGCTACATGAATGGCTAAGACTAGGTAATAAGTATAGTGAGAAGATACAGGATGCTTCTGAAATAGGAAAAAAGTAGTGAAATTTGTGATAATAGTCATAATAGGGGGTTATACATATGGTAGCAATTTTGATGGCACTTGTAATTTTATTAGTATTAACTTTTAAAAAAGTATCAGTTTTAATTGCAGCGCCGATTTCAGTAATTTTATTGGTTGCGTTCAGTGGACTGCCGGTCCTTTCTACTGTAAGTAATGATTATATGAGTGGTATTGCCGGTTTTATACAATCTACATGGCTTCTGATTTTGCTGGGAGCATTATTTGGAAAACTCATGGATATGACAGGAGCAGCGCGTTCAATCGCTGGACTGATTATTAATACCATGGGGGTAAAAAGAGCAGTAGTTGCAGTGGTGATTGCGAGTGGTTTGCTGACTTACGGTGGCGTTGCCAGCATGGTAGTTGTTTTTGCATTATATCCGATTACATTGACACTGTTTAAAAAAGCGGATTTACCCAGAGTTCTTATTCCTGCAGCGATAGGATCTGGTGCATTTACATTTGCGAATATGTTACCGGGAAATCCTCAAACATTAAATATAATTCCAACAACATATTTAGGAACAACGGCAATGGCAGCTCCGGCAGTAGGGATAATAGCAGCTGTTGCAACCTTTGCTATGATTATCATCTATTTTAAATATATAATTAAGAAATACAAAAAGAAGGGGATAGGATTTGTAAGTGATGATAGTGTAGAGAAATTATTGGCAAATTCAGATGAGATGGAGAAACGGGGAAGCCTGCCAAATCCATGGGTTTCATTGATACCACCAATGTTAATCATATTTGCATTAAATTTTTTAAAGTGGAATGTACTTGTAGCGTTATTGTCTGGTTGCATTATTTGTGGTATTTTGTTTTACAAAAATTTAAACGGGCTTATGGATGCATTGACAAGTGGAGCATCCGGAGCAGCCCTGACAGTCATGAATGTAGGGGCAATCATTGGAATGGGGAGTGTAATTAAGATTACACCAGGTTTCCAACAAATAGTTGATACAGTGTTGCAGTTTAGCAATAATGGAGGAAATCCGTTGGCTATATTTGGAGCAGCAACCTCTGTATTATGCGGAGTAAATGCCTCTGGTGTAGGGGGTCTGTCAATTGCATTAGGGGTTATAGCAGAACCATTCCTAAACATGGGAGTAAATCCGGAATTGCTACATAGAATAGGAGTTATTGCGGGCCTGGGGCTTGATAGTCTTCCTCACAGTGGAGGTATTGTCACATTATTAATTGTTACTGGAATTTCCTATAAAGATGGCTATAAACATTTATTTGTTACTACGGTATTAATTACCACAGTTGCCTTAGTAATCGCGGTTATCTGTGGAAGCTTCATGTATCCTATTTAATGAGCTTTTAGGAGGTAAATAGTGGATAAGCCAATTTTAGGCGTTCTGGCTGAATACTGCAATCAGATTCGATGGGAAGATTTATCTTCAATTTCTATTAAAATGGCAAAACAGTGCCTCATGGATTTATTAGAATGCGTATATGATGTCGAATTAGATGAAGAACGAGTTAGAGCTGGTTATCAATCGATATCGAGATATAGCGGGTGTGGAAACGTAAGGGCTTGGAGGCATAATATTTATATTGATGGTCCGAACGCAGCTTTTTTAAATGCTCTTATTGGTTCAGTTTCTTACAGAAATGATATTGACCGAAAAAGTGGGACGCATCAAGGGGCAATTGCTGCATCGAGTGCTATTGCAGCAGCTGAAGATTTTAATACTACTGGAAAGAATGTTTTAATGGGAATTATTTGTGGCTATGAGATTGGAATAAGGCTGGGAGAATTTTGGATGAATCAAAAAATGAATCCTGCATTTAGAAATACAGCCCATAGCGCATCTCTGAGTGCAGCTTTTGCGGTCGCAAAGACGCTGAATCTGGATATCAAAAGAACCATTTCAGCAGCATCATTCTCATGTAACAGTCTTTGTGGACATAATCAATGGGCACTTGAAGGAACGGGAGAAGATGCCTTTCAGGCTGGGTGGGGCGCGAGAAATGGGTATCAGGCAACGATGCTGGCAATATCAGGTGCTGAAGGATGTCAAGGGTCACTGGATGGGGCATCTGGAATGATGGCATGTTATGGCTGTGAAAAAGAAGCAAGGGATATTATTGCTGAATTAGGAGATGCATCACCAAGGATTGAGCGTGTTCAATTCAAAGATGTGGCCTCCTGTCTTATGGTTCAGGCTCCAACCCAGCTGGCAGCAAGGATTTCAAAGAATTCATCCATATATCTATACGACATTGATCAGATTATCATATATGTTGCAGAACAGGCAATTAGACAACCGGGATGTGATAAGAGAGAGGTTAAAAATATGGTTCAGGCAAAAATGAATATACGATTTGGAGTCGCCTCAGCCATTGTAAAAAAATCGGTTGAAGATATTAACTGGAATTTTCCGTATGAGCGGGAAGTTTTAGGATTGATGAAAAAGTGCATGCTTATATCAAAAGAGGAATATACCATGCTATTTCCAAATTATACCTCTGTATCTATTAGAATTATATTTAGAGACGGAACGGAAATATTTGATGCTCAGGAGGATATGATACCTTTAAGCTTAGAACAGGATAGGGAGCGTTTTCTATCAACATTAAACAAACGAATGAATGATGAACAGATGAATAGGATTATTAAAATGATTGACGATTTTGAAAATATTAA